>Ga0302283_1004605_pt1 | contig 10292 bp, 8 predicted proteins | sample III_Fen_E1_4_FD_198770 | JGI IMG/M metagenome (GOLD analysis project Ga0302283, IMG submission 198770) | Peat permafrost microbial communities from Stordalen Mire near Abisko, Sweden - III_Fen_E1_4 | ecosystem: Environmental > Terrestrial > Soil > Wetlands > Permafrost | place: Sweden: Abisko...
GCTCGGAGCGGCTCAGCAAGCAGGGAATGCTCGCCAGCGATCTCGCCGGCGAGGGTGACGTGATCCAGGTGGTGTCGCGCGCGTTCGACGTCTTGCGCTGCTTCGAGGGCCACGAGGCGCGGCTCGGCAATCTGGAGATTTCCAATCGCTGCGGGCTGCCGCGATCGACGGTGTCGCGGCTGACTCACACGCTGACCCGGATGGGCCAGCTGGTCTATCTGCCGCGCGACCAGAAATACCGCATCGGCCCGAGCGCGGTCGCCATGAGCACCTCGATGATGCGGGGCTTGCAGCTGCGCAACCTGATCCGGCTGCGGCTGCAGGAGGTCGCCGAGCAATTGCCGGGAACGGTCGGCTTCGTCATTCCGGACCGCTTCCATCTGGTCTATCTCGAGGTCGGCCGCGCCGCCAATGCGCTCGGTCTCAATTCCACCGCCGGCAGCCGCATCGCCATGGCAAGCACGGCGGCGGGCCACGCCTATGCCGCAGCACTCGACGATGATGTCGGCGACGCCCTGCTGGCGGAAATGGAGCGTGAAAATCCCGACGCCGCCAAGCTGCTGCGGCCGGGTCTGGCGCACAACCGGCGCTTTCTGCGCGAGCAAGGCTATGTCGTTGCCTGCGGGCTGTGGAGCCCGCATATCAACGGTCTCGCGGTGCCGCTGTGGTCACCGCAATACCAGACCTTCGTGGTGGTCACGATCGGCCTGTTGTCGGCGATGTACGACGAGAAGCGGCTGCACAAGGACGTGGCGCCGCCGATTCTCAAACTCAGCGCGGCGATCGGAGCCCTGCTCGAAGGCGCCGACGGCGAGTTGTTCAACGATCGCGCCCAGGCCAAACCGGTCGCAGTGCCGACCCACAAGAATAAAATAAAAACGGAGGATACGAATGACCTGGAAGCCGGAACTCGACGACCTCGCCCGGCGCGAAGCGTTCGCGCGGGAGATGGGAGGCGTTGACAAGGTCAAGCGGCAGCGCGACCAGGGCCGGCTCACCGTCCGCGAGCGCATCGACGGACTGGTCGATCAAAAGAGCTTCCACGAGATCGGCGCGATCTCCGGCATCGCCGAATATGACGAGCACGGCCATCTCACCAGCCTGACACCGGCCAACTGCGTGTTCGGTCGCGGCAAGATCGGCGGCCGCACGGTGGTCGTGGTCGGCGACGATTTTACCGTGCGCGGCGGTTCCGCGGACGCCTCGATCTCGGCCAAACCGCTGATGGCCGAGGAGATGGCGCATGATTTTCGGCTGCCTATCATCCGGATGATCGAAGGCTCCGGCGGCGGCGGTTCGGTCAAGACCATCGAGACCAAGGGCGCGGCCAATCTGCCGGGCGGCATCGGTGGCACCCGCTGGTACTGGTACACGACCGCGAACATGGCCCGCGTGCCCGTGGTCGGCCTCGGCCTCGGTTCGGTGGCCGGACTCGGCGCTGCCAGGCTTGCCGCCAGCCATTATTCGGTCATGACCAAAAGCTCGGCGATGTTCGTCGCCGGTCCGCCGGTCGTGAAGCGTCTCGGCCAGGATCTGACAAAACAGGAACTCGGGGGCGCCGACATCCAGACCCGCGCCGGCGGCGTCGACGATGCCGTCGATACCGAGGAGGAGGCTTTCGAGCGCGCCAGGCGCTTCCTGTCCTACCTGCCGTCGTCGGTCTATGAACTGCCGCCGACGCTTCCCTGCGACGACGATCCGGAACGCGCGGAGGAGTCGTTGATGAAGGCGGTGCCGCGCAACCGCCGCCAGGTCTACAAGATGCGGCCGATCATCAATGCCGTCGTCGACAAGGGCTCGTTCTTCGAGATGGCCGCCAATTTCGGCCGCCCGGTCATCACCGGATTCGCCCGGCTCGAAGGCCGTGCCGTGCTGCTGCTCGCCAGCGATCCCTTCCATTACGGCGGGTCGTGGACGGCGGAGGCCTGCCAGAAGGTGGTGCGGTTCGTCGATCTCGCCGAAACCTTCCATCTGCCGGTGGTCTATCTGATGGATTGCCCGGGCTTCATGATCGGGCTGGAGGCCGAGAAGGTGGCGACCATCCGCCACGGCGTGCGCGCCATGGCCGCGGTCAACCAGACCACCGTTCCCTGGTGCACCATCATCGTGCGCAATTCCTTCGGGGTGGCCGGCGTCGTGCACCAGCCGGCGGACCGGTTCTCGCTGCGCTATGCCTGGCCGTCGGCCTATTGGGGCTCGCTGCCGCTGGAAGGCGGCATCGAGGCGGCCTATCGCGCCGACATCGACGCGGCGGAGGATCCGAAAGCCAAACTGCAGGAGATCGAGGATCGCCTCAACAAGCTGCGCTCGCCGTTCCGCTCGGCCGAACGCTTTTGGGTCGAAGAGATCATCGATCCGCGCAAGACCCGTTCGCTGTTGTGCGAGTTCGCGCGGCTGGCCGAACCGCTGCGCACGCCGGGACCGGCGACCAGCATGACCATCAGGCCGTAGTTGCGCAGTCACACGGGGAAACGCGCAGCTCCAATGTTGCCGTCATGGCCGGGCTTGTCCCGGCCATTCACGTCTTCGTTTCCAGCAAAGTGAGACGTGGATGCCCGGCACAAGGCCGGGCATGACGTGGAGAGAAGGTGCCTTCTTCACACCGCCGCGACCGGCTTCACCGGCCGCGAGATCAGCAGCGTCATTGCCGCGGCGATGACGCAGAGCGCGCCGGCGACGAAGAAGGCCGGCAGATAGCTCGCGAGCAGGGTTCGCGACAGGCCGGCGCCGAACGCGGCAAATCCGGCGCCCATCTGGTGACCGGCAAAGATCCAGCCGAACACCAGATTGGCGCGCTCCGGCCCGAAGCGCTGCGCGGTCAGCCGTACCGTCGGCGGCACGGTGGCGATCCAGTCCAGCCCGTAGAACATCGCGAACAGCGACAGGCCGTAGAACGAGAAACCAGAAAACGGCAGGAACAACAGCGACAGCCCGCGCAGGCCGTAATACCAGAACAACAGATAGCGATTGTCGTAGCGGTCCGACAGCCAGCCCGACACGATGGTGCCGAAGAAATCGAACACGCCCATGGCCGCGAGCAGGCTCGCAGCCTGCACCTGCGGAATGCCGAAATCGAGGCACATCGGAATCAGATGCACCTGAACCAGGCCGTTGGTCGAAGCGCCGCAGACGAAGAAGGTCGCGAACAGGATCCAGAATACCGGCTGTTTGGCGGCATCGCGCAAGGTGCCGAGCGCCGCCGCCATGATCGGTGCGGTCGTGGGAGGCGGCGCCGGCAACGGCTGCGTGCCCAGATCGCCGAACGGCCGCAAGCCGAGATCGCCGGGGCGATCGCGCATCAGGAGCAGCACCGCAGTCGCCGCGACGCCGAGCATCACGCAGACCAGCGCCAGCGCGATCCGCCAGCCCATCCGCTCGGTGATGGCCGCAAGCAGCGGCAGGAATACCAATTGTCCGGTCGCCACGCTCGCGGTGAGGATGCCGACCACCAGCCCGCGCCGCGCCGCGAACCAGCGCGCGGCGATGGTGGCGCCCAGCACCAGGGCGGTCATGCCGGTGCCGATCCCGATCACGACGCCCCACAGCAGCATCAATTGCCAGACCTTCGTCATCCCCAGCGAGGCGACCAGCGCCGAGGCCACGATCAACAGCGCCGACAGCGTGACGTTGCGCAGGCCGTAGCGGTTGAGCAGCGCGGCGGCGAACGGCGCCATCAGCCCGAACAGGATGAAGCGGATCGACAGCGCCGAGGAAATCTCCGCGGTGGTCCAGCCGAATTCATGCTGCAAGGGCACGATGAAGACGCCGGGCGCGCCGACCGTCCCGGCGGAGATCAGCGAGGTGAAGAAGGTCACGGCGACCATCACCCAGCCGTAATGGATGTTGCGGCGGGCGAGGGCGGCCGACAGCCAGTTCGAGATCATGAGAGTTCCTTGCCGGATTTCCGGATGACGATGAGGTGTGATGGGTTGAGGGTTAGCTCTTCGAAGCTTTCCGGACCGCAATAGTTTGGCATGATTGCGTGTTGTCCGAAATGCCGTATTTCCCTCAATTTAGGACGTAGACTCTCCAGCCCGTGACAATGCTTCCGGCTGCCGCGGTCACAAGGTGCACAATGGAGCCCGAACTCTAGTGGACGATGCGCTCCACCGCGATGGCGGTGGCTTCGCCGCCGCCGATGCACAGCGCGGCGACGCCGCGTTTCAGGTTCTGCGCTTCCAGCGCGTGCAGCAGTGTCACGATCAGCCGCGCGCCGGTGGCGCCGATGGGATGGCCGAGCGCACAGGCGCCGCCGTTGACGTTGAGCTTCTCCCTGGGAATTCCGAGGTCGCGCTGCGCCGCCATCGCGACGACCGCAAAGGCCTCGTTGATCTCGAACAGGTCGACATCGCCGACGCTCCAGCCGACCTTTTCGAGCAGTTTGCGGATCGCCGGGATCGGCGCGGTGGTGAACCATTGCGGCTCCTGGCTGTGGGTGGCGTGGCCCTTGATCTCGGCCAGCACGGGCAGGCCGTCGCGGTCGGCGAGCGAGCGTTTTGCCAGGATCAGCGCCGCGGCGCCGTCGGCATTAGCCGACGAGGCCGCCGGCGTGATGGTGCCGCCCGCGCGGAACGCAGGCTTCAGGCCGGGAATCTTGGCCGGATCGACTTTTAGCGGATGTTCGTCATTGGCAATGAGGCGCGGGCCGGCCTTTTCCTTCACCGTGATCGGTACGATCTCGGCCTTGAATGCGCCGCCTTCCACCGCCTTGCGGGCGCGGGTCAGCGTCTCCATCGCGTAGGCGTCCTGGTCGACGCGGCTGAACTGGTAGGCCGCCGCGGTGGCTTCGCCGAAATCGCCCATCGAGCGGCCCGTCTCATAGGCGTCTTCGAGGCCGTCCATCAACATGTGGTCGATGATGCGGTCGTGACCGGCGCGATAGCCGCCGCGCGCTTTCGCCAATAGGTAGGGCGCGTTCGTCATGCTCTCCATGCCGCCGGACAGCACGATCCCGGCGGAGCCGGCCTGGATGATGTCATGTGCCAGCATGGTGGCCTTCATGCCGGAGCCGCATACCTTGTTGACGGTGGTGGCGCCGGTGGCGTCCGGCAATCCGGCGCCGCGGGCGGCCTGCCGCGCCGGCGCCTGGCCCTGGCTGGCCGGCAATACGCAGCCCATGAACACCTCGTCGACCCGCTCCGGCGGCAATGTCGCCCGCTCCAGCGCGGCGCCGATGACGTGGGAACCGAGTTGATGGGCGCTGAAGGGCGAAAGCTCGCCCATGAAACGGCCGAGCGGGGTACGCGCGGCGGAAACGATGACGACGGGATCGGCGGACATGGCAGGGTTCCTCGGCGGTCACGGAGCTCGAATATATTACGATCATCATATGATGCATCGCAAAATTTGCAACCGCATCCTGCCTAAATTATCGTGAGGTCGGGCCGTTGCCGTGCCGGCCGCGGCGCGGAAGACGCCGCACAGCCTGATTCATAGCGGGAAACGGCGTCATCGCGCTTGATACGAGCTCTATGGCAAGGCAGCATGCGCTGGCAGCCGGTGCGATGCAGAACACCGGCAATCGCCACCATCGGCCGAAACAGGGACGCCCCGAAATGGATCAAGCCCGCCGCGCGGTTCACACCGAATCCAGCGAAGTCCTCTATGAGGTCGAGGATCATGTCGCGGTGATCACGCTCAACGCGCCGGAGCGCATGAACACGATTTCCGGGCCGATGTTGAACGACCTGACACGGCTATTGATCGCGGCCAACGAGGACAAGGCGGTGCGTTGCGTCATCCTCACCGGCAAAGGACGGGCCTTCTGCGCCGGGCTCGATCTGCGCAAGGAGCGAGGCGGAGAGGGGCTCAGCGCGGCCTCCTCGACGACCACCTTGGACTTGCGCAACACCCCGCCGACCGTGCTGCAGGCGATGGACAAGCCGACGATCTGCGCGGTCAATGGCGGAGCCGCCGGTTACGGCATGGACACCGCGCTCGGCTGTGACATCCGCATCATGGCGGATTCGGCTAAACTCGCCGCGGCCTTCGTCAAGCGCGGCGTGGTGCCGGAATCGGGCTGCACCTGGTTCCTGCCGCGGATGATCGGCTGGGCCAAGGCGTCGGAATTGATCTTCACCGGTCGGACGCTTTCCGCGCGCGAATGCCTCGACTGGGGCCTCGCCAACGAGGTGGTGCCGGACGCCGAATTGATGGGGAGGGCGCGGGCGGTGGCGCGCGAGATCGCGGCCAACGCGCCGCTCGCCGTTCAGGCCGCCAAGCGCATGATGCGGATGGGTCTCAACGAGACGTTTCCGGATCATGTGCACCACGTCTACCTGCAACTGCTGCCGCTGTTCAAGACCCAGGACATGCAGGAGGGCATCAAGGCCTTCATGGAGAAGCGCGAGGCGAAATTCGAAGGTCGCTAAATTCTAGGGCTGCTGACATTCAATGCCGCCGAACCGCGGCCAGCTATTTCTTGCGGTCGACGAACCCCTGCATCAGCCGTTGCGGCTCGCCGGTCAGATAGGATTGGCCGAATACGCCGATCGAGAGATCGACGGATTGCTTCAGCGGCAGCTCTTCCCATTGCCGCAGCAGGGCCTTTTGCGCGCGCAACGCTTCCGGCGCGCATTCCAGCAGTGCCTTGACGGTGTGTTCGACCGCGGCGTCGAGGCCGCCTTGCGGCGCGACCACGTCGACCAGCCCCCAGGCGAGCGCGGTGGCGGCGTCGATGTTTTCCGCCGTCATCAGCAGCCAGCGCGCGCGGCCCCAACCGATCAGCCGCGGCAGCAGCGCAGCGTGGATGACCGAGGGAATCCCGACCCTGACTTCCGGCATGCCGAACCGGGCGTCGTGCGCCGCGATGCGGAAGTCGCAGCACGCGGCGAATTCGAGGCCGCCGCCGAGGCACCAGCCGGGCATCCGCGCGATCACCGGGGCCGGAAAGGCGCGCGCGGCCTCGCAGAGATCGCGTAGGCCGGTGATGAATTTCTCGGCGGAAGCCTGATCGAGCCTGGCCATTTCCTTGATGTCGGCGCCGCCGATCATGCTCTTGTCCCCCTGGCCGGCGATGATGAGCACGCGGATCTGCCGTTCCGTGGCCAGCACCTCCAGCCCCTCGCGAACCGCGTAGATTACCGCCGATCCCAGGATGTTGAGCGATCCGGCATTGCAGATCGTCAGGCGAACGACGCCGCGCGAGTCGCGGTCGACGCCGCAATGGGGATTGAGCATTTGCATGAAGGCACTCGGGTGTTGCGAAGCGGGACGGCGAGGAGGGCTATCCCCGGCCAACCGGCGGTTGTCAAGCCGGTTTTGCCGATCCGGACTGGCGAGGTCGCTGATGCACCGTCGCCCCGATCATGCGCAGGTTTCGAACAATTCTAATCAATTTGCGCTAGGTAACCGACATAGCAAATAGATACTGCTTGTTCCCGCCTCTTCTGTTATTAAATTGCCGCATTATATGATCTTGAACATCTTATAGGACTGCCAATGCGTTACTCGCGGGAACACAAGCTCGAAACCCATGCGCGGATCGTGAAGCGCGCCTCGGTGCGGCTGCGCGAAATGGGTGCGCACGGCGTCGGCGTCGCCGACCTGATGAAGGACGCGGGACTCACCCATGGCGGGTTCTACGCCCATTTCGACTCCCGGGAAGCGCTGGTGATCGAAGCTTTTGCCTATGCCATGGATCGCGCCATCGAGCGCTGGCGCAAGCTCAGCGAACAGACCCCGCCGGACAAGCGGTTCACGGTGGTCGTGAACGCCTATCTATCGGCGGTGCATCGCGACGATCCCGGTCACGGCTGCGCGGTTCCGTCGCTGGGGGCGGAAATCGCCCGCGAGAGCCCGAAAACCCGCAAGGCCTTCGCGGCCAAGCTGGAGCAGATGATCGGCATGCTCGCCGAGCAGATTCCGGATCTTCCGCCCAAGGCCGCGCGCAAGCAGGCGATGGCGGCGCTGGGGACCATGATGGGGACCCTGGTGATGGCCCGCATCGCCGGCAATGGCGAGCTTTCCGACGAGATCCTCGCCGCCGGGCGCGAGGCTGTACTCGGACGCGCGACTCCCGCGAGGAAGCGCGTAGCGAAGAAATCCGCCGGCAAAAAGGCCGCCGCGACCGCGGCGCGCTGAGCGGGCCGCGACAATCGCCTACGACGTTGGTCGTAGGCGACCGAAATGCGGGGCCAAGCCCGCATTTTCGCAAATCGGCTGCGCATCGAGCCCCTTTCCAAACGCCGTAAAGGCTGCAAGATGCCCCGAAATCCGGCTTCGGGAGGAACGCATGCGTATAATCGGACATTTTATCGGCGGCCGTGAGGTCAAGGGCACTTCCGGGCGATTCGCCGATGTCTTCGAGCCGATGACGGGCGATGTCCAGGCCCAGGTCGCGCTGGCCAGCAAGGCCGAATTGCGTGCGGCGGTGGAGAACGCCAGGGCGGCGCAGCCGGAGTGGGGCTCGACCAATCCGCAGCGCCGCGCCCGAATCATGATGAAGTTCCTCGAACTGGCGCAGCGCGATTACGACAAGCTCGCCGAGCTTTTGGCGCGTGAGCACGGCAAGACCGTTCCCGATGCCAGGGGCGATATCCAGCGCGGGCTGGAAGTGGTCGAATTCGCCTGCGGCATTCCGCATCTGATGAAGGGCGAATACACCGAAGGCGCCGGCCCCGGCATCGACATCTATTCGATGCGTCAGCCACTCGGCGTCGTTGCCGGCATCACGCCGTTCAATTTCCCGGCGATGATCCCGATGTGGAAATTCGCACCCGCGATCGCCTGCGGCAACGCCTTCGTGCTGAAGCCGTCGGAGCGCGATCCCGGCGTGCCGATGGCGCTGGCGGCGCTGATGATCGAGGCCGGCCTGCCGCCGGGTATTCTCAACGTCGTCAACGGCGACAAGGAAGCGGTCGACGCCATCCTCGACGATCCCGATATCCGCGCCGTCGGCTTCGTCGGCTCCTCGCCGATCGCGCAATATATCTATGAGCGCGCCGCCGCCACCGGCAAGCGCGCGCAATGTTTCGGCGGCGCCAAGAACCACGCCATCGTGATGCCAGACGCCGACATGGACCAGACCGTCGATGCCCTGATCGGCGCCGGCTATGGCTCGGCCGGCGAACGCTGCATGGCGATCTCGGTAGCCGTCCCCGTCGGCAAGACCACCGCCGACCGCCTGATGGAAAAGCTCGTTCCGCGGGTCGAAGCCCTGAAGATCGGCACCTCGATCGATCCGTCGGCCGATTACGGCCCGCTGGTGACCCGCGAAGCCCTCAACCGCGTCAGGAATTATGTCGAGATCGGCATCAAGGAAGGCGCCACGCTCGCCGTCGACGGCCGGGGCTTCAAGATGCAGGGCTATGAGAACGGTTTCTATATGGGCGGCTGCCTGTTCGACAACGTCACAAAGGACATGCGTATCTACAAGGAAGAGATTTTTGGTCCGGTGCTCTCGGTGGTGCGCGCCCACGACTACCAGGAGGCGCTGGCGCTGCCGTCGGACCACGATTACGGCAACGGTGTTGCGATCTTCACCCGCGACGGCGACGCCGCGCGCGATTTCGCGGCCAAGGTCAATGTCGGCATGGTCGGTATCAACGTGCCGATCCCGGTGCCGATCGCCTATTATACCTTCGGCGGCTGGAAGAAGTCGGGCTTCGGCGATCTCAACCAGCACGGCCCGGATTCGATCCGCTTCTACACCAAGACCAAGACGGTGACCGCGCGCTGGCCTTCCGGCGTCAAGGAGGGCGCGGAGTTCTCGATTCCGACGATGAATTGAGGTCGCGATCTTCGAGTCGTCATTGCGAGCGCAGCGAAGCAATCCACCTTGCTTTGCCGCCAAAATGGATTGCTTCGTCGCTTCGCTCCTCGCAATGACGACCTGCTTCTACCGGCAGCTTTGAGTTAGGTTCTGAGGACAGGCGCAGACTTCGCATGCAATTCGCTCTCAACGAGGACCAGCTTGCGGTTCGCGACATGGCGCGGGATTTCGCCGCGGAGAAGATCGCGCCGCATGCAATCCGCTGGGACGAGGAGAAGCATTTCCCGGTCGATGTGATGCGCGAGGCGGCATCCCTCGGCATCGGCGGGATCTACGTCCGCGACGATGTCGGCGGCTCGGCCCTGACCCGCTTCGATGCGGCGCTGATCTTCGAGGCGCTGGCGCAGGGCTGTCCGACGGTGTCGGCCTTCATTTCGATCCACAACATGGCGTCCTGGATGATCGACGCCTACGGCAGCGACGCCCAGCGCCAGAAATGGCTGCCGAAACTCTGCACCATGGAGCTTTTGGCGAGCTATTGCCTGACCGAGCCGGGCTCGGGATCGGATGCCGCGGCATT
>Ga0302283_1004611_pt1 | contig 10287 bp, 2 predicted proteins | sample III_Fen_E1_4_FD_198770 | JGI IMG/M metagenome (GOLD analysis project Ga0302283, IMG submission 198770) | Peat permafrost microbial communities from Stordalen Mire near Abisko, Sweden - III_Fen_E1_4 | ecosystem: Environmental > Terrestrial > Soil > Wetlands > Permafrost | place: Sweden: Abisko...
TTCAACTTCGTGACCGGTCTGGCGAGCGTCGCCGTAGCGAACAAGGTGCGCGAGAAGGAGCCCAAGTCGCTGCACGAGGCGATGGACATTGCGGTGCGCGCCGAGGTGTTCCTCTCGGCGGGGCGCTGTGGCTCCAGCCACACCGGACAGTTCGCCGGCCGCAGTAGCGCCACGTCGCAGTCGGCGGCATCCACCGCGCCCATGGACCTGAACGCGCTGGACCACGAAGATTCGTCGGACTCCTACGACGTCGAGGCGCCCAACGAGGAGCCCTCCCGACAGGCTGCCGAGGCCGATCTGTCCCCAGCCTTGTTGGCCAAGATGGAGGCCATGGTGCAGCATCGCGTCGCCGCGCTGCTCCAGAGCAAGGAGTACCCGTCGCGTGGATTCGGTGACCGCGTCCCCGGACTGAAGGCCAGCGACATCGACAAGCTGCGCGCCGAAGGCCGATGCTTCCGCTGCAAGCAGAAGGGCCACTCGAAGCGCGACTGCCCGAAGGGCAACGGGGTGGGGAAGCCGTCTTTTCAGTAAGCCCGGCCGAGCAGATCACAACATCGAATCGCTTCTCGCTGCCCGGGCACGAAAACCTCCCCGATTCCGGCCATGATCCCGGCCCCTCCGGTGCCTCTGCTTCGCAGGCAGCCACCACTCCTCACCAACTGGCGTCCGTCGCCAGTGCCGACGTTGGTGAGGCGCCATCCACCCGCTCCGCAACCTCCTGTGCTCCGAAGCACCGGTTGCAGAAGGAGCACCATTCCATTGTCGCTGCCAGCGGACCGAATGCGAAGGTCCCTGCGCCTGCGACTCCCCCCAGCAGCGCGCTCATCAAGCTCGCTGGGTTCATCGGCTCCTGCCCGGCTGTCATCCTCGTCGACAGCGGAGCCACGGGCAACTTCCTCGCCTCGAAGTTTGCCTCAAAGGCGAGGCTGACGCTGACGGCTGGGCCGCCCAGCACAGCCACCCTCGCCAATGGTCAGCCCCAGGACGCAAGCGGCGTCGCCTGCGGGACACCAGTGCGCATCGGTTCGTACACCGATCGCATCGATTTCAACGTCACGGACCTCTGCGGCTACGACGCCATCCTCGGGATGCCGTGGCTCGAGCAGTACCTCGTGATCCCGGACTGGCGTGGCAAATCGGTCACGTTCGTCGACTCGAAGGGCAAGCAGCAACGGCTGCAACGGGCACCCACGGGGTGCCAGCGGTGGAACTCGTCCACCGTCGGAGCGATCGTCGGCCCGTCGCTCAACGTCGTCTCGCTGCGGCAAGTCGAGCGGTTGCACCGTGATGGGCAACTTGATATCGCTTGCGTGGTGTACCCCAACTCCATCCTCGAACGGAAGGAGGCGCCTGGAGGTCCACCGCCGTCCGTCCCCAGTCGCCATTCCACGGCGCCGGGAAATGTCGGACTCGCACGTTCGTTCTCGTCGATTGTCGCGTCACCATCGGGTGGCGCGAGCGGCCTGGCACGCATCCACGATGCGATGTCGCGAGGCCACCGCGTGTCGGCAGCCGAGCTGTCGGCGGCCGTGCTCGCTGAGTCAGACTCGCTGACGTCAGTGCGCACCGCCACGCTCGCGGCGTATCGGGACGTGTTCCCGGACGCACTTCCGGACGGGTTGCCTCCATCGCGCGAAGTGGACCACCGGATCGAGCTCGTCCCCGGGTCGTCGCCGCAGAGCCGGCCGACCATTCGTCTGAGCGCCACCGAGTTGGCCGAGCTCAAGAAGCAGCTGATCGAACTCGAGGCAGCTGGCTTCATCCGTCCGTCGAAGTCGCCGTTCGGCGCACCGATCCTCTTCGTCAAGAAGAAGGATGGCACGATGCGCATGTGCATCGACTACCGCGCGCTGAACCGGATCACCGTGAAGAATAGCTACCCGCTGCCGAGGGTTGATGAGCTGTTCGACCGGCTGCAGGGCGCGCGCTACTTCTCGAAGATTGACCTCCGCTCCGGGTACCACCAGATCCGAATCGCGCCGGAGGACGTGCCGAAGACCGCCTTCCGCACGCGCTACGGGCACTACGAGTTTCTCGTGCTGCCGTTCGGGCTGACGAACGCGCCAGCCACCTTCATGCACCTGATGCACCAGGCGCTGAGGCCGTTCCTCGATGAGTGTGCGCTCGTCTTCCTCGACGACATCCTCATCTACAGCAAGACGCTGGAGGAGCACGAGCAGCACGTGCGCCGCGTGCTGGACGCTCTCCGCGAGCAGAAGCTGTACGCAAAGGAGAGCAAGTGCGAGTTCTTCAAGCACGAGGTCGAGTTCCTCGGCCACCGCGTCGGCCAGGACGGCGTGCGGATGATGGAGGACAAGGTGCAGGCCATCCGAGAGTGGCCCACACCTTGCAGCGTCAGGGATGTTCGAGCATTCCTGGGTACCGCCGGGTACTATCGGAAGTTCATCCGGGACTTCAGCGCCATCGCGGCGCCCCTGTCCGAGCTCACCAAGGACAGCGTCAAGTTCGAATGGGCGGCGCCGCACGAGACGGCGTTTGCCCAACTGAAGGCTACCATCGCGCAGGGACCGGTGCTCATCCTGCCGAACCCCAGCCTTCCGTTCGTCGTGCACACGGATGCGTCGGGCTTCGCCGTCGGCGCCGTGCTGCAGCAGGACCAAGGCAACGGCTTGCAGCCGATCGCCTTCCTGTCGAAGAAGATGGCGGACGCGGAGACTCGCTACCCCGTCCACGAGCAGGAGCTGTTGGCCATCATCCAGGCGCTGTCGGCCTGGCGCCACTACCTGCACGGAAGCAAGTTCGTGGTGCGGACCGACCACAAGTCGCTCCAGTTCTTCCAGACCCAGCCGATGCTGTCCGGGCGCCAAGCACGCTGGAAGGACGTGCTCGCCAACTTCGACTTCGACATCGAGTACGTCGAGGGCAAGGCCAACGTCGTGGCCGATGGGCTCTCGCGTCGATCGGACCATCACCAGCTCGCCGCGCTGGGAGGTCAAGGCGGCTCGGCCGCCGGAGGAGGCGACCGCACCCGATTCTCCAAGGCACCGGTTGTCCGAGCGCGGCAGAACCGGGCAGCGTTCCAGGAGCAGCAGATCTTCCAGCTGACCCGGGAAGAACCGTCGAAGAAGACGGTGACCCTGGCGCTGAGCGCGGAGGGCAGACTCCTTGCCGATATCAAGGACGCAGCGCAGAGCGACCCCGCCTACCGGGCAGCTCTGGCTGGCAAGCAGCCGCAAGGGGCGAAAGCTTCGGCCTCCCCGCTGCTCGTGCGCCGAGGTCTCGTGTACCTCGGAGAGTCGGATCGGCTCTACATCCCGGCGAATGCCTCGCTGCGAACGCGACTCCTCCACGAGTGCCACGACGTGCCCACCGCGGGGCACCTGGGCAAGGACAAGACCCTCGAGCAGGTCAAGCGCCGCTTCTACTGGCCGCGAATGGACTCCGATGTCCTCCAGTACGTCCGAACGTGCGACGCTTGTCAGCGGAACAAGCCGTCGCAGCAGGCCACGGCCGGCCTGTTGCAGCCGCTGCCCATCCCCGACCATCCGTGGCAGCAGGTGACGATGGACCTCATCACGCAGCTGCCAAAGTCCCGCCAGGGCCACGACGCGATCGTCGTGTTCGTGGACAAGATGTCCAAGATGGTGCACCTCGTCGCCACGAAGACGGAGGTGACGGCACCGCAGCTGGCGGAGATCTTCTGGAGCACAGTGGTTCGACACCACGGCCTCCCCTCCTCCATCGTCAGCGACCGTGACCCTCGATTCACGGGCCACTTCTGGAGAGCGCTCTGGAAGTGTCTGGGCACGCAGCTCACGATGAGCACGGCCTTCCACCCGCAGACGGACGGGCAGACGGAACGGGCCAACCGCACGCTCGAGGAGATGCTCCGCTCCTACGTCGGCTTCCAGCAGAAGGACTGGGACGAACACCTCGTGGCCGCCGAGCTGGCTTTCAACGCGTCAAAGCATGCGTCGACCGGCTTCACGCCCTTCTACCTCAACGGAGGTCGGGAGGTGACGGTGCCGCTGGACTTGGCCATCGAAGAGGCCCGAACGACTCGGCAGCCGGACGCGGCTGCAAGGATCCAGCAGCTTCACCGCAGCTTGGAGGCTGCCAAGGAGCACTTGCTCAAGGCGCAGCGACGACAGGCCCACCACGCCGACAAGCACCGCCGCGAGGTGCTCTTCAAGGTGGGCGACGAGGTGCTCCTCTCCACGGCGCACCTCAAGCTGATCGGCGGAGGAGACCGCACGGCCAAGTTCACCTACAAGTACATCGGACCATTCAAGATCAAGCGAGTCGTGAACAACAACGCCTATGAGCTCGAGCTGCCCCCACAGCTGCAAATCCACCCCGTGCTCAACGTGAGCAGGCTGAAGGCTTACCATGATGGTAGGGTGGCGTTCCCGTTGCGCACCCGGGCTGACACGCAGCCTCCGCCGGCGCTGACTTCGTCCGATGGCGACGAGTACGAAGTCGAGAGCATCCTTGCCAAGCGAGGCAAGGGCGCGCGCACCCAGTACTTGGTGCGCTGGAAGGGATGGCCGGTGTGGGAGGCCACCTGGGAGAAGCGCCGGAGCCTCGACGGGGCGGCTGACGTCCTCGACGACTTCGAGCAGGGCCTCCAGGACACGACGATCAACGGACTGGACACGACGACGACGACGACGTCCAGCCAGCAGCACCAGCCGCATCACCACCAGCAGCCGTCTTCGTCGGGACAGCTCCGCTACATCAGCCGCCGGGCGCACCCACCCCAGTCAGCAACCTCCACCGGCTCTGCGGTGTTGAACCGACTGAGAGTGGAGGCTCGGGATAAATCCCGATTTGGCATCCTAGACAAGTGGGAGGGAGCCGGAGTCGGGCTCGATCGGAAGAAGTCGGAGACAAGGACGGCGCCAGCGACGATGGACCGACACCACCGACTCGACGTCAACTTGAAGAAGCCGACTCCAACCCCAGTTCCGGCTTCGGCGTCATCGTGCTACTATCTTCGCACTCGACCTACTGTGGCACGGAGGTCTGGGCCGGTGCAACTGTCTCCAGCTCAAGGATGCACGATGCAGTTGCCGAGAGCCGGACCGAGCCACACAGGGAGCCGACGATGAAGACCCTTGTGGACGACGCGAAGATCCTCACCACCTGCACACAACACAACACCAACACAACACCACAACACCACAACAACACCACAACACCACAACAACACCACAACACACCAGCATCCACCCATGTTAGCAAAGCACTTCACCATCATCCCCCACTTCGCCGCGAACCGCTGGGGCTTGTCATCGTACCGAGGTGCCCGGAGGCCAGTTGAATTGTGACAGCCTTGGCCTAACCCTCCAGCTGGCGCAACTCGCAGCGCGAGCTCGGCGCGAGCCTGGCGCGAGCTCGGCGCGCGCTTGCCTTCAGAACATTCCGGAACATCGCGAACATCCCGACTTGAAGACCCTCTCGAACATCGCGAACATCGATGAAGACCTTCTGTGAAGACCTTCTGCACGCGTGTGAAGACCTTCCGTGAAGATCTTCTATGAAGATCTTCTATGAAGAGCCTCTGCGAAGACCCTCCCTTCTTCTCTGTCTCTTGCTTCTCTCCCTCTCTCCTTCACTTCCCGTTTCTTTTCTTTTCTCTTTCATCATTCTCTCTTCACTCTACTCTGTGAGCCCAGCGGACTGAGCTCAGTCTTAAGGGGTGGAGGATGTAACAGTCGCCTTCGCCTGTTACTGTATTTCTTCTCCGATCTTTCTCTGCTCCTTTCCATCGCGTTGTCTTGGACACCGACCTTTGCGCCACACGCTCTTGCGTTGCTCGCTCTGCCTTCCTTCGCCGAGAGTCACTCATTCACCCGTTCGTGTGTGCTCTCGTCGAAGGTCAGCCCTCTTGCTACGCATGCGCTTGCTCTGCTCGCGCATCACTCACCTTCGAGCGCTTGCTCACACTCTCTCTCTCTCATTCACCCGTTCGTGTGTGCTCTCGTCGAAGCATACACGCCACCCTCGTTCGATTCGTTCGTTCGTTCAGAGAGACTACGTCGAGTCTCTCACAGTGGTTTCGAGAGCAAGTCTCTGAGCAACCGGCTCAGCTTCCTCGTCGACATGGCATCCCCGCAATCCGTGCTGGGTGCACTCAGCCCGTCCGCTGACCCCGCAGTGGAGCTCGCCGCCGCGCGAGCGCAGAACGCGCAGATGCAGGCCGCAGGCACCGCGCTGCAGCAGAAGGTGGCTGCACTCGAGGCGGAGAAAGCCGCCATGGTGCTCGCGCAGTCCTCGCGCAGCGGCGCGGCAGGATCGTCGGGTAGCGGCTACGTCAGCCAGCCGAAGGGCCCCACACCGCCCGAGTTCCACGGCACGAAGACTGGTGGCTACGAGATCGACTCGTGGGTGCGCGACATGCGCAACCAGTTCGACTTCTACGGAGCGCGCGTGTTCCCCGACGACGCCGCGAAGGTGCGCCACGCCGCCATGTTCCTCAAGGGGCGTGCGGCCGAGTGGTGGGACGCCGAAGACAAGACGAACGGAGTCACCAGCGATTGGGACAAGTTCGTCGAGCGCCTGCGAGAGCGCTACCGTCCCCTGCAGGCGGCGGTTGTTGCACGCGAGCGCCTCCGCCGCTTGAAGCAGACCGGCGCGGTGTCGGCGTATGCGGATCTATTCCAGAAGGAGCTGACGCCCATCAAGGACATGTCCGCCAGCGACCAGATCTTCAACTTCGTGACGGGTCTGGCGAATGCCGCCGTGGCGAACAAGGTGCGCGAGAAGGAGCCCAAGTCGCTGCACGAGGCAATGGACACTGCGGTGCGAGCCGAAGTGTTCCTCTCGGCAGGGCGGTTCGGCTCCAGCCACACCGGACAGTTTGTCGGCCGCAGCAGTGCCTCAGCGCAGTCGTCGGCATCCACCGCGCCCATGGATCTCAACGTGCTGGGCCAGGAGGATTTGTCGTACGCCTACGACGCCGAGGCGTCCAACGAGGAGCCCTTCCGCCAGGCTGCCGAGGCAGACCTGTCTCCCGCCTTGTTGGCCAAGATGGAGGCCATGGTGCAGCATCGCGTCGCCGCGCTGCTCCAGGGCAAGGAGTTCCCGTCGCGTGGCTTCGGTGAACGCGTCCCCGGACTGAAGGCCAGCGACATCGACAAGCTCCGCGCCGAGGGTCGATGCTTCCGCTGCAAGCAGAAGGGCCACTCGAAGCGCGACTGCCCGAAGGGGAACGGAGTGGGGAAGCCGTCTTTTCAGTAAGCCCGGCCGAGAAGATCACCACATCGAATCGCTTCTCGCTGCTCGGGCATGAAAACCACCCCGATTCCGGCCATGATCCCGGCCCCTCCGGTGCGTCTGCTGCGCAGGCAGCCACCACTCCTCACCAACTGGCGTCCGTCGCCAGTGCCGACGTTGGTGAGACACCATCCCATCGCTCCGCAACCTCCTGTGCTCCGAAGCACCGGTGGCGGAAGGAGCATCATTCCATCGTCGCGGCCAGCGGACCCAGCATCAAGGTTCCCGCTCCCGCGGCTCCACCCAGCAGCGCGCTCATCAAGCTCGCTGGGTTCATCGGCTCCTGCCCGGCTGTCATCCTCGTCGACAGCGGAGCCACCGGCAACTTCATCGCATCGAAGTTCGCCTCGAAGGCGAGACTGACGATGACGGCTGGACCGCCCAGCACAGCCACTCTCGCCAATGGTCAGCCCCAGGACGCAAGCGGCGTCGCCTGCGGGACACCAGTGCGCATCGGTTCGTACACCGATCGCATCGACTTCAACGTCACGGACCTCTGCGGCTACGACGCCATCCTTGGGATGCCGTGGCTCGAGCAGTACCTCGTGATCCCGGACTGGCGTGGCAAATCGGTCACGTTCGTCGACTCGAAGGGCAAGCAGCAACGGCTGCAACGGGCACCCACGGGGTGCCAGCGGTGGGACTCGTCCGCCGTCGGAGCGATCGTCGGCCCGTCGCTCAACGTCGTCTCGCTGCGGCAAGTCGAGCGGTTGCACCGTGATGGGCAACTTGACCTCGCTTGCGTGGTGTACCCCAACTCCATCCTCGAACGGAAGGAGGCGCCTGGAGGTTCACCGCCGCCCGTCCCCGGTCACCATTCCACGGTGTCGGGAAATGTCGGGCTCGCACGATCGTTCTCGTCGATTGTCGCATCATCATCGGGTGGTGCGAGCGGCCTGGCACGCATTCACGATGCGATGTCGCGAGGCCACCGCGTGTCGGCAGCCGAGCTGTCGGCGGCCGTGCTTGCTGAGTCGGACTCGCTGACGTCAGTGCGCACTGCCACGCTCGCGGCGTATCGGGATGTGTTCCCGAACGCACTTCCGGACGGGTTGCCTCCTTCGCGCGAGGTGGACCACCGGATCGAGCTCGTCCCCGGGTCATCGCCGCAGAGTCGGCCGACCATCCGTTTGAGCGCCACCGAGTTGGCCGAGCTCAAGAAGCAGCTGATCGAACTCGAGGCAGCTGGCTTCATTCGCCCATCGAAGTCGCCGTTCGGCGCACCGATCCTCTTCGTGAAGAAGAAAGACGGCACCATGCGCATGTGCATCGACTACCGCGCACTGAACCGGATCACCGTGAAGAACAGCTACCCGCTGCCGAGGGTCGATGAGCTGTTCGACCGGCTGCAGGGCGCCCGATACTTCTCGAAGATCGACCTCCGCTCCGGGTACCACCAGATCCGGATCGCGCCGGAGGACGTGCCGAAGACCGCATTCCGCACGCGCTACGGGCACTACGAGTTCCTCGTGCTCCCGTTCGGGCTGACGAACGCGCCAGCCACCTTCATGCACCTGATGCACCAGGCGCTGAGGCCGTTCCTCGATGAGTGTGCGCTCGTCTTCCTCGACGACATCCTCATCTACAGCAAGACGCTGGAGGAACACGAGCAGCACGTCCGCCGCGTGCTTGACGCTCTCCGTGAGCAGAAGCTCTACGCCAAGGAGAGCAAGTGCGAGTTCTTCAAGCACGAGGTCGAGTTCCTCGGCCACCGCGTGGGCCAGGACGGCGTGCGGATGATGGAGGACAAGGTGCAGGCCGTCCGAGAGTGGCCCACACCTCGCAGCGTCAGGGATGTTCGAGCATTCCTGGGTACCGCCGGGTACTATCGGAAGTTCATCCGAGACTTCAGCGCCATTGCGGCGCCCCTGTCCGAGCTCACCAAGGACAGCGTCAAGTTCGAGTGGGCAGCACCGCACGAAGCCGCATTCGTCCACCTGAAGGCTGCGATTGCCGAAGGGCCGGTTCTCATCCTGCCGAACCCGAGCCTTCCCTTCGTCGTGCACACGGATGCATCGGGCTTCGCCGTCGGCGCAGTGCTGCAGCAGGACCAGGGCAATGGCTTGCAGCCAATCGCCTTCCTGTCGAAGAAGATGGCAGACGCGGAGACTCGCTACCCCGTCCACGAGCAGGAGCTGCTGGCCATCATCCAGGCGCTGTCTGCCTGGCGCCACTACCTGCATGGAAGCAAGTTCGTGGTGCGCACCGATCACAAGTCGCTCCAGTTCTTCCAGACACAGCCGATGCTGTCCGGGCGCCAGGCTCGCTGGAAGGATGTGCTCGCCAACTTCGATTTCGATATCGAGTACGTCGAGGGCAAGGCCAACGTCGTGGCAGACGGGCTCTCGCGTCGATCGGACCATCACCAGCTGCAGCTTGCCGCGCTGGGAGGTCACGGCGGCTCGGCCGCTGGATTTGGAGGAGGTGACCGCACCCGATTCTCCATTGGCAAGGCACCGGTTGTCCGAGCGCGGCAGAACCGGGCAGCATTCCAGGGACAGCAAATCTTCCAGCTGACCCGGGAAGAGCCGTCAGCGAAGACGGTGGTCCTCAGCGCGGAGGGCAGACTCCTTGCCGACATCAAGGACGCAGCGCAGAGCGACCCCGCCTATCGAGCGGCTCGGGCTGGCCAGCAGCAGCAAGGGGCGAAGGTCTCGGCTACCCCGCTACTGGTGCGACGAGGTCTTGTGTACCTCGGAGAGTCGGATCGGCTCTACATCCCGGCGGATGCTTCGCTGCGAACGCGACTCCTCCACGAGTGCCACGACGTGCCCACCGCGGGGCACCTGGGCAAGGACAAGACCCTCGAGCAGGTCAAGCGCCGCTTCTACTGGCCGCGAATGGACTCCGATGTCCTCCAGTATGTCCGAACGTGCGATGCTTGTCAGCGAAACAAGCCGTCGCAGCAGGTCACGCCGGGCCTGTTGCAGCCGCTGCCTATCCCCGACCATCCGTGGCAGCAGGTGACGATGGATCTCATCACACAGCTGCCGAAGTCCCGACAGGGCCACGACGCGATCGTCGTGTTCGTGGACAAGCTGTCCAAGA
>Ga0302283_1004614_pt1 | contig 10281 bp, 7 predicted proteins | sample III_Fen_E1_4_FD_198770 | JGI IMG/M metagenome (GOLD analysis project Ga0302283, IMG submission 198770) | Peat permafrost microbial communities from Stordalen Mire near Abisko, Sweden - III_Fen_E1_4 | ecosystem: Environmental > Terrestrial > Soil > Wetlands > Permafrost | place: Sweden: Abisko...
GCCTCGATCCGGTCCAGCGCCGCGCGCGTATTGGCGATCAGCCTTGCCGCCTCCACCGCGTCCAGATCGCCCAGCGACCCGCCGTCCGCCCCACCGTCCCTCCGTCCCCTAAAGCTCGAACCTGACCCCCTGGGCCAGCGGTAGCTCGGTCCCGTAGTTCACCGTGTTCGTCGCCCGGCGCATGTACGCTTTCCACGCGTCCGACCCGGCCTCTCTCCCGCCGCCGGTTTCCTTCTCTCCGCCGAAGGCGCCGCCGATTTCGGCGCCGGAGGGGCCGATGTTGACGTTGGCGATGCCGCAGTCGGAGCCGGTGTCGGAGAGGAAGCGCTCGGCTTCGCGTAAGTTCAGGGTGAAGATCGACGAGGAGAGGCCCTGGGGGACGTCGTTGTTGAGCGCGATGGCGTCGGCGAGGTCGCGGTAGGGCATCACGTAGAGGATCGGGGCGAAGGTCTCGCGGCGGACCACGTCGGTCTGGGCGGGCATCTCGACCAGCGCCGGGCGGACGTAGGTTCCGGGGCCTTCCAGCCGCTCGCCGCCGGTGACGGTTCCGCCTTCGGCGCGGGCCTCGGCCAGGGCGCGGTGCATGGCCTCGGCCGCGGCGTCGTCGATCAGCGGGCCGACCAGGGTGGCGGGATCGCGGGGGTCGCCGATGCGTACGGAGGCGTAGGCGGCCTTCAGGCGGGCGACGAAAGGTTGGTAGAGGCTCTCGTGCACGAACAGGCGGCGAAGCGTCGTGCAGCGCTGGCCGGCGGTGCCCATGGCGGCGAAGGCGACCGCGCGCAGGGTCAGGGCCTGGTCGGCCGAGGGGCAGACCACGGCGGCGTTGTTGCCGCCCAGTTCCAGCAGGGAGCGGGCGAAGCGGGCGGCCAGTTTCGGGGCGACGGCGCGGCCCATGGCGGTGGAGCCGGTGGCCGAGACCAGCGCCACCTTGGGGTGGCCCGCCAGCGCCTCGCCGAGGGCCCGCTCGCCGATCAGCACCTGGCTTAAGGCCGCCGGCGCGTCGCCGAAGCGGGCGGCGGCCTTGGCGAAGATCGCCTGTGTCGCCAGGGCGGTCAGCGGGGTCTTCTCCGACGGCTTCCAGATCACCGGATCGCCGCAGACCAGCGCCAGGGCGGCGTTCCAGGCCCAGACGGCGACCGGGAAATTGAAAGCGGTGATGATCCCGACCACGCCCAGCGGCCGCCAGCTCTCCATCATCCGGTGCGAGGGCCGCTCGGTGGCCAGGGTCAGGCCGTGCAGCTGGCGCGAGAGGCCGACGGCGAAGTCGCAGATGTCGATCATCTCCTGCACCTCGCCCAGGCCCTCCGACAGGGTCTTGCCGGCTTCCAGGGTGACCAGGGCGCCGAGATCGGCCTTGGCGGCGCGCAGTTCTTCGCCGAGCAGGCGGACGAGCTCGCCCCGGCGCGGCGCGGGGACCTGGCGCCAGGCGAGGAAGGCGGCGTGGGCGGCGTCGATGGCGGCGGCGGCCTCGGCGGCGGTGTGCACGCGAATCCGGGCGATCTCTTCGCCGGTGATCGGCGTCGTGCAGACGAGATCGCCCCGTTCGGCGCGAACGCCGAGACGCTCCAACAGCGCGTGAGCGTCAGCGGCGACGCCGGGTTTGACGTGCAGGGTCACGCGGCGGTCTCCAGTTTCGGCGCGTAGGTCGGCGCCTCGTCAGCGCCCATCGCGTACGCCCGGCCGAAGCGGTTGGCGAGGAAATCGGCCAGGGCGATCTCCTCCTGGCGCACGAAGCCCACCGTCGGCAGGCGGCCCTCGGCCAGCAGGTCCAGCACCGCGCAGAGGCTGGAGGCGGTGGTGATCTGGATCGCCGACAGCATGTGGCCGCCGATCTGGCGGGCATAGATCTTGTTGGCGTAGGTCTCCTGCACCAGATGGCCGCCCTTGCGGCCGGAGACGGTGACGAACACGATCACCACGTCCTGCAAGGTGGCCGGGACGGCGTTCTCGAGGATGTCGCGCAGCAGCTCGCGCCGGTCGCGCAGGCGAAGATCGTTCAGCAATGCCTTCATGATCGCCGCGTGGCCGGGATAGCGGATGGTCCGGTAGTTGAGGTTGCGCACCCGCCCGGCGAGGGTCTCGCAGAGGGTGCCGAGGCCGCCGGAGGTGTTGAACGCCTCATAGGTCACCCCGTCGAGGGCGAAGCTCTCCAGCTCTTCCAGCGCCCGGGTCTGGCGCAGCTGGCCGTCGACGATCGCCTCGCAGGGCTCGCAATATTCGTTGATCACCCCGTCGGTGGACCAGGTGAGATTGTAGTTCAGCGCATTCGACGGGTACTTCGGCAGGGCGCCGACGCGCAGGCGCACCTCGTGCAGCTCGTCGAAGCCGCGGGCGAGGTCGGCGGCGACGATGGAGACGAAGCCGGGGGCCAGGCCGCATTGCGGGATGAAGGCGCTCTTGGCCTGGGTGGCCAGGGCTTTCACCGCCCGGGTGCAGGCGACGTCCTCGGTGAGGTCGAGATAGTGGGCGCCGGCCCGGCGGGCGGCTTCGGCGACACTCAGGGTCAGGTGATAGGGCGCGGCGCTCAGCACGGCGAACTTGCCGGCGAGGGCGCGGTCCATGGCGTCGGCGTCGGCGACGTCCAGCCTGAGGGTCGTGACCGGGCTCTCATGGGCTACCGCCGCCAGCGCCACGTCGCAACGGTCCGCGACGGTGACCCGGTAGCTGCCCGAGCCCGCCAGCAGACCGGCGACCACCGAGCCGATCTTGCCGGCCCCGATGACCAGAACCTCGTGCATGTTTGCCTCCCTCCGAGTGCGTGTCCCCGAATCAAAGGTCGGCTGCGTCGCCGTCGATTTCCATTGCCAATCCGACGATTCGCCGAGAGAGTTCCGGCGAATTGACGAGGTGAACACGCAGATGGACGATACCGACCGCGCCCTGATCGACGCCCTGCGGGAAAACGCCCGCCGCCCGATCGCCGAGCTCGCCCGGGCGCTCGGCCTCTCGCGCACCACCGCCCAGAGCCGGCTGGAGCGGCTGGAGCGCACCGGGGTGATCACCGGCTACACCTTGCGCCTTTCCGAAACCCACGAGCGCGGCCAGATCTACGCCTATGTGCTGATCACCCTCGCCCCCAAGCAGGCCCCGGCGGTGATCACCGCCATGCGCGCCATGCCGGCGGTGCGGCTGTTGCAGTCGGTCAGCGGCGGCTTCGACCTGATCGCGGTGGTCGCCGCCCCGTCGGTGGCCGCCATGGACCAGGTGATCGACGCCATCGGCGCGATGGACGGGGTGGAGCGCACGACGTCCTCGATCGTGCTCTCGACCAAGGTGGATCGGTAGCCTCCAAACCACCGTCATCCCGGAATCGGCGCAGCCGATATCCGGGACCCAGCTGCGCCGGCCGTGTCCAGGGATCCCGGCCCTCCGCTACGCTTCGGCCGGGATGACAACTTTGGTTGGGTCCGAAAAGCGCGGCTAACTTTTCCGTCCCACCAGTCCCACGATCGCCATCACCAGCCCGATGCCGGCCACCGCACCCGACAGTTCACCCACCGTGCGCATCATGCTCACCGGGTCGTTGGACTTGGGCGCCATGCCCATCATGACGAGGAAGAAGCCGCCGGCGGCGACCACCAGGACCAGCCCCACGATGATCAGCCGCATGTTCCTGCGCCGCATGCCCGTCCCCCGTCGTCACGTCGCCGAGCCTACACGCGGCTGCCGAGCGGCGCCTAGCCGGCCTGGCCGAACACCGCCGCGAAGGCGCCGATGCTGCGGCCGACCACCACCAGGCCGTCGCCGGGCTGGATCACCATCTCGCCGGCCGGGCTGACGATCGGCTCGCCGCCGGGCCGGTCGATGGGGCGGACTTCCCGGAAGCCCACCGTGTAGATGGTCAGCACCACCATGTAGAAGGCGTCGCCGAGGCTCCAGCCGGCGATCATGTAGCCCCCGGTCGCCAGCACGGTCACGCTGGCCAGGAAGGCGGTGATCACCAGCAGGTTGCGAAGCGGCGAGCCGAACAAGGCGGGCATGCCAGCGCCGGTACGCGCGGCCAAGCCTCGCCGCAAGCTTGATCGCGGCCAATGGTTGACCCAGGGGCGCGGGCAGGAAACAGTCGACGCATGGCCGACGCACCCGACCGCACGTCCGATACGGCCCGCAACGCCCAGGTGGTGGTGGCGGTGATCCTCTCCGGCGCCGCGCTCCTGTGGTTGGCGCCCATCCTCACCCCGCTGGCGCTGGCGGTGTTTCTGATGCTGATGATCGACGGCCTGGCGCGCACCCTGCGCCGGCGGCTGCCGCTGGGCGACGACGCCATGGTGGCGGTGGCGATCATCATCTGCATTGTCGGCTTCGCGATCACCGTATTCTTCGTCGGCGCCAACGGCGCGGCGTTCGTCGGCAAGCTGATCACCTACCAGGGGCGGCTGGACGCCATGCTGCAGGCCCTGGCGCAGACCTTCCACGGCGGCGTGCCGCGCACGGTCAACCAGCTGATCGCCCAGGTCGACCCGGCCAAGTACCTGGCCCCGGTGGCCGGCGCCCTGCAGAACCTCACCTTCACCGGCGTGCTGGTGCTGGTCTATCTCGGCTTCCTGCTGGCCTCCCGGCGCGGCTTCGAGCGCAAGGCGGTGCGGCTGTTCCACGGCCGGGCCGAGCGGCACGAGGCGCTGAACGCCTTCCTGCGGGTGCGCGACGCCCTGGAGCGTTACGTCTGGATCCAGACCGTCTGCGGCGGCATCATCGCGCTGGGCTCCTGGGCGATCATGATGCTGATGGGGCTGGAGAGCGCCTTCTTCTGGGCCTTCCTGATCTTCGCCCTCAACTATATCCCGATCATCGGCGCCGCGGTCGCTATCGGCGCGCCGGTGCTGTTCGCCCTGGTCCAGTACCCGACGTTCTGGCCCGCCGGCATCCTGTTCGCCGGCCTGTTCGGGCTGACCTTCGTGGTCGGCAACATCTTCCTGCCGCGGATGCAGGGCCGGGGGCTCAACCTCGACCCGGTGATGGTGCTGTTTTCGCTGGGCTTCTGGGGCGCGCTCTGGGGTGGCACCGGCATGTTCCTCTCTACCCCGCTGACCGTGCTGACCATGGTGGTGCTGGCCCAGTTCGACGGCTCGCTGTGGATGGCGGTGCTGCTGAGCGGCGACGGCGACCCCCGTGGCCTCGGCCACCAGACGACGCGCGAACCGGCCGCCGCAGAGCGCTCACGCAAGCGTGATGCCGCCGCCCTTACAGGTTGAGCCGGACACCCCATCTGTCGTCTGTTCGGGCGACTTCCCCCCTCCCGAACCGCGGTCCGACCCTTCAATGCGAAGCAACCGCGCACCGACAGGCTAGTCCCTTCATGGACAGGCCCAGCGCCGCCGGATTCCCCCCTCCGGCGGCGCTTCGTCGTTCGGGGCGCCGGGTCATCGCTCGCGGACATAGACCTTTGACAATAGCGGCGTAGGCTCCCGGCATGCTCTCCGAGACTCAGCGGCCCGCCGCCGACACCGCACCCCTCGCCGCCGCCTTCCTAGCCGCCCTGCCGGGCTCGCCGACGGCCATCGGTCCAGCCGCCGCCGGCTTCCTGCATTCCATCGCCCGGGACTACCGGTTCGAGGAGCTGGCCGAGGTCAGCCTCGGCGACCTGGGCGTCCGGGCGGCCGCGTTCTGGACCTTCGCCAACGAGTTTGTCGGCCCCGAGCCGGCGATCCGCCTGCTGGCCGCCACCGGCCGCGATGGCGCGTCCTTGAGCGCCGACCTGATCGAGATCGTCCAGCCCGATGCGCCGTTCCTGGTCGACAGCGTCATGGGAGAGCTGGTCGACGCCGGCGTGACCGTGCTGGCGATGTTCCACCCGATCATCGAGGTCGCCGGGGCCAAGCGCTCGACCATCCAGGTCTGGCTGGAGCCGGTGGGCGAGGACCGCGCCGCGGCCCTGGTCGAGGGCCTGCGCTCAACCCTGGCCGACGTGCACCAGGCGGTCGCCGACTTTCCGGCCATGCTGCAGCTGATGACGGGGTCGATCGCCGAGTTGGCCGCCCAGGCGCCGGCCCGCGAGCGGGCGTCGCTGGACGAGGATCTGGCCTTCCTGGCCTGGATGGACGCCGGCCATTTCGTCTTTCTCGGCGCACGCATCTACGAATACCCGCGCACTTCCGACGGCGCCTACGCCGCCGAAGAGCCGCGGTTCAACCCTCAGAACAGCCTGGGCGTGCTGCGCGATCCGGGCCGCACGGTGCTGCGCCGGGCCAGCGAGCCGGCGGTGCTGTCGCCGCAACTGCGCGCCGATCTCGCCCGCGCCGCCCCGCTGGTGGTGGCCAAGTCCAACCTGAAGTCCACCGTGCACCGGCGGGTCTATATGGACTACGTCGGCGTCCGCCGGTTCGGCCCCGACGGCCTGCCCTGCGGTGAGGTCCGTTTCGTCGGCCTGTTCACTGCCCAGGCCTATGACGAGCCGGCGCGCATGGTGCCGCTGATCCGGCGCAAGGTCGACCACGTGGTCACCCGGGCGAGCCTGGCCGAAGGCAGCCACAGCGCGATGCGGCTGACCAACATCCTGGAGACCTATCCCCGGGACGAGCTGTTCCAGATGGACGAGGACGAGCTCCTGGAGATCGCGCTGGGCGTCCTGCACCTCTCCGACCGGCCGCGGGTGAAGCTGTTCGTTCGCCGCGACCCCTTCGACCGGTTCATCTCCATCCTGTTCTACGCCCCGCGCGACCGCTACGACGCGCGGCTCAGCGAAAAGGTCGGCCGGATGCTGGCCGACGCCTTCGCCGGCCACGTCTCGGCCTACTATCCCAACTACTCCGACGCCCCGCTGGCCCGGGTGCACTACATCATCGGCGTCAGCCCGGGCGATCACCGCGAACCGGACCTGATCGAGCTGGAGGCGGCCATCGCCGCGGCCGCCCGCACCTGGACCGACGATTTCGAGACCGTCGTGCGCACCCGCATGCCCCCGGCCGAGGTCGCCGCCCTGCTGGACGCCTGGTGCGATGCTTTTCCGGTGGGCTACCGCGACCGGTTCGACGCCGAGGAGGCCCTGGCCGATGTCGCCTCCGCCGCCCGCCTCGGTAAGGACACGCCGATCGCCGTGCGCGCCTTCCGTGAGGCCGGCGACAGCGCCCTCAACTTCCACTTCAAACTCTACCAGGCGGGCGACCCGATCGCGCTCGCCGACGTGCTGCCGATCCTGCAGGACATGGGCCTGAAGGCGCTGTCCGAGGACGGCTTCGCGCTGACGCCCGCCGATGGCGAGGCCCGGCGCACCGTCTGGGTGCACGAATTCGCCCTGGAAGACCCGCTCGGCGAGCGCCTCAGCTTCGAGGCGATCAAGACCGTGTTCGAGGACGCATTCACCGCGGTCTGGACCGGCCGAGCCGAGAGCGACGGCTTCAACCGCCTGGTGCTGGAGCTGGGCGCCTCCTGGCGCACCGCCGCGCTGATCCGGGCCCTGGCCCGCTATCGTCAGCAGTCGGGGCTGGACCCCAGTCCGGCCGTCCAGCAGGCGGCGCTGAGCGAGCACCCGCAGATCGCCGCCCTGATCCTGGAGCTGTTCGCCGTCCGCCTTGACCCGGCCACCGGCGCCGATCTGGACGCCCGGGCCGTCGGTGCGACCCTGGTTCAGGCTCGGATCGAGGAAGCCCTGCAGGCGGTCGAAAGCCTCGACGACGACCGGGTGCTGCGCCGCCTGGCGGCGCTGGTCGCCGCCATCCAGCGGACCAACTACTACCAGTTGGGCGATGTCGGCCGGGAAAAGCCCTACATCAGCTTCAAGGTCGCCAGCCGCGAGCTGACCGACCTGCCCGATCCGAAGCCCTACCGCGAGATCTACGTCGCCTCGCCGGCCGTCGAGGGCGTGCACCTGCGCCTGGGCCCGATCGCCCGGGGCGGGCTGCGCTGGTCCGACCGCCGCGACGACTTCCGCACCGAGGTGCTGGGACTGGTCAAGGCGCAACAGGTGAAGAACGCGGTGATCGTGCCGGTGGGCTCCAAGGGCGGCTTCTTCCCCAAGCGACTGCCCAAGGGCGGCGGCGATCAGGTGCGCGCCGAGGCGGTCGCCGCGTACCGCACCTTCCTTTTCGGCCTCCTGGACCTCACCGACAATATCGACGCCGAGGGCGAGGTGATCCACCCGGCCGAGATGGTCATCCACGACGGCGAGGATCCCTATCTGGTGGTCGCCGCCGACAAGGGCACCGCCACCTTCTCCGACATCGCCAACGCCGTGGCTGAATCCTACGGTTTCTGGCTGGGCGACGCCTTCGCTTCCGGCGGTTCGGCCGGCTACGACCACAAGGCCATGGGCATCACCGCCCGGGGCGCCTGGGAGAGCGTCAAGCGGCACTTCCGCGAGCTGGGCAAGGACATCCAGAGCCAGCCGTTCACCTGCGTCGGCGTCGGCGACATGTCGGGGGACGTGTTCGGCAACGGCATGCTGCTGTCGCGCAAGACCCAGCTGGTCGCCGCCTTCGACCACCGGCATCTGTTTCTCGACCCCACCCCGGATACGCAGGCCTCCTTCGCCGAGCGCCAGCGCCTGTTCGCCCTGCCGCGCTCCTCCTGGGACGACTACGACCGCTCGCTGATCTCCGAGGGCGGCGGGGTCTTTCCGCGCACCGCCAAGCAGGTGGCGGTGACGCCGCAGGTGAAGGCGCTGCTCGACCTGAAGGTCGACGTGCTCACCCCCGCCGAGTTGATCGTCGCTATTCTCCGCGCCCGGGTGGAACTGCTCTACCTCGGCGGCATCGGCACCTATGTGAAGGCCTCGACGGAATCCCAGCTGCAGGTGGGCGACAAGGCCAACGACCTGATCCGCATCAACGGCCGCGACCTGCGCTGCAAGGTGGTCGGCGAGGGCGCCAATCTCGGCTTCACCCAAGCCGGCCGGATCGAGTACGCCCTCGGTGGCGGGCGGATCGACACCGACGCCATCGACAATTCCGCCGGCGTCGACACCTCCGACCACGAGGTGAACATCAAGATTCTCACCGGCATGGCCGAGCGGGCCGGCAAGCTGGACCGGTCGGCGCGGGATGCGCTGCTGGCCTCGATGACCGACGAGATCGCCGCCCACGTGCTGGCGCACAACTATGACCAGACCCTGGCGCTCTCGATGATGGAGTCCGAGGCCGCCGCCGATCTCGACGCCCACGCCCGCTTCATGACCGAGCTGGAGGGCAAGGGGCGGTTGGACCGGGGCCTGGAGGGCCTGCCCGATCCCCTGGCCATCGCCGAGCGCGCCAAGGCCGGCCGCGGCCTCACCCGGCCGGAGCTGGCGGTGCTGCTGGCCTACGGCAAGCTCGATCTGTTCGACGACGCCATCGCCTCCGCCGGCCCCGACGACCCGCATTTCCTGGGAACCCTCGAAGCCTATTTTCCCAAGGCGCTGGCGCCCTTTGACGACGAGATGCGCCGCCACCGGCTGCGGCGGGAGATCATCGCCACGGTGGTCGACAACGAGCTCATCAACCTCTGCGGCCCGACCTTCCCGCGGCGGCTCTGCGCGGCCGCCGGCTGCGACAGCGGCGCGTTGATGATCAGTTTCGAGGCGGCCCGGCAGGTGCTCGGCTTCACGGAAATCTGGAGCAAGGTCGAGGCCCTGGACGGCAAGGCGCCCGCCGCCGGCCAGACGGCCCTGTTCCTCGAGCTGGCCTATGTGCTGCGCGGCCAGACCTACTGGCTGGCGCGTCGGGCCGCCAAGGGCCAGGCCAGTGTCGATGCGCTGGTCCGCGCCTATCGGCCGGCGGCCAACCAGTTGAAGAGCCTGTTCCCGGCCGTACTCTCCCCCTTCGAGCAGAAGGAGGCGGTGCGCCGCGCCGCGGTCTGGACCAAGGCCGGCGCGCCCCGGGACCTGGCCCACGCCGTCGCCCTCTACCGCCCGCTGACCCTGGTGGCGACGCTGGCCGACCTCGCCCGCGACCTCGGCTGGCCGGTCGCCCCTGCGGCCCGGCTCTATCACCACATCGGCGGCGCCTTCGGCTTCGACCGCCTGCGGGCGGCGGCGGGCGCGCGGCCGGCCAGCGACGCCTACGAGCGGCTGGCGATCCGCCGGCTGATCGAGGACATGCTTTCCGAGCAGGCGGCGCTGACCCGCGCGGTGATGGACTACGCCGGCCGGCCCGAGGCGGGCGAAAGCGCCGAGGCGGCCAAGGCGGCGGTCTCGTCCTGGGTGTCACTCAACACCGAAGCCGTGCGCCTGGCGCGCAGCACCATCGCCGACATCGAGAAACAGGGCGGCGGCTGGAGCTTCGCCAAGCTGACCATCGCCAACGCCGCGCTCAGGGAACTTGCCTGAGCCGCCGCGCCAACCGAATATGCCGCACTCGGTGAGGCGTGGGA
>Ga0302283_1004622_pt1 | contig 10270 bp, 6 predicted proteins | sample III_Fen_E1_4_FD_198770 | JGI IMG/M metagenome (GOLD analysis project Ga0302283, IMG submission 198770) | Peat permafrost microbial communities from Stordalen Mire near Abisko, Sweden - III_Fen_E1_4 | ecosystem: Environmental > Terrestrial > Soil > Wetlands > Permafrost | place: Sweden: Abisko...
TGAAGTACTATTGGAAATCGAAGGCCCGCCAGGTGATGGCCTGGGACTCGTCCCTGCTCAAGGGATCGGAGCCGATCTGCTGATGGCCGCAGCGGGGCCGCGGGAGGATTCCGGCGGCCCAACCCCATTCCATGAAAAAAGCCCGACCGGCTGACCCTGCCCCGACACGCACCGAAGCCAACGTCCCCGTTGAACTGACCCTGGAGGCGGCCCGCAGCCACGGCGATCCTTTCAACGACGTGACGCTCGACCTGGTCTTTGTCGACCCGGAGGGCCGCGAGCTGCGGGTCCCCGCGTTTTGGGCCGGGGGAAGCACGTGGAAAGTCCGCTATGCCTCCCCCCTCGCCGGGCTCCATCCCTTCCGCAGCGAATGCTCGGACGCGGCCGATCCCGGGCTCCACGGCGTCACGGGGGCTGTCTCGATCTCGCCCTATGCCGGCTCGAATCCCCTCTTCCGGCACGGGCCGCTCCGGGTTTCCGGGGACCGGCGCAGCTTGGAGCACCGGGATGGCACACCCTTCTTCTGGCTCGGCGACACCTGGTGGATGGGGCTGTGCAACCGACTGCACTGGCCGGACGAGTTCCAGCGGCTCACCGCCGACCGCGTGGCCAAGGGTTTCAACGTGGTCCAGATCGTGGCGGGCCTGTACCCGGACATGCCGGCCTTCGATCCCCGCGGCGCCAACGAGGCGGGTTTCCCCTGGGAGGAAAACTACGCGCGGATGCGCCCGGAGTACTACGATGCCGCCGACATGAGGCTCCGGCACCTGGTGGACCAGGGGATCAGCCCCTGCCTCGTCGGGGCATGGGGTTACTTCATCCCGTGGATGGGGACGGAGAAACTCAAGGCTCACTGGCGGTACCTGATCGCCCGCTACGGGGCCTGGCCGATGACCTGGTGCATTGCGGGGGAGGCCAACCTTCCCTGGTACCTCGCGAAGGGATTTCCCTGGGACGACCGCGATCAGGTCCGCGAGTGGACAAAAGTCGCCCGCTACGTCCGCGAGAACGATCCTTTCAACCGGCCGATGACCATTCATCCGACCGCCATCAGGCTCTTCACCGCCCGCAATGCGATCGAGGACGCGGGCCTGCTCGACATCGACTTCCTTCAAACCGGGCATGCGTGCAACGAGGCGATCGAGCCGACGATCCGGACCGTCAGGGAGTGCTTCGCCGCAACCCCCACGATCCCCATCATCAACAGCGAGCCCTGCTACGAGATGCTCAACGACACCATCACGACCGAGTGGGTGCGCCGCTCCTTCTGGTCGTGCATGCTCAACGGGGCGGCCGGTCACACCTACGGGGCGAACGGCATCTGGCAGTGCAACCGGGCGGACCAGGCGCACGGGAATTCGCCGTGGGGCGGCGGCTACGGGACGATCACCTGGGAGCAGGCGATGAACCTGGGAGGATCGCGGCAGGTGGCGCTCGGCAAGGCCCTGCTCGCGCGCTTTCCGTGGCAGCGTTTCACCCCCCATCCGGAGTGGGCGGCCTTCGACAATTTCAAGTGGCTCGGCCTCGAGGGCGCCCGCTGGATCTGGAGCGACGCGGTCAAGCCGCCGGCGGACGGGCCCAACGCGCGGCGCTACTTCCGGCGCACCTTCACGCTGGAGGCCGGACGGGCCGTCACCTACTCCCGGCTTCGCTTCGCCGGCGAAAGCCACATTGATGCAAGGCTGAACGGCGCGCAGGCGGGCGTCGGCTGGGGCCGGGTTACCGGATCGCAGTTCGACGACCGGGCGCGGCTCCTTCGGCCGGGCGCGAACGTCCTCGCGATCTGGGTGGAGCACCGCCCGCCCACGGGCAACCCAAACGGCCTGATCGCCGTCCTGGAAATCGGGTTCGCCGACGGCGGCGTGACGAGAATCGAGACCGGCGAATCCTGGAAATACTCTGAAGCCGAGGTTGCCGGATGGCTGGCGCCCGGGTTCGACGACAGCTCGTGGAAGCCGTCGGTCGTCCTGGGCAGCCTTGGCGATGCAATCTGGGGACCGGTCGCCGACCCCGACCCGAAGTATTTCGGGCCGCAGGCGGCGGGAATTCCCGGGGGCGTCCGGATTGTCTACGCGCCCTGCGCCCTGCCAGTCATCGTCCGCCACCTCGGCGAGAACCGTTCCCTTGCCGCGGCGTATTTCGACCCGGTCGAGGGAACCCGGGTGCAGATATCCGGCGCGAAATCGGACCGGGCCGGGGAGTGGCGCTGCCCGCCCCCCGCGGGAATCGACCACGACTGGATCCTGATCATCGAGCCGGCCATCGCGTGAAGAAGACCTCCCTCATCCTCGCCAACCGAAGTGTCGCCTGGCACTTCGACTGGAGCGGCGGCCGGCTCCGCGCCACGCATTTCGAAAACCGGCTCTCCGGCCTCACCCAGTACCTGACCGGGTCCCGGGAAATCGCGCTGGTCTTCTCCGCGGCGACCGACCGGCTCGCCGAGCCGCTCCGGCGGGTGGAGAAGTTCTCCGTTCGCGGCGTCCGCCCGCGGGGCCGGGACGGGGCCGTGTTCGAGCTGGCCGCGGCGGGGCTTTCCGTGACCCTGGACATCCGGCTGGATGGACCGACCCGGCGCAAGCGGGCTGAGGTGGTCAATACCTCGTCCCGCGAGGTCCTTCTCCTGGACATCGAGCTCGACGAGTTCACCGCCGAGGGCACGGTCTCCGGCGGGGGGGACGGCAAGCCGGTCTTCATCGGGGACGATGTGTTCGCGGCGATCGAGCATCCCTGCGGGACCAACACCGGGGAGCCCGGGCGCGTGCGGCTCGCCCATTTCCCGGGCCGGCGGCTGCCGGCCGGCGGACGTTTCACGAGCCGCACCGCGCTGGTCAGCGTCGCCGCTCCGGGTGGCGCCCGGGCCCACTTCGTCGACTACATCGAGGCGCGCAGCATCCGGCCCCGGAAGACCGTCTCCACCTTCACCCCCTTCGGTTTCAACAGCCAGTGGGGCTCCTGCCCCACGCTCGACGACGAGCAGAACCTGAACGTCCTGGACCGGCTCGCGGCCTGGCGGAAAAAGGGCGTGAAATTCGACTACTACACCCTCGACACCGGCTGGGTGGACTTCGACTCCGACCTGACCCGCTTCCGGCCCAACGCCTTCCCCGAGGGTCCCGCCGCGCTCATCCGGCGCGTGAAGGACCTGGGAATGAAGTTCGGGCTCTGGTTCGCGACGGGCTGGGGCTCCCAGTCCTGCTGGCAATACGGGCCGGCCTTTGCCGACGGGAAGCCGGGCACAATGCCCTACCGCGAAGGGCATCCCACGGGCCTGGAGGGGGTCTGGTTCTGCTTCGCCGAGGAGCGCTACCAGAGGATCCTCAAGAACGCCGTCCTCCACCATGTGAAGGAGAACGGCGTGCGGCTGCTCAAGTTCGACGGCGGCATCTACCGCTGCGACAAGGAGGACCACGGGCACCTGACCGGGAAGTACTCGGTGGAGCCGATGTTCGACTCCCTCATCGACATTGCGGAAAGCGCCCGGGCGATCGCCCCCGACGTGTTCATCATCTGGTACTGGGGCCTGCAGTCCCCGTTCTGGGCGATGCACGGCGACATGATCTTCGAGTCGGGCCTGCACATGGAGGGCTCGGCGACCAGCGCCTTCCCGGCCCTCTACTACCGCGACTCGGTCAGCGTGGCGCTCGACCAGAACACGCAGTGCGCGCGCACCATCCCGCCGATCGTGAAGGACAGCCTTGGGCTCTGGCTCTCGGACACGCGCTGGGGAAACTTCATGGCCAAGGAGCGCTGGCGCGAGGCGATCGTCATGGACCTGGGCCGCGGCAGCCTCCTTTTCCCCAACATCTGGGGAAACCTCTTCCACCTGGAGGGCGACGACGTGGATTTCCTGGCCTGGATCGCCGCACTGGCAAAGAAGGAGTATCGTCTTTTCTCCCGGCGCAGGAACATCCTGGGCGACCCGTTCCGCAACGAGGTCTACGGATACGCCCACTGCAGCGGCTCGCGCGGGTTCCTCTTCATCAACAACGCCCACTTCACATCCCGCCGCGCCGTGGTCCGGCTGGGCGCCGAAATCGGGCTCGACGCCCGGGCCGGGACGCCGCTGGGAGTTCGGGCCCACTTTCCGGATCGCGCCCGGCTGCTGCGACCCGACGGAAAGGAATTCAGGCTCGGCGACGTCCTCGATGTCCGGCTCCGGCCCTTCGAGACCCTCATGCTTGAGGTCGGCCCCGCCGCGCGGCTTGCCAGCCGCCTCCCGGTCCGCTCGGTCAGCGCCGCGCAGGCCGCGGCCCTGGGGACCGCCCTCGCGCTGCGGACGATCGCCCCGGCTCCCGGGACGGAGGTGACTTTCGTGGATGCCGCGGCCTTCGCGGCCAAGAACCTCCAGAAGAAGGCGTACGCGTTCGAGTCGGAGCTCCCCGCCTTCGCTGCCGGCGATCCGATGATCCTCTCCATCGTGATCCGCCTGCGGAAGGGCACCGAGGAGTGGCGCTATTCGCCGACGGTCGTCCAGATCGTCCAGGCCCTCGCCCGGATCGGGGGCAGGAGCGTGCTTCTCGCCCCGGTCCCCGACGGCCGCCAGCACGGCAACACCCAGTCCTACGGCTGCTCCTGGGTCCTCTACAAGACCCGGCTCCCCGCGGAGTGCTCGGGGGCGCCCGTGGAGATCTCCGTCCATGCCAACGTTCCCGCCGATGTCGAGGCGCGGGTCGAGGCCTGGGTGACCCGGCGCTGGTGGAAGGAGAACACCCGGGCGATTTCGGACGGATACTACTCGTACGCCCCCTCCTGAGCGATGGGGCGCGAGCTTCACAACCCGTACTGGAACCTGTCGCTGTCCGTTGACGGCGCGATGCTCAACTCGCTTCGCTTCGATGCGGGCGGCACGGGGCATTGGTGCGCCAATCTTCTGAAGACAGGATCGCCCCGCTCCCCGCGGCACCCGATTGCGACCGTGTGCGGCGCGCAGACCGGCTATTTCGACGCGTCCGGCGGGATGCACCTCAGCTCGTCGTGCCGCTCCGGCCGGGCCCGGGACCTCGCCGGAACCGCCCTGGAGGTCGACTCCATTGAATTTGGGAACGTCCGGGAGCGCTGGATCCTGAGGTTGGACGGCCGTCGGCTCGAGTGGACAATCGAGCAGTCCTGGCTCGCGGACACGGAACTTGCGGACGCCTTCATCCCCGGCCTCTTCTTTTCCGCGCACGCTCCCTGGGGCGAGGCGCTCGTCTTCCAGCTCTGGGACCGCGACACCCGCCAGGACGGGTTCTACAGCGTCGAGGGTTCCTTCGGCGGTACCGCGACGATGCCGGCATCCCGGAGCACGCGCAGCACCCCGGGCGGATGGGGGGTCGCCAAGCTGCTCTCCCACGCGATGCCAAACGGCGACCTGCGGGCCACCGTCAGCCACCACCTGAAAAAGGGGGAGATCCTGAATTTCATGTCGCTTCTCGCGCACACGCCCTGGTGCGAGCCCGGGGAGACGCGCCGGATGAAGGCCGGGGACAGGCTCGTCCTCACCCTCGTCCTCGAGCCGGACTCAACCGAGACCGGCGTCCGGCTCGCCGCGGAGGTGAGCGGTCCGCTCCGGGCGGAAGCCGCGGTGAACCGCCGCTTCTTCGACACCCACGCCAATTGCGCGATCCTCGCGGACACCCACGACTGGCGATTCGGGAACGAACCCTCCGGCTACGTGGCCCAGCTCTGCTCCTACATGTATTCCCAGATGGCCGGATGGGGCGTGCCGGCCGGGCCGCTCGGGGCGGATGTCATGGACCCGGGCCGGGTCCTCGCCGCGCAGATCGGCCGGACCGCCCTCAGCCTGGCTGCAACCGGCAGCGCCGGACCGGGCTACCAGGCCGACACCTCGCTCGACATCCTCCCCTCCTTTCTCGCCTCGTTCCGCGACCTTCTCCTCCTGACCGGGGACCGGGACTGGGCCGGGCGCCACTGGGAAGGGGCCTGCCGGGCGACCGCGATCATCGCCGGCCAGATGGAACGGGGCGGCGGCATGATCGCGACCGCGCGGGACACGGGGAACGACTACTGGGACTGGATCGCGCGCAACGGCCGGATCGCCTCGCTCAACGTCCTGGCGGCGGTCGGGCTGCGGGCGCAGGCGGCGACCGCCCGCTGGCTGGGCGACGCCGCGGAGGCGAGACGGGCCGATGGACTCGCGGACACCCTGGTGGAAACGTACAATACCGCTTTCTGGGATGAGGATCGCGGATTCTACGCGGACTGGATCGACCTCGCGGGAAAACCCCACTTCCACCTCTACGCCGGACCCCAGCTCCAGGCGATAACCGCCGGCCTGGTCCCTCCCGGGCGCGCCCGGCGCGTGGTCGAGGCGATCCTCCGCCGGCGGCACGAGCTCGGCCCGGACTGGGAGGCCTGCTTTTCCCTCCAGACGAACTTTTACGACGCGGAGCGCGACTCGATGATGTTTCGCGAGTACAAGAGTGACGTGACCCGATTCGGGCAGACGATGAACGGGGGCTGCCTGGTGTCGTGGAACTTCTACTGGATCGGCGCCCTGGTGAAGACCGGGTTCGCGGAGGAGGCGCTCGCCACCTGGCGCCGCGGCCACCTCGCTGGTCGAGGGATGCAATTACTGGGATTTCTCGGGGAGGCCCAGCCGAACCGCCTGGCACGACTACGAGCTGATATCCTACGAGCCCTTCCTCTCCGACCAGGGCCTGGTCTCCCTCGCGCTTCCGCGCTGGCTCATGGGGATCGAACCCTCGTTCGAGGGAGTCTCCGTCAATCCGATCCTGCCCCCCGACGCCTACCCGGCGACGGCGAAGCTGGTACACCTGGGCCGGGAGCGGACGATCGAGATCAGTGCCCCTCGCGCGGGTTGAGTCGCTTCAGGGCGGCCAACGACCGCGTCTCGAGGCGCGCGGCGCCCCTTGTCACCTTGGTCTTGATCCTCGGGCCCTTTGCGAGCCTGCGTCGGGCGGCGCTGATCGAGCGCTTGTACTGCGGCAGCCAGGGGGCGCCGGCCACCAGCATCTCGTCCACAAGCTGCCAGACTTCCGGGGGATTGCACACCGCCCCGGTCAGGGGATCGAGCAGGAAGGCCTGGCGCAGCAAGGTGTCATCGCCGTGCACGGCCGCCTCCACGCCCAAGCGCTGGACGGAGATCGAATTGCTGCAGACCGCCGCGCAGCCCAAGGGCAGGTCGCCGACCACCGGCCGGTTGAAGCCGAAACGGTCCGCAAATCCCGGGCTTTCCGTGATCGCGTCGTTGGGCAGGTTGGTGATCGTCCCGGCGTTGGGAAGGTTGAAGTGCCCGCGGTAGATGCGGCCCGTCTCGAACGCCTCGATGATGAAGCTCCCGTGCTCCGTCGAGCGCTCCTTCTGCCCGTAGGAAAGCGGCGGGTGGCCGTCGGCGCCGCGGCTGAACTCCGACTCAAACCAGTTCCGGGCCTCCCGGCAGACCCGCAGGTAGCCTCCGGTCTCGCCGTTAATCCACACGTCCATCGATATCCAGCGGGCGATCTCCGCCGGGCGCTTGCGGTACCACGCCAGGTACTCGCTGAGGTGCCCGTTCGACTCGGTGCTGTAGCAGCCGAACCGCCGGAGGACGTCGATCCGGACCTTCTCGGTCTTCGAGTACTCCGGGTGCCGCTCGAAGGCCGCGAGCAGCTCCGCGGCGGAGACCTTCCGCCCGTTCCACCGCACGTCGACGTACCAGGTCTGGTGGTTGATCCCCGCGCAGATGATGTCGACGTCGGACTGCTTCCCGGCGCCGAGCGCCTGGGCGATCTGGTGGTGCCCGTGCTGGATCCCGTGGCAGAGCCCGACGCAGCGCACGCCGCCGTACTTGTTGGCCGCCCAGGTCATCATCGCCATGGGGTTGGAGTAGTTCAGCAGCAGGCAATCCGGGGCGGCGACCTCGCGGATGTCGCGGCAGAAATCGAGGATCGCCGGGATCCCGCGCTGCGCGTACATGAGCCCGCCCGCGCACAGCGTGTCGCCCACGCACTGGTCGATCCCGTACTTGAGCGGGATGTCGATGTCGGTCGCGAACGCCTCGAGCCCGCCGATCCGCGTGACATTGAAGACGTACCGGGCGCCCTTGAGCATCGCGCGGCGGTTCGTGTCCGCGCGCACCACGACGTTCATTCCGTTCGCGGCGATGTCGCGCCGGCACAGCTCGGCCACCATCTCCAGGTTGCGGCGGTTGATGTCCGTGAACGCGAACTCGACGCCGGCGAACTCGGGCACGGCGAGGAGATCGGCCACCAGTTTCCGGGTGAAGCCGATCGATCCGGCTCCGATGAAGGCGATGCGTAGGGGCATGGGAAAGTCTGTCAGGACGGTGATTGGTAACTGGGAACGTGGAAAGAAGGAAGTGGCCGGCCGATCAACGGCCGAGGGCCCGGCGGACAAGCGCCAGGTTTTCGCTGGCGTCGGAATAGCCCGGCTTGAGCCGTACCGCCTGCTCGAGGCGGACTTCCGCCTCCGAAAGGCGGCCGGCCTGCGCAAGCGCGACTCCCAGGTTGTTGCAAACCTCCGCGTATCCCGGGTTCAGGCGCAGGGCCTCCTCATACTGGGAAATGGCCGCCGGAAGCCGGCCGGATCGTGAGAGCGCCGTCCCCAGGTCGGCATGGAACTCCGGATTGGCGGGCTCCAGGCCGATGGCCGTCTCGAATGCCGCGATGGCCTCGGGAAGCCGCCCCTCGGCGGCAAGGGCCCGCGCGAGGTCGGCCCGCGCCTCCGGATAACCGGGCAGGAGGCGCAGCGCCTCCTCGCATTGGGCGATGGACCCGGGAATGTCGCCGGACCGGCGCAGGGCCGCCGCGAGATTGACACGGGCCTCAGGGTAGTCGGGCTTCAGACGGAGCGCGTCCTGGAAGGCGGCGATCGCCTCCGGGAGCCGGTGGGAGGCCGCGAGCGCAAGCCCCAGGTTGTTGTGCGGGATCGGGTCGTCGCCCTTCAGCCCGAGCGCGGCCTCGTAGTCGGAGATGGCCTCGGCATTGCGCCCCTGGCCGAGCAGGAGGTTTCCCCGGTTGTTATAGGCCATCCAGCAGTCCGGATTCCGGGCGATCGTCTCGCTGTAGAGCGTCCCCGCGTCCCGGTACATGCCGCATTGCCTCCATGTGAGCAGGCCCAGGACGCAGGCCAGGGCGAGCGGAAGCGCGCGCGGGAGGGCGCGGGCCTCCCACACGCCGGCGGCGAGCCCGATCAGCCCCATGCAGGCAAGGTACTGGAAATGGTCCGCCACATAGGAGTACCTGAAGGGATACACGTTCAGGAAGCCGAGGACGGGCAGGAGCGTCCCGACAAAGACCAGGAGCCCGGCGAGCACCCCGCGGTTCCGCCGGAAGGCCAGGGCCGCGGCAGCCAGGAGCGCGAGGGCGGCAAGGGGGAAAAGATACTGCCAGCCCGCGGACGCGTCGACGACCCAGCGCGGGTAGATGAACGTGAGCCCCGCGGGCCAGAGCAGCTTGCCGGCATAGAAGCAGGCCACGCGGCCCGCGAGCAGGCAGCGCTCGATCACGCCCAGGCTGAACCCCGCGCCCGTCGCCCCGATCGAGGTTCGCTCGACCCAGGCCGTGAAGAACCCGGCGGCCGCTCCCACCGCCAGCCAGGGGACCAGGGGCGCGACATCCCTCCGCAGGGAAAGCCTGCCGCCCTTCCACCAGGCGATGACAAGGAGGGCGGCGGGAAGCGTGGCGGTCACGCTCTTTGTCAGGAGTGCCGCCGCAAAGAAGAGCGTCGCCAGCAGGTACCGGACGGGCGCCCCGCGCCCGCCGGACGCCCATTTCAGGTAGCCCAGTGCGGCAAGGAGGTAGAACACCGCCGAGAGCGTGTTCTTCTGCTCGGATATCCAGGCGACCGACTCAACACAGACCGGGTGGAGCGCGAACAGCAGGGCGCCGACCAGGGGGCCGTCGAAAAACCGCGCCGGGGACCCGGCCGGCCGCTCGAGGAGCAACCTGAGGACGGCCCCGAACAGGCAGGCCGCCGTCGCATGGAGGGCCACGTTCAGCAGGTGGTAGCCAAGGACCGAGTCGCCCCAGAGCCGGTGCTCAAGCCAGAAGGCCGAGTGGAGAAGCGGGTAATACTGGGGCGTCGCGCCCACGCTGGTCCATATCCGCCGGAGCCCGTGCAGGGAGCGAAGCGACCCGCCGGTCACATGGAAATCATCGTCCCAGATGAACCCGCCGTTCAGCGCGGGAAGGTAGGCGACCAGCGTGGCGCAGGCGACGAGCGAAGCCCTCGCCAGGTTCTCGCGCGCGCGTTTCAAAATCGCCCTTAGTGCTGGGCTCCGGCCCAGCCCTCGCCGCAGGGGCCGCCG
>Ga0302283_1004632_pt1 | contig 10254 bp, 9 predicted proteins | sample III_Fen_E1_4_FD_198770 | JGI IMG/M metagenome (GOLD analysis project Ga0302283, IMG submission 198770) | Peat permafrost microbial communities from Stordalen Mire near Abisko, Sweden - III_Fen_E1_4 | ecosystem: Environmental > Terrestrial > Soil > Wetlands > Permafrost | place: Sweden: Abisko...
GACCCCTGCCTCACGGTCTCCTCGGCGCTCACCGCCGCTGCGCCTTCCCTCAACGCGACCAACCTTTCCTACACCATTACGCTCAATGGCAATGTCAAGACTGGCAGCACCTGCGCTGCAACCAGCACCACCACACCCCCAGCGTCCTACCTGATCCAGGGGTCGCCAGCCATTGTGAATGTCACCTATCCCTGCGATCTAACCGTCTTTCAGGCTTATCCCATGAGGAACCAGAGCCTGGACTCAGCATGCACCCTCACGGCAACTACAGCGGAGATGGTTCAATGAAACACTCAACTTTGCTTCGATTCATGCGCAACGCCTTCAATAGAGAGGATGGTCAAGTCGTCATCCTTTACTGCATCTGCTTCACGGCTCTGCTCGGCTTTACCGGCCTCGTTGTCGACAGCGGCCGCACCTACATCGCCTATCGCCAACTGCAGACATCGACTGATGCCGCTGCCCTGGCTGGCGCACAGCAGTTGCCGGACACCACCACTGCGGTTTCCACCGCCACCACCTTCAGCGGCACAGGTACCAACACCAATGCCTTCCCCACACTGCCAGGGGTCAGCTTCGTGTCCGGGTATCCCAAGGTCCGGTGCCTCACCTCGCTGCAGGCTATCGGGCAAGCCTGCATTCCAAATGCCACAGCGGGTGGAAATGCGCTCCAGGTCCGGCAGCAGGTAACGATGCCGCTGTTCATCGGGTCGCTCTTTGGCGTTCCATCGATTACCCTGTCTTCCAGCGCTACGGCCTCCATGCGCGGTTCCAGCTCCATCCCCTACAACGTGGCCATCGTCCTCGACACTACGGCCTCCATGGGCAGCAACAAGGACAGTAACTGCGGCAACGTCACCCGTATCGCCTGTGCCCTCCAAGGGGTACAGACGCTGATGATGAACATGTCCCCCTGCGCTTCCAGCTACAGTACATGCAGCTTCTCCAGCAACGTGGCATCCAATGCCGTTGACCAGGTCTCGCTCTTCACCTTCCCCAACGTCTACGTCAGCCAGACCATCAACAGCTCGACCCAGGGCAAAATGTGTAACGGCTACGGCACAGGGACCTTGCCGGTCTACAGCTTCCCCTCCAGTTCTGCCACCTCCTATACGGCATTGGGTGTGGCAGCAAAGTCCCAGTCCACCACCCCGACCTACCAGCTCACTCCCTTCTGGAGCGACTACAGGTCCTCTGACACCGCCAGCTCGCTCAACACCAGCTCCACCTCCTATCTTGTGCAGGATGTCGGCGGCACAAGCGGCTGCACCGGTCTCAGCACCCCCGGTGGCGACGGCACCTACTACGCAGGCGCAATCTATGCGGCACAGGCAGCACTGACGGCGCAGGCGGCGGCCAACCCCGGCTCCCAGAACGTCCTCATCTTCCTCTCCGACGGTGACGCAAGTTCCACCAAGTTCGACACCTCGGCCACGGGCTTCAGCACGACCTCCGGAGTCTATCCTTCCTCGAAAAATCAATGCGCCCAGGCGGTTGCCGCCGCCGCCGCGGCCGCTTCTGCCGGCACCCGGGTCTACACCGTCGCCTATGGCTCAGCCACTTCCGGCGCTTGCAGTACGGATACCGGCACCTACGCCGGCAGCTCCTGCCTGACCATGGAGAAGATGGCCTCTAACTCTCTCTACTTCTTCTCGGCGGACTACAACAAAACCGCCTCCTGCCAGTCCGCCGCGCAGCCCACCAGCAACATGAGCCAGATCTTTACTCAGATCGCTGGAGGTCTCACCACTTCTCGCCTGATTCCGGATACATCCAGTTAGCGGCGCAGCCCTTGTCGCACCACGGCCGGCCGGTACTCGATTCCCCTGAGTGCCGGCTTTCTCGTTGTTGCAGTCTTGCTTACGGAACCCGAAGCGCTCAGAAGGCACGATGATCCTCGGGATCGACCTGAAAAGACGTTCTCACGAAACCGGAATGATCAGCAGCACTTCCACAGAAGTCGCCAGCCCCTGCTGCATCGCTGGGCGAAACTGCCACTTGTCCAGGCTCGCCAGAAACGCCTTCGACCGCAGGTAACTGTGCGGGTAGACAATTTCAAGCTGCTCAAAATGACCCGCCGCGTTCACCAGCCCGTGCACCAGGATGGCGTCCGTTGTCACTTCCTTCGCATTGATTCTGGGCCGGTAAATATCGTAGGGAAATGGTGCTTCCGGACGAATCCTGTTGATATCCCGCTCCGACGAAGCCGGCAGAGAATACTGCAGAATCCAGCTGCGCGGCAAACCCACCTGCAGATACACCGTGTAGGTCAGCCGGTCCGCCATGATGCCTTCCGTCTCAGGGAACGCATCAGAGAGCGAACTGCCCACCAGCACCGCGCCGAAGTGGCCATTGGGCGGCAGCGAAACATGCACACCCGTATCGGTCCCCTCAGTGGCCAGCCCGGAGTTGCCGGTCCCGTTATTGCCTTCCAGTTGCGTATGCGCCGGGTTCAAGGCGCCTGCGCCGGGGGCCGCGGAGGGAACCTTCGAAACTGCGGCAATCAAGCCGTCGCCGCTTCCCGCCAGATTGCCGTGATCCCCGGCGTTCTGGCCGCTGCCGTTCCTGGCATCCGTGCGCACCGGGTTTACGTTCCGGTCTGTGGCGCCCGTCATCGCCCGGCCCGCATGAACGGAGTCGGTGTCCTTCGACGAAGCCACCTGGTTGGCCGGCGGCAGCGCAGTCGTCCCTTTCGCTAAATCCACGTCGGTAATGGACACTACGGCCACCGGAGTCGGTTGTTTCTCAGGAACCGTTGCCGTCTCCGGTGCCTGCTGCACAACCTTGGGACGAACAACGGTCAACGGCGCTGTCGAACTGGGCGCCAGAGCCAGCTTCTCCGTAGCTCCCGGAGCCTGCGAAATCTGGATGTCGGAAAGTTCAAGCTCATGATTCGGAGGCGTCAGCGCAGGCTTCACATCGGCCGCGGTGACTGGCTGCGGCGGAGCAGGTGTCACTTCCTTCACCCGAATAGGCTCAGGGCTCCAAAGCACCACCTTGGGCAGCGGAGTCAGTTTCTTCAGCACTTCCAGGGTCGGCACGTTGGGGTCTACCAGTGTCTGGATTGCCACCCTGACCCGCTCGTCCATGTGAGGATGCGCCGTGGCTGCCTTGCGTCCGCCAGCCGAGCTGTGCTGCGGAACAATCCGCGCCATGGCATTCCCCGGACTCCCCCACGTCCCATAGTCCCGATGCGGAATCAGAGGGCGATTCAGCGTCAGCAGACGAACGGGCAGCTCTTCCACGATGTCCGGTTCCAGAATCCGCGGCGAGTGCTGCCACGTATACAGTGCCAGACCACCCACCAGGCAATGCACGGCCACCGACACGGCAAACCCTGAGGGTCCGCGGCCTGCTGTCGAAACCTCCGCAAAGAGCGTCGTGATCGGGGCTCGGCTCATCTCGCGATATATCCTTCTACGTCGCTACGCTGCCATTTGCCTGCGGGTCTCACGCCATGCAGCCTGAGCCGAAGCTGCCTCGATTGTAGCTGTCGCCAGCGCTGAACTGACGGTACGACATTTCCACAGTCTCCGAACTTGCGACTCTCCCCCGCGCCTCCGATGGGCCAGCGACGGAGAAACTTGAGCCTTGCCATGGGAAAATGTGTCCGAATGAATACATTTGGGCGCAGATGTTTATATTTTGGTACCCCCTGCCTTAAACCGGCATAGATAAGCAGGTGCTCTCCGTCTTTGTTGCTAGAATCAGACCAGATTTGCCGCAGGGTTATGACTTAACCCCTGAAAACAGGCAAAATCGGATGGATCTTGGGATGCCGAAAAGACTGCTGCCAATTATGGTTATAGCGTTTGTCGTCGCCTCCGGCTGCAGCTGGCTGGTGTACAAGGCGCTGGTGAATCGTCTGGCTCCCGTGCAAACCCAGGCACAGGGAGTTCGCGTCGTGGTCGCGGCGACTGATATCAAGTTGGGCAGCGTGCTCCGCCCCGCTGATCTCGGCTGGACCGTAATCCAGGGCACTCTGCCCAAGGGAGCAATTCTCAAGCAGGAGGATGCCGTCGGCCGTGGCGTCATCGCTCCCATCAATCAGGGCGAGGCGATTGTCGACAGCCGTCTTGCCGCCGCCGGCTCCGGCGGTGGTCTTGCCGCCACCATCCCGCAGGGTAAGCGAGCCATCGCAGTCAAGGTCGATGAGGTGATCGGTGTCGCCGGCTTCGTCACTCCCGGTCAGCACGTCGATGTGCTTATCTCCGGCAATCCCCCCGATCAGGAACAGGCCAAGCTCGGCACCCAGGTCCGTACCCTGCTGCAGAATATTGAAGTCCTCTCCGCCGGCCAGGATATCCAGAAGGATGCCGAGGGCAAGCCCCAGCAGGTGCAGGTCGTCAACCTTCTGGTTTCTCCCGATGAGGCTGAGGAGCTAACCCTGGCCAGCGCCCAGACCAGAATTCAGCTCATTCTCCGTAACCCGCTCGACACGCAGATCTCCAAGCCGCCGGGCAGCGCAATGTCTGAGATATTTTCCGGAAACGCCATGCCCATCAAAAAAGGCATCGCTCAGGCCAAGCCCAAGCCGGACACTGGCTTTGTCGTTGAGGTCATGAACGGAAATAAGCGCAGCGAAGCAAAATTCAACGCAAGCGAGAGCAAACAGTGAGAGCCAAAGCATCCATCCTCGTCCCATGCCTCCTCGTGTGGTCTCTTGCGATCAGCCTGAGCTTGTCAGCTTCTGCCCAGGCGCCGCCCGCCGCCACCCCTGCCGCTAGCCCAGTCCAGGAGAAAGTCCAGGACTCGGCAAACGACCTCTACGTTACCGTCGGCAAATCCGTCCTCATCGATCTCGAACAGCCCATCCGCCGCATCTCACTCGGTGCCGCAGATATCGGCGAAGTCAGCGTCATCAGCCCCACGGAAGCCCTCGTAGTCGGTAAAGCTCCCGGCGAAACCAGCCTCATCGTGTGGCTCGCTAACGGTGGTCGCCAGTTTTACAATGTCGTCGTTCGTTCCCCCCGCCACCTCACCAGCGACAAACTTGGACTCATCCGCCGCCAGCTCGACATCGAGCTCCCAGGTCAAAAAATTGACGTCACCACCGATGACAGCAGCGTCTTCCTGCGCGGCACCGTCAAGGACCTGAACAGCTCCAATCGTGCGGTCCAGATCGCTTCCACACTCGGCAAGGTCGTCAACCTGCTCTACGCCGAAGCACCCGCGGCCCCCACCCAAATCCTCCTCAAGGTAAAGTTCGCAAGCGTGGACCGCACTGTGGCCAGGAACCTCTGCTGGAACCTCTTCAGCACAGGCGCCGCAAATTCGGTCGGGGGCGTCGGCACTCAGGCATGCTCCGCACCCACGATCACGCTGCCCAGCACGGGTGCGCCCGCCACCGTAAGCATCGCCAACGCCCTCGAACTGATGATCTTCCGCCCCGACCTCAACCTCGGCGCCAGCATCCAGGCCCTTGAAACCAAGCAGCTTGCTGAAATCCTCGCTGAGCCCAACCTGCTCGCCCAGGACGGCAAGGAAGCCAGCTTCCTCGCCGGTGGCGAGTTCCCCTATCCCGTCCTCCAGGGGACTGGTTCGTCCGGCGGCGGCGTCACCGTGGCCTTCAAAGAGTTCGGCGTCCGCCTCAACTTCATCCCCACGATCACCCCGCGCGGCACCATCCGCCTCCAGGTCGCTCCAGAAGTCAGCTCCCTCGACTTCGCCAACGGACTCACTATCTCCGGCTTCAACATTCCGGCCATCGACTTGCGCCGGGTCCGCACGGAAGTCGAACTCGCCTCCGGGCAAAGCTTCGCCCTGGGCGGACTGCTCGACAACCGCGAAACTGAGACCTTCTCCAAGATTCCGTTCCTCGGCAGCATTCCTATTCTCGGCAAGCTCTTCCAGTCGATCACCCGCTCCAAGACCAACACCGAGCTGATCGTCATTGTCACCCCGGAGATAGTCGGGCCCATGCAGGCAGGTGCACCCCTGCCTTCGCTCAACTACCCCACCCCGTTCCTGCCCTCCAACTCCAACATCCCCATGACCACCCCTGGCGCACAAGCCACAGGACTCGCGCCGCAGCCGCCCGCCCAGGAGACCATTCCAATCGAGAAACTTATCGAATCCTTGCAGCCTGAGCAGCCCCTGCAAATCGAGTCCAGTACCAGCACTTCCGGCAGCTTCGGCGGCACCGGAACCGGCCCAGCGGTCGTTTCATCCTCACCAAAATAGTTACCAGAACACACCCCGCGGCTGCGCTCATCCTTCGGGACTGATCGCAGCCGCATTCCTTTTTACCCCGCGATGCCACCCCTGTTTGCGACAATGGAAGATATCTCAGGTGGAGTGTGATGAAGCTTCCGCGGCTGATTGAGCAAACCCTTGGCCCAAAGCGGACCCCTGCGCCGCTGGCAAAAGTGCGCGTGGAGAACCTCACTCGTGGCAACCTCGTCGCCGCATCCGTCGAGGTCGCCGGAGATAGCGCAAGCCGTCGAAAGGGCCTCCTCGGTCACACTGCCCTCGCTCCGGAAGAAGGCCTATGGATTGTCCCGTGCGAGTCAGTCCACACCATCGGTATGGCTTTCCCCATCGACCTCATCTACCTCGACACCTCCCGCAAAGTTCGCAAACTCTGCCGCAACGTTCCTGCCTGGCGTTTCTCCATCTGCTTGTCGGCCCACTCCATTCTGGAACTGGCTGCCGGCACCATCGAGCGCACCCAGGTGTCCGTCGGAGACCGCCTGGAACTACTCCACCTAAGTACCCAACAGCCCGAAGCTGAAACGTCGAGTCCTGAGGTTCACAATGACTAGCGCAACTCTGCTGCGCAACCCCTCCGCCCGCTTTCATCTACTTATGGGCAGCGCATCACTCATCGCCGCGCTCATCGGCGCCATCTCACTCGCCACCCACACCATCCAGGTACAGGATGTCAGCGGTCCGATACTTGGCGCTCTTGTCCTGGCCGCCATGGTCTCCCCACTCCCAGCGTACTGGCACCAGAAAGGTCAATATGCCAAGCGCGATGCTGTGCTGGTCATCCCTTACTGCCTGGTCATGTCTCAACTCCTGCGCCTGGTTTTCCTCACCGCCGGCCGCATCAGCCTGCCTCTGCAGGATGATCTCTTTCGCTCCATGGACCATGCTCTCGGCTTTCACAGCCCCGCTCTCATGGCTTGGGCTCAGCACGCGGGCATCGCAGCGCCCTTGGAGCATGTCTACTTCCTCCTGCAGCCGCTCATGATGGTCGCAGTCCTCGCTCCAGCTCTCCTGGGTATGCGTCAGGCGCGCGAATACCTGCTCGCCAACCTCGTCGCCCTGTCTATCGTTGGGGTGGTCTTCCTTCTGCTGCCCGCCGTCGGTCCCTGGTTCCCCCACCAGTTCACCCCCAGCCCGCTTCAGGTCGAGTGCCAGCGTGACCTCCTCCAACTCCGCCAGACCGGCATCGCGCAGGGTGTAGGAATCGTCTGCTTCCCTTCCTGCCATGTCCTTTGGGCCGTCCTCTCGGTCGCCGCCTTGTGGGGCTTTCGATGGCTCAGGATTCCCGCCACTGTGCTCTGCGCCGGCATTGTCCTCTCCACCATGACCACAGGCTGGCATTACCTCGTCGATGTCCTTGCCGCGCTGCTGCTTGCCTTCGGAAGCATCGTTGCCGCACGCCGCCTGGCCCGGTGGACGGCTCCGCTCCAAGACGGCTAAAGCGCACAAAACAAACATCTCCCATCGCTACTGCGATCCCTCGTCCAAAGGTCTTTCCCGGGCTCGCGAAGTCATATCGCAAAAGTAATCACAACACCTCGCAAAAGTACCGGAATGACACTTCTTCGGTGCATTTTTGGTTATGTTTCTGCACTATTTTTACTGTTTTGGGAGCCATTTCCCAAACTAGATTCCGCTGTTGCAAATTTCCCTCCGACTCACCTACAACCAAGGTAACTTTTTGATATTTGTGTATACCGCCTGCGGCGAGAAAATCTCAATCTGTAAACGCACGTCTACATTCCACCAAAGTTGTATACACCTAAGTGATTGAAAATAAAGGATAAATAATCTCGAAAGTTTGGCACGCCAGTTGCTAATAAATAGGCAAGTCCAGCCCAGTGCTGAGGCAAACTCAAAAATCTAGCGGGGAGAATACCACCATGAAGAACTTCTATCTGATCAATGCAATCAAGCTGCAGAATCTGCTCTCGAGCGAAGAAGGTCAGGATCTGATCGAATACGCGCTCGTCGTCGCCCTCATCGCCTTCGGCGCAACGGCTGCCATGTCCACCTTGGCCAACAAGATCAGCACCGCGTTCAGCTCCATCGGCACCACCCTGACCACCAGCGTCTAGTTCGGGGTACAACAATGGGGCGCATTCCGTGCCCTGTTCGCTTCATCCCTGCTGGGAAGTGTAGTGGAGAGCTTCGGCTCTCCACTATGCTCTACTTCTCTGGAATCAATCCACCGTCTCCGAGCGAGCCAACCCACCAGCTTAGTTCCGATTGCAAGGGTCCCTATTGTGTACGATATCCTGTTGAATGCTCACATCCGAATGGTCCAGTTGCTGGAAAACGAGGATGCTCAAGACCTCATTGAGTATGCACTCGTGGTCGCGTTGATAGCTTTTGGTGCAACTGCTTCGATGCGGACCGTGGCCAACAAGATAAGCATTGCTTTCAGCAGCGTTGGAACTACTCTGACCACCACCGTCTAGTTCTCATCCGGTCGATCAACGCAGAATGCCTGGTCGACCCCGTCTTTTTTCCAGGCCTGTTTGGCATCCATTTCCTTAAGGACCTGATCCCATGCCCACCAAGTTGAAGAACGCAGCAACACGACTCATGATCTTCCTGGCTGGCGAAAGCGGGCAGGACCTCATCGAGTACGCGCTGGTCGTCTCGCTCATTGCCTTCGGCTCCGTAGTTGCCATGCAGGGCGTCGCCACCAACGTCTCCATCACCTTCAGTAAAATGGGCAGTTTCCTCACCCAGGTCTCCTAGTCTGGGCCGCATCTCCGGCGAAGTGTTGCGCGTGGCTTCCCCATTCAACGCACTTCGCACTGCGTCAGGCACTTCTTCCATTGCCGCCCAACCAATGCGGCCGTCCCACAGGTATGCTGGTAGACATGCTGCCCACCCCCCCTCACCAGAATGGGTTTATCCTGCCCTTCCTTGAGGGAGGCATGACGCTTGCCGTCTGCGCGCTCGTCATCGGATGGCCACGCCTCGGCTTCTCCTTCTTTCCCCGCATCGAGCGCTCGCTCGCATCGATTGCCCACCGCCCTACTATGGCCGTCACCCTCGTCGGCCTGGCCAATCTGCTCCTCCGCCTCGCTCTGCTGCCACTCATCCCCATCCCCCTGCCCAGCGTTCCCAACGACTTCAGCTTCCTGCTCGCCGCCGACACCTTCGCCCACGGTCGCATCACCAATCCCACCCCAGCCATCTGGATGCCCTTCGAAAGCATTCACATCACCATGCTGCCCAGCTACCAGTCCATGTACTTCCCTGGGCAGGGCCTGTTGCTGGCTGCCGGACAGTTGATCTTCGGCAATCCCTGGTGGGCCCAAATGCTGGTTACCGCCCTCATGTCCGCCGCCATCTGCTGGATGCTCCAGGCCTGGCTGCCCTCCACCTGGGCGCTTCTCGGTGGACTCATCGCCGTGCTCCACCTCGGCCTCTTCAGCTACTGGATCAACACCTTTCAGGGCGCATCTCTGCTTGCGCTTGCCGGCGCTCTCGTCCTCGGCGCTTACCCCCGCTTCCGCCGACACCAGCGCATGCGCGATGCCTGGATCATGGCCATCGGCATCGCCATTCTCGTCCTCAGCCGCCCCTATGAAGGTCTGCTGCTCTGTATACCCGTGCTCGCCGGCTTCCTGATCTGGCTCGTCGGCAGCCGCCGATCGCTGGCCCTGGTCGCTCGCCGCACCGCCCTGCCGCTCGCTTTCGTGGCCTGCGCAGTCGCCTGGCTCGGCTATTACGACCTCCGCGCCTTCGGCCACGCAACCACTTTGCCCTACACCCTCAATCGAGCCCAGTACGCTGTCGCTCCCTACTACGTCTGGCAGCCTCAACTCCCCGACCCCGGCTACCACCACCCCGTCATGCGCCGCTTCTACTATGAGATGGAGCTGCCCGTGCACACCGCCGTGCACTCGCTCTCTGGATTCCTCACCGTCACTCCGCGCAAGTTCCTCCTCGCCGCCATCTTCTACGCAGGGTTCGCCCTCCTGCCGCCGCTCATCATGGCCGCCCGAGTCGTCCGCGACCGCCGCACTCGCTTTCTGCTCCTTGTCGTCGCCCTCATGGTCGCCG
>Ga0302283_1004643_pt1 | contig 10234 bp, 7 predicted proteins | sample III_Fen_E1_4_FD_198770 | JGI IMG/M metagenome (GOLD analysis project Ga0302283, IMG submission 198770) | Peat permafrost microbial communities from Stordalen Mire near Abisko, Sweden - III_Fen_E1_4 | ecosystem: Environmental > Terrestrial > Soil > Wetlands > Permafrost | place: Sweden: Abisko...
CGCCACGGGCGCCACCGGCGCCAGCGGCAACACCATCCAGAATGGCCTGGGCGCGCCCAGCAACGTGGCTCCGGTCACGGCCGGGGCGGACGGGGATTTCTATCTGGATACGGTGGGACACAGCCTCTACGGTCCCCGGACCGCCGGCGTCTGGCCTTCGGCCCCCATCGTCTCCCTGGCGGGACTGCAGGGGCCGCAGGGCGCTTCGGGCCTTCCGGGCGCCACTGGGGCCGATGGCCCTCAGGGCTTCCAGGGACCCGCGGGCGCCGCGGGTCCCGCCGGGACCGCCGGGCCTGCGGGTTCCACGGGGCCCCAGGGCGCCACGGGCGTCGCCGGCGCCAATGGCAATACGGTCCTGAACGGCCTGGGCGCGCCCAGCAACGTGGCTCCGGTCACGGCGGGGGCGGACGGGGATTTCTACCTGGATACGGTGGGCCACGCCCTCTACGGTCCCAGGGCAGGCGGCGCCTGGCCCGCGAGCCCCATCGTTTCCCTGGCCGGGCTGCAAGGGCCGCAGGGCCCCCAGGGTGCCCCGGGCGCCACCGGGGCTTCGGGCCCGCAAGGGTTCCAGGGCGGGGTGGGGTCGTCGGGACCGGTAGGGTTCACGGGTCCCGCGGGATCCGCCGGCCCCCAGGGCGCCACGGGCGCTGACGGCCAGGCCGGCAACACCGTATGGTCCGGCTCCGCGGACCCTGCCAGCGGCACGGGAGCGGCCAATGATTTCTACCTGAATACCAGCAGCCATGTGCTCTACGGCCCTAAGCCCTCGGCGGCCACCTGGGGACCGGTCTATCCCGCGGGTGGCGTCCTCCTGGTGGGCGCCCCGGGCCAGCCGGGCGCCGCGGGAGGCAATGGCGCCCAGGGCCCCCAGGGCCCCCAGGGCCCCCCAGGCGCTACGGGATCCGCCGGAGGCTCCGGCCCCCAGGGCGCATCGGGCTCGGCCGGCAGCAATGGCAATACGGTCTGGACCGGAACGACGGACCCCACCGGCGCCACCGGCGCCTTGAATGATTTCTACCTGAACACCAGCAACCATGTCCTGTATGGCCCAAAGGCGAGTGGGAACAATGCCTGGGGGGCAGGGCCCTATCCGGCGAGTGGGACCCTGCTGCTGGGCGCCACCGGAAGCACGGGGGCCACGGGGCCCCAGGGTGCGACCGGTCCCCAAGGGAACACCGGCCCCCAAGGCGGCACTGGACCCCAGGGTTCCCAGGGCGCCAGCGGCCCCCAGGGGGCCACCGGTCCGCAGGGATCCGGGGGCCCGCAGGGCTTCACCGGCTCCACCGGTCCTCAGGGCTCCACCGGTCCTCAGGGCGCGACCGGTCCTCAGGGCGCAACCGGTCCTCAGGGCGGGGCCGGCCCCCAGGGCGCCACTGGAAACGCGGGGGGTACCGGTCCCCAGGGCGCCACCGGGGCCACCGGCCCCCAGGGGGTCCAGGGCCCCAGCGGCAACACCATCTGGTATGGCACCACGGTCCCCGCCAGTGGCACGGGCGCCAACAGCGATTTCTACCTCAACACCGCCACCAACGTCCTGTACGGGCCCAAGGCTTCGGGCGCCTGGCCCGGTTCCGGGACCTCTCTGGTGGGACCCACAGGCCCATCGGGCGTGTCCGTGAACTACCAGCAGATCGCCATGCAGAAGTATGCCACGCCGGCCACAGGGACTTCCTTCAGCGCGGGCGGTTTCCCCGAGGCGCTGGCCTTCGACGGGGCGACGATCTGGTCCGCCAGCTACGACGGATCCATCTATGGCGTCAATGGCCTCACCGGGGCCAGCGTCGCCACCTACTACCTGGGCATGCCCTGCATCGGCATCGTGTCGGATGGCATCTACAACTGGGTGCTCACCACCACGGCGCTCGTCAAGGTCAAGGTCGCCGACGGAATCATCGTCTGGACGTTCACGCCCCCGATCCAGGCCCCTGGCTCCATCGCTTTTGACGGGACGAACATCTGGGTGGGGATCCCCACCTACGGGAAGTGGTATCTCGTGCCCGCCAACGCCGCGACGACCCCCACCGGGACGCTGTTCTCCGGTCCGGTCATCCAGTCCATGGTGTCCATCGGCACGAGCATCGTGGCCGGGACCACCGGGGGCGTCCAGTTGTTCAGCCTCGCGGGCCAGCCTGGAACTCCCCTTTACCTGCCTGGGAATCATTACGGAATCGCCTTCGACGGCACCAACGTCTGGGTCACCAACAACGGATCCAACACCGTCAGCAAGATCCAGCCCAGCACCATGACCGTCCTGGCCACCTACAGCACGGGCTCGCAGCCCTACGGCATCGTCTTCGACGGGGTCACCATGTGGGTTTCAAACCAAGGCTCCGGCACGATCACCGGCATCCGGGTGGCAGACGGGGCCAACATGGGCACCCTCACCGCCGGCACCCGGCCCCAGGGCATGGCCTTTGACGGCGTCAACATCTGGGTGGCGAATGCGGGCAATTCGGGGCTGGGGGGGCTGATGAGATACTGAAGGCCGGGGCCGATTCCCCGCCATCCCCCCGCTTCCTGCCGTCACGGACAACAACCCGGTCCTGACTGTTTTCAGCGGAGCAGGCGTGGGAATCCTCCGTGGGCCAGGCGGCCTGCACCCACCCGCATGGCCACCTGATGGGCGAAACCCAGCCGTCATCATGGCCCCTGGTCCCGGAGGGCCTGGGGTCCTTGGAAGCCCCATCCCCGGGAACCAACGGGCGTTTCAATACATAATTTATTACAGCGCGCTCAGTGCCCAGCATGGTGCTTGGGGCCGGTGCGCCATTTGGATTGGGAAAAAATGAAATCGAACTTCAGCCGGGTGTTCAAGGGGTTCCTGACGGGATGCATGGCGTTCGGATCCGTGCTGCTCCAGGCGGAGGGCTATGGATTGATGCTCGCTTCGGATCCCCACTGGCAGACTGTATATTTTTAATTATTTGTCTTTTTACGACAGGATTGGCCAAATGCCGTCCCGTCGCCAGGAGTCTATGGGCATCTCGCTCTGACAAATAACCGCCCACATGAATGGTCAGAAAACCCGGAAGCCTGGTCAGATACTGGGTCGGGCCCGGCACGGCAAGCGTCCCCCCCATCCCTTCCCCAGGATGCATGACGGGTAATAAAGGCAGGGAATGAAAAGACGAAGACGAAGACGAAGACGATGAAGATGAAGATGAAGATGAAGATGAAGATGAAGTCCATGGGGAAGGACCGGGCGCTCTCAGCCGTTTGATGGCAGGCGCTCCGCCAGCGCCCCCCTCGCCAGGGACCCCAGGAGGCGCCACCTGGATGACCTGCGTGGCGATGGTTCCCCCACATCTCGCCTGGACCGTGAACCATCGAATCCCATCCCCCGGGGGTGGGGCAAATAGGATCTCCCCGTCATGGCAGTCCAACCAGCAGTCCACAGCGGCCTGCCCTTCCAGCACCGACCATTCAAGCTCCGGTCCGGGCTCGGCGCCCGTCACCACGGCGGTAAAAAGGCACACATCTCCCGATTCCAGTGCATCTGGACCGGAAAGGGTCATCTTGACCGCGGCTTGCGCGAAGGTTCCGGCTGCGGCAACCACCAGCATCAGCACGGGGATTCGTAACGCGGAATACCCATTGCTCAACTTCAAATTGCTCCCAAAATTGTTTGCGCCTCAGCGGGAGGACGAGGACGAGGAAGAGGAAGAGGTGGGAGCCTTGGGCAGATGGGCAATGCCGAACTCCCCGAGGCTGGAGCAATTCACCACCGCTTCACCGCCAGGCATGAAGACCGCGCTGTGGCTCGTGGTATCGCTGCCCAGCACATCCGTGCTGGTATACGCCCGCGAAGCGTCGCACAGCAGCCGTACCTCCCCCAGGTGCGGGTCGAAGTTCCACACGGTCGTGCTGGTCAACCCGCTGATGAGGATCCGGTTCGTGGCGTAGTCGAACTGGATGCTCCCGATGGCGCCCACCAGCGGATCCTTGACCTTGTGAAGAATCCGGTCCGTCACCCGCACATCGATGTGCTGGATTTCGCCATCGCCAAAGCCCAACAGCACGTTGTGATCCGTGTAGCGTTCGTGGCCGAACAGTTCCTTCTTGCCCATGGTGGCCCGGAAGGCAGGGGGGCCAACGGGCCGAACCCGATTATCGAAGATGAGGAACGTGCCATCGTCCAGGGTAATGCTCGGGCAGACGTTCTGATTGCAAGCCGGCCAGCGGACCGAGCTGATGACCCCCTCCTGGGGAAGGGTCTGCAGGGTGTCCGGGCGTTCCAGATCCACCAGGCAAAGCTTCCTGTCGTAGCCGCCCGAGGCGAATTGCGCACGATTGGCGCTGTTCACGGCCAGTTCGCGCAGCATGGCGGTATGGATCGGCGGCAGATGGCCATGAAGCGCCAACTGGTTGGTCCTGGACACGGTATAGAGGCTGATCTGGCCCGCTTCACCCGCCGTCACGAGGCACAGTTCCGGATGGATCCAGGCGGCATCCTGGAACTCCCCACCGAGGGCACAGGAGCCAAGGATGCAGTCCCGCTTGGCATCCCCGTCCGAGGCATCCAGGCAGATCAGCCACTGGGTGGATGTGCCGTCCGTATCCGTGCCCACCAGGACGCGTTCTCCCATCAGCGCCGGCTTGCCCAGGGACATCCTGTCCATGGGCGTACCGGTCCTGGCACGCATGGGGTGGGCCAGCATCCGGCCCGAATAGGTTGTGGCCCCGCCCCAGGGGACCCGGCTTTGGAATTCCGGATGAAAGGTGGTGATGGCTTTGGGCTCGACGAATCCGCCTTTCGATTCGGAAGAACTGCTGCCGCTCGAGGAACTGGGCCCGGAAGGCGCGCCTCCGCCTCCGCCTGGGGCGGAGGGGGCGCTGCTGGAATTGGAACTGGAACTGGAGCTGGAACTGGAGCTGCTGCTGGAGGCGCCACCACCGGTGGAAGGTGCCTTGGCCGGACCCTTCTTCCGCGGGTGCATGGCCATGGCCGCCATCCCCGTTCCCAGGCACAACGCGATCACGGCGGTCGAGAGTGCCGATCTATTCTTCATTTGACTACCCCATTGGATTGGGTCGCAGACCCGAACAAAGCTGGTGGACGGTTCAGGCCGCTGTGGCCGTCGCTGCCGTGTGGTTGACGTTAGGCTCCTGCCGGGCCGCAGATCCGCACCCAGAGGCTGCACTTCGTGAGCGGGACGAACTTCCGCCCGGGATCCAGGAGCCTGAATCTGGCCTTGCCCCAAAAACATGTGTAATTAATTGCTTATAAGTTCCTGAACCAGGGCGGTGGATCTCCGCTGCCCTGGGGAGCAGGACCTTGCCCGGGCATCGACTCATCCTTTCCGGGCCGAAGTACCGTTTGGGGCGTTTGGCGTTCCTGTCCCTCTGTTCGGGAACAAATTATTGATTCATACCATCTGTCCTATGGACCATGGGGCCCCATCGCCTCGTGCCTGGTCGATACCTGCAAGCCTCTACGCCGGCCCGCTTAACTCCCCTGGCGGCGCCGGGACGCCATCCTGACAGAAAGGAACCCATGCTTTTCCCCGCACGAACCATCCTGAGGTCAGTGGCGCTGGCCTTGGCGGCCGGCGCCGCGCTCCAGGCCGGAACCGCCTTCGTGGCGATCATCAACCAGTCCGATGCCCAATGGAGTCTGATGGACCTTGAATCCTCGCTGGCCGCCCATGCCGTGGAGCTCCAGGTGCTGCCCCAGGCGGAGGAGACCAAGGAAGAGGCCAGGTTCCCGCTGGTCATCGGCGCCCAGTCCACGGTGGTCCTGCAGCTTGCCTTCCCGGGAGCCCCCCCCGAGCTCGGCCTGTACCTCGCGCGGGCAGAGGGCTACCAGGGCATGCTCAAGGGGCAGCACCTGGCGCTGGACCTGGCCAGCCTGGGCCCTGTGGCGGAGACCATGGGTTCCCCGGAAGCACCGCTGTGCACCTTCACCATCAGGAACAACGGCACCCTGGCGTTGCCCGGGCATGCCCTCCTGCCGGAGTCCCTGATCCCCGCGTCTCCCAGCCGCCGCGGCCCGGGACTGGACCTCTCCGCCAGTTTCGGCGGCGGCGGGTCCGCCCCCGCCAGTTCAAGGACACCCGGCTTCAGGGGGGAATCGTCGCCCTATCGCGCCCTGCCCACGACCCCCGCCGGGGAGGGCCTGGGCACCTCCGAATCCAAGGCTTTCCAGGCTGAACCCAGCCCGAGCCGCCCGGCCCTGACCCCCGTCAACCTGGGCAGGATCCTGGCCGGAATCCCCAGTCCCGCCCCCCGGGTCGTGGAGGACGGCTGGCCCGCGTTCCCGGAACTGGAAAAGGAAGCGGAGCGCTGAAGGCCGGGTGCAACGGCACCCGCGCCGATCCTGCCCATACCCCCACGCCATGCCCGGGCGGAGCCCGGCCATGGCGTCTCGACCCCCTGGAGAACCCGCGTGAAAGTATCCCCCTTCATCCTCCCCGCCATCCTGGCTGCCGCGGGCCCGCTGGCCATGGCCGACTTCACCGTCTCACCGGTGGCGGTGACCCTCAAGCCCGGGGAACCGTTCGCTTTCCAGGTCCACCCCAATGACCTGAAGCCCAGATCCTGGATCATTTCGGAGGGGAGCGGCAGGAACCGGGGCACCCTCATCAAGACTGATGGGAAACCCGGCCATTACAAGTACGTCGCCCCCAAACTGGAAGCATCGGAAACGCTGGAACTCCATATCACGGACCCGGCCAGCGGGGCTCGCGAGACCCTGACGGTCAGGATCGTGGTGGACGACCAGCGCCTTGAATTGAGCAGCAGCAGCAGCGAGGGGGCCCGGCCGGCCATGACCATTCTGGCCGGGAAGCTGGTGGACGACCCTGAAGGCAGGATCCGCCCGCACCCGCACTGCTTCGTGGAGCACCTGGCCATGGGGGATCTGCACGGCCATTGGCTCGTGACCGGGAACGGGCCTGGCATCCAGGCGGTATCCGCAAACGGGGTGGTCCGTGACCTGCCAGGCCTGCCGGCCGCTGTTTCAGCCATCGCCACCCGGCCCATGGGCACCGCGCCGGTTCCGGAAGGCCAGGCCCTGGTTGTTTTTGCCGAAGAGGTCGCCATGGCCTCCCAGGATTTTGCCGGCAAGACGTTTGGCGTCCAGCCCTACGCCATCCTGCGGATCCTGGAGCCGGGCGGCACCACCCGGCTTCTGGCCGGCATGGCCGGAGCGCCGAATCTCAGGGACAGCCGCTTCAGGGATGGCACGGGCGCCGAGGCCCGGTTCAGCAGGGTGGTCGGCCTGGCCATGGATCCGGACGGCAATGTCTATGTGGCGGACGCCGGCGCCAACCAGCTGATCCGCAGGGTCACCCCCGAGGGGGTCGTGACCACCGTGGCCGGGCAGCGGGGCTTCTTTGACCCGCAGGCCCGGCGCACGGAGATCGGGCAACACTGCATGGGCCTGGACGCGGTGTTCCACCAGATCACGGGCATCGCCCTGGACCCGGCCACGCGCACCCTATACGTGGCGGATCTGGGGGCCATTCATCGCATCTCGCCGGACGGTGAAGTCAGGACTATTCTTGGCAACCGGGCCGATCAGGGGCATAAGACCTCTCCCCTGACGTCCCTGATTTCGCCGGCGGAAACGAGCGCCTTCGTTTCCTGCCGGGACATCCGGGTCTGTGGCGACGGCCTGCTCTTCACCGATTTCAACCAGCATGTTCTGCGCGGCCTGCAGCTGAAGACAGGCGTCCTCGGCACCTTCGTCGGGCACCCGAAGCAGCCGCTGTACAGGCTGGGGCCCCTCGGCAGCCTGTCGCCCTCCCTGCCACCCGAGGCCTGCGCCGCCCTGCAGTACCCGGCCTATTTCGCCAGCAACAGCCAGGGAACCTGCGTGGTGGCCCAGGGCCAGGCCCTGCTGCACCTGGAACTCAAGTTCCTGGCGACGCCAGCGACCGAAACCAAGGGTGAAGCCAAGGGTGAAGCCACGGATGAATCCAAGGAAGAAGCCAAGCACGAACGCAAGTGACGCCGTCCGCCGTCCGCCCGAACCGGCCAACTGTTCCCTGCCGATGGGGCATCCGCCACCGAATGACGATCAGCCGCCATGCCCAAAAGAAACCCTCCAGATGTCCCGATTGGCCCTTCCGATCCCGCGCGCCCTGGGCTTTATCGTGCTGCTGGCCGCCACCCGGGGCCGAGGAAGGCAAGGAACTGGAAGGCCCCGGTCCGGCGGGTCCGCTCTGAGGGTTCCCCGGCAGGCAGGCCCATCTTGCGGTTTGGAGCGCATGTATGTTTCCGCTCCACGCGGATGCATCCGGCAACCGGGACTGCAACCTTCAGAAGACCCGCCCACCCCAGGTGGCCCCTCCCGCCTGAAGATCCTTGGACTGCCGTCTCCGAGGGACCCCCTCTGGAGCGTTCCTTTGCCTGCCCGGGGAGGCCTACACTATGGAATTCCATCCCTCCTTTCCTGGGCGATCCGTGCCGGCTCCGGCGCCAACGTCCAAAACCTACCTCAGGCGGCATCGGCGATGAAACCCTGGCAAACCCTCGAGTCCAAGACCCTGGTCGATGACCAGTGGCTGAAATTCACCGCCGACCGCTGCCGGCTTCCGGGTGGCCAGGCCATAGAGCCCTACTACGTCGTCCACGAGCGCGACTGGGTAATCGTTTTCGCCCAGGCGGATGACGGCCAGATCCTGGTTGTGCGCCAGTTCCGCTATGGCGCAAAGACTGTCTGCGTGGAGCTTCCGGCCGGCGTCATCGATCCGGAGGAAACACCCATTGCTGCCGCACAAAGAGAACTGCTGGAGGAAACCGGTCACACCGCGAACCGGTGGCGATTCGTCGGGCGCATGTATGCCAATGCGGCGCGCATGAGCAACTCCGCCCACTTCTTCCTGGCCCAAGGCCTGGACCGGGTGGCGGATCAGGATCTCGACGAATCCGAGACCATCGAGTTCGAGTTCGTGTCCCTGGCCGACCTGCACCAAATGATTGAGGACAATGAATTCTCACAGGCCGTTCAGGCCGCAGCGTTCTACCGCTGCCTGCGCGTCCTGGCCGGCCCTGCTTGTTAGTCCTTCTTGTCAGAAGGCTTGTGGGCAGACGTCGAGATGGCGGCCTTGGATGACAAGTGCCCGCCAGCCAGTTCCCGGGTGACTGCGAATCGTGCCGTCACCTTCCTCCGGCGGCTGCTCAACATCGCGGAGAAGAAGGGATGGCGACAGACCAGCCCAACCCGGCTTCCAGGAAATCCTCGGCTTCATCCAGCAAGCCCGCTTCCGCGCCCTCCGGGCCGTCAACCAGGAACTGGTGGATCCCTATTGGCGCATCGGAGAGCAACTCAGCCGTCGCATCCAAGCTGAAGGGTGGGGCCAGGGGACGATTGAGGAACTGGCCGCCTGGATCGGTGCCCAGGAGCCGGAAATCCGGGGCTTTTCCGCCCAGAACCTATGGCGGATGCGGCAGTTCTTCGAGACCTACCGCGGGGACGAATTTCTCTCACCACTGGTGAGAGAATTGCCGCGGTCGCACAATATGAGCGTTATCAATAAATGCAAATCCAGGGAGGAGCGGGCCTTCTACCTGAAACGTGCCGTCCAAGAGCGCTGGGGCCGGCGAGAGCTCGAGCGACAAATGAGCGCGGGCCTGTTCGAACAGGCGCTCCTTGGCAAGCCGCAGCTATCGTCCGTCATGAAGCACACCTACCCCCAGGCCGAACGGATCTTCAAGGACCGCCACCTGGTGGATTTCGTGGACCTGCCCGAGCCCCACAGCGAGCGCGACCTCCAGCGGGCCCTGCTCCGGCACCTCAAGGATTTCCTCCTCGAGTTGGGGCGGGACTTCTGCTTCATCGGCAGCGAATACCCCATCCAGGTCGGCCGGCGGGACTTCGCCATCGACCTGCTCTTCTACCACCGCGGCCTCCAGGCCCTGGTGGCCATCGAACTGAAGATCGGGGAATTCGAGCCCGAGCATATGGGCAAGCTCGCGTTCTACCTGGAGGCGCTGGATCGCTACCACCGCAAGCCCCATGAGGCGCCAAGCATCGGTGTCCTCCTCTGCAAATCGAGGGAGGCGGAGGTGGTCGAGTTCGCCCTCAACCGTACCCTCAGCCCGGCGCTGGTCGCGGAATACCAGACCAAGCTGCCGAACAAGCACATGCTCCAGGCCAAGCTGGAGGCGTTCTACGCCATCGTGGAGGACCAGCGAGGACAGAATCGCACTGGATCCTGAGTGCCGGCTGACGCCTGATGGTTTGGAGCGCATGTATGTTTCTGCTCCACGCGGATGCATCCGGCAACCG
>Ga0302283_1004646_pt1 | contig 10232 bp, 10 predicted proteins | sample III_Fen_E1_4_FD_198770 | JGI IMG/M metagenome (GOLD analysis project Ga0302283, IMG submission 198770) | Peat permafrost microbial communities from Stordalen Mire near Abisko, Sweden - III_Fen_E1_4 | ecosystem: Environmental > Terrestrial > Soil > Wetlands > Permafrost | place: Sweden: Abisko...
CGGAGGTCTACGATGGCGACGCGGTCGTGCGGTTCCTCGACGCGGAGGTCGACGATGGCGACGCGGTCGTGCGGTTCCTCGACGCGGAGGTCGACGATGGCGACGCCGTCGTGCGGTTCCTCGACGCGGACGTCGACGATGGCGACGCGGTCGTGCGGTTCCTCGACGCGGAGGTCGACGATGGCGACGCGGTCGTGCGGTTCCTCGACCTCGACCTCGACCTCGACCACGACCTCGACCTCGACCACGACCACGACCTCGACCTCGACCACGACCTCGACCTCGACCTCGACCACGACCTCGACCACGGGAGCCCAGCGAGGGGGCCTGGAGGCCGAGGAAGAGCCGACAGCTTCCGCGGGAATGGCAAGGGACGCTCTCAAAGAAGCGAGAGCCTCCGTCGAAGTGCCGAGAGCGGCGCGAGATTCGACCTGAGCGTCCCTCGGTGTGACGATCGCCGCTCTCGGCGTGCCGAGAGACGCTCTAGCCATGCCGAGGGCCGCCCGCGAGACACCGAGAGCGGCCGTCGGAACTTCCATCGAGGCCTCTCGGCATTCCGACAGACGCCCGAGTCAGAGCAAGAGCCGCCGGTGGAGTGACGAGGGAGGCTGTCGGCGCGACGCCGGCCGCTGTCGGCACACCGAGAGCGGCCATCGGCACACCGAGGGCGGCCATCGGCACACCGAGGGCGGCCATCGGCACACCGAGGGCGGCTATCGGCACACCGAGGGCGGCCGTCGGCGCACCGAGGGCGGCCGTGGGCACTCCGAGAGCGGCCGTCGGCACACCGAGCGGCCCCTCTCGAAGCAACGAGAGAGTCCCTCGCCGTTCCGAGGGAGGCGCAGGTCGAAACTTGCGAGGCGCTCGGCATTCCTCGGGAGTCTCTCGGCACACCGAGGGAGGCTCTCGGCAGACCGACGGAGGCCGTGCGAGGTCGTCGCGCGGAAATCGCGGTGATTTGAGAGGCCCGAGGCAGAGCGAGCGGCTCGATCGATCTTGCGAGACGCGCTTCGCGTGGACCGAGAGAGGCCCTCGGTGCAGCTTCGGTCACCCAGCGAAGAGCTCGGGACGCTGTCGAAGCGCTTCGGGAGGCTCTTGCCACGGCTGGGGCGGCGCTCGGAGGTGCCCGACGGTGGCGAATCGCTCGGCGGGACTCTTCGGATTCAAGTGGGACGGTGGGACGGACAGACGCCTTTTCGGTGTCCCAGGGCCGTCCCGACGTCCCACCGTCCCAGTGCAATCGAGAAAGCTCCGCAGGGTCGGGGTCGGGGTCGGATTCGCGGTCGGGGTCGGGGTGGGGGGCGGGGTCGCGGTCGGGGTCGGGGTCGCGGTCGTGGTCGAGGTCGTGGTCGAGGTCGAGGTCGAGGTCGAGGTCGAGCATCGCGGTCCTGAGCCAGCGATGCACCCCGGCGTCCTCACCCACGACAACGCCGTCGCAACCCGTCATCATGCGCGCCGTGCCGCGACTCTTCCTTCGCCTCGCTCGCCTCGCCCAGGCTCTCGCCCCTCTTTCCACCGTCGCCCTGTCGATGGCGTGTACACCCACCGCGACCGCACCCTCCGCCTCCGCCGACCTCACGAGGCACCCCGTCGTCGTCACGATCGTCGTCGACCAGCTCGCCGCGTGGGTCGCCGACGAGCGCTGGCCGCTGCTCCCGGAGAGCGGCGGCTTTGCTCGGTTGCGCCGCGAAGGCACGCGCGTCCGCGCCATGCGTTACGAGCACGCGGTCACGGACACCGCGCCCGGGCACAGCGCGCTCTACACGGGCGCCGTCCCGGCAGTGTCAGGCATCTTCGCCAACGAGGTGCTCGGCACGGACGGCACCGCCAGCTCGATCCTGAAGGACGGCACCACGCGTCTGCTGACCTCGGACGCGGCTCCCAGTACGCGCGCGGGCTCGTCGCTCGCCGCGCTCCGCGTCGACACCGTCGCCGATCGACTCCGCGCGGAGCAGCCCGACGCCGTCATTCTCTCGTTCTCGCTCAAGGATCGCGGCGCGCTCTTCGCCGGCGGGCGTCATCCGACCGCGGCGCTCTGGCACGACACGCAGGACAATCGCTTCGTCACCTCCTCTGCAGTCGCGCCGGCGTTCCCGTCGTGGGCAACGCCGTTCGCGGCCGACGCGCTCGCTCGTGCGGAGGGGTCGACCTGGACCCTGCTCGACCCGGCATGGGTGGAAGCGCACGCCGCGACGCCCGATGCCGAGGCAGGCGAGGGGGACCATCCGGGCTACGGCATCGTGTTCCCGCACTCCCTCGCGCGCGCGAAGAACCCCGCGTTCGCCTTCAGGATGTCGCCCTTCGCGGACGACGTGCTCCTGATGCTCGGGCTCTATGCGCTCAAGGCGGAGCATGCGGAGGCGCACACGACGCTTCTCGCGCTGTCGCTCTCGGCGAACGACTACATCGGTCACGCGTTCGGCCCCGACTCGTGGGAGGCGTGGGACGAGATCGCGCGGCTCGACCAGTCCCTCGCGCGCTTCCTGACGGTGCTCGACGAGGCCTTCGGCCGCGACGGCTACTCGGTGCTGCTCACGGCCGACCACGGCACCAACCCGATGCCCGAGGTGGGGCGTCATCGCTACTGCGACGGCCCGGACCCGTGGAAGCGCGCGTGCGACGCGGCCCATCGCGTGATGCCCGGCGAGCTGGCGAGCGCGCTCAAGGCGTCTTCGGTCGCGGCACTCGGTCCGGGCGACTGGGTGACCGGCGTCTCGGATCCCTACGTGTACCTCTCGGCCTCCGCGCGCGCGCTCGACGCGGCGCGACGAGAGACGCTGCGCGAGGCGCTGAGGAAGACCCTGGTGGCAGTGCCGGGAGTCGCGACCGTGTACGACGTGAGCGCGATCCCGACGTCGTGTCCGCCGTTCGCGGACGAGTCGATCGACGCGCTCGTGTGCCGGTCGGTCGCGCCCGGCGCGCGGGAACGTGGGGCCGAATTCTACGTCGTGCTCGGCCCAGGCAGCTTCTTCGACCCCACCGTCATCGTCGGGAAGGGGACGAGCCACGGGTCCCCGTACTTCTACGACCGCACGGTTCCTCTGGTCGTGCGCGCGCCGGGGAGAGTCGCTGCGGGGCGCGTCGTCGACACGACCACCTTCGACACGTTCGCGCGGACCGCCTCGGACTTGCTGGGGATCGCGCCTCCCGCCGCCGCGACGGGCGCAGCGTCACTCGCGACGGCTCTGCCGCACCGGTGACCTCGCTCCTCCTCACTCCTCTTTGACGGCCCGACCTGCCACCGGAGGGTGCGGGAGGAGCACGGTCTCGTGCGGGCGCAGCGCGTCCCCGCCGTCAGTGGCTCCGTTCCCCCGCGCGCGCGTTGCGAGATCGAACGCGAGACCCCAGGTCACCGTCTCGGCGGTCCCGAGGAACCAGACCGGTGAGTCGCACGCCGACGCGCGCTTTCGCAGCGCTTCGGTCGACGAGGTCAAGTCAGGTCCGGCCATCCCTCGGGTGAAGCGCTGGGCACCGCCGCCCCCCTTGCTCCAGACGGCGACGCCGCTGTCGCGCTCGATCATGACCACGGCGCTGCAGTCCGCCGTGCGGGCGTCGTGCCCGCGGTACGTCAGCACGATCTCCCCTTGCGACTGGTCGCGCGTCGCCGTTCGCACGGTGAGCGTGCGCGGGCGCCACGCGTCGAGGAGCAGGGACGCGGCGAGCGACACCTCGTGCGCAGGGGCGTTGCGCATCGCGACGACCGAGACGTCCTTGCCGTCGGCCTCGGCCTTTCGCTCGCCGAGCGCCTTCACGCGGTCCGCCAGCTTTTCCCACGGCGTGTCCTGACCGTCGACCGTGAAGCTATGGTCGGTCAGCGTGATCGTCGGGAGCGCATGAACCACGGGCGCGGGGGGCGCCGTGCTCGCTGCGGAGGGTGAAGGCGAAGGTGCGGTCGCCGAGGCGGAGGCCGCGCCGCCCGACGAGGCGTCCTTGTCACAGGCGCCACAGGCGCACGCGAACAGCACTGCTGCGGGTACGACCGACGCCCAGCTCCTCATGGTCACCTTTTACGCCTTTCCGGAAGGCCCCGGCGACTCTCCTGGCGACGAGCTCGCTCGGGGCGGTAGACTCTCCCGTCTTATCCATGTCAATGCAGTCGATTCCCCCGGACACTCCCGATCTTCGCGGCACGGTCGTCGGCGCCAAATACCGCGTCGATCAGCTCATCGGCTCCGGCGGCATGGGGACGGTCTGGCAGGGGGTCCACATCACCCTCGGCAACAAGGTCGCCATCAAGTTCATCAAGCCCGCCTACGCCTCCCACCCGGACGCGCGGAAGCGCTTCGAGATCGAGGCTCGGGCGGCGGCGAAGCTGCGCACCAAGCACGCCGTCCAGGTCCACGACTTCGGGGTCACGGAGGACGAGATCCCGTATCTCGTCATGGAGTACCTCGAGGGGCAGTCGCTCTCGGAGCACCTGATGTCGCACGGGCCCATGACCGGCAAGGAGGTCGGGATCGTCATCGGCCAGGCCGCCCGTGCGCTCGCGAAGGCCCACGCCGCGGGCATCGTTCACCGCGACCTGAAGCCGGACAACATCTTCCTCGCGACCAACGTGGAGGACACGGGCGAGCTCGACTACAGCGTCAAGCTCGTCGACTTCGGCATCGCGAAGATGGTGCAGGAGAAGACCGAGTCCTCGGCGTCCTATGCGATGGGGGGCCCGACGCAGGACGGCGCGGTCGTCGGGACGCCGAACTTCATGAGCCCCGAGCAGCTGACGGTCGGCGGCGCCCCGGGGCCGCTGACGGACATCTGGTCGCTCGGAGCGTGCGCCTTCACGGCCATGACGGCGCGCATCCCCTTCGAGGGGGAGGTCCTCGGCGACATCGTGCTGAAGGTGTGCGTCACGAAGATGATGGTGCCCTCGGAGCTGAACCCGGCCACGCCCGCGGGGTTCGACGCGTGGTTCGGGAAGGCCTGCGCGCGGGAGCCCGAGAAGCGGTTCCAGTCGGCCAACGACATGCGCGAGGCGCTGGAGCGCGTCTGCAGCCTGCCGTCGCCTCGGGCTTCGATGGTGTCGATCACGGAGGAGGTCCAGTACGCCCTCCGGCCCGCGCTCCCCGACGCCGTCCCGGTCGACGACATCGAGGTGCCGAGCAACATGTCGCCGCGTACGGCGATGCTCGCGGGGCTCCTGCTCGGCGTCACGGTGATGGTCGGCGTGCTCGGCGCCATCGCGTGGCGAGCGCATGCCCCCGATGACGAAACGCCTGCCGTAGGAACGAGCGCGAGCGCGGCTTCGCCTCCGGCGCCGTCTGCCGACGTTCGTCACTGATTCCGGATGAGCACGGGCATCATGAACGGCGGGATCTTCGATCCCCGACGGGCGCTGTTCCGGATCAGCTTTGCGGGCGTGTCGGGCGCCCTCGCGTATGCGCTCGCCGTTCGGCTGGGGAGCGGCTTGCCGTTCCTCATGGGGTGGAACGTCGGCGGCGCTGCGCTGCTGTCGCTCGCGTGGCTGCTGATCGCCGGGGCGGACGAGAAGATGACCGAGGAGCGGGCGGGCTCCGAGGACCCCGGGCGAACGCTCGTTTACGTCGTCGTGTTGCTCGCGTCTTCGGTGAGCCTGGTCGCGGCGCTGCAGCTGACGCGCCACGTCGCGAGCATGCCGCCGCGGGAGGCCGCGATGGCGGAGATCCTCTGCCTCGTCACGGTAGCGCTCGCGTGGGGGCTCACCCACACGGCGTTCACGCTGCGGTACGCGCACCTGTTCTACCGCGAGGACGGCCAGGGGGTCGGCGGGGTGGACTTTCCGGGGACGAAGACGCCCACGTACTTCGACTTCGCATACTTCGCGTTCACGATCGGCATGTGCTTCCAGACCTCGGACGTGTGCGTCAGCAGCACCCAGTTCCGCCGCGCCGTCCTTCTGCACGCCGTCATCTCGTTCGGGTACAACACGGCCATCATCGCGTTCGTGCTCAACCTCGTCTTCGGCAAGGTCAGCTAGCCCCGAGGCTGCGCCGCCCGCCCGGAACCACACGTAAACGGGGCCAGACCCCGACGGCGCACGCCGCTCGATCGCAGGTTCGTGGTCGGGAAGCGCGCTTCGAAGTATCCTCGAGACTCACGCCGATGACCGCGCTCCCGGACGACCCGACCGCTCCACTCGATCTGGCCCGCTTTGGTGCCGATGGTCGAGCCTTGGGCGAGGACGACTTCGCGGCGCGCCACGGCCACGCGTTCCTCCTGCATCACGGCAACCTCGATCCGACGCGCAAGCCTGCGCAGCCGCAGCCGACGATGGTGATGGGGCGAGGGATATTGCCGTCCGAGGTCGGCGGAGCGCCCGGCAGCGACGTGCCTGGGCGGAAGCGCTCGGACTCCATGAACGCGATGGGCGCGCTCCGCGTCTACCCGGTCAAGCACACTGGCCGCTCTCCGTTCCCCCGCATCGTCACGGTCGGGCGCACGAAGAACAACGACATCGTGCTCGCAGACATCAGCATCTCGAAGTTCCACGCGTTCTTCAAGGAAGAGGGGGGTCAGTTCTTCCTCGCCGACGGCGAGTCGCGCAACGGCACGTTCGTCGAGAACGAGCGTGCGATGCCGACCAAGCAGGGGAAGCCGACGCTCCTCAAGTCCGGCGTGCGGGTGAAGTTCGGCGCGGTGGAGTTCCGCTTCATCGACGTCAAAGAGCTGCTCGTGCTCGTCCGCCAGTTCGGGTAGAAGCCTGCTGTTCTTCGCCGACCCCTTCTCTGAGACAGCGTGCGACCGCGTCGTGGTCTCGGCGAACACCAGCAGGCTTCTATGCGTCAGTCTTTCAGCGAGAACGGGGTGAACTTCGTCCCGACGTCGAAGTAGTCCTCCCCCTCCGCTTTCTTGAGCGCGCCGACGATGGCGTAAGTCAGCGGCGTCAGCACGACCTCGACGGAGACCTTGAAGACCCAGTTGAAGATCATGACGCGCACCACCGTCTCGGTCTCCCAGATGCTCGCGAACGCCACGGGGTAGAAGATGACGCTGTCGACCGCCTGACCGACGACGGTGGATCCGACGGTGCGGGTCCACAGGTGCTTGCCTTTCGTCAGGATCTTCAGCTTCGCGAGGACGAACGAGTTGGCGAAGTCTCCGGCCCAGAACGCCAGGATCGACGCCGTGACGATGCGGGGCCCGTTGCCGAACATGATCTCGAGCGCGGGCTGCATCCGGGTGTTGAACGGCTCCGCGGGGTCCGGCGGCATGTGGATGATGACCTGCCCCATGATCGTCGCGAACGCGAGCGCAGCGAAGCCCGCCCAGATGACGCGCCGGCTCCGCGCGTAGCCGTACACCTCGGTGAGGACGTCGCCGAAGATGTAGCTGATGGGAAAGAACAGGTTCCCCGCGCCGAAGACGAGCGGCAGCGAGAACACCATGAGCCGGCACGACTTGCCCGGCCCGATCAGGTTCGAGCACAGCAAGATGGTGACGAACGCCGCCATCAGCAGGTCGTAGTAGCGGTACGCCCGACCCGCCGGAGCGGGTGCCACCGTCCCCGTCCCTGCCGTCGTCATCTCGCTCCATCTCTTGGACGTCGGGTGGTTCTCGTCGAGACCGAGCGAGGGCTCGTGTCCTGAGTCCATGATTCAACGGTGTCATCCTGACGCCGAAGGCGGAAGGATCCCCCGAGGACCCCGCCCGGTTGGCTCGGGGGGTCCTTCGCTACGCTCAGGATGACACCGGCGTTTCGCGGACTCACCCGACGTCTACCGGAACTGACCGGTGACCTCGCGGCAGCGATCGATGCACGCCGGGTCGTCGACGCACTGGGTCACGCAGTCCTTCGACTTGTCCGCGCGGGTCGTGCAGTTGGGGTCGCGCTCGCAGCGCATCGGGTCGCCGGCGGCGGCCGCCTGGGTGGCGGCGCACGCGGTAAGCGCGGTCAGCAGGCAGAGGACGCATGCGCGCGTCGCGGCTCGAAGGATCATCATCGCTCCTGCTTTCCGGACTCCGAGTCGGGGCCCGACACCTCGACGCCTCTCAACGTCTCCGCGCTCGGAGGCGGAGGGGTCGTCTGCGACAGCGGCGGTCGGTCGCGGAAGCACTTCTCCATCGCCGGCTCGAGGTTGGCCATGTCCGCGGGCAGCCGCGGCCGGCCCATCACGGGCGTGCCCAGGCGCGACCAGTCCGACTTCCCGTCGAACGTGGAGAGCCACACGAAGAGGGCGCGACCGCGGATGTTCTGGAACGGGACGCCGCCGCCCTTGTAGTTCCACCACATGCGGGAGTCGTGGCTGTTGTTCCGGTTGTCTCCCATGACCCAGACCTCGCCAGGCTTCGCCTTGAACGGCCCCTGGTGGTCGGAGTAGCCGCCCGTCGAGTGATCGTAGAGCGTGAGGTAGCTCTTGTCGCCGAGGTACTCCACGAAGAGATCTCCCTCGTGCCTCATCAGCGGGGTCGGCATCTCGTTCTCGGTGTTCGACTCGTTGTACGAGTAGACGCCGACGAAGCAGTGCGGGACCTCCCAGCCGTTGAGCCACGGGTGGCCGTTCTTCGCCTCGAGGACGTCGCCCGGGATCGCGATCACGCGCTTGATGAAGTCTTGCTCGAGGTTCTCGGGGTAGGCGTGGACGATGACGTCGCCGCGCTCGGGCGGCATATGCGTCCAGATGCGCGAGTGCGTGAACGGGATCGCGGGCCCGTAGATGAACTTGTTGACGAAGATGTGGTCGCCGACCTGCAGCGTCGGGATCATCGATCCGCTCGGGATCTTGAACGCCTCGATGACGAGGGCCCGGAGGCCGAGCGCGACGATGACGGCGACGAGGATCGACTCGAGGTACTCGCGCACCTCGCTCTTGCGCCACGGCCGCAGCCGGGTGTCGACCTGCCCGTCGGCGCGGACCCAGAGCTCGTTGAAGGCCTCCTCGTCGAAGGGTGACCGATCCATCGCCTCGCGGAGCGCGGTGAGGTCCTGCGACAGGCTGTCGCGGTCACGCACCGAGAGGTCGCGGACGATGGCCTTCTGGTGCCGCTCGAGCAGCGTGTCGGCCTCGTCGAGGAGGGAGAGCGCGCGCTCGAACGTGGGCCGGCACCGCCCCGGGATGTCCGCGCGGAGCGGCGTGTGCGCGAATCGCGCGAGCGGGAGGAAGTGACGGGCGGCCCACAGCGCCATCTCGAAGAGCGTGAAGACGACGATCCCGACCGGGATCTGCTGCTCGCGTGCGTAAGACTCGATCGTCCCGAGGAACGAGCCGTGGTCCACCCCGGCCGGCGCCATCAGCGCCCAGACGAGCGCGTAGGACAGCGCGAGCGGCAGCACACCGAACCACACGGCCCAGTAGAGCGCCCGCAAGAAGCGATTTTGTTGAGCCAAAAGGGCGGAGGTCTCCAGGGTGGGCGAGCCTGGCTCGCGTCGCTCGGGTCTATACCGCGCTCTGAGCCGTCACGGCAAATCAGGTCTCCGCGCCGCGCGCGTCGACGCTCCGTCAGCTGTGACCGAATCCTTGGCGAGCCCAGGCGGATCAATGTATGGGTCGGGCCCACACGCTTCAGGGAGGACACACTATGAGGATGATCCAGAGACTTTCGTCCGTCGCTCTTGCCGTCGCCGCGATGGGGTTCGTTCACACCGCGAGCGCGCAGACCGACGCCCCGAACCGGGCCGGCGGGACGGTCGCTGCGATCGCGGGTCTCGGAATCGGCACGCAGACGGGGTCCGGCGCCGGCTTCAGCATCGGCGTGGAAGGTGGGTACACGCTGCCGATGCACCTCTATATCGGCGGCAACTTCACGTACAACGTCGGCAAGATCAACTCATGGCTCTTCGAGCCGCAGGTGGGCTACGACCTCGCGCTGTTCGGCGATCTGCCCATCATGATCCGGCCGTTCGTCGGGCTCGGATACCAGAGCTACAGCGTCGCGTCGGCGGCCTGCAGCGGGCTGAGCGGGGCGGAAGAGTCGGCCTGCGTCGCCGAAGCGAACTCGCTGGGTGTCGGCAGCGTCACTGGCTTCGTCATCTCGCCCGGCGCCGTCGGCACGTACGCGCTCACCCCGCACATTTACGTGGGAGGCGAGGTCCGCTTCGACATCGGCACGGAGACGGGAACGCCCGTCTTGATCAACATCCTCGGCACGGGCGGCTACAGGTTCTGACCGCTACTCGTCCCCGATACCGATCGCGTACGACACCGCCGCGACGTGGTCGTCGAGGAGCGTCACCACCGGCGGCGGGGCTACTTGCCCGGCCGTCGGCGTGTTGTCGAGCACCAGGTAATAAGAGCCTTTCGGGACCTTGAACTCACGCG
>Ga0302283_1004648_pt1 | contig 10230 bp, 11 predicted proteins | sample III_Fen_E1_4_FD_198770 | JGI IMG/M metagenome (GOLD analysis project Ga0302283, IMG submission 198770) | Peat permafrost microbial communities from Stordalen Mire near Abisko, Sweden - III_Fen_E1_4 | ecosystem: Environmental > Terrestrial > Soil > Wetlands > Permafrost | place: Sweden: Abisko...
ACCCCGGTCAGGAAATTGCGGTGCTCCGAGAACAGGTCGGTCTGCCCCAGGACGAACATCTCCTCGGGGTGCTGCAACCGCAGCGGAATGACCTGGGGTGCCCGATCAGCCACGGGACGTGGGTCTCGCGGATGGCGGCCGGATGCGTCCACCGGCGCGCCAGAACCGGCACGGCGCGGACCGGCTCACGGCCGGTGTCGGCGGTTGCGGTCACGACGGCCCTGGCGGGCGGCGGACTCCTTGGCCTCGGAGCGCCCGGCCTGCTCGGCGACGTAGGAGCGGTAAGCGGCGAGCCGCGACGGCGCCAGGGTGCCGTCGGCCACGGCCTGACCCAACGCACACCCCGGCGTCCCGTCGTGCGCGCAGTCGGAGAACCGGCACTCCTCGGCGAGCTCGTCGAGGTCCGGGAACGGTGATGGGGGCTCGTCCGCCTCGTCGTCCTCCCACGCGGTGGCGGCCCGGATCCCCGGCGTGTCGATGATCGCGCCACCGCCGGGCAATGGCAGCAGCTCCCGTCGGGTCGTGGTGTGGCGGCCCTCTCCCGTGCGACCCACTTCGCCGGTCTCCATGGCCTCGTCGCCGAGCAGGATGTTGGTCAGCGTCGACTTTCCGGCCCCGGACGCACCGAGGAGTACCACGGTGCGGCCGGCGGTGAGCTCCCGCAGGCGCTCCAGCCCCTCGCCCGTGACGGTGCTCGTGGTCACGACCTCGATCCCCTCGGCCGCGTCACCGAGGTCGCCGAGGAGGTCCTGTGCCGAGTCGTCCGAGTCGCCGGCATCGACCTTCGAGAGCACGAGGACGGGCAGTGCGCCCGAATCCCCCGCCAGCGCCAGCATGTCCTTGAGGCGGGAGTTCCCGACCCGGGTGTCGAGGGCCCACGTGACGACGACGACGTCGACGTTCGCCGCCATGTTCTGCGGCTCGTCCCGACCCGACACCGACCGGCGCACCAGCAGGCTCCGGCGTTCGAGTCGCTGCAGGGCTCCGAGTCCGTCGGGCACGACCCAGTCGCCCACGACGATCTGCGGGCACTCGCGCAGCGGAACGCGGCGGACCTTGCGGGCGCCCTGGAGGGTGGCCCAGCCCCGGTCGATCCGGATGACGCGGGCCGCCAGACCGGGCGCATACCCGTCGGCGACCACCTCGTCGATCCGGGCGCGGTCGAAGCCGAGATCTGCGAGGGGATGCTCCCCCTGGTCCTCCTGCGGCGTCACCGGCCCCGAGTGTACGGCCACGCACCACCGGCTTCCGTGGTCTGCGACCTTCGCCGTCGACGCCGGTTCCCTGGGCGGGTGCCCCCGGAGCCGGTCAGGCGGGCGGGGCGAGGGCGTCGACCTCAGCCACCTCGTCGGGGGTGAGCACCCAGCCGGCCGCTGCCGCGTTGGCCCGCACCTGTTCGGGCTTCGTCGCTCCGGCGATGACCGATGCCACGACCGGCTGGGCGGCGAGCCAGGCCAGGGCCAGCTCCAGGACCGAGTGCCCCCGCTCGGCCGCCCACGCCGTCGCCGCCTCGACCACATCGAAGTTCCGGTCCGACAGCATGCCGCCGCCCCGCTCGCCGAAGTGGACCAGTCGGGTGCCGGCCGGTGCCTCCTCACCCCGCGTGTACTTGCCCGAGAGCAATCCGCTGGCCAGCGGGTAGTACGGGAGATAGCCGATCCCGAGGCGCTCGGCCTCGACCACGGCCTCGGGCTCGTCGTCCCGCTGCAGGAGGTTCCACTGGTTCTGGACGGTGACGAACCGGGCGCCGCCGGCGGCCGCGGCTTCGGCCTCCCGCAGTTGGGCGGCACTGAAGTTCGAGCAGCCGATCTCCCGCACCTTGCCTTCGCGCACCAGATCGTCGAGGGCACCGAGCGTGTCGGTGATCGGTGTGGCGTCGTCCGGTCGGTGCAGTTGGTAGAGGTCGATCCGATCGGTACCCAGCTCGGCCAGGCTGCGCTCGACGGCGGTGCGCACGTAGGCGGGGGAGGCCCCGCCCGCGCCCCCGTCGACCGGGCTCCCGAACTTCGTGCCGATGACCACCTCGTCCCGCCGCGATCCGAGCGCCGCAGCCAGCCGTGACTCACTCTCGAGGTAGGAGTCGGCGGTGTCGAAGAAGTTGATGCCGGCCTCCAGCGCGGCGTCGACCACCGCGGGCACGGCATCCGCCTCCATGAAGAAGCCGAAATTGTTCGTCCCGAGCCCGATGACCGATACCTCGAGTGAGCCGATCCGTCGCATGTCCATGGTGACGTACTACCAGGTGTCGCGTTCTGATGATCCGCCTCCAGGGGACGGGGATCCGGCTCCCGTGCCAATCTGGTCGCATGATCGTGACCCTGGAGACCGAGCGACTGGTGCTCCGGCCGTTCCTCGAGGAAGACCTCGACGCATTGGTGGCCCTCCAGGGCGAGGACAGCTTCTGGTGGTTCCCCCTGCGGAGGGGCATGACGGAGGAGGAGTCGGCAGACTTCCTGGGCTGGGCGGTCTCGGTGAACGCCGATCCCGCCCGGCCCGTGTTCCACGCGGTGATCGAGCGGGAGTCGGGCGCGCTCATCGGCTGGGCCGGGCTCTCGGTGCCCGAATTCCTCCCGGAGCTCCTGCCCGCAGTCGAGGTCGGCTGGCGCCTGGGTTCCGACTTCCGGGGCAACGGCTACGCGACCGAGGCGGCGACGGCAGCGCTCGCCTGGGGGTTCGAGACGCTGCAACTCGAGGAGATCGTCTCCATCCACGAACCGGACAACGTCCCATCGGGTCGCGTCATGGACCGGCTCGGGTTCGGACCGGCGTCGGCCACGGTCGATCCGGTGAGGGACCTCCCGTTGCTGGTCCGGAGGTTGAGCGCCGACGACTGGCGCGCCCGATCCCGGTGAGGGCTCAGTCGAGTACGAAGTCGTCGAGGTTCGGTTCCCGGGTCCACGTCCAGTAGTCGACCAGGCGCCACGGGCTCAGCACGTGGATCTCCCCGGCCGAGTTCTTGAAGAACGAGTGCTCGATGGAGGGTTGCGCCCAGACCAGACCCCGGAGCTCGCGCTGCGATCGCTCGTGCCAGTCCTCGTACCGGTCGACATGGGGCTCCATGGTCCGGAGGCCGCCGGCGATGATCGCCTCGAGGCACTGGGTGATGTAGCGCATCTGGCACTCGGAGTGGAAGATCAGGCTGCCGCCGTGGGCGAGGTTGGTCCCGGGCCCGTACATGCAGAAGAAGTTCGGAAATCCGGGCACGGTGATCCCGAGGTAGGCGGCCGGGCGCTCACCCCACATCTCCCGGAGGTCGACACCGTCCCGACCGACGATGGACATCGGGGCGAGCACCTTGGTGGCCTGGAATCCGGTGGCGTAGACGAGGACGTCCGCCGGGTACCGCCCGCCGTCGACCGTGACGACCGCGTCGGGCTCGACGTGGTCGATGGCGGTGCGCACCAGCTCCACGTTGTCCCGGGTCAGTGCGCCGAGCCAGGCTCCGTTGTCCTGCAGGGTACGTTTGCCCGTCGCCGGGTAGTCCGGCACGACCTTGGCGACGAGCTCGGGATCGTCACCTATCTGGCCGACGATCCAGTCGGTGAACATCTGGCGGGTCAGGTCGTTCATCTCGCTCACCGCCCGCTGCTGGTCCGGGTAGTCGGGGTCGACGCGGGCCGCCTCCAGCCCCTTGTCGCAGCCGGGCCAGAGGATCAGGAAGCGGTACCAGCGGCCGTAGAAGGGGAGGTGCCGCAGCGCCCACCGGACGCCGGGGCCCACGGTGGCGTGGTAGTTCGGGTTGGGGAACATCCACTGCGCCGTCCGCTGGAACACGGTCAGCTGCCCGACCTCCGGGGCGATGGTGGGGGCGATCTGGAAGCCGCTGGCCCCGGCACCGATCATGGCCACCCGCTGGCCGGCAATGTCCACGTCATGGTCCCAGCGGGCCGAGTGGAAGGCCGGACCGGCGAAGGTGTCGGCACCCTCGATCGTCGGGACGTTCGGCCGGTTGAGCTGGCCCACCGCCGAGATCACCGCCCGTGCCGTCAGGACTTCCTCTGACCCGTCGGCGCCACGGGTGCGGACGGCCCATGTGGCGGTGTGCTCGTCCCAGTTGGCGCCCAGCACCTCGGTCTCCCAGCGTACGTGGGGGCCGATGCCGTGCTTGTCCATGACCGACTGGAAGTAGCGCTGGAGCTCGGGTTGACGGGCGAAGTACTCGGTCCAGTGGTCACTCGGCTCGAACGAGTAGCAGTAGAAGTGGTTGCCGACGTCGACACGGGCGCCGGGGTAGGAGTTCTCCCACCAGGTCCCGCCGACGCCGGCGTTCTTCTCCACGATGGTGAAGGGGATGCCGGCCTCCTGGAGCCGGATGCCGGCCAGCAGTCCGGACTGCCCGCACCCGATGACCACGACCGGGAAGGCCGCTCGTGCGTCGGCCGTGCCCGCCGGCTCGACACGTCTGGCGTCCCGTCCGTCGAGTTCCATCTCCTCGAGCAGGAGGGGGACGTACTCCTCAGGGACGTCTTCGCACACCAGCCACGACATCATCTCGTGGAGCAACTCGGGGGAGACGGGTTCGGGCTCCGGGCAGCCCCGGTCCCGGTGGTCGCGGATCACCTCGAGGGCGAGGGCCCGGGCCTCGGCCTTGTCCTCCTCCGTCATGTAGCCCTGCACCTCGTTGAGGAAGAGGCCCGCGGGCCGGAGGTGCCCACGGATGATCGACGGATCGCCCGACATGTGGACGAGGGAGAGCAGCAGGGTCGGGACCGACACGTCGAGCAGTGCCTCGGCGATCTCCCCGTCCGGGGTGTCGAACGGCTCGCCTGCATGGGGGTTGCGCATGTGGTGACCTCTCGTGCGTCGGCCCGGGGCGGTGACGACCCACCCCCGTGGCGCGGTGTGCCACAGTAGCCAACGGCCCGACCGGACGACCTTCCGGGCCGGTGGTCGGGGCCCCGTCCGCGGACGGACGGGTGCCGACCCGGGCAGATGGCCGACGACCCACGCGACGACAGGGGGAACCGTGCAGCACGTGATGATCGAAGGACCGGGACGGGTGGTGGTGGCGGACGCGCCGGACCCGGTACCCCCGGGGCCCGATGGCGCCGTCGTGTCGGTCGATGCTGCGGCCATCTGTGGTTCGGACATGCACTTCTACGACGGCGACCTCGACCTGGGTGTGGCGATCCCGGTGGGGCACGAGTTCCTCGGCACCGTGCTCGAGATCGGGCCCGAGGTTCGGGACATCCGGCGGGGCGATCGCGTCCTCACCGCATCCGTCGCCGGGTGCGGACGATGTGCCGGATGCGCCACCGGTGATCCCGTGCGTTGCGTCGGAGGGCCACAGGTCTTCGGCTCGGGGATGCTGCCCGCTGGGCAGGCCACCGCCGTGGCCGTGCCCGCCGCCGATTTCCAGATGCTCCGGATACCCGAGGGGATGGATGACGAGACTGCCCTGCTCCTGACCGACAACCTCGCTACGGGCTGGGCCGGCGCCCAGCGGGCGGAGACCCCGCCGGGCGGCACCGTGGCCGTCATCGGGCTGGGGGCCGTGGGCCTCTGCGCGGTGCGATCGGCGCTCACGCTGGGTGCCGCCCGGGTGCTGGCTGTCGATCCGGTCGCCGGCAGCGGGCGGTGGAGTCAGGGGCGGAGGCCGTGGAGGGACCGACGGTCGAGGCGATCATGGACGCGACGGGCGGGGCGGGGGTCGACGCGGTGATCGACGCCGTGGCGAAGGACGTGACACTCGACGCCTCGCTGGCCGCCGTCCGACCAGGCGGGACCGTCTCCGTCATCGGCGTGCACGATCTCGAGCCCTATCCACTTCCGGCGCTCATGACCCTGTTCCGGAGTGTCTCGCTCCGGATGACCACCGCCCCGGTGCACCGCACGTGGGCGGAGCTGGTGCCGCTCGTCCGCTCCGGGCGGCTGCGCACCGACGGGATCTTCACGCACGAGTTCGCCCTCACGGATGCGGCTGCGGCCTACGCCGCGGTGGCCGAGCGCAGTCCCGAGTGCATCAAGGTGCTGCTACGGCCCTGACCTGACCGGGACCTCCGGCCCTGGGTCCGTTCGTCATCGCCGCTCACGCCGCCAGACGACACGGAGTGCGGTCCAGGTGGCGTCGACCGCACAGACCTTGTTGTCGACCAGGCCCCGAGGCAGGGCGAGCTCCCGTACGACGTGGTCGCCGATGTCGGTGGCGACGCCCGAGGAGCGTTTCGGCCAGGCGATCCACAGTCCACCCGCCGGTCGCACCATTGCCGCCAGGCGGTCGAGTCGCCGCTCGAGGTCGTCGGCCCGGGTCACGAACTGGACCACGACGTCGGCGGGCCCGGTGGCGCGCCGCTTCACCGTCACGCCGGCGGGGACGTCGAGCTCGAAGTCGTCCGGTGCCCGGAGCAGCGCGACCACGGCACCGGGGCCGATCCCCAGCTTCGTCGCCAGTGGTACGTCGTTCGTGCCGACCACGGTCAGGATCCGGCCTTCAGCCGGCGGTGCCTCCGGCGACCTCGTAGGACCACAGCTCGGAGGCCACCGACACCGGGCCACCGTGCGGGGCGGGACGGTCGGCACCGGCATGGCCGTGGGCGAAGGCGGGGGATCCGACCCACGCATCGAATGCACCCTGGTCACGCCAGCGGGTGACGACCAGCCACTGGTTACGTCCGTCGGTGGGACGCAGGAGCTCGAATCCCTCGAATCCCTCCTGGCCGTCCACGGCCCCGGCCCGTGCGGCAAAGCGATTGGCCAACTCGTCGCCGGCATCGTCCGGCACGGTGATGGCGTTGATCTTGATGAGCGTCATGCACCCATCACAGCACACGGTCGGGACGACCAGGTCGGCACGGTGGGGAGACGGTCACCACCCGTTCACACGCCGTTAACCGGGCGGATCGGATGAACCGCTCCGGGCCCGCGCGACGATACGATGAGCGGACCAGAGAGAGGAGGTGGTCCAACTGAGCAATCAACGTTTCGGGACCCTGGAGGTGGCTGGCCGCTGAGGCGGCTCGCTGTACCACCTGGCGAATCCCAGCCAGACACCCACCGGGTGACCTAGCCGGACCGTGGTCCCATCCGGCGCCTCACGGGCCTCCCGGTGTTCACACAGCAATCCGTACCCGAAGGGCGCCTCTCCGGAGGCGCCCTTCGGCATTCACGGCGGCGGACGGGCTCAGGGACGCATTGTCGTCTCGTCGATGTCGAGCGCCGCCCGCACGTCGGCGGCGACGGGACGGGACACCTTCCGGTGGGCGACCATCCGGTCGAGCTCGTCGCGCTCGGTCTCGATGACCATCCAACGGAGCAGCACCTCGGCTTCGAACGCCCGGGTCTCGGTCTCCTCGGCGGCGATGGCGCCGTCCCCGACGGCGTCGGCATCGGTGAGCAGATCGATCCGGCGGTCGACCTGGGCGAGGAGCGCCTCGTAACCGGAGCGCACGCGTTCGGTGACATCCTCGGGTGTCCCGGTGGACGCGGCCAGATCGTCGATGCGGGCCAGGGCGAGCACCACCAGCCGCCTGCGGGCGTCCGCCACCAGGATCTGGTCCTGCTCCCCTTTGGAGACGAGACCGAGCCGCCGGATGAGCGGGGGCAACGTGAGCCCCTGGCCGACCAGTGTGCCGAGGATGACCGCAAAGGTCAGGAAGAGCACGAGGTCGCGTTCAGCGAACGTCGTCGGGAGAGCGAGCGCCGCGGCGAGGCTGATGGCGCCGCGCATCCCGGCCCATCCCACCACGGTCGTCTCCCGCCAGGTGGCGGGGGTGCCCTGGTTGGTGCTGAAGAGGTGGCGCCCTCCGGGCAGAGCGGTGACGCCGAACATCCACACCATGCGCACCACGATCACCACGCCGACTACGGCCAACGACTCGGCGACCAGGGAGTTCGAGTCCCGGGCGGTCAGCGTCTCCAGTACCGGCCGCAGCTCGAGGCCGACGAGGAGGAACGACAGGCCGGTCAGCAGGAAGACGATGAGCTCCCAGATCTGGCGTTGCTGGAGCCGGGCGGCGGCGGTCAGGGACCGTGAGCCGTAGCGACCGAAGTACAGGCCGGTGGCGACCACGGCGAGTACACCGGAGGCATCGAGCTTGTCCGAGGGGAGGTAGGCCGCGAACGGCAGGATCAGCAGCACCGTGTTCTCGATGACCGGCGTCTCGACGCGGCGGAGCAGTCGGCTGCCGATCCAGCCGACCGCCAGTCCGATGCCCACGCCCACAACCACGGCGTAAACGAACCGTGCGGCCACGTCGACGACGGTCAGGGAGGTGGCGACGGACACCACCGCCACCTGGTAGGCGGTCAGCGCCGTGGCGTCGTTCATGAGGCCCTCACCGCCGAGGATCGTGACCAGGCGGCGGGGGAGTCCGAGTTTCCCGGCGATCTGGGTGGCCGCCACCGAGTCCGGGGGCGAGACGATGGCGCCCAGGGCGAACGCCTCGCCCCAGTTCGATTGGGGGACGAGGAGGTGGAAGACGACGGCCACCGCGGTCATGGTCGCCAGCACCAGGCCCACGGCCAGGAGCAGGATCGGCCGCCAATGGGTGCTCAGTTCCCTCGCCGAGGTGTCCAGCGAGGCGTCGTAGATGAGCGGGGGGAGGAAGACGAGGAGGATGAGGTCGGGCTGCAGCGTGACGCGGTGGGCGAGCGGAAGGATGGCGACCACCAGCCCGGCGATCACCAACAGGATCGGATAGGCGATGCGCAGCCTGTCGGCGATCGTGGCCACGGCCACGACGGCGATGAGCAGCCCGAGGATCTCCGCGATCGTCACGGCGGGTAGCAGGCTCCCGGACGGGTCGACCTGTCCGCGGCGACGGCCATCCGACTCACGACCAGGGGTCGAGGACGGGCAGGTCGGCCCGTGCGAATCGCCCGTACAGCCACGCCAACTCGTCCCTCGGGTCGAGGGCCCCCGGAGCCGGCGGCACATCGTCCGTCTTCAGGCGCGCTGCTGATCCGGACCGCATCTCGGGCAGGCGGGCCTCGACGAAGGCCTCCGACCAGTCCCGGTGGGTGATCCCGGACCCCAGGTCCACGAGGTGGACCTCCACCTCGAGCCACCGGCGGGTCGGCAACTCGTCGAGGCGCCGCTCCCGCCCCGACCCGTCACGCGTCACGTTGGCCCAGGCATAGTCGGGGACGCCGTCCCACGCGGCCAGCAGCCGGCCGCACGCATCCGCGAGGTCGGCATGGAGGGCTCGAGCGGACCGGGCGGCGCCGGCGTCGATCTCGCTGGTCCGCTGGATCATCCCGCCGGGGTACTGGTCGACCATTACGCCGTCGATGGCGGCTGCGGTGCGGCGGGTGTGACTGTCGGCGTTGCGGGCGAGGTGGGTGATCAGATGGCCGACGGTCCACCCCGGAAGTTGTGACGGTCCGGCTACGAACTCGTCGTCGAAGCCGGCGACCACGCCGAGCAACCGACCTTCGGCTTCATGCACCGCGGCCAGCGCCTCGACCGGGGCAGCAGGGGTCGTCGCCATGCCGGACAACCTACCGGTCGCGTCACCAGCCGTCCGTGCCCGGCGCTCCCTTGAACGGGCCGGTGATGGAGTCGGTGATCCATCCGCCGTAGAAGCCACCGTGTTGGGGGACGACCAACTCACCGTCCACCGTGCACGAATCCATGGGACCGGCGTAGAAGGCGACGTACCCGGCGATCGGACCGAATGCAGGAGACGGCCGGTCGTAGCCCCATGCGGCGTCGGGTGCCGTGTGACCCCCGGCGGTGACGTCGTAGTAGTGGGCTTCGCCCTTCCACTCGCACCACGAGCCGCGGCGGATCGGGATCAGGACTCCGCCCGCGATGTCGTCCGGAGGCAGGTAGTAGTTCGGTGGGTGACTCGTCTCGAGTACCCGGAACGCCCCGGTCGTGTCGGCGATGGTGACACCTCCGAACTCGATCCGGATCCGGGCCGGCACGGGCTCGAGGTGAGGCGGGCGGGGGTAGTCCCACACCGACTCCTTGCCGTCGACTCGCTCGACGTCGCGGGGTCCGGGAGATCGGAGGAAGCGCATGCCCACAGCTTGCCGCGGGTGGACGGACGATCGATCGGTCGCCGTCACCTCGCCGTCACGTCGCCGTCACGTCGCCCTCACCTGGACCGCCCACTCCCACGTTCCCGCCGTCGGCCTCCCATGTTCCCGCCGTCCGCCTCCCTCGTGCCCTGCCGCCGGCCTCCCACGTGCCCGCCGCCGGCCTCCCACGTGCCCCGCCGTCCCGGTCCGGGGACGGCTCGTGCCTGCGCGTCACACCCCCCGGCAATGATGTCCCCCATGGCGTCG
>Ga0302283_1004655_pt1 | contig 10224 bp, 9 predicted proteins | sample III_Fen_E1_4_FD_198770 | JGI IMG/M metagenome (GOLD analysis project Ga0302283, IMG submission 198770) | Peat permafrost microbial communities from Stordalen Mire near Abisko, Sweden - III_Fen_E1_4 | ecosystem: Environmental > Terrestrial > Soil > Wetlands > Permafrost | place: Sweden: Abisko...
TCGACGCCAACTCGCTGGCTCCGAACGACGACGGGTCGACCGGCCAACTGACACTCCCGTTCGCCATCGACTTCTTCGGCACCACCTACAACAACCTCTACGTCAACAACAACGGGAACGTCACGTTCGATGGCAGTCTCTACAACTACACGCCTTCCGCGCTGACATCGTTTGGGAGCCCGATCATTGCTCCGTTCTGGGGCGACGTCGATACGGCGGTCTCCGGCAGCGCGATCGTCACCTACGGGTCCGGGACGGTGGATGGCCATACGGCATTCGGGGTCAACTGGCCGGGCGTGGACTGCTTCGCAACCACCGGTGGTGGACTGAACGATTTCCAGCTGCTCCTCATCGACCGCTCCGACATCGCCCCTGGCGACTTCGACATCGAGTTCAACTACAACAGCATCCGGTGGGACAGCGGTCAGGCCAGTGGTGGCGACGGAAGCTGTGTCGGCGGTACCTCGGCCGCCGCCGGATATACCAACGGTTCGACCAACTCCCTGGAATTGGCCGGATCGTTCGTCAACGGCGCATTCCGTGACGGCGGTCCGGACTCATTGGCGGCCGGAAGCCAGAATTCCTCCACACCCGGTCGGTACATCTTCCCGATCCGCTCCGGTGCGGGCGGCGGATCGGTGTCCGGCACGGTGTCCGACACTGCCTCACCTCCTAATCCTGTCGGCGGGGCGCTCGTGTCGGCCTGCAGTACCGGAGCCGGAGCGACCTCCTGCTTCGTGGGCAGCTCGGGTAGCGACGGCTCCTACGCCGTCCTCGGGGTCCCCGCGGGCACGTACGTCGCCACGGTGTCACCACCGTCTGGCAGCTCCCTCGACCAGGTGACGTCCGGGCCCTTCGCGGTCACGGATTCGACCGGCTCGGTGGAGAACTTCACCCTCAGCGGACCGACGCCGCCGCCGGACGGGACCGTGGTCACCGGCGTCGGGAGCACCGTCATCGGTGGCGCCTCCGTCCCCGTCATCTACTGGACGGCGAGCAGTCCGATTTCGACCCAGGCCTGCCACGGCGGGAACGTGACCGCGACCATCACGGTCGACGATCAGAGTGTCGGGCCGGTGTCCCTCGTCGAGGACCCTTCCCATCCGGGAACGTTCAACGGGACGCTGCCGGCCGTCTACCCGCTCCACGGGGTCGGCGTGGTCACGCTGTCGATCACGGGATGTCCCAATCCGGCATCGGACGGCTCCGTCGGCTTCACCATCTACGTCGACCCGAGTGGAACCGTGGTGGACGGGGACAACGGGAACACACCTGTTCCAGGAGCCACCGTGACGCTGCTGACATCGGACAGCGCCACGGGGTCGTTCACCGCCGTGCCCGACGGCTCCGCGGTCATGTCGCCCGCCAACCGGGCCAATCCGGACGTCTCGGGGGCCACTGGGTCGTTCGGCTGGGACACCGTCCCCGGCTACTACGAAGTCCAGGCGTCCAAGACCGGCTGTGGATCGGTGACGAGCCCGGCGTTCCAGGTTCCACCTCCTCTGACGACCCTGCAGCTGATTCTCCATTGTGGCCAGGCGTTCTCGATCACCACGTCGTCGCTCCCCGGAGCCACCAGGGGAGCCCCGTACGGGCCTGTGCCGCTCATCGTCCAGGGAGTGACTCCCAGTTCGTCGGGGTACACCACTCAGGTCAAGTGGGCGAAGGGAACCGTCGTCGCTCCCCAGGTTGCGCTGCCCAAGGGGCTGAAGCTCTCGTCCACGGGCGTGCTCTCGGGAACCGTCAGCAAGAAATCGGCCACCGGGCTGAACTCGGTGACCGTGAAGGTGACCGAAACCGTCACCACCGTGACCGGCACGAAGAAGAGCAAGGTCAAGTCAACCGTGCAGGCGACGATTCCCCTGGACGTCAGCTGATCGAGGCCGGTGGGACTGCGGGTGTGGCCGACAGGCCCGCGGACGATGCGCCCCTGCGGGATGTTGCGCCCGGACCGGGACATCGTCGCATCCGGTCACCCGCCGGGGTGCACCGCACCGGCGACGCTCAGGTGATCCCCTCCCGGACCCGCGGGAGCACCCTGGTGCCGAGGAGTTCGATCGCCCGGAGATAGTCACCGTGCGGCATGCCTCCGACATCCATCTGGATGATGTGACGGCGGTGACCGAGCCGACCATGGAGATCGAGGATGCGGTCTGCGACCTGCTCCGGACCACCGACGAAGACCATGCCACCCGGGCCGTACTCGGCCGCGCGGGCATCCCGTGACGGAGCGGTCCGTCCCATCTCGGCCAGGGCCTCGACGAACATCCGGTGCTCGTACTCGAGGAAGGTCCGGTGGGCCGTGGCGTCGTCATCGGCCACGAATCCGTGCATCGCCACGGCCACGTCGGCCGGCTCGCTGTCGTGGACCTCGCGCCAGGCACTCCGGTAGGCGTCGCCGTAGCGCGCCCAGTACTCCGGACTCCCGCCGAGGATACCGAGGAACACCGGCAACCCGAGCTCCACCGCCCGAAGCACCGATTCCGGACTCCCACCGGTTCCGAGCCAGATGGATAGGGGTGACTCGGGACGGGGGACGATCATCGCCCCGTCGAGTGGCCGTCGTCGATGGGGGCCGGACCACGTGACACGCTCGCTCCGGTTGAGCTCCACCAGCAGCTCCAGCTTGGATAGGTAAAGCATGTCGTAGTCGGCCTCGTCGAAATCGAACAGCGGGAAGGTGAGGCTCGAGGACCCCCGCCCCGCCACCGCCTCGATTCGACCGGGAGCGATGGCGGCCGCGGTGGCCAGCTGTTGGAAGACGCGAATGGGCTCGTCGGTCGACAGCACATTGACGGCCGTGCTCAGGATGATGCGCCCGGTCGATGCCGCCGCCGCATTGATGATCGAGGTCGGTGACGACATCGGCATCCCACGGGTGTGATGCTCACCGACACCGAAGACGTCGAGGCCCACCTCGTCGGCCAGCCGGATCGCCTCCAGGAGGTTGCGGACCGCCTGCGCCGTCGGTCCCCGGCCAACGATGTCCGTCCGGGGTGTGTTGCCGAAGGAGTACACGCCGAGTTCGAAGGTCATGCCGGTCCGATCCTCTCGTTGCCGGGTCGTGGGCGAGTCCCGAGATCCCGACCCTGCTGACGCATGGCGCCGAGCATGGCCCGGGCCGAAGGCGGGACGGGCCCGTCGGTGGCCGCCTCCGCCCGCAGTCCGTCGAGCAACAGGTGCACCAGGCGTTGAGATGCACGCCGGCGCACCCGGTAGACACTCCGGACGATCCCGGCGTTCGCCAGGAGGACCAGGCGGACGTCCTCGGTCGTGCAGTCCGGACGCAGCTCCCCGGCCGACCGGGCCCGGTCGATGAGTGCGGCCAGACCCTCGAAGGCACGGGAACGCAGCTGCTCGACCTCGGGAGACATCGGGATGTCCATCGTCACCAGATCGGCGATCCCGCGGTCCCGGACCTGCATGGCGCAGACGGCGTCGAGGTACCCGGTGAATCCGCTCCACGGGTCAGCCGCGGCCATGCCGTGCTCGACGGCGGCGAGGTGGTCGCGCAACGACTCGGCGAACACGGTCTCGATCAGGTCGGCGCGGGTGGGGAACCGCCGGTACAGGGTGGCGTTGCCGATGCCCGCCCGACGTGCGATCTCGTCAAGCGGTGCCGACAGACCCCGTTCCGCGAACACCTCACGGGCGGCATCCACCAACGCGTCCAGATTCCGTTCCGCGTCGGCGCGCAGTGGTCGTGGCCCGGTCATCTCATCGATCAGCCTAGATGAAGTGGGGGGTACTCCCCACTTATTCCCGGCGGGCTGGAGTCCGGTCCCGCCAATCGCCCCGGGACACCTTCCCCGGCCTCCACCGCCAACCTTCCCGACGGCCACGCCGATCTCCTGGATTCACCCGCACGTTCCGTACGCTCGAGATCCGTGCATCCGTGGAGCTGGTGCCGGACCCCGAAAGGGCGTACGTCCGCAGTGCCGCAGAGCGACGCAGCACGCCCACCGTGGCGATCGACACACCGACGCCGTCCGATCCGTCATCGTCTTCGACCCGCGGCACAGCGGGGTGTTCAGCTGACCATTCGGTCGACAAGGACCCCATGTTGACGGATCAGGGCTGGCTGGCCGTCCATCAACCCGAGGATGTCCCCAGATCGGCCAGGAGAGGGAACCAGGAGGTTGACCCGTCCGTCCGCGACGGTCTGGAAGGGCGTGTTCGCCGACCTGGTGCGATGATGACCAGGTGACCGCCCCCCTCTCCCCCGTTTCGGAGCGATGAGCAGCCGGCGCGTCACCCGGGCCGGACGGATCTCCTTGCCGGTGGTCGTCATCCTGCTGGCCGGGTGTTCGTCGCAGTCGGCGACCCCCACGACCGTGGCGGCCGGCGGTGGGCCCACCCAGCCGGTGGCGGCGTCGGGTATCGCCGACTGGCACGAAGTCGGCAGCTATGACGAGAGCAGCCTGACCGCGGGTGAAGGAGTGGCGACGGTCGTCCCGCCCGGGGGTGGGAGCTACGTGCTCTACCGGGGTCTGGCCTCGGTCCCGGCGGATCTGGCCGCCGAGGGCTGGGGGCACATCGGCGATCCCGATTCGGCTGGCGGGTACATCGTCGACGCCTACCAGGGGCCCGGCACCGGGCACTCGAAGATGTTCCTGGTGACGACGCCATCGGGTGCCACCCTGCAGTATGTCCACACGCTGGTGGCCGGCGAGGAGTACAACAATTCCTTCGACACGATCGCCCCCGGATCGCAATGGATGGTCTCCGGTGAGTGGGACACCATGAGCCATCTCCAGATCTATCCGACCCCCTACCTGAACCATCGGACGTCGCCCCAGGGCGGCGATCTTCCGCTGGCGGGCTACATCCAGCTCGATCACCAGGTCAGTTACATCCAGGGCTGCGACTTCACCTCGAGCACCACCCTCATCTGCGCGTCGGACGATGACGGCCGGACGCTGTTCGCCAACGAGAAGCCCCTGCTGGAGGTGGTGCTGTCCCACGCGCTGACCGGGACGACGGTGACGGGCCATGTCATCGACCTCGGCTCGATCCCCCAGAGGAGCACCTGCTCGGGTGGCTTCGAGGCCGAGGGGGTCGACTATGCGGTCGCAACCGGCACGCTCCGGGTGGAGATCATCCAACCGGGATCGTGCATCCTCCACACCACCGTCTACGAGTACACCCGGGCCGGCTGAGCCATGGGGAACGGGAGAGCGGTGGAGCCACACACACGGGACAGGACCGTCGGCCGCCATCGGAGGTGCCCCTCGTGAAGCTGGTCACGAACGTCGAGTACACGTCGCCGACCGGCGGCCTCGAGGTGCAGGTGCTGCAGGTCAGCCGGGAGCTGGCCCGCCGGGGGCACGAGGTCAACCTCCTGTACAAGGAGGCCGGGTCCCTGATCCCCGAGTACCAGCGCTTCTGCCGGTCGGTGACCGGGCTGCGCCACGTGGACTACTGGTATCCGGACGGACGGCGGGTGCGACCCCGGATGATGGCGGAGATGCTGCCGGCGATCTGGGCCGCAGCCAGGCGGCTCCCCGACGTCATGTACGGCAACCGGGTGGAGTCCAACGGGTGGGCCATTCCTGCCGGGATGCTGACCTCCACGCCGGTCGTGACCCACCAGCACGGATTCGGGGATCTGGGGCCGAAGCGCATCAGGTTCCTCAACGATCACGTGGCCCGGTTCATCATCATCTCCCGGTTCATCGCCGACCCGTGGCTCGACGTGGGCCTCGATCCGTCGAAGGTCGAGGTCGTCCACAACGGGATCGATCCCGCCGAGTACCCGTTCGGCGGGCTCGAGGAGCGATCGATCGCCCGGATGGGGTTCGGGCTCCCGGACGACTGCTTCGTCGTCACCTACCTCGGGCGGCTCGATCCCGAGAAGGGCGTGGAGGTACTCCTCGAGGCCTGGCGCCTCCTCGGGCTGGCCCCGGATGAGGCCCGCCTGCTGGTGGTCGGGTCGGCGGTCACCGGCCCCGATCCGGAGCGGTACGTCGCCGAGTTGACGGCGCTGGCTGACGAGCACGTCCAGTTCGTGCCCGCCCAGCGCGACGTCATCCCTCCCCTGCACGCCGCCGATGTCGTCGTGGTGCCGTCGACCTGGAACGAGCCGTTCGGGAGGGTGATCGTCGAGGCCATGTCCACCGGTCGACCGGTCATCGCCTCACGGGTGGGGGGGATCCCCGAGATCCTGACCGGGCCGCTGGAGCGCTTCCTCTTCGAGCGCGGCGACGCACCGGACCTGGCCCACCGGATCCGGTCCGTCATGGACTGGCGCACGCACGAGCCCGGACTGGGCCGGGTGTGCGCCGATCGCGTCGAGGAGGAGTTCACCCTGGCCGGGATGGTGGACGCGCTCGAGTCCGTGTTCCGCGCCGTCACCTGATCGCCCCTCCGATCCTTCCCGGATCTCCGGACGGGCGTTTGGGTACGCTGACCGACGTCGTCGGCGTGGGGGCCTCCACGCCGGCCGACGGCTACGTCGGCGACGTCTTCCGGCACGAGCTCACCCGGATCCCCGGACTGCAGCTGGTCAACTTCTCCTGTTCCGGAGCTACGACGACCACGGTGCTCCACGGTGGCGGTTACACCTTCACAACCGGTTCCCAGCTCGGTGAGGCCGAGCAATTCCTGCAGGAGCACCGGGGCCAGGTGGCCCTCCTGACCATTGACATCGGCGCCGACAACATCGACGGGTGCTTCTCGCTGTCCGGCATCGACGCCAGCTACGTCACCACGGGTGAGGGTCATGTCGCCACCGAGCTGCCGCAGATCATGAGCGGGCTCCGGAACGCCTATTCCGGTCTGCGTACCTACGGCATGAACTACTACGACCGTACCTGGCGGCGTGGCTGTTCGGCACGGGAGGCCAGGCGCTCGCCCAGGAGTCGGTGACGACCACGGTGGCGTTCAATGCGCTGCTGGACCAGACCTACCAGGCGGTCGGTGCCCCGGTCGCCGACGTGCAGGCGCGGTTCGAGACCACGAACTTCGCGCTCACCGGATCGGTGAACGGCGCCACCGTTCCCCGGAACGTGTCCGTGGTCTGCCAGCGGACCCACATGTGCACGTCCCTCGACATCCACACCAACGACGCCGGCCACACGCAGCTGGCCACCGCGTTCGCCCAGGTGATCGACGGGTCCTCCCGGAACGGAGCGGGCACCGGCTACTGGCTGGGGGTCTCGGACGGTGGCATCTTCAACTACGGGGACGCCGGCTTCTCCGGCCCGGCCGGGGCGCTCGCCCTCAACAAGCCCATCGTGGGGATGGCGCCCGGGCCGTAGCCGGCCCTCGGCATCGGGGTCCGGTGAAGGCCGCCCCGGTCACGGAGCGGGAGCGGTCCCCCTCCGGAGTTCAGTCCTTCCGGCCGGTGGCGAGGAACGTTATCGGCATGCCGTGCACCGGTGCCAGCATGACCTCGTCGATCACCAGGGTGCCGACCTCGCGGTGCTGGCGGTACTCGACCTGGGCGCCGTAGCGGCGGGCGACCGCCTCGGGTCCGTCCACCTCGTCGACGTCCATGGCCAGGGAGTAGAGCCCCTCCCCACGGGTCTCGAGGAACGTCGTGAACGCCAGCGCCGGTTCGCCGGCGTCGGGCAGAGGCGCCACCAGCTCGATGCCGGCGTCCCAGTCGATCAGGACCCGGATCTGGAGGTCGTCGAGCACGATCTCGGCGAAGGTGAGTCCGAGTTCGCGCCAGAGGTCGGCGGCCCGCTCCTGATTGTCGGTGTGGACGCAGAACACCGCGTGGTGCAGTTTCATCGGACCACCGTCCGCGCCCCGCTCACAGGAGGTCCGTGATCGTCTTCAGTCCCGACTCGTAGAGCACGCCGGGAAGCATGCCTCCGTCGATCTCGATGGTGGTGCCGCTGATGTAGTCCACCTCGCCGGAGCACAGGAACACGCACGTCCGCCCGACCTCGGAGGGCTCACCGGCCCGACCGAGCGGCACGTTGACGAAGTAGTCGGACCCCTCGGGATCGTCGTCGGGCAGCACGAACGAACGGAAGTTGTCGGTCATCGTGGGCCCGAGGGCCAGGCAGTTCACCCGGGCCTTCGGGCCCCACTCCTCGGCCAGCGACCGGGTCAGGTGGTTGAGGCCGGCTTTGGCCGCCCCGTAGGACACGAGTGTCGGGGATCCGGCCGGGTGCCCCGCCCCGCTCGAGATGTTGATGATCGATCCGGTCCCCTCCTGTCCACGCATCTGGCGGAATACGCGGATGGCGAACCAGAGGGGGCTGATCAGGTTCATCTGGATGGCGAAGGAGTGGTAGAGGACGGTCCGCTCGAAGTCGTCGGCGCCACGGGGCGCACCCTGGATCTTCTGGACCAGCTCGGGGATTTCCTCGACGTGCGGTGCGGGCACGGTCCCGCCGGCGTTGTTGACCAGGATGTCGATGCGCCCGTGGGTCTCGACCACCCGCTCCACGAATTCGTCGATGGCCCGGTAGTTGCCCTGGTCGCAGACCCACTGGGCCGAGCGTTCGGCCCCGCCCGGGATGTCCTCGGCGCCCGGCAGCCCCGGCAGCGGGCCCCGGGAACAGCCGACCACCGTCGCCCCGGCGGCCAGCAGTTCGTGGGCGATGCCCACACCCACTCCCCGACTGGTGCCGGTGACCACCGCCACTTTGCCGTCGAGCACTCCCACTGGCGCACCTCCTGATTGACCGACACGAGCTGCCGGGCCGACACGAGAAACATAAATCGTTCTATTATTTCGCGCAAGGGGCGGGCTGGTCCGCCCGGTGTCAGGGGGAAGCGATGGCGTTACGGGTGATCCAGTTCTCGACCGGCAATGTCGGGGTCCATGCCCTCCGCCAGCTCATCGAGCGGCCCGAACTCGAGCTCGTGGGGGTCCACGCCTCCGGTGCCGGCAAGGTCGGACGCGATGCCGCCGACCTCTGCGGCCTCGACGAACCGACCGGGGTGCTGGCCACCGACGACTTCGACGCGCTGGTGGCCCTCGGGGCCGACTGCGTGGTCTACATGAGCCAGGCCGAGACGCGGCCCAACGAGGCGCTCGGTGAGCTGACGGCCTTCCTGGCCGCCGGGACCAACGTGGTGGCCACCTCGCTCGTGTGGCTGGTCTACCCGCCCCACGCCGATGCCTGGCTCACCGGGCCCCTGGAGGCGGCGTGCCGGGCCGGTGGCACCACGATGTACGTGAACGGCGTGGATCCGGGGTTCTCGGGGGACCTCCTCCCCCTGGCCGCACTGAGCCTTACCGGCGGTGCCGACACCGTCCTCGTCCAGGAGATCTGTGACTACGGGTCCTACGACGACGCCGAGTTCACCGGAGTCAGCTTCGGGTTCGGCGCCACGCCCGACACCGTGCCGATGCTCTTCCTGCCCGGCGTGCTGACCTCGATCTGGGGCGGCCCGGTCCGTCTCCTGGCCGACGAGCTCGGGGTGGAGCTCGACGAGATCCGCGAGCGCTACGAGCCGTGGGTGGCCACGGAGCCCATCGACTGCACGATGATGCACGTCGAACCCGGTGAGGTGGCCGCCGTCCGGTTCGCCGTCGAGGGCGTCGTCGGCGGCCGGCCCACGATCGTTATGGAGCACGTCAACCGGCTGACATCGGCCGCCGCACCCGACTGGCCGGTCCCGCCCGAGGGCCGGCCGGGCGTGCACCGGGTCGTGGTCACCGGGAATCCGGGGGTCGAGATCAACGCGCACCTGGGTCTGGACGGCGTCGACCACAACGTGGCCGGCGTGGTCTCCACCGCCGCCAAGGCCGTCAACGCCATCCCGGTGGTCTGCGCCGCCCCGCCCGGGCTCGTGTCGCTGCGCGACCTTCCCGTGTCCCAGGTCGGCGGCCTGATGCGATGACGCCGGTCCGACGACCGGCCCCGGCCCCGGCCCTGCCGACCCGCAAGGTCGGTCGGGCCCAGCAGCGCGGTGACAGGACCCGGGACGCCATCATCGAGGAGACCGTCCGCTGCATCAACGAGGAAGGGTTCGCCAAGGCCAGCGCCAACCACATTGCCGAGCGGGCCGGGGTGACCTGGGGCGTCATCCAGTACCACTTCGGTGATCGCGGTGGACTGCTGTCGGCGGTCATCGCCCACGGGTTCCAGGAATTCCGCCGCTCCATCCAATCCGCCTCGGTGCCCGAGGGGAGGTCCCGCCAGCGCGTCGAGGCCGTCGTCGAGGCTGCCTGGTCGGCGTTCTCGAGCCCGGCCTCGCGGGCCAGCCTCGAGATCCTCATCTCGGCCCGGTCCGACCAGGACCCGGCCCGGGCCGGCG
>Ga0302283_1004658_pt1 | contig 10221 bp, 14 predicted proteins | sample III_Fen_E1_4_FD_198770 | JGI IMG/M metagenome (GOLD analysis project Ga0302283, IMG submission 198770) | Peat permafrost microbial communities from Stordalen Mire near Abisko, Sweden - III_Fen_E1_4 | ecosystem: Environmental > Terrestrial > Soil > Wetlands > Permafrost | place: Sweden: Abisko...
CCTACCTCATCGAGTGGCGTCACGCGCATCCCGGCGCCGTGAGCCCGCACGACTTCGGCGCCGGCATGCCGCTCAGCCTGGACGCTCTCGGCGCGCCCAACGCACGTACGCAGCAGGCCCTCGCCAGCTTCCAGCGGTGGGCCAACAAGACCGTCGGCACCCACCTCCGCACCGACGGAGTGATCGACCCCGACACGATCGCGGCGATCGATAGCTGGCATGTGCGGGCGGTCGCACAGCTCCCCCGGCGGCCGGTGCCGGTGCCAGTTCAGGGCGCCGAGCTTCCCAACCCGGCCGACCCGTATGCGCCGGTCCTCGGGGCAGCGAGCCGCGCGGCGGAGGACGTCGCTCGACGCGTCGGGACGCCTCCGCTCGCTCCTCCGGACGGCGCCTCCGTGTGGGGCACCACGCCGGTGGGTCCCGCGAACCATGACCCGTTTGCACGTGTCCCTGCGGCCGTTGGCGAGATCGGGCCGAGGATCGCGGGAGACGAACCGCGAGCCCCGCGGGACAGACGCCCTGGGGCGCCGCCGGCCCCGGCGCCGCTCGCCAAGCTCCCGGACGTGCTTCAACACGCGGGCGCGCCTGGCGTGCCCGGCTTGCCCGGCGGCGCCCCGCACCGCCCTGTCGCCCGGGCACCGCTCCAGGTGCCACCCGAGGTCTACAAGCGCTTCGCGGACCCGACGCGGCCGCGCGAGGCGCCCCCGCCGGAGGCCCCGTCGCCGCCGCCGGCGAAGAAGGACGGAGCGGCGGCGGTCGCTGGCTTCTCGATCCTCGGTGCGCTCGCGGGGCTCTTCTGATGAGCGCCCAGGCCCAAGCCACCACGTGGCAGCACACGGACAGCGACCTGAGCAAATCGCTCGCGTTCGCGCTCGCCGCGACGGACTACCGGAAGCGGCTCGACGGCACGCCGCTGACGACCACCGACCGGACGCGCATCACGCGGAACCTGGCCATCGCGACCCTGTACGCGGTCGAGAGCGCCCGCGCGGGCGGGCTTCCCGCTCCCAACGAGATGGACGGCGCGCTGCGGCTCGGAAACGAGGTCCACGGCGCCCTCTTTCCCTCCCGCGAGCACTGCTACGCGGCGAGCACGCTGGGCCGGACGCTCCTGCTCTTCGCCGACCCGGGGCTGCATACGGTCTACGACGCCGTCTCTCACGATGGTGACCCGGCCGAGATCAAGCCGACGGGCTCCAAGATGATCGGGAGTCTGGTCACCCCCACGAACGAGGCGGGCGCGATTCCTCTGCTCATCGTGGGGACGGTGATCGTCGTGGCCTACGCCGCGATGGCCTTCAGCGCCTGCTACATGGCGCAGGTCAATGCCACCGTGAACGACCGGAAGCTTACCGAGGACGCGTTCACGCAGAGAATGCTCACGACGCAGGCCCGCGCGATCACGCTGGTCTCCGACCACACGCAGACGGAGCGCGCCGCGGGGCACCCGATCCCGTACGCACCGCAGGAGTTGAGTCTCCTGGACGCGCTCCTCGGCACCCAGCGCGACCTCGCGAAGCACACCAAGACGCCGCTCCCGGACCCCTTCGCGGGCGCCGTGGACAGCGCGAAGAAGGCGGTCGGGAGGGTCGCCGCCATCGGGATGGATCTCGGCCTCGTGGCGGCGGCTGCGGGCGGTCTGTACCTGGCGACGAAGTAGCCGCGAAGACCAAGGGCAGGGCCACGATGCCAAAGGACAACGAGCAGGAGGATGTATGGCGACGACGGTCGATGAACGCACGTTCGCCCGGTTGACCCGGGAAGCCGCAGAGGGGCGCAAGCTCCGCAAGGAGCTGCTGCACACTGGCGAAGCCGCCGGCGTGCAGCACATCAAGAGTGGCCGGGTGAAGGAGGGGCTGCTGGCGATCGGTGGCGCGAACGCCCCTCTGTTCCAGGCGGCCCTCACGGGCGCTGGGCTCATGTTCCTCGCCACGTCCGACTACGTGGCGAAGATGGAGATCTTCGTCAAGCACTGGTGGCTCCGGGGCCTGCTGGTGATGCTCGGGGGTCTCGTCCTCTGGCGGAAGGGCTCGTCCTGGGCCACGGCCGTCATGGCGGCCGGCGCCGCCCTCTTCATCCAGGACTGGAAGGCCCAGCCCGAGACCAAGAAGGAGGCCGCCGGGCCCGGCGACGAGGAGGCCGGCTACTGGCACGAGGGCCGCTGGTACGAGCCGCGCTGGGAGCGTGAGCGCGAGCGTGTGTTCGCCCGGCGGCGGTGGGACGAGCTCCCCGAGGGGACGCGGGCGGCGGAGCGGATGGCCGAGCGCGTGTTCGAGGGCGCGCGGCGCGAGGCGTAGCAGCACCCACGCTGCGAGAAGGGATCAGGGAGCCAAGCTATGGAACCGCAAGAGATCAAGGTGCTGAAGAACGTCGAGGCGGGCCTGGCCGAGGCGTTCAAGGACGCCGCCGGCGACGTGGGCGACACCGGCGACGGCGGCAGCGTCGGCGGGCTCGACGAGGCCGCGGCCGCCGAAGCGGGGGATGCCGGCGCTCCGCCGGGCCTGGTCCTCGGTGAGCGCGAGCTCGTGAAGGCGATCCGGCTGCTCGAGACGGGGCCCCGCGGGCTGACCGAGGAGGGGGTCGTCGAGCTCGCCCGGATCGTGGCGAGGCGCGAGGCGGCCCACGCGCACGGGAGGGGCCACCACCACGGGTTCGTGCGCGGCCTCCGGCACGCGCACCGCGGCATCGGCATGCCGTCCACGTCGGGCATGCGGCATGAGCACGACCTCGTGCGCGATGTCCCGTGGCGTCGCTCCGCCCGCATGGACGCGTTCCGATGGGACATCATCGAGAGGTACAAGAAGCACCACGGTGGTCGCATCGACGCGGGGGTCGGCTTCTACTACGGGACCCTCCAGGTGCCGATGGCGGTCGAGGGGACGGCGGCCAATCCCGCGTTCGTTCTCAACGTGCCCCCTCCGAACGGCGGAAACCTGAATCCGCTGATCGACACCTGCTTCGACTACGCGATCGGTGACATCGAGCCCAACTGGTTCGGCGGTCAGCACACGCTCGACAGTAGCGACACGAACCTCCAGGCCCCGGGCGCCTTCCTCTACCCCGACCAGCTCATGATGGTGGAAGCGGTGAGCGCGCGGCTGAAGGCGATCCGGATCCAGTATTACCCGCCGGGCACGGTCACGCCGCCGTTCCCTCGGGTGAACCCGGCGTCGATGCCGATCACGCACCAGACGCTGATGGGCTCGGCGCCCACCTGGGACCGCGGGGCTCTGATCCTGCCCCCGGAGTTCTTCAATCAGTACAACGACACGTGCGAGCTGGCCCAGGCCATCGCGATGGTCACGACCATCTACTTCGCGTGGGGTGACCATGGCCTCGGTGGGGACGACAACCTCGCCACCAAGCTCGTGGAGCGCATGTCCGCCGTGCCCGGCGCGGCCAGGAATGGCGTACAGGAGACGAGCGGCGCGGGGCTTCATCTGGACCTCCCGCGGGCCTTCGTCTGGTGCTTGGACAAGCAGTTCCAGGCGAGCGAGGACGCGGGGGGCAACGGCCTCTTCAGCGCGCAGCTCCGCCAGATGTCCTCCTTCTCGTTCCCGTTCACGCCGATCCCGCTCTACGGTAGCAGCGGCCCGGCCCTCCCCACCGGCTGCGCGCTGGAGTGGCAGTTGACGGTGCACGGCACGTCGCTCCTCCCGGCGAAGGACCGCAGCGGCGACCGCATCCCCACGCGCCGCAGGACGTAGCCACGACGCCCGCCCGGATGACGTAGCCACCTGCGGACGAGGGTAGCTTCATGCCTGCGCACGTGACGCTGAAGGCGCGACCGGGGGTCACCGACAAGAACACGGTGACCGTCACCCTCCCGGGCATCCGTCGCATGCACGTGTTCCTCCAGGCGAGCACGGACGTGCGCGGCGAGACCTCCGACATCTGGTGGACCATGTCCGCGTGGGCGACGCTCGTTACGCCGTTCGCCCCGAACCTCACGTCCGTCAACCTCGCGCCGAGCCTGCTCACCATTGCTCCGCTCGGCGCGGGGTTGATGCACGTGGCCTGCGCGTTCTGGCCGGCCGAACCGGCGGCGGCCGCGCTGAACGTGAAGTTCTCGACGCGGGGAGACGTACCCCAGGGCCCGGCGCAGGCGTGGGGTGTCGGGGACATGAGCCCTCACGATCTCTTCGGCTTCTTCGCGGCGCCGTTTGGGTACCCCCGCGCGTTCGAGCGCCTCGTCGAGCCGCTCCCTGACGACCCGGAGCTCCTCCGCAAGCTCGAGCTGGAGCGCCATCTTCCTCCTCCCATCGACCCGCATCTTCGCAGGAGATAGTCATGCCTCCGTTTATTCCGAGCCCGCTCATCCATGCCGGTCCTGTCGATCCGGTCGTCTGCCCCCAGGTCATCCAGAAGGGACAGGCCTTCGTCCCGCTCCAGCCGCTCTGCGGCGCGAACCTCCAGACCACGGGGGTCCAGACCTCCCGCTGGATCGCCCTCCCGGCGGGGAGCTATCTCCAGCTCACCCTCACCGTCGCGGCGCTCGTCGGTACGCTCGCGGTCTACCTCGAGACCTGCAACCAGGTTGACCGCTCCGGCGCGGCGGTGGACAGCCCGCGCTTCCTCGGAGCCTTCAAGCAGACGCCGGGCGCCGCCATGCCCTCCGCCGTCCAGATGGAGGGCGAGGGTCGCTGCGACAACTTCGTCCGCGTGATCGCCAGGCCCGGTGCGGGCCCGGGGCAGACCGCCACCTGGTCGATCACCGGCCGGGCGATCACCGCGGCCTACGCGACCCTGATGTGAGCGACCTGTGGCTCTCTCGCTGATCCAGCTCGGCACGGGCGGCGCGCTGTGCGTCTACGCCGCCCCCTTGCCTGACGTGAGCCTGGGCGTGCCCGACGCGACGACGGCGCCGCGCATGCCCGCGGACACGTTGGCGGCGCTCGGGCCCGCCCCGTGCGTCGTCGGGGTCAACGCGAGAGGGGCCGAGACGCCCGACGAGATCCTGGTATTCGCGCGGGAGAAGACGGGGCGGCCGGGCCTCTGGTGGGCGGCTCTCATCGGAGCCTCGCGCGGTTGCGGGAAGGTCCGCGAGCTCTACCTGGCCGGGGCGACGGCGTTGGCCCTCGTCCTTGCGGACGGGATGCACGGCCAGAAGCCTCCCACCCAAGTGCAGCTCGGCTACGCGCAGTCGATCGTCGCCCTGGCGCGCACGGGCGCCATCGTCGCGGTCCTCCTCCACACCTACATCGACCCGGGACCTGGGATCACGTCGACGGCGTCCATGGCGCGGCTCGCGACCGGGTGGGCGCTTGCCTCCCCACCGCAAGGGCAGACCGTGCGGCGCGTGCAAGAGCCCCAGGGGGGAGCGTCGGCCGACCCCTCCGCGTGGCGCGGCGAGCTCGTGGTGTACTCCAGGGGCTCGGGCCCCGCGGACCAGGCCGCGCACCAGGAGGTGATGAGCCTCGCGCTCCCGGCCGCTCTCCGCGACTTCGTGCACCCGCTGGTCGACCTGCCCGAGCGGCCCGTGGTCACCGTCTCAAGGTGGCCGGCAACGTCGCCCGAGCCGTCGCCGCGGGGAGGGGTCTCGGACGATCCGTGGTCGACCCTCGCCCTCAGCCTGAACCCGGACAGCGCCGCCCCGATGGCGGCCTCACCGGCCCAGCCGGCGCCTGTTCCTGGCTCCACGCCGTCGCCCTCGGCGCGGCTCCTGCTCATCGGCGACTCGCACGCCCAGGGCCTCGGGCCCCCGCTCAAGCGTCTGGCCCGCGCGATGGGCCTGCCCCTCGAGTCCGTGGGGGTGCAGAGCACGAAGATCAGGGACTGGCTCAAGGGTGCGGAGCTCACCGACGCCATCGCCCTCGCCGATCCCACCCACACGCTCGTGTGTCTCGGCGCCAACGACATGGCCCAGGCGGACCCCGGCGCGGAGGGCCGGCGCGCCAGCGAGCTCCTGGCCAACCTGATCCGCAACCAGACCGCCGTGGCGTGGATCGGCCCGCCGAGCGAGCCGCGCGAGAGTCCGGCCTTCCGCGCGGCGCTCGCGGCCGCGTGCAGCGCGAAGGGCGTGCGGCTCTTCGACAGCCAGGCGCTCGAGCTTCCGCGCCGCCCTGGCGACGCCGTCCACATGACCGACGAGGGCTACCGCACGTGGGCGGACGCGATTGCCGCGTGGGTGCCGTTCGCGGCGCTCGCCGCGGGAGCTGCTCTCCCCGAGCCGGCCCCGGTGAAGGCGCTGGGCGGCGGCGTGCCGACCAATGCCGCGGTGGCGTACTCGGATGCGCCCGCGCTCGTGACCCTTCGCAACCAGCTCAACCTCGGTTGGCCGAAGCGGCAGAAGGGCGGCGACGGGATCCGTGCGAGCGACGAGCACGACGCCACGAACCCCGATAGCGACCACCACCGCGGGGACGCGCTGGACATCACGGCGGACACGGCGAATGGACCGAACCTCGACGAGCTCGCGAAGGCGCTGCTCGAGGACCCGCGCGTCCACTACGTCATCTGGCGCCGCCGAATCGCCAACAACACGCCTAGCGTCGACGGCAAGTACGGCTGGAAGGTGGGCGAATGGCGACGGTACCCGACCGACTACATGGTCGAGCACGGCTCGGCGAACGTGGATCCGCACGAGCACCACCTGCATGTCTCGATCGACCGGGAGAAGCGGGGCGACACGTCGCCGTTCCTGCTCGCCGGCGTCGACCTACCTGGAAGCCGCTGGGAGCCGACGCCGGCGACCACCGCGCCCGCGAGCCCGGCGCCGGCGAGCTCCGCGCCTGCGGTGCGAGTGCCCGACGCAATCGTCGTCGAGGGCATGGGGCAGCTCCCCTTCGAGGAGTACGTCGCGCGGGTGGTGACGGGCGAGCTTGGCGCGAGCCGGGAGCCCCAGGCGCTTGCAGCGCTGGCCATGGCCGCACGGACCTACGCCCTTTGGATGATGCAGCATGAGGGCCTCGGCACGGCCGACAAGCCCATGCCGAACTCGACCACGAAGCAGGTCGTTGCCGGCGTCGCCACGCGACTCGCCACCGAGGCGGTCAAGGCGACGCGAGGCGGGCTCATCCTGCATCGGAGCCGCCTCGTGCTCGCCTCCCACGTGGCCGGTGCGATCTGGCCCGCGGGGGCCTCCAGCGGTCGGCTCGGAGCCGACGCCAGCACCACGGAGAAGTACATCCGGTACAACGAGGGCCTCGTCGGCGCCTCGGTCCACCCGAGCCCCATCGCCAACCTGAAGCACGAGGACAACCGAGGCTGCCTCTCGCAGAACGGCGCCATCGCGCTCGCCCAGCGGGGCCTCGTGTGGCCGGAGATCCTCCGGTACTTCTACGGCCGGGACCTCGAGTTCACCTGTGCGGAGCCGGCCGGGCGGCGGAGACCCTCCAGCCCTCGGCCGCCGCCCCCTCCGCCCGCCGCCCCCAGGCCCTCCGCGCCGGCGCCGAACGGCAACGACTCTCTCGTCCTGCTCGCGGTGGGCCTCGCGACCAGTCGCGCTCTCGGGTGAACCATGGAACCCGACCCTCCTGCGCCACCCCGAGCTGAAGGCCCCCGATCCACGAACCCACAGGAACAGAACAGGAGAAGCCCATGAACATCAGCGGTCACACCACGACTCCCGACGCGACCCCGGTGCGCACTATCGCGATCCCGCTCCCGGTCGACGGCGCATGGTCCATCACGGGGAAGGTGTTGGCGGTGGACAACGCGAACGGCCGCCAGCACTCCGTGGTCTTCTTCCCGGACATCTCTGGGTACTGCGTCGCCGGCGTGGCCCACGAGAACGACGGGCTCGCGGGCGTGTACCCGACGTCACCGACCGCCGGTTATGGAGTCGACGGCGTGGGCATCGCCCCGGTGTTCACGGGCGCGGGCCCGGACGCGCCGGTCTGCGAGATCCAGCTCACTGGCGCCGACGGGATGACCATCGCCTGGGGCTGGGAGCTCGACGTCGCGTCGCTCGGCCTCTGATCTGAAGACCCGCCTGAGCCGGTGTGCTCGCCGCATGCGACGCGCCGGTCGCATGACGGCGGCGCTGGAGACCACCGACGTCCGCCGCGGCTTCGACCCCTGAAGCCGCGGCGCCGTTCTGCGGCGCCCTGCCGAACCCCTGCCCTGAGAGGGTCACGACGATGAGCACGAACACGGATCAGCATCGACCGCGGGCCGCCCTCGGGGCGTGGGCACGCGCCAACTGGAGGACGACGGTGATCGGGCTTCTCACCGCCCTCGCCGTCATCCTCGAGCGGCTCCCCTCCTCCCCGCGCTGGCAGGATATTGCGACGGCGCTGGTCCTGGCACTCCTCGGGGTCCTGGCGGTGGACCCACACAAGGTACCCGACGCGGGCAGTCGCACGCCATGAGCTTCGCAGGCCTCGCCCAGCAGCTCTTGCAGCCCGTGCTGGCCGTCCGGGAGGCCCTGCGCGCTCCCGTCGAGACCACCGACCCGGCGGCACTCGCCGCCTACGCGCAGCAACTCCGGCCCGTGGTCGCCACCATCCGCGAGCTGGCGGAAGACGCGACTGCGGCCAAGCCGATCTTCTCCAAGGCGCACTGCCGAGAGCAGATCCTCAAGAGCCTCCGGATCCTGGAGACCCGGATCAACGCCGCCGCTCCCCCTGAGCACGGCGACCCCGCCGGCTGCGGCGGCTCCCCCACCTACTGACCCCACGCTCGCCCCCTCTGCTCCGCTCATCGACCGGGAGCGCCTCATCCCCCGCGGGGAAGCTTCGCTCGCCGCTTGAGCTGCTCCCAGTGTATCCTGGCAGAATGGGAAACGGCGGGGATGGCATCTCGAAGCGCGTCGCCAAGAGGTTCGTGGCGAAGAAGACGGCTACGAAGACGACGGCCACGAAGAAGCCGAAGACGGTACAGGAAGTAGTCAACGACTTGGAAGCCAGGGTGGCCGTCCGGAGGGCACTTATCCCCGCGGTGAAGCGGCCCGCCCCTATCATGAAGCAGGCGGACTTCCCCGTGGACGTCGTTCGGCAGGCATTCGAAGCGGCAGGCGGCCAATGCGAGTGCCGCCGCAAGACCTGCACGGTCAAGCACAAGGGTCGCTGCCCTGAGCACTTCGATTGGGACGAGCGGGATACCGCCGACAATCCCAAGGCATGGCAGGGGCACCATTGGCGAGCGCAGTCCACGGGCGGCACCGACAAGGTGACGAACTGCGAGATCCTCTGCGTCCCGTGTCACATCAGCACGAGCAGCTACGGCCGCCCGGCCGACAAGTGATCCACGATCTCGCGGAGCGCCTTCGCGAGCATGGTGGTGATCCGGTTGTCGAACGTGAGCTTGAACTCGATCGTGTCCATGCCGACGGTGCCGGACACGATCAGCTTGTGGTTCTCGGGGAGGATCTGCTTGAACAGCTCGCGGTGGACCCAGCAGTAGAAATCGATCTGATCGTATCGGAGGGGTGCCCGTCGGAGAGGTTCTCCCTCCGGTCGCCGAACCTCAGCCAGACGCTCGCCTCGTGGTACTCGTCGTTCCCCTCGCAGCTCGCGATCGTATGGAGCCGAGGGATCTGGTTGAGGGCGTCGACCACGGACGCGATCCCTTCGTCCACGGGGGCGTTCACCTTGACGAAGGTCTGCACGTGCCCGGTCATGAAGCGGGCGGCGACGCGCAGGGCGAGGGTCTCCACAAACCCCGAGCACTATCGAAAGGTTTTCAACGACGCACTTGGCGTCGAGGTCAGCGTGCCCGCTTCCTGGCCTCCGCCTGCTCCTTGATGAGCGTCACGATCCTCTCGGCCACGACGGCCACAGCGCTCCGCCTTCGCCGGGGCTCACCAGGCACGGGGACGATGGTGTCGTCGTACTCCTTGCCGATGTACATCTTGGTGAGGGGTCGAACTCGATCGCGAGGTCGCCGAACGTGCGGGTGTTCCCACGCTCGGGGAAGTCGCTCACGGAGAGGAAGAACCCGTCCTCCGCGATGGCGGTGACCAAGCCCTGCTTGGACTGGGCGATCACGATGGAGGAGCCGCTCCCCTGAGCGTGATCACGAGAATGGAGGGTCCTCCGCGCACGAGGATCGCGGGGCGCACTGCGTCGTCGACCAGCCGCGGCGCGCCTCGCAAGGCGGGCGGTCACGGCCAGGGCCATCCGTGCGCCGTCGTGCCGGGGCGGGCCGGGCCGGTCAGAAGGGCAGATCGTCGTCGGGAGGGTTGCGGAGCAGGACGCGGAGCGCGGCGCGGTAGGAGCGAAGCTCGGCGCGGAGCGTGCGGGCGCGGAGGACGAGGCGTCGAGCGGCGCGCAGAGTGGG
>Ga0302283_1004681_pt1 | contig 10189 bp, 6 predicted proteins | sample III_Fen_E1_4_FD_198770 | JGI IMG/M metagenome (GOLD analysis project Ga0302283, IMG submission 198770) | Peat permafrost microbial communities from Stordalen Mire near Abisko, Sweden - III_Fen_E1_4 | ecosystem: Environmental > Terrestrial > Soil > Wetlands > Permafrost | place: Sweden: Abisko...
GCTCCAGCAGCCTGAAGAACTCGCCTCCGAGCTCGACTTCGTTCACCATCGTCTACCTCCGGTCCTTGACACCCGGAGGGGAACCCCCTCGGTCGAACTTCACCAAGTTCTCTGGGGGGGCTCCTTGCTTGGTCCCTCAACGAACGTGATCAGAACAGACGCCTGGGGCCTCCATCTTCATGGTGGTGCTCACTCCCCTGGGTCTCGTAGCCCGCAGCTTCGGCGGCCTTCTTCACCGCCTGCTGTAGCTCCATCGCGGCGCGATCCCGATCCGCGTTGGTTGCAGGCGAAAGGGCTGCGCGGGCGCGAGCGAGGAGGCTGGTGGCTTCGTCGAGGTCGTACGGCATGGGCAACGTCTAGCACGCCCGCTCGATCAAGGCCGTTGTCAGCGTCTCGGTCGAGGCGGAGGCCGAGGGCACAGCCCAAGCCAAGCGCTTCCACCTCGACAGCGGCGCCGACCATGGCTGCGGCCTACGCCGTCGGCCCGATGGCCTTGGAGAAGCGGGCCGTCACCCTGGCGACGAGCGTGACTCGTCTCCGCTGGAGCTTGCACGGAGGCTTCTGGTTCTGAAGGCGGGGCAGGCGCGTTCGGCGATGCTCATGCCTCAGCGGCCTTCCTAAAGACGAGCGTGCCGGTGTTCCACGGGCCGACTTTGACCGAGACCACGTCGCCGTCGGTAACCCCGTCGAGGTTCATGAGCTGAGGCGCGAGCCTGCCGTCAGGGCCCGGTCGAAAGGTGATGGTCGTGCTGACGACGCTGTTGGCGCCGTGGACCTCGCCCATCATCACCCACGCGAGCGCATCGTTCTCCTGCTTGTACTCCCGCACCTCAGCCGGCGATGTCCCCTTCGTGATCATGACCTCGGCTGCGATCCGAAGGCGAACAGGGCCCATACCCGGATCCGGAAGGAAGTCGAAGGAGTCGCTCGACTCAAATGGGACCACATGCTTGCCGGCGGGCAGCGTGTACAGTGCAGGGTGGTCATGAAGCAGCCGCTTCACGATCTGGTCCAGCGAGAGCGTTTCGCCGTTGGCCGAGCGAAACGCGGGCATCTGTCCAGATGGAAGACGCCCGGGTTGTGAGGGAAGACGTGCAGGATCCTTTACGAGAAGCTCAAGGTGTGGAACCCCCGTCACTGAACCCCCGACCGACATGACGTTGCCGAACACGCCCTGCAACAAGGGGCTCCCCTGCTCCAGTTCCTTCAACGTGGCGAGGCGCACCGTCGGTCCGAGCCTCGCGGCCTTGTCCGTGACGCTCGACGGATAGCCCACCGTTGACACGCAGACCAAGTGCTGGGCGCCAACGGCGCGCATCTTCTCGGTCCAGTCCCCGAGGTGCCCGATTGCGACCTTCTTTCCGCGACGCTGGACCTCTACGATCGTCCGCGTTCGTCTGTGAGCGGGGCCGGTCGTGACGACGACGTCGCATTGCCTCATGTGCGGCGGGCTGCCCAAGTCTGGAAGGTCGACGTTGTGCTCGACGGTGGCGCCGCGGTCCAGGGTGCGCTCCAGGAGGGCAACGACGCGCTCGACCATCTTCCACTTCGGCTCCTCCTTGGGTGGCTTCTGGGTGCGCTTGGCCATGGCCCATGCTTACACCATCCCTCCAAGGATGACGCACCTGCCCTGAAAGCTGATCGCCCGCCCGGAAACCCCGCGGCACCCGTCGCCGCAGTAGACCTGGCCCCGATCGCACCGCCTGCACACGAACAAAAGCTGCTCGCAGATGCCGCAGCAGGCTTGCCAGAAGCTGTCCTGCACGAGTCCCCGAGCGAGCGCGCCGGGAATTTGTCCTCGGTGCTCGGGGCGTGCGAGACAGGTCGAGCCGTCGACACGACGACGAGAGGGGCAGAAATCTGCCGATCGGGGAGGCCATCAACAGACGGCGGTGAGGATCGACGCGGCGACCGCCATGATGGCCCTCTTGGGGCGGCACAAACTCGCGGAATATCGCCCACCCTGACAAACGCCGTAGGAGATATGAATGGTCGTACGGACGGCGTGCGGCACCTCCTCGTGCTCTCACCGCGGCCCCGAAGGCTCTGTCGCGCCCGCCGCTGGCGGCTGCACCTGCTCGCGCACGGCCGGAGGCGCCGCCGTTGCGCTGCCGATCGCCGTGGCCGCCGCCCCGCCGTCCACCCCGCGATGTGGCGCGCGGACCGAGCAGTCCGAGGCCCGTGCGACGGCGAAGATCACGCTCACAAGGAAGGCCGCGCCCAAGATCCTCTGTGTGGCCGAAATCACGAACGACGACGCCGGAAGCGGCGCGGCGTCCTCCTGTGGCGCGCTGGCCGCCGACGACCGAGCGCGCGTGGGTGTCGCGTTCACCGGCGGCGCGCTTGCCGCCGATGACCGAGCGCGCGTGGGCATGGCGTTCGCCGGTGGCGCGCTGGCCGTCGATGACCGAGCGCGCATGTGCATGGCGGCGTCGATCTTCCAGGTCAACTCGCTGAAGACTGCGATGTCCGCACCGCCGCGATATGCGGCGAGGATCTCAAGACGCAGATCGTCCAGCCCAAAATCGACTGCCATCTGCATCAACTCGTGGGCGACGTCGGTTTTTTTGCCGGACCGAAGGAGCGTCTCGACATGCTCGCGCCGCGCAAGCCATTGCTCCAGCCACCGCCATGATGGCTTGTGGGTCGGCATCACCCGATCGAGGCTCGCACGCATCTCCTCTCGGAACACTTGCGAGTGCGCGGATTCTCGCCCTCGCACCTTGGCGGGTGCCGACTGCTGCAACGCCTTGGCAAAGGCGGTCGCATCGGGGTACCGCTTCTTGGGCTCCACCTCGATCGCCGTCATCAGGACGGCCTTCATCCGCTGCTCGCAGGGAAGTGCCGCGATCACTTGGTCGAGGTGCCGCATCGCCGTTGCGTGCAGCTCGCGTCCGTGCAGGCAGAAAATTGTCGTCATCCCCAGCGCATATACGTCCGTGCGCGCTGTCGCGCGGTTCGAGGGCTCCGGCGCCATGAAGAGGAGGGTCCCCATGTGCCCCGTGCGGGTTCCACCCGTCGTATCGTCGGCGGCCACCAGATCGAAATCGGTCAGCTTGTGCTCCCCATCTTCGCCCAGAAGGATGTTCGCCGGCTTGACGTCACGATGCACCAGCCCTTTCCTGTGAGCCGCGCCGAGCGCCTCTGCAATGCGCAAAATGAGCGGCACGGCGTCGACCAGCGCCAGGCGGCCACCGACCACCGCATGGTGCAGGTCCTCACCCCGAACTAGCTCCATTGCGAAGAAGAACCAGCCGTCATCCTCGCCGTGCGGATCCGTCACCCGCACGACGCCGGGGTGGTCCAGCTCCGCCATCACCCGCGCGCCGCGAAAAAAGCGCTCGCGCCGCGACTCGTCTCGTGCCTGATCCGGGTGCAGCACCTTCACCGCGACGCGGTTGTTGTTCCTCCCGTCGACTGCTTCCCACACCGAAGCGAACCCGCCGCGCCCGATCTGGCGGAGCAGCACGTAGCGATCGCCCAGCTTGTCACCGGCACGGAGTTGCCCGCCCCTCCGCAGCCGGCTCCGCAGCGAGAGGATCTCGCGGTCCATTGCCTCCGTGCTCACTCCCGCGTCGAGCAGCGTCCGCCGGCGCACGCGTGCTCGCTCCAGCCCCTGCGCGAGCTCACGCACCTCTTCGTTTTCGTAAACCGGCTCCGGCATCGGCAGGGACGCCTCTGGCGCGCCCGGGCGGAGGAGCCCCACCAGCTCTAGAAGGCGCCCCTGGCTCTCTAGGTGGCGGATGACCTCGACGGCGCGCGTCTTCTGCGGGGTCTGCGTGCCTGAAAGGATGTCAGGCGGGATTGCCACCTTGAAGACAACGGCCTCAAATGCGGCTGGCAGCAGAACGCTCAGGGCTTCGAGGATCTCGTTGCGCTGCATGGTGGGAGGGCAATGTGGCGGCCTGCAAGGGCGCGCCCACTCAGCTCAGAAGATCAACCGACCTTCCGGGCTCACCTTGACAGACAGTCCGGCGCGGCGGCCGAGCTCGTCGAAGGAGAGGTTGCGCAGATAAAACTCCAGCCGCGGATCCTCGATTGACAGGAGCTGGGCCGATTCGTCGTAGAAGAGGAGCTCGGAGAGCTTGGGGACGCCGTCGATCCCGCGCGCGAGCGCCCCCTGCACGAGCCGATCGAAGGCTGCGTCGAGCTGGGGGAGGTGAAGGCCGTACCGGGCCTCGCCGACCACCACGCACGCTTCCTGTGCGCGCGAAAGAAGCCAGAGCAACGAGAAGCATGCGCGGCGGTCAAGGCCCACGAAGCCGAGGAGAGGGCCGGCGTACTTGCGATCCAGCTCGCGCATCATGTCGGGGATCACGTCGCGCGGGGCCGCTTCGATAGGCATTAGCGTCCCCATGGTCTCCTCCACGCCGGCCTGCTCCGCGGCGCTCAGGCAAAGTTGCTGGGCCGTGTAGAAGCTCCCCAGCGCGGCGATCACGAACTCGGAGCGCCGTACAAAGCGAACATTGGCGGCGCGCTCGCCCTGAGTGATGAGCTGCGCGATTTTTGCGTCGGGCTGGCGCCCCATCGAGAAGATGTCGACGCGCCCTGCCAGATCCGGCAGTTCGGCGGTGAGGGTCCGGCCGGCCTGGTTGACGCCGAGGAGGGTGATCTTTCCGTCTCCCTCGTCACCGTCGGCCAGGTACTTGATCAGGTTGGCCAGCCGCACCTTGAGCGACGCCTCCAGCCGGTGGAAGTCGTCGACCACCACGTGGCCCTGGATCTTCTCGGATAGCAGCGCCTTCAGCCGCGCGACTTCCGAAGGATTGATCCCGCTCAGCATCGTGGGCGTCTGTCGCAGCTCCGCGAGCGCTTTCTTGACGGCCACGCTCTTGCCGACGCCCGAGGGCCCCTCCACCACGAGGCCCTTGCTCATCGTCGCAAGCGCGATGCGCAGGCGCCGAAAGCGATCGGGCTCGACGAAGGTGTCGGTGGGCGACCCGGACGTCTTGAAGATCTCACTGATCGGTCGGCGCGCGACGGACCGCAGCGGGGCCAGCGCGCCGCGAACGACGAGATCTGCGGTTGCGGCCTCGTTCGGAGCAGGGACGGGCGTCACGACTTGAGCGTCTCGCAGGTCCTTGATGACCAGCCGCAGGCCCTGGACAACGTCGACCCATGCAGCGTCCCGGTCGGTCCGCACGGTAATCGGACGTCCGTCGCGCGGCAGCGCTTGGAGCGCTCCGAAGGGGGCGGACCTCCAGTCACAAGCCCGGATGATGATCGGCACCACCCGCGCGGTTCCTTCCCGGTGACGCTCCGTGGCCCTGAGAGTGAGGTTCCAGAGGTAGTCGGAATCGAGGTAGTCGGCACTGATCAATGGCAAGATTAGATCGGCGTCTTCGACCTGCGCGACCCAATCTTGGCGAATCTCCCCCGCGCGCACCTCGCTCACGTCGAAGATCATCAACGTACCCTCCTGAACGAGGGGCTTGAAGTGCGTCCTCAGTTCGTCGAACAGCCTCTCATCCTTCACGGCGTGGCTGATGAAGCAGCGCACCGGCGTCGCTTCCGTGGGAGGCGTCGGTGCGACCTTGGCTCCTGGACGTCTCGCGGACGGAGCGCTCACCTGTGCGAGTGAGGCCTCTACCTGGTTGAGACGCCCCTGCTGTTCGAGGTAGCGGATGACCTCGATCGCGCGTGACAGTTGGGGAGAGTTCGGCGAGGACAAGTATTCCGGGAGGATGCCCACACGGAACAGGACCGTTTCGAACTGCGCCGGCAGGAGCGCCGCAAGCTGTTCCAAGATGTCGTCACGGGTCATGCAAACACCATGTCTCCGTTCGGGCCGATGCCGATCTGGTATCCGACAATGGCAGCAATTCCCGTCCATGATACATAGCGCATGTAGAAACCCAGGCGTGGATCGCACAGCTTCAGGACGCCCGGGCCAGGCTCGTACGTGAGCAGGCCCTCCAGTTGTCTCTGGACCCCATACTCCAGAGAGCCCCCGCGCAGCCATCGGAACGTGTGCGCAAGGGACGCGTAGCGCCGCTCGGCTGCGGCCAGCGGAAGCACGTCCGTGCTAGCCAGGAGCGCCAAGAGCGCGAGGCAGGCGCCCGGACTGGGCCGCTCGCGGTCGATCGCGGCGAAGGCCCGGACCCGTTGCTCGTAGCGCGCGTGGAGCTCGGCCATTAGCTCTCCGACCACGCTCTCCAGATCGAACGTCAGGGTCCTGAGAGCCGCCGGTGCCTCCTCGATCTCCTGAATGCTAGCGGCTCTCTCGCACAACTGTTGAGCAAGGAAACAGCTGCCTTGGGCGGCCTTGACCAGCGCCTCGGGGCGCTGGAAGCGCAGGTTGGTCTCAACCTGCCCGGTGTAGACGAGGAGGGCGATGTCGTCGTCGTGCTGCCGGCGCAACGGGATGATGTCCACGATGTTGTCGAGTTGCGGGAATGCGACGATGAACGTGGCCCCGGTGTCGCTCTCGTCGATGAGCGTGATCTTCGCAGCGCGATCGGACTCGTACAGGCCGAGCACCGCGTCCGCGACGATGCTGCGGTGCTCGTCGTCGAGCTTCTGCACGTTGTCGATAACGAGGTGGCCCGAGAAGGGAGCGTGCAGAATGTCGCCGATCTGTTCGCGATGCCGCGGCTCGTACGCGTTCAGGAGAATGAAGCGGTTTCCTTCGAGCGCCTTCTTCACCGTCGTGGACTTGCCGATCCCCGACGGCCCCTCGACGATGAGCCCGCGTCCCCAGACCTTGAGCTTGCTCTTCACCGCTTTAAATTCCGGCGGCGGGATGAATGTGTACCTGGGCACGCCCCTGGTGCTGAACACGTCAGTGATGAGCCGACCCGCCAGGCTCGGGTTGGCGGGCACCATGGGGTACCGCAGAGACACCGGGGCTGCCATGGCTGCGTAGAAGCCATCCGGCCAGATGCGGAAGCGCGTCTGGTCACGGGCGGCCCTCGCCTTAAAGATGTCACGGTGCTCCCAAACACCCGAGAACGTCTCCGCCGCAGCCGCTGGACCGTGGCGGATGACCACCCGATCGAAATGGCGCGTGGCCTGCCCGTCGACGTGCACGTCGTGCCCTTGGCCGGCGCGCTCGACACGCGTGATTCGACCCTGGAAGTAGGCGACCTCGCCCAGCGCGATCAGGCGTGACACAAGGACGCGGTTGAGCACCGCGGTGCCCGGATCGAGCGGGTAGGCGCTCGGGCCGTTGAGGACCGCGGTCGTGTCCCGGCGCAGGCGTGCGCGGAGCATCTCGTCGAAAGCCGCGGGGATCGGGAGCGACCTGTAGCACTCGTCGAGCCACGCTAGCCGCGTGGCCTCCGGCTGGCCAGGGAGGGCATGCTCGATCTCCAAGAGTCGCGCCTTGAGCCCGTCGAGCTCCGCGCCGGAAGCGAACTCGCGCACGAGGTTCTCGTGCCGGAAACGGGCGAGGCGGACGCGGAGGAGGTCGGTCAGACCGCCATCGCCGCACCCGGAGACGAGATAGCTGCGGATCCCGGGCAAGACCTCGGGCTGGTGAAGGCCGTCGTCACGCCAGTAGGACACCGGCAACAGGGTTTGTACGGTGCGCTCGATGCCGAAGCCGATGGTAAGTACGACGAGATCGAAATCCTCCTCTGCGGTGCCCCACCGCAAACGCTTGGGGATGGCCGGCCCAGGCGGTATGATGAGGTCCTCGACACCCGTTAGCACCCGGCACCCGGAAGCGGAGCGCCGGAAGGCCTCGAGGATCTGGTCAGCCACCTCGCCGGCGGAGGCCGCCTCCCAGTTCAATAGGGGGACGCCGGCGTTCGGCTCCTCCGATCCAGGGGCAGGCCAGTCGTAGATGCGCGGGTGTACCCAGCGTGTGTGGTTGCCGTCGAGGAGATGGAGGAGCTGCGGCTGGCGCTCGAAGAGTGTGACGTTGGCGCCCTTCTGCACCGCGGCCGCCGCTGCGGTGAGGCCGGCGACCCCGCCTCCGACGATCGCTACCCGCCTACCCGCGAGCATGCCCTCATTGTGTAGGGCGTACACCAGGTTGAGCGCGCGATGCTGCTCCGACCACAGCGTGACGCGTCGCTCGAACGATCCGAGAACATAGAGGAATGCGTCGCCGGGGGCCGCCATTTCCTCGATGATCTGTGCAGGCGTGAGTGTCATGCCGGGGCGCGAGCATAGCGAAACGCCCGGGGCGTGAGTATAGCAAAGCGCATCCGGCAAGGCTACGCCGTCTAGTCGCAAGCCCGCAAGGCCCCCCCCGCGCCGCCCGCGCTTGGCGCCGGCCGTGGCCTTCCTCGCGGGCGCGCGCCGCGGACAACGTGGGCGGTGCCGCATGACCGCCGACCAGGAACTGGACCCCGGCTGCGTCGGGTTGGATGCCCGAGGCCGGCGTGCGTGGCACCGCTGGTGTCACCACACTGAACAGAACCACCCGGCGAGGACCAGCCGCTCGACGTCAACGACCGCTTTCCGCGCCATCCTCACCGGGGCGCGCACCGCCTCGATGTCGGGCCGCTGGGGCAGCGGTTGGTGGAGGGCGCCAGCGTCGCCTACCACCGCGCCGAGCCGCCGCGTCGGAGTCCGGCCGCACGCCCCGTCTACGCCAGCCCCCGGGCCGTTCCTCCCCGTGCTGGCCGGAGCGCTCGTGCTCCCGTCCGGTGCAGACCTCCCCGACCCGGCGTGACCACAGCCGCCCCGCAACGACGGGTCAGGTCAAGCCCCGCCTACATCGCCGCGGTCCCCCCGCTGGCGCTGTGCCGATGGCCCTCCAGGGCTTCATCGTAGGCGCTGTGCCCGACCCGCTCGAGGACGCCCGCGCCCTCCTCGTCCCTCGTCCTCTTCCGCCTCCTGTCCCGGGCCAGGGTCCGGGCTGCGCCCTGCGGCATCCAGCCTGCCTGCCCGTCTCCCAGGTGCTCTACCTGGGTCTCCTCAGCACCCTCGTCCTCGCTCAGGGGAAGTGGTTCCTGGGGGACTCGCCGCAGCCCTCGTCGTGTTGAGACCGGCCTGGTGTCGCAGTCGTTCGTCAGGTGGGCAATTATCACGACACGATCCGTAGAACGGTACTGATAACACACATTCGTGGGCGTCCCGAAGTTGCCGGACGTCGGTCAAATAGCACACGTTGAGTCGATGGCTGGCCGCAACGTGCAAAGGCCGTAGGAGGACGCCCATGCCGGACCACAACTACTTCCTGATCTCGGTCTCCCACGTCGACAACCACGCCGCGCACCGCGCGCCGAACCCCGCCACGACCGCGAACGGAGGAGCCGTGCATGCCGTGATGACGGTGCCTCATGGCGGACGCGGCCCGCGAGAGACAGGCGGTACGGCTCATGGCACCCTCGAGGAGCACCGCTCCTGGACGGTCGTTCCTGGCCCGAACCTCGACGAGTACCACGTGACTGACTACGGGGCGAAGGGACTCGAGATCGTCCACAAGGGAGCCGTCGTGTGGTCGGGGCACCGGACGAAGGACGGGTACACGACGAAGAGCACGACGATCGTCGCCCCCACCAAGCTCGGGAAGCTCCTCGATACGGTACGTGCCGGGGACGAGGCGACCCCGAAGCCCCCCGTTGCACCCGAGCAGGTGCCGGCAGCGCGGAAGGTGAGGACCGCGAAGGTCACCGCGAAGGCTGCCCCCAAGGCGAGAGCTGCCGCGACGGTGGGGGCCTCCACCCCGAAGGCCGCCGGGGGCCCCAAGGCGAAGCGAGGCAAGCGGGCCCCGAGTGAGGCGCAGCTCGCCGCGCTCGAGGCAGGCCGGGAACAGCGAGCGTCCCAGCGCGCCGAAGCGGCGCCTCCGACCCAGCGAGCTGCGGGCAGCGCCACGCCCGCCAACAAGCCTGCCAACAAACCCGCCAAGCCCGCCAAGCCGCCTACCCGCAAGGGAGCCGCCGCACACCCTGCGAGCGGCCCCCGGTCCAGCATCCACGTCCACGAGGATGAGAAGGTGCTGGCCGATGTGCTGGCCCAGTTGAAGAAGAAGAACCCCGCAGAGGCCGAGCAACTCTTCGATGCGCTGAAGCGCATCTGGCTGGGCGGAGGCCGGGAGAAGACGATCGCCTGGATGAAGGAACACGGCCAGCGGAACGTCGTCAAGGCGTTCGACGCGTGGGTGAACGCCAACATGAAGGAAGCCAAGCAGATTCTCGAAAAGGTCGCTTAGGTCCCCCAGCGATGGTCGGCCTGCGGAAACAGCGAGGCGCGCAATGAACGGCGGCGCAGGAGACAGGCGATGAGCGGATTTTCG
>Ga0302283_1004683_pt1 | contig 10185 bp, 9 predicted proteins | sample III_Fen_E1_4_FD_198770 | JGI IMG/M metagenome (GOLD analysis project Ga0302283, IMG submission 198770) | Peat permafrost microbial communities from Stordalen Mire near Abisko, Sweden - III_Fen_E1_4 | ecosystem: Environmental > Terrestrial > Soil > Wetlands > Permafrost | place: Sweden: Abisko...
TGCCCGGAAACCGAATGGCGCGACGAACTCCTCAAAATGAAGGCCGGCGGCGTGGACATCGTCGCCACCTACGTTTTCTGGATTCATCACGAGGAAATCGAGGGTCAATGGGACTGGTCCGGCCGGCGCGATCTGCGTAAATTCATCCAAACCTGCGGCGACCTCGGCCTCAAGGTCGTCGTCCGTTGTGGTCCGTGGTGCCACGGCGAAGTGCGCAACGGCGGCTTCCCCGACTGGGTGGAACAACCGGGCTGGAAACTCCGCTCGACCGACCCCGGCTATCTCGCCGCCGTGAAAATTCTCTACGGCCAGATTGCCCGGGAGCTTCAGGGGGAACTCTGGAAGGATGGCGGCCCGGTCATCGGCATCCAGGTGGACAACGAGTTCGGCGGTGCGCCGGAATATTTAATGGCGCTGAAAAAGCTCGCCCTTGCATCCGGTCTCGACGTGCCGCTTTACATCAAAACCGGCTGGCCGGCCATGCGCCGCCCCGTTCCGCTGGGCGAACTGCTCCCCTTGTTTGGCGCTTATGCCGACGGCTTTTGGTCCCGCAGCCTGCAGCCCATGGATGGCGCGGATTGGCAGACCTTTCTCTTTAAAATCACCCGCACCGACACCGGCATTGGCGATGACATTTTGGGCCGTCGCCAGGCCGGCGACGCCGCCGGCACGGAAAAATACCCCTATCTCACCTGCGAAGTCGGCGGGGGCATGCCTGCCTCGTATCACCGCCGCATGAACCTCGATCCGCGCGATGTCGAGGCCGTCGCCCTGGCCCAACTCGGCAGCGGCAGCAGCCTGATGGGCTATTACATGTATCATGGCGGCCAGAACCCGGAGGGGCGCCTCACCTCGTTGCAGGAGTCCGTGACCGCGGGCTACGGCGGCTACAATGATTTGCCCGTGAAAAATTATGACTTCGGCGCGCCCCTGGGCGAATACGGCCAGGTCAATCCCCAGTATCACTGGTTGCGCCGGCTGCATTTGTTCCTGCACGACTTCGGCGGCCCCCTCGCCGCCATGCCCGCCACCCTGCCCGATCTGCTCCCCACCAATAAAACCGACCTGGCCACCCTCCGCTGGTCCGTGCGCTCCGACGGCCTCAGCGGGTATGTCTTTGTGAACAACTACCAGCGCCTGCAACCCATGCCGCCAAAAAAAAACATCCAGTTCAAGCTGGCGTTGCCCGGCGGCGACCAGGTGTTTCCCACCCGGCCAGTGACCATTCCGGGGGACGATTTTTTCTTCTGGCCCTTCAACCTGGACCTGGGTGACGGCCGGCTCACCTGCGCCACCGCGCAACCGGTTTGTTGCCGCACCGCCTATGGCCAGCAGACCTATTTCTTTGCCCAAACCCCCGGTGTGCCGGCGGAATTTGTTTTTGCCGCCACCAATTCCGTGCGGGCGCTGTCCGGAACCGTGAAAATCAGCGATGGCCAAATCCACGTCCAAAACGTCCAGCCCCGCCGGGATGCAGCCATCCGCCTGAATCAAACTGTCACCCTCGTCCTGCTCAGCGACGCCGACTCGCTGGCACTTTGGCAAGGCTCCTGGCGCGGCGAGGCGAGTCTCTTTCTCACCCCGGCGAACGTTGTCTGCGATAACGACGGCACCCTTAAATTATTTTCGGAAAACCCCCGCGACCTGACCGTGGACCTGTTCCAAGCCTCCAATATTGCGGCCGCCGGCACCGGACTCAGCCGATGGCATCGCCCCAAAATCACCCAACCACTGACGGACGGCATTTTCATGCGAATTCAACCCGCCCCACCGCACCGCGTCCCGCCCACCGCAGCTTCGTTCACCCGCATCCAACCCGCCGGTCCCGCGCGAAAAATCCTGCTGAGCCATGGCCCCTCCGGGATTGCCCTGCCCCCCACCGAGGCCGATTTTACCAACGCCGCCGTTTGGAAAATCACCCTGCCTGCCCATTTGGATTTGAGTCTGAATCCGCTCCTGCGGATACATTACATTGGCGATGTGGCGCGCCTCACTTTGAACGGCCAACTGCTTGACGACCAGTTTTACAATGGCCGGAGTTTTGATTTGGGACTGAAACGTTACGCCCCGGAGATTTTGTCGGGCGACCTGCGTTTGGAGATTTTGCCCCTGCGCCGGGACGCCCCCATTTATCTGCCCGCCGAAGCCCAACCCTGGTTTGGCGCCGCCGCCAGTCTGGCCACCCTGCAAAGCACGGAAATCATCCCGCAATATGAGTTGGATTTCAAGCCGGCCGGCCCATAGCGGGCCATTTCCGCAACTGTTCCAATCCACCGCTCAACCCGTAAGGCGGCTTGAAATAAGGCCTATTGTTCCAGCCGGAAGAACAATTTCCCCGGCGGCGCCGGGCTGAGGGTGCTTTGATTCGTGCCGCTGGCGGTGGTGACCGGCAGGTTGGCCGGGAGCCAGTTTGTCGTCGCCAGGTTGTTGTTGGTTTGCAGGATGAAATGGGTCGAAGGCGAAACCCAGGTGAGGACGAAGGAATTCAAGGCCGGGTGGGTGAGTTTCAATAACGGCCGCCCAACGCCGTTTTGGGTCAACACGGTCAGTTCGTTCGCGGTATAATTGGCGGTAATCAAATCATACAGGCCGGAATTGTTGATCGGCATCGAGACCAGCGACAGTTGGGGAACCAGGAAATTAGTCACGGTGTTGAAGCCAAAACCGCCGGCGCCATTGTTCGTCAGCACCAGTATGCTGTTGTTTTGTTCCGCCACCGCCAGGTCGGGCTTGCCATCGCCGTTGAAGTCCGCCGTGGCCAGGGAAGTCGGCGTGCTGGGCAGGTTGATGGTGGCGTTGGATCCAAACTGACCGAAGCCGCCGTTGGTCAGTATGGTCAGGGTGTTGTTGCCGGAATTGGCGCTGACGAGGGCCACCTTGCCGGTGCCATAGAGGTCCAGTGCCACCACCCAGACCGGGCTGGCGTTGGGCGCCAACTGGGAAGTGCTGGCCGTGGTAAACACCCCGGACCCATTGTTGGTCAGTACCGTCAGCGAGTTGTATCCGTTGTTGACAGTGATCAGATCAGCACTGCCGTCGCCATTGACATCCGCCGCCAGGAGATATTATTGGCGCAAATCAATTCGGGCGAGCCGTTGACATTGATCACCGCCACAGCATACGGGTTGCCATAGACATAAAGGTTGGCAATGGAGCCAAAGCCCCCTGTACCATTATTAGTCAACACCGTCAGCGTTCCGTTAGTGCCGTTGGCGCTGATCAAAGCGGGTTTGCCGGAGCCATTGAGGCTGGCCGCCGCCACGAAAACCGGATTCGTCACCCCCGGGACGGTGGCGTAGAGGCCGAAACCACCGCTACCGTTGTTGGTGAGGACGGTGAGGGTTTTCGCGTCGCTATTGGCGCTGATCAAGTCGGCATAGCCGTCGCCATTGACATCCGCCACGGTGACCGCCCGGGGCGAGAGGCCGACGGGATAGAGGTTGGTGGTGAAGGTCACCCCCTGCGCCCCGGCGGGTTGGACTGTGGCAAGCCACAGGCTGAATAATGCCACTCCGAGCCACTGCATTTTAGAATTCATAGCTTAAATCCCTCCCGGGACGAATCCCCCAACCGCGTGACAACGGGCATATTCCCGCCCGCCCGCCCGATTGATGAGTTCAACTGATTTCCGCATACAATTTTCCCCAAGTCGAGCAAAAATTCCGATTCCCCGCCCGGTTAATTACCGTGACCGTGACAATGGCCGCCACAACATCCGCCGCCACCGCCGCCGCCCGTCTCGCAACTCCCGGCTTCGCCGCCGCCCGCGCCGCTGGCGGCGAACACGGAGAATTTCTTGGACAATTTTTTGGAGCCGCAGTGCGGGCACGCCGTTCCCCGCCAGTCACTCGAACGCACGAGGATTTCGCTGTCATGTTCACAGGCGGCGCAATGGAATTCGTAAATTGGCATGGAGGCAAGGTAATGGTTTTTGCGAAAAATTCAAGCGGCGGAATCCCGGTTCGGCGCGAATTCCGCTTTTCTTTTGCCAGTGAAGGTTTAATTTGGCGACCGGGGCGCGGAGCCCCCATCAGCACCCGGAAACAATACACCACCAACCATTCCCTACAACCATGGCTGTTCCCAAACAACTCATCACCGCCGTCGCCAATGAAAACTTTGGCGGCGTCACCTATCACATCGAGGGCGAACTGGTGCCCGTGCTGCACCTCGAATTGTCCGCCACGCCCGTCTATTTTGAACATCACATCCTGCTCTGGAAGGATCCGCAGGTGGCCATTGAACTCAAGCCCATGCGCGGCGCGCTGAAACGGATGCTCGCGGGCATGCCGGTCTTCATGACCTCGGCGCGGGGGCCGGGACGCATCGCCTTCAGCCGCGACGGCGCGGGACAAGTCTTCGCCCTGCACTTGAAGCCCGGGGAATCCGTCGAGGTGCGCGAGCACCAGTTCCTGGCCGCGACGGACACGGTGGAATTTACGTTCAACCGGGTCCGGGGCATGGCCAACATGCTGCTCGGGGGCACGGGCTTTTTCATTGATACCTTCACGGCGTCCGGCAGCCCGGGTCTTCTCTGGCTGCACGGCTACGGAAATGTGTTTGAAGTAACGCTGTCGGCCGGCGAGCAAATTGACATTGAGCCGGGCGGCTGGATTTATAAATCGCCGTCCGTGACCATGGAAACCATCTTCCAACGCCTGTCCACCGGGCTGTTTGCCAGCGGCGGCCAGATCGCCTGGAACCGGTTCACGGGTCCGGGCCGGCTGGCCCTGCAATCCATGTATATCCACATGCCCTCGGCCGAGTAAGGGCCGGGTCAATAATCCGGCTCGTGGCCGGGTTTCCACTTGATGTTGCAGCCCAGGCTGGGTTTTTGTTCAGCGGGGATGGGCCGGCCGTTCAGCAAGGCCTCGAGGGCCGTCCGCAAATCATGGCCCGTGATGGGCCGGCCGTTGCCGGGCCGGCTGTCATCGAACTGACCGCGATAGACCAGCTTCTCGGCCGCATCAAACAGGAAAAAGTCCGGGGTGCAGGCCGCGCGATAGGCTTTGGCCACCGCTTGGGTCTCGTCGTAGAGATAAGGGAAAATATAGCCGGCGGCCTTGGCCTCGGCGGCCATGCGGGCGGGGCTGTCGTCCGGGTAACGCGCCACGTCATTGGCGTTGATGCCCAGCATCGTGATGCCGCGCGGCATGTAGTCGCGGGCGAGTTGGGCCAGGGCACTCCGCAGGTGGATCACGTAGGGACAGTGGTTGCACAGGAAAATGACCAGCAGCCCCGGACGGTTCCGGAAATCGCGCGGGGAAATGAGGTGGCCGTAAATGTCCGGCAGTTGGAAATCCGGTGCCGGCGTGCCGAGCGGAAGCATCGTGGACGGGGTCAGAGCCATGGGGATTAATCTGCGGCGGCGGCCGGAATTTTTCAAGTCTTGAAGTTTAAGTTTGTCTCCCGGGCGCCCAGCGGGTTTCATGGGGGCGGCAACCGTGAATAACATCGTTTATTTTGATCTCGAAACCCAGAAATCCGCCGACGAAGTGGGCGGCTGGGGCAATATTTCCCAGATGCGCATGAGCATCGGGGTCACCTACAACACCGCCCGGGGGGAATACACCATTTACGCCGAAAACCAGGTGGACGAACTGCTTAAGGAGTTGCAGCGGGCGGATCTGGTGGTGGGCTTCAACAATTTGCGGTTCGATTACGAGGTGCTGCACGGTTACACCTCCTATGATTTAAGCCAGTTGCCCACGCTGGACATGCTCGTGGAATTACAGGCCGCGCTCAACCACCGGCTGTCCCTGGATTCGATCGCCACCGCCACCTTCGGGGTGGAAAAGACCGCCGAAGGGTTGCAGGCCATCCGTTGGTATAAAGAGGGCCGGTTGGCGGAAATCGCGGAGTATTGCTGCTATGACGTGAAAATCACCAAACTCGTGCATGAATACGGCCGGCAACACCAACAGCTTTACTACCAAAACCGCTTCGGCAAGAAGCAAACTGTGGCGGTGAAATGGTAGGCGTGTCCTGTCAGGACAAACCACCCTCACCCGCCCCGATATACCGCCCGCGCCTTGCAGGTTTCGGCTTGGCCATCATCTAATCCCCTCCAGCCGGTCGGTATATACATTCACGAGTTTGTGCGTTTTGAGCAGGGCTTCGACCTGTGGCCAGACGCGGGCGAGCAAGGCATGAAACTCCTTCCGCCGAAGATTTCCGAACCGCAGATGCACTACCCACGGTGGTGGTGATTGCATAATGATACGGTCAGAAAAATCCGCATCTTTGCTGACGATGACCAACTCATGTTCTCTCGCAAAATTCCAAAGATCTGTATCGTTTGGATGTTTGCCGGCTTTGGAAAAGGGAATCGCTGGAAGGCCGGGCGAGCATTGCAGGCGGGACGGTAGATTTTCGTCCAGCAGAAAACCTTTCATGCCATCTGCACCACGGAGAAATGATTTCCCATCACCCGTGCCGCATAATTAAGGCATGCCTGCACATCCGCACGGGTCAGCGTGGGGTATTCCTCGAGCACCTCCTCCACGGAATCGCCTGCGGCGAGGAATTCCAGCACGGTTTGCGCCGTAATGCGCGTTCCCCGCACCACCGGTCGACCGTTGCAGATTTCGGGATCAATGACAATGCGCTCAGACATGCGGCTAACTTAACCCATGCGCGTCCGATTCCAAGTGAAAAACCACCCTCACTCCCCCCGATATACCGCCCGCGCCGTGCAGGTTTCAGCCACCACCACCTCGGCGAGCCATGGCAGTTTGGGTTTCAGCTTTTTCCAAATCCAGACCGCCACCATTTCACTCGTCGGGTTTTCCAGGCCGGGGATTTCGTTCAGGTAATTATGATCCAGCTTCTCCCAAATCGGTTTGAAGGCCGCCGTGATTTCGGCATAATCCATCAGCCAGCCCAGCCGCGGGTCGCACTCACCGGCCACGACGATTTCCACCTTGAAACTATGGCCGTGCAGCCGCCGGCATTTGTGCGTTTTGGGCAGCAGCGGCAGCAAATGCGCGGCTTCAAATTGAAACGATTTTCTTAGCTCCATGTTCATAATTCATAATCCGCCCACGTCACCAACTCCCCGAGCGCCGGGCGCCCGTCGTGCCGCCAGGTCAGCGGGGGATTCTGCATTTGGCCCAGCGGGCAAATCCGCAACACGCCCCAACGGGCCAGTTGCCGGGCGATGTCCGCAGCCTGCTCCCCGGGCACGGCCAGGCCCACCGTGGACACCCGCCCGCGAATGTTCTCCAGATTTTCCAGCAGGGTTTTTAAATCCGCCACCGCTTTGACATAGACGAACCGGTTCAGGCAGGAGAGTTGAAATTGCGGGTCCGACTCATAAATGACCGTCCAGGCGGTGGAATCCCGGCTGCACCAGTGGCGCGTGTCGCCGGGGGCGTGGGCCGCGCGCACCTCGTAAAAACCGCGCCGGGTGGCGATGGCCGCCGCCGCTTCCACGGGCAGTTCCCCGCGCGGTTCGGTGGCCTCGCGTTGTTCCAATTCCGCCGCCAGCAATTCCGCGAAACCCTCCGCCGTCATCCCGCCGTCCCCCTGCACATAAATGACATGCGGGGACAGACAGCCCAGTTGGTTCCAGGCCACCACGTCATTCGCCGCCAGCGCCGCGACCTGCTTGGCGCGGAACTGGGAGCTTAGCACCTCGCTCGTCACATAACCAAAACTGACCCGGTGGCCATAACCAAGAAAACGGAGCTTGGGCGGCAGGTGCGAACGAATCGCCGCCAGCGTTTCATCACTGCCCGTGGCGGTCACGCAATCCGCCTCGGCAAACAGCGCCTGCTCCAACCCGGCATGCCCGCCACGCCAATCGGCGATTTCCAGGCAGGCGCCCATTTTGGGGTCGGCTTCATACAACGAATGGGCGAACAGCCGGGGCAAAAAGGCCGTGCCGCTCGCGCACTTCACAAACTGCGCCGACCGCGTCAGCACCCCCAGCACGATGCTCATGAGGGTGGGATTGGGCAGGTTGCCCGCCGTGATGTGCGCCACCAGTTCCGGGGCCACCGCCAGCGCGGCGCGCTGGGACGGCGGCTCGGCCACCCCCGCCACCAGTTGATCCAACCGGCGCGGTTCGCCCAGATCCTGAATCAGGAGCGCGTGCAGGTTTTCGCGCGTGAGCTGTCGGAAAAACGCGTCCAGCCCGCGCTCGAGGGTCGCCCGGGAAAAACCAGCCTCCCCCGGCCCCCGCTCCAGGGCCAGTTGCCGGAAGGGACTGCCGGCGTCCTGCCACTCCTCGGCCAGTCGGCTCAACAATTTCACTTGCTGATCCGTCGTGCGCCGGGCCAGATACTGCTCGCGGTTCCGCTTCAGCGCCTGGCAGGCTTCGGTGACCATGGCGGGCGACAACGTCGCCTCGGGCGGCAGATCCGCAAGAAAGTAATTGGGCAGATTCATAAATTAACCGCCATCAGCGAACACCCGCGCGGCTCCACCGATTCCGCGCGGCCCAGCAATTCAAAACCGTCCCCGCGCCGGATGCCCAGATCCCCGGTCTGGATCGCCGCCACGGAAAACACGTTGGCCAGGTCAAGCACCCGGATGATGCCCGTGCCGCCCTCCGCGACTTCGCACCCGGTTTCTGGTGATATAATCTGTACCCGCACCCACGGAGGGAAATGGAAGGAATGAGGGATCATTCGACCATTGCCATCGGGCTGTTCGGGTGAATCTGCCGATGATTCCCCCCGCCCATGAACCTCGGGTGGAAAATCACTGATACCGTCGCCAGCATCTGAGGCGGCCGAACCATTCCCCTTCTCCCGGGGGAGAAGGCCGGGATGAGGGCGGACGTATGGATTCCCGCCAGGACTGAATTCCATCCCCCTCTCCCGGTTCGCCTCATTGATCACCGTATAAGCCTGTGAACTCAGTTCGCACATGCCATATTCGCATACGATCCGTGCGGCGGGCACCCCGAGCCGGTCGCTGATCAGGGCGTGCAACTGCGCCTTGGGCAGTGAGCGCGAACGGTTTTTGTAACCGCCCGTTTCCATCACCCGCGAACCGGCGGGCAGGCGGAAGCGCAAATCCTTTTCCGCCAGATAATCGAGGAGATGCACCAACGAAAACGCCGTCCCCAGCAGCGTCAACGGTTGGCCCGCAGCGACGGCGGACGATAATTCCCGAAGCACCGCCGAAAAATCCACCCCCCACGCGCCGTCCCCAGCCAGGCTCCCGAGAAAGACCGATTCCGGCAGCGCCCGCCGGCGTCGAACGGTGTCAAACATGTAAATCAACGAAGAATGCGGCGCGGCCGGACGCCCCGGCGTCAGAAAAACCAGCCGCCCCCCCGAGCCCAGCGACCGTTCCCACCCGGCCAGCAATGATGCCTCGTAGAGCGCCAGCGATTCCGCCCCGTGAAAATGGCGGCTGGGCGTTTGCTCCGTGGTGCCGCTGGAATGAAACACCGCCGTCCGTTCCGCCGCCGGCAGACAAGACAGCTCCAGTTCCTTGAACGCCGCCGTCGGCACGGCCGGGATTTGCGTCCAATGTTCGACCGTTGCCGGCGTAACCCTGCGGGCCGCGCAGATTTTTTGATAAGCCGGATTGAATCGGAATTGCAGCGCGAACAACTCCCGCGCCCACCCGTCAAAATCCCCCTCGTAGCCGCCGACATCAGGGCGTGTTGCCCAACCCCGGAGCGCGGCAGTCCTCTGCCGCAGCGCGTCGAAAGGGGCATGATCGTCGGACCTTTTCCGGCTCCCGGAGGCAAAGATTCCCTGGCTTTCAATTTGGGCCACCCGCCGCCCAAGCGGCCCATGATTAACCTCAGTGATGCCCGAAGCTGTGGGAAGCCCGCCGCCACCCCCGGTGGCGATCAGTTCGCGCAAACGCGCGGCGAAGTTCAAAAGTTCAGAGTCCATGCGGTGTTTGTTTGCGGCTGGTTTTCCGCGACAGCCGGAGGACAGCATAACAACCAGCCCCGTTACGGCAAGACGAATGAACAGCTTGGAAACGCCCGGGGCCAACCACCGAAACCGTCGTAAGCACCTGCGTCGGCCGAGCCATTCTCCCTCTCCTGGGGGAGAGGGCCGGGGTGAGGGCGGATGTATTTGTTCCCGCAGGGACTCGAATCCCGCTTTGAACCTTCATCCGGTTCATGGGCCTGTCCGACTTCCCATCTTGTATGTTGTTTTTATCTTCTTTGTTTGGCGCAAGCCAAACGGGAAGATGAGGCTGCGCTCCCCC
>Ga0302283_1004684_pt1 | contig 10184 bp, 8 predicted proteins | sample III_Fen_E1_4_FD_198770 | JGI IMG/M metagenome (GOLD analysis project Ga0302283, IMG submission 198770) | Peat permafrost microbial communities from Stordalen Mire near Abisko, Sweden - III_Fen_E1_4 | ecosystem: Environmental > Terrestrial > Soil > Wetlands > Permafrost | place: Sweden: Abisko...
GACTTCCTTGGTCAGCGCGGCCATGCCTTTCGGGTCGAGCACCGAGCGGTTCATCCCCGCCAGCGCCTCCAGCCTGAGCGCATGCCAGTGCGTCACTCCCTCGGCGCGCACCGAGACCAGGCGAAGGCTCTTCAGCGTCGCCAGATGATGCGAGACGGTGGGTTCCTTGAGCTCCAGCAACTCGGCCAGCTCCTGGACACTGCGTTCGCGTTCGGCCAGCAGGCCGACGATGCGCAGGCGGCTCTCGTTGGCCATCGCCTTGAAGAAAGCCAGCAGCGTGGCCAGATCGGTATCGGTCATCGCACTTGTCCTTCGAACCCAATCTAATTAGATTTCCATCGAACTATTTACAAGCCGGAATCCGACCCCATATCGGAGGATCGGAACAGCCCCATGGTCGTTGAGGGCAGGAGGAAACCGGGCGCATGACGAACGATCCACACGACTGGATGTGGTCCGAGGCCCTGGACATGCTTGCCCGGGCCGAACGGCTCCGAAACCAGATGTTCCAGCCGCAGCTGCGCCCGGTCCCGTCGTGGGAGCCGCCGGTGGACGTGCTGGAGACCGAGCGCGAGGTGCTGGTGCTGGCCGCCCTTCCCGGCGTCGACCCGGAAAAGGTCGAGGCCGTGATCCACGACGGCGCCCTGCTGATCGCCGGCCAGCGCGTGCTGCCGCACGAGCTGCGCACCGCCGTCATTCACCGCCTGGAGCTGCCCCAGGGCCGCTTCGAGCGCCGCATTCCCCTGCCCCCAGGCCGCTACGGCGCCGTGCGCCGCGCCACCGTCAACGGCTGCCTGGTGGTTAGTCTGTCGAAAGTTGTGACCCGATGAGCGACACCAACGAAGCGATCCAGGCCGCCGCGGCGGCTCCGACCCCACCCTCCGACGCCTTCATTGTCGTGCCGGTGCGCAACACCGTGCTGTTCCCCGAGATCGTCTTCCCGATCACCATCGGCCGGCCGATCTCGGTGCAGGCGGCCCAGGCGGCCGTGCGCGAGCAGCGCCAGATCCTGGTCGTACTGCAGAAAGACCCCACAATCGACCAACCAGGCCCCGCCGAGCTCTATGAAGTGGGCACGGTGGCCAATGTGCTGCGCTACATCACCGGCCCGGACGGCGCCAACCATGTGGTCTGCCAGGGCGTGCAGCGCTTCCGGATCACCGAATTCGTGCCCGGATTCCCTTATCTGGTCGCCCGCGGCGTACACCTGCCGGAGCCGACCACCTCAAATTCCGACATCGAGGCGCGCTTCCTGATCCTGAAGCAGCAAGCGCTGGAGGTCCTGCAGCTGCTGCCGCAGGCGCCGCAGGAGCTGCGCTCGGCGATCGAGACCATCCAGTCTCCCGCGGCGCTGGCCGACCTGGCGATCGCCTACATGGACGCCACTCCCGCCGAGAAGCAGGAAATCCTCGAGACGGTCGACCTGCACACCCGCCTGGAGAAGGTCTCCAAGGCCCTGGCCCACCGGCTGGAAGTGCTGCGCCTGTCGGCGGAGATCGGCGAGGCGACCAAGGCCTCGCTGGATAGCCGCCAGCGCGAAGTGCTGCTGCGCGAGCAGATGTCCGCGATCCAGAAGCAGCTGGGCGAGGACGGCGGCAACGCCGCCGAGATCGCCGAGCTGGAGAAGGCGATCGCCGCCGCCGGCATGCCCGAAGAGGTCGAGACCCAGGCCAAGAAGGAGTTGCGCCGGCTGCAGAAGATGCCCGACGCCTCCGCCGAATACGGCATGATCCGCACCTACCTCGACTGGCTGATCGAGCTTCCGTGGAAGATCCCGGAGACCCCGCCGATCGACATCAAGGAAGCGCGGGCGATCCTCGACGCCGACCACTTCGGCCTGGAGAAGATCAAGACCCGGATCATCGAGTACCTGGCCGTGCGCAAGCTGGCGCCGGAAGGCAAGGCGCCGATCCTGTGCTTCGTCGGTCCCCCCGGGGTCGGCAAGACCTCGCTGGGCCAATCGATCGCCAAGGCCATGGGCCGGCCGTTCGTGCGCACCAGCCTGGGCGGCCTGCACGACGAGGCGGAAATCCGCGGGCATAGGCGCACCTACATCGGCGCCCTGCCCGGCGCGATCATCCAGGCGATCCGCAAGGCAGGCTCGCGCAACTGCGTGATGATGCTGGACGAGATCGACAAGATGGGCGCCGGCGGTTTCCACGGCGATCCGTCGTCGGCGATGCTGGAGGTGCTCGACCCCGAGCAGAACAACAGCTTCAAGGACAACTACCTGGCGGTCCCGTTTGATCTCAGCCGGGTGGTGTTTATCGCCACGGCCAACATGCTGGATACGGTGCCGGGGCCCCTGCGCGACCGGATGGAGATCATCTCCCTGGCCGGCTACACAGCCGAGGAGAAGCTGCAGATCGCCGAGCGCTACCTGGTCCGCCGCCAGCGTGAGGCCAACGGACTGAAGGATGACCAGGTCACCGTCGACCCGGCGGCGATCGACGACGTGATCCGCAACTACACCCGGGAAGCCGGCGTGCGGGGGCTGGAGCGCGAGATCGGCCGGCTGCTGCGCCACGCGGCGGTGCGGATCGCCGATGGCAGCGCCACGTCGGTCAGCATCGGCAAGGTCGAGGTCGTCGAGATCCTGGGTCAGCCGCGGTTCGAGAACGAGGTGGCCATGCGCACCGCCAGTCCCGGCGTCGCCACCGGCCTCGCCTGGACCCCGGTCGGCGGCGACATCCTGTTCATCGAGGCCGCCCGCACCCCCGGGGAGGGCAAGCTGATCCTCACCGGCCAGCTGGGCGACGTGATGAAGGAAAGCGCCCAGGCGGCGCTCAGCCTGGTGAAGAGCCAGGCGGCGAAGCTGGGCGTGGAGGACTCCGCCTTCCGGGACAGCGACGTTCACGTGCACGTGCCGGCCGGCGCGACGCCCAAAGACGGTCCGTCGGCCGGGGTGGCCATGTACATGGCGCTGACCTCGCTGATGACCGGCCGCAAGGTCCGCTCCGACACCGCCATGACCGGCGAGATAAGCCTGCGCGGACTGGTGCTGCCGGTGGGCGGGATCAAGGAGAAGGTCGTCGCCGCCGTCGGCGCCGGGATCACCCGGGTGATGCTGCCGGCCCGCAATCGCCGCGATTACGACGACATCCCCAAGGACGCCCGCGACAAGCTGGAGTTCGTCTGGCTGGAAAAAGTCGAGGACGCGGTCGCCGCCGGCATGGAGCCGGTAGTGGAAGCGGTGGCGGCTTAAAGCCAAAACCTTTCCCCCGCTCCGGCGGGGGAAATGTCGCGACGCCCTAAAGGGCGAGCGACAATGGGGGCTCTCCCGGGCAAACCCCAGGCCCGGCGCGACTCGCACCCCCATCGGCGCAGCGTGCTCCGCACGGCTCGCCGCTTTCCCCCGCAAGCGGGGGAAGGGTTTTGCACGCATCGCCCTTTCCCCCTAACCTCCGCCCATGTCCGTCCCCGATCTCGACGCCCTCGCCGCCGACTATCGGCGCGACGGCTATGTGGCCTGCGAGGGCCTGCTGAGCCCCGACGAGGTCGAGGCGCTGCGGGCGGAAACCGCGGTGTTGGCTCGGCGGGACGACATCATCGGCGCCGCGCCTCGGGACGGGCGAAGCGATGACGCGGTGATGGCGTCGATCACCGCCATCCACTTCCCGCACAAGCTCTCGCCGCTGATGCGCCAGGCGATGGTTCAGCCGAAGGTGGTCGAGGTGCTCACCGCCATCATCGGCCCGGACGTCAAGGCGATGCAGACCATGCTGTTCCTGAAGGCCTCGGGACGACCCGGGCAGGCCTGGCACCAGGACGAGCACTTCATCGCCACCCGCGACCGCTCGCTCTGCGGCGCCTGGATCGCCCTCGACGACGCCACGACCCTGAACGGCTGCCTGTGGATGCACCCGGGCTCGCACGCCCCCGGCGTGCTCTACCCGATGCGCCCGCACGGCGACGAGCGCTTCGACAGCGCCGACGAGGTGCACTCGCACCCCTACCAGCGCGAGGGCGGCGTCCCCGTGGAGCTGAAAGCCGGCGGCGTCGCCTTCTTCAACGGCTATGTGCTGCACCGCTCCCTGCCCAACCGGGCCAAGAGCGGCTTTCGCCGGGCGCTGGTCACCCACTACATGTCGGCGCGCTCGCTGCTGCCCTGGCAGTTCGGCTCCCGCTACGCCCCGGAGGACGTGCGCGACATCGTCATGATCGCCGGCGAGGACCCCTACGCCTGGAAAGGCCTGCAGGACCTCACCACCCCCTACATCCGCCCGGAAAACCCCGAGCGCGCGAAGGAGGTCTACGCCGAGATCGCCGCGCTGAAGAAGGGTCGCTAGGCCGGCTCCAGCGCCCGCAGCAGCAGTCGCTGGTGGCGAAGCATGAAGGCGTTGCGGGTCTCCACCAGCACCTCCAGTGTCGACTCGCAGCGCCGGCGCAGCTCACCGGTGGGCGGCAGGACGCCCCGACCGTGCTCGAACACGTCGGCCACCTGTTCGACGGTGGCGAACAGACGCTCGTTGCTCTCGGCGGTGATCCAGCCCAGCCGCGCCTCGTAGTCCGCGAGGTCGGCCAGCGCCGGGTATAGCCGCCGGATCACCGCCGCCTCGGTCCAGGCCCAGTCCAGCTGCGAGGCCAGCGCCCCGGCCCCATGGATCCAGCCGGTGACGTCGACGATCTTGGCCAGCGCCGCATAGAAGGCGTCGAGGCGCTGATCGAGAAAGTCGTAGTCCGGCGTGCAGACGTCGCCCTTCAACCGTCCGGCGGCCGCCAGAGCGTCCTTGATCGGGGTGCCGTCGTAGGGAAGCATCTTGCAGAAGGTCGCCGAGGCGCTGCCGTCGCCGACGATCTGGCGCAGGAAGCCGATATTGGCCCGCACGGACTCGAAAGTGCTGCCCGGATCGAGCAGCATGAAGCCGAACTCGAAGCGGATGCCCAGAGACTTCAGTAGCCGTACGGCCGCCAGGTTCTGCCCGACGCTGATTTCCTTGTTGAGAGTGCGCAGGCCCTCCTCGGTGCCGGACTCCAGGCCCATGTAGACCAGGAACAGCCCCGCATCGCGCATCCTCGCCAGCAGCTCTGAGTCGACCGCGTCGGCCCGACAGTTGATCTTCCAGATCACCTTGCCCGGCAGTCCGGCCCGGTGCAGTTCGTCGACGAACTCCCCGGCCCAGGCGCGCCACTTCTTGCCGAACAGCGGGAAGTCGTCGTCCTGGAACAGGAACACGGTGACCCCGTCGGTCTCGTGCAGCAGCGTCATTTCCCGCACCACCTCGGCCGCCTTGCGCAGGCGCACCACCTTGCCCGGCGCCGAGCGGTAGAAGGTGTGGATCGAGCAGAACGAGCAGGTGCGCGCGCAGCCGCGGCTGGCCAGGATCGGCATGATCGCCCGGCCTAGCACCACCATCGGCTGGAAGTCGCGCTCGGGATACGGCAGGCTGTCGAGGTCGTGAATCAGCGCCCTGGGCGGATTGGCCACCGCCCCGCCGTCGCCGCGCCAGACCACCCCGTCGAGGTTGCGCCAGTCGCTTCCGCCTTCCAGCGCCCTGACGATTTCCAGCAGGGTGTGCTCGCCCTCGTAGCGGACCAAGCTGTCCAGGTCCGGTGCGGCTTTCAGGGTCTCGTCCGGGCTGAGCGTGGGGTAGTGGCCGCCCATGGTGAAATGGGCCTCGATCCCCGCCGCGCGCAGAGCCGCCATCAGGGCGGCGTAGCGGCGGATGTAGAACTGGAAGATCAGCGAGAAGCCGACCAGCATCGGTCGCGCGGCCTGAATGGCGGCCACCAGGGTCTCTTCCGGCAGCTCGATATCCAGCACCCGCACGTCGTAGCCGGCCTGTCGCAAAGTCGCGGCCAGGTAGCCGAGGCCGAGATTGCCCATCGACTGGAAGCCGACCAGCACGACGGGGCCGCTCCGCCCGGCGGCGTGCGGGGCGGACAGATCATCGGAACGCATGGGATGATCCCTTCATGCGAGCTTGAGATGGGGGCGTCGAGGAGCCAGGCGGCCGGCCGGGTGGCCGCCGTCCTGGCTATTGTCCCTCGGCGGGCGACCTAGCGGGCGCGGCCGATCACCTCGATGGCCGCGTTGAGCGCCTTGGTCTGCACGGCGAGCTCCTCGACCTGACGCGCCAGCGAGATCTGCGCCAGCTCGACCAAGGTCGCCTTGTCCACCTCGTTGAACAGCCACCAGGGCACGGGGTCGCCGATCGGGTAGGGCCGCCATTGCAGGATTTCGGCGAGGTCCGCCCGGGGTTCAAGCGCCATCTTTACCTCCAACAGATGTAGCCCGCCCGGCGAATATTACGGCGCCGCAATGCAATCTTGGCCAATCACGATGGCGGGAGAAGTAGCCTTAATTTCAACTTAAACACGTTATCGGCTAGCCGGTCCGAAAGCTCGACTTTGGCGCTGTTTGCGCTGCTCGAGGTTGCCGCGACGCGCCCAATCCCCTAGTCAGCGGCCATGCTTGATCGACTGAAGGGACTGAACCGGGCTTGGGCGGCGGCCAAGGTCGCCGCCGACCCGGACTTCTTCAAGCGGCTGGAGGCGCAGCAGGCGCCGGAATACCTGTGGATCGGCTGTTCCGACAGCCGCGTGCCGGCCAACGAGATCGTTGGCCTCGACCCGGGCGAACTGTTCGTCCACCGCAACGTCGCCAACCTCGCCCCGCCGCAGGACGCCAACTATCTGTCGGTGCTGCAGTTTGCGGTGGACGTGATCAAGGTCAAGCACGTGATCGTGGTCGGCCACTACGGCTGCGGCGGCATCCGCGCGGCGGTGGACGGCAAGCGGCGGGGCCTGGTGGACCACTGGCTGCACCCGATCCGCGAGGTCGAGCACGACCATCGCCACGAGCTGGAAGCCATCCCGCGGGAAACCGACCGGCTGGATCGCCTGTGCGAATTGAACGTGATCCGCCAGGTGCGCAACGTCGCCTCCGACGTGTTCGTCCAGGACGCCTGGGCCCGCGGCCAGGAGCTGTCGGTGCACGGCTGGGTCTATTCCCTGGCCAACGGCCTGATCACCGACCTGAACGTGACGGTGGCCGCGTCCTAGCGCCCTTCTCCCCTTGCGGGAGAAGGTGGCTGCGAAGCAGCTGGATGAGGCGTCGCCAGCGCTGCTTCACATAGACCCTACCCGACTTCCAACTGAATCTTCAGGCGAGCAGCTGCCGCTGAAACCCTGGCCAATACGTTTTTCTTGAGTTGATCGTCCTGGACAGCAGGGCCGTCCCAGGTCTCCAGGTTCATCTGATCGACGAATATCGCTAGCTTCAAAATTGGCCCCGGGAGGCGTCCCATGCCGATGAGGACGGTTCTCTGGCGATCCTTATAGATCACCTCGGTCGGGAAGACGAAATTGACCGACCAACCTTCGCTGCTGGTCACGACGTTGCTGAACCACCTTCTCTTCAGCATCTAAGGCGCCCAGCGACGCCGGTCTTCTACCGGCGGGTGGTAGCATGGCTCAACAGCGACCCACGTGCGACCTCTCATCCGTCGCCTGCGGCGACACCTTCTCCCGAGAGAAGGAACGCACGGCTGGGTCTATTCGCTGGCGGACGGGCTGATCACCGATCTACGTAAAGATGGCCGCGCCGAGTCTAGGTTGACTCGCCTGTGCGCGGGCTCCCTCCACTTCGCTGTTGGTCGTCCAGAATGACGAGACGTTTGAAGAGAAATGCCAACGCACCCAGAGCAGCTGCGGCTAGCGCCTGCAAGACAACGACGCCGGCAACCATACCCGGTGAAAGGCTTGTCTCTCCGTGAAGGCGAAGCACACCGACGGTGACTGATATCGCCGCGATGGCGGGCGCTGCGATCAACACGCTCGTGATTCGCTTGAAGCGTAGGCCTGCAACTACGCTCAAGACGTCGACTACGGCGCTTCGGAAGCAGGCGGCGAAGGCGAACAGAATAAGCTGCCCGATGTGAAGGACGATAGGAAGCAGATCGCTCATAGGGCCCAGGTAATCACGCGCGCGACGGTTGTGGAAGGACGCGTCGCATATCGTTGACGCCGCTCCCCGCGCCCCCTCCGTCGCGCTTCGCGCGCCACCTCCCCCGCTTTGCGGGTGAGGAGCGCAGGCCCCCTAGCCCCAACGCCCGGAATGCCCTATATCGCGCTTAACGACTTATGCTCATTTGTAGCATAAGGGAGGACCGGTGACGCAGGATTTCCACAGCCTCTATGCGCATGAGTTCATGCGGATCGGCGCGGCCGTGCCGACGCCGGTCGTTGGCGACCCGGCGGCCAACGCCGCGGCGATCCTGGCGCTGGCGAAACGCGCCGACGAAGCCAAAGCCGCGCTGGTGGTGTTTCCGGAGCTGAGCCTTTCGGCCTACGCCATCGACGACCTCCTGCAGCAGGACGCGCTGCTGAAGTCGGTGGAAGCCGAGCTCGGCCGAATCGCCGAGGCGTCGAAGGCGCTCTATCCGGTGCTGATCGTCGGCGCGCCGCTTCGCTCCAAGGGTCGGCTCTACAACACCGCCGTGGTCATCCATCGCGGCCAGATCCTGGGCGTGGTCCCGAAGAGCTACCTGCCGAACTATCGAGAATTCTACGAGAAGCGCCACTTCACCCCCGGCGTCGGCGTGCGCGGGCAAAGCATCAAGGTCGCCGGCCGCGTCGCGCCTTTCGGCGTCGACCTGCTGTTCGGCTCGGTCGGCGGAATCGACGCCACTTTCCACGTGGAGATCTGCGAGGACGTCTGGCTGCCGATCCCGCCGTCCTCCGCCGCGGCGCTGGCGGGCGCAGAGGTGCTGGTCAACCTCTCGGCCAGCAACATCACCATCGGCAAGGCCGACACCCGCCGGCTGCTCTGCGAGAGCCAGTCGGCGCGGGGGATCGCGGCTTACGTCTACGCCGCGGCCGGGCCCGGCGAATCCACCACCGACCTGGCCTGGGACGGACAGGCGGAGATCTTCGAAAACGGCGCCCTGCTGGCGCAGTCAGAGCGCTTCGTCGCCGACACCCTGACGCTGGCCGACATCGATCTCGGGCGCCTGCGGGCCGAACGGATGCGGGTGAACAGCTTCGGCGACAACGCCGCCGCCGAACTGCGCGCCGACCGGCCGTTCCGCACTGTGCCGGTGGCGCTGGAGCCACCGACCGAACCGGTGAAGCTGGCCCGGGTGGTCGAGCGCTTCCCCTACGTACCGTGCGACCCGGCTCGGCTCGCACAGGACTGCTACGAGGCCTACAACATCCAGGTCGAGGGCCTCGCCAAGCGCATTCAGACCACCGGCTCGAAGACGCTGGTGATCGGCGTTTCCGGCGGGCTGGATTCCACCCACGCGCTGATCGTCTGCGCCCGGGCGCTGGACCGGCTGGGCAGGCCCCGCAGCGACATCCGCGCCTTCTCCCTGCCGGGGTTCGCCACCTCGGAGGGCACCCGCGCCAATGCCCTGGCGCTGATGGGCGCGATCGGCGCCACCCCCGGCGAGATCGACATCCGCCCGGCCGCCCGGCAGATGCTGGCCGACATCGACCACCCCTTCGCCGGCGGCGAGCCGGTACATGACGTCACCTTCGAGAACGTCCAGGCGGGCCTGCGCACCGACTATCTGTTCCGCCTCGCCAACCACAACCATGGCCTGGTGGTCGGCACGGGCGACCTGTCGGAACTGGCGCTGGGCTGGTGCACCTACGGCGTCGGCGACCAGATGAGCCACTACAACGTCAACGCCTCGGTGCCGAAGACGCTGATCCAGCACCTGATCCGCTTCGTGGCCGCCTCCGGCGACGTGGACGAGGCCACAGCTAAGCTGCTGGAGGCGATCCTGGGCACGGAAATCTCGCCGGAACTGGTGCCTCCGGACGCCTCTGGGGCGATCCAGTCCACCGAGGCGGTGATCGGCCCCTATGCGCTGCAGGATTTCAATCTCTACTACACCCTGCGCTACGGTTTCGCGCCGTCGAAGGTGGCCTACCTCGCCCAGCACGCCTGGTCCGACGCAGGCGCCGGCGACTGGCCGACGGGCATCGCGGACACCGCCCGGCGCGCCTACAGCCTGGCCGAAATAAAGGCCTGGCTGGAGGTATTCCTGACCCGCTTCTTCGCCTTCAGCCAGTTCAAGCGCTCGGCCGTCCCCAACGGTCCGAAAATCTCCTCCGGCGGCTCGCTCAGCCCCCGGGGCGACTGGCGCGCACCCTCGGACGGCAACGCGGCGGTATGGCTGGCGGAATTGAGAGCGAACGTCCCGGAGGCGTAACCCTACCGCGACACCAGCACG
>Ga0302283_1004695_pt1 | contig 10174 bp, 9 predicted proteins | sample III_Fen_E1_4_FD_198770 | JGI IMG/M metagenome (GOLD analysis project Ga0302283, IMG submission 198770) | Peat permafrost microbial communities from Stordalen Mire near Abisko, Sweden - III_Fen_E1_4 | ecosystem: Environmental > Terrestrial > Soil > Wetlands > Permafrost | place: Sweden: Abisko...
GATTCCCAACTACTTCACCTGGTCGCTCGCGACGACCCGCGCCGGCGCTGGTTCGCGTCCGCGCCACGCTTCTTCCATCGCGAGCGCCCGCATCGGCGCCTGGCATACCTGACTTTGGCTGAGCGCGAGAAGCTGGGAATGTAGTCTGCTGGCCGAGCGATCTATTCAAGAACCGCCGTAAGCCGAGCCCACAGCCCTTTGACGCCCGCCTCGCCCTTGGTCGCCGAAACGGGCAGCACCTCATCCACTTCGTGCTCCCGCTTCAGCGCCGCCAGCGACTTCGCAAGTGCGTTGCCGGAAAGCCGGTCTGACTTTGTTCCCACCACCAGGAATGGCCGCTGGGTCTGCTTGAAGAAGTCAATCAGTTGCTTGTCGCTTGGCTGCGGCGGGATATTGGTGTCGACCAGGCAAACTCCCAGCGCGAGCGTCTCCCGTTCGGCCAGATACGGCTCGATAAACTTCGGCCACTCTGCCGAGATCGACTTCGAGATCTTTGCGTAGCCGTAACCTGGCAAATCGGCGAAGATCAACGTTGGCCGCTGCTTCATCTTCTCGCCGACGCCTTCGTGCAGTGCGAAGAAATTGATCGCCCGCGTCCGTCCTGGCGTCGACGATGTGTGCGCCTGCTTGGATCCCAGCAGCGCATTGATCAGCGACGACTTGCCCACATTCGACCGCCCGAGGAACGCAATCTCCGGCGCGCCAAACGTCTTCGCCTCGGTAGGGAAGTGCGCCACGTCCGTAGCCGATAGCAGAAAAACCGGGGTCAGTCGCATCCTTCGAGTCTAGTGCATTCAATGTGCAATCATCGTTAGTAGGAGTTACTTGCCAATGTCGCCCCAGTCTTCTCCGCGCGCCTTTCCGCACCACATGCTGCGCGAGATCTACGAGCAACCTGCTGCCATCGCTCGCACGCTCGAGTATTATCTTGACCTCTCCGGCTCCGCACCCGTCTTCCGCGAAGAGCCGCTTCATGCCGTCGCGGCTCTCTTTCGTCAGCACCCCGACCTGATAATCGCAGCGAGCGGTTCCAGCCGCCACGCCGGCTTGGCCGCCGAAATTCTACTCGAAGACCTCGCTGGTCTCGTCGTTGATGTGGAGTACGCCAGCGAATACGCCTGCCGCACCACTACCCTCCGCCGCCATCCTGACAATCCCAGTCCGGTAATGGTGCTCTCGCAATCGGGCGAGACCGCCGACACCCTTGCGGCGCTGCGTGAAGCGGCGCGGCGCGGTCATCCTACTATCGCGGTTACTAACGTCCACGGCTCAACCATGGCGCGAGAAGCAACGCTGGACCTGGCGACTCTTGCTGGCGTCGAGCTCGCTATCCCAGCCACGAAGAGCTTCACTGCGCAGCTTGCATTGATCGTGGTGCTCGCACTTCTGGCGGCCCGTGAGCGACACGCGCTTCCTCCCGCAGAGATCGAGGCGCGACTAACCGCACTGGCCGGGGTTCCCGCGTCGATTGCCGCGCAACTCCCTGAGTGGGAGCGCACCGTTGCAGCGCTGGTGCCGCTGTGCTCCGACGCGCGCACCTTCCTCTATCTCGGCCGCGGCGTACACTACGCTATTGCGCGCGAAGGCGCTCTCAAACTCAAGGAATCCTCCTACCTGCACGCCGAGGGCTATCCCAGCGGCGAGCTGAAGCATGGGCCGAACGCTCTCGTGTCGCCTCAGGTTCCGTTGGTGGTGCTCGCAACTGTGGACTCCGACGACCCCGAGTCGCTGCTGCGCTATGAGAAGACCGTCTCGCTCCTCTACGACATGCGCGAGCAGGGTGCGCGCGTCCTGGCGCTGGCCAATTCCGGGGATGTGACGATTCCAGCGCTTGTTTCGAATTGCATCCCCATCGAGCCCGCGGCTGAATCATTGTTGCCCATCTCAGAGGTAATTCCCCTCCAACTTTTCGCCTACTTCATGGCGGTTAACCATGGAGTGGACGTCGACAGCCCGCGCAACCTGACCAAAGCCGTGACCACGGAATAGCGCCGATTTTGCGGGCCTGTCCCATCGAATTGGATTGATACCACCCATGCAGTCAATGTGATACGCTGCGTGAACTTGGCTCGATCTGCCAGGTGCCCCTGGATTCGTTGAGTTCCTACGAATAAGACGTGAGGAGATTTGTCATGCAGGCAGACAACAACGCAGCTCCGCCCAATCCTGGTCTGGTGTTCGACATGGTGAATGCGCATCAGCGCTCGGCAGCTCTCAAGGCGGCGATCGATTTGGATATTTTCCGGGCCGTCGGCGAGGGGCCGGGCGATGTTGCTTCGATCGCGCGCCACTGTGCGGCGTCGGAGCGGGGCACACGCATCCTGTGCGATTTCCTGGTGATCAACGGCGTTCTGGCAAAGGAAAACGGGCACTACAAGCACACCCCGTCAAGTGCGGCGTTTCTTGATCCACGCTCGCCTGCGTGCATGGCCTCGGTGGCGCAATTCCTGTCCAATCCGCAGATGAACGAGTCTTACAGCCACCTCGCGGAGGTCGTTCGCAACGGCCGCACCTACTTGCCCGGGAGTGGCTCCGTTGAGCCCGAGAATCCTGTCTGGGTCGAGTTTGCGGAAAAAATGGCGCCGATGATGGGACCGATGGCAGCCCCGCTGGGCGCTGTCGTTCTGGAAGGACGCAACGGACCGATGCGTGTGCTGGATATTGCAGCAGGCCATGGACTGTTTGGAATTGAGATCGCCAAGCAGAACCCTGAGGCTCAGGTCACCGGTCTTGATTGGGCACCAGTGCTTCGCGTTGCTTTGGAGAATGCACGCAGGGCTGGCGTTCAGGACCGCTACGACATGCTCCCGGGCAGCGCCTTCGAGGTCGACTTTGGCGGCCCTTATGATGCCGTGCTGCTCACCAACTTTCTGCACCACTTCAATAAGCCGACCTGCGTCGATCTGTTGAAGAAGGTTCGCGCCTCGCTCAAGCCCGGTGGACGCGCAGCAACGCTGGAATTCGTCCCGAACGAAGACCGCGTTTCTCCGTCGGTGCCTGCGGCGTTCAGTCTGATCATGCTGGCCACCACGGAGGCGGGGGACGCATACACGCTCAGCGAGCTAACGGCCATGTATCACGACGCCGGTTTCGAGGACGTCAGCGGAATTCCCATATCGATGAGTCCGCATACAGTAGTGCTGGGCCACGCATAGGCCATCCCAAGTGACGGCGGGCACCGCGCCAGTGTGCTTCCCGGACCTAATCTGTGAAGTCCAGCAGAAGGTTCGGGAAGGCGTGGCCACAACTGTTCAGATTACGTAGATTCGACAGTTGCGCAGGTTGGGCCACGCGCTGCCTGCCCGCTTGGGTCTTTATGCGCCCCTTACGCGGATTGAGCTAAACATGTATTGAGGGATGTAACGCGCCTGAGGATTCGGACCCGGATGCGTCCCGGCACCTGATAGGAGTTTCACCGTGACACGCGCCAATGGCAGCGTTTTCACCTGCAAGTCAGCCTTCCTCCTTTCCAACAACCCACAACTCCAAACCAGCCGTCTCACAGTTGCCCGCGTGACGATGCTGCTACTCGTCCTAGCGACGGGTTCACTTCGCGCGCAAACCCCACCCGCAACCGCTCCCACAGCGGAAGCGCCAAGCACCAGCACCGACTTGTTCATAATGGGCGGCTCGGATATCGATCGACCGGGTTCGCTTCCCCGGGCGAATTACAACATCGGCATCGGCCACACCTTCGCGTTCCTGAAGAAGGACCCGTTCGGGGACGAGCTGACTTTCGGCTATACCTACGAGAACGCGGGTACGCACGGATTTTTCCATACCAGGGATGGAGAGCACACCGAGAGTCTGGGGATCATGAAGAACCTCTCAATCCCGAAGACGACGGTGTGGACCTGGTATACGTGGATTCAGTCGGGCATCACCAGCTACACCGGCAACGCCCACGTGCAGAACCGACTGGACAGCGGCGTTTCGGTGGGAGCCATCGGTCATTGTAGCTTCCATAGCTCCATCTGGCTTCAGGAGAGCTACAGCAAAGTGGTGACGGTGCCGTGGTATACGACCGCGAGCATCGGATACACCTATAGTTGGTAGGCCCCATCCAGGGCAGTCCGAACTTCAGAATGGAGGGATTTTACAGGCGGGACAAATCAGCTAACATGATGGATGCATTGAGCCTTCCGAAGCTCCTATGAATCCTTCCGGCCCGTTGATCGCGTCTGCATGTTCGTCTGCCCCATCAGCCGCCGCCAAGCGCCTCTTGCCATGGCTCGTTGCGGTCGCGTTCTTCATGGAGTCGCTAGACACGACGATTTTGAATACGGCGGTTCCCGCTATCTCGTCGGCTCTCGGCGTAGCGCCATTGAGCATGAAGGCGGTGCTGGCAAGCTATACGCTGAGCCTTGCTGTCTTCATCCCGATCAGCGGCTGGATGGCAGACCGATTTGGGACCCGACGCGTCTTCGCCTCCGCGATCGGCCTGTTCACGCTGGGGTCTTTTCTATGCGGAGTATCGAGCAATATTCATCTGCTGGTTGCGTGCCGCGTCCTTCAAGGTTGCGGCGGAGCGATGATGGTGCCGGTCGGCCGGCTGACCCTGGTACGGACGTTCGCCAGGTCGGAGCTAATACGTACGATGAGCTTTGTCTCTATCCCGGCGCTGGTGGCTCCCATGCTCGGACCAATAGCCGGGGGCCTGATCGTCGGCTATCTGCACTGGCGTATCATTTTCTTCCTGAATATCCCCATTGGCCTCGCAGGCCTGGTGCTGGTCTATCTGCATTTACCCGACTATCGCGAGGAAAATACTCCCGCGCTCGACGTGGTCGGGCTGATTCTCTTTGGTTCCGGCATTGGGCTGCTCTCCTATGTACTGGAAATCTTCGGCGAGCATGCGCTGAGCGCCAGGGAGATGTCCGGCCTGCTGGTGATGTCTCTAGTGCTGCTCGCGGGCTACGGAATTCACGCAAGAAGTCTTGAGTTTCCCTTGCTGCAACTCCGATTGTTCAGCATTCGAACGTTTCGGGCGGCGGCGGGCGGCGGCTTCTTTACCAGGCTGGGAATTGGCGGAGTGCCGTTCTTGCTGCCTCTTCTCTACCAGGTAGGACTGGGCTTTACGCCGATCCAGTCTGGGCTGCTCGTAATGCCTCAGGCGCTCGCCGCGATGAGCATCAAGCCCTTCATGCCGGGGCTTCTGAGACGGGTTGGTTATCGCGGCGTCCTCATCTCCAACACGGTGATTCTCGGAGTTCTGCTCATGGTTTTTGCGACGATAGGTCTGCGAACGCCAGTATGGGGGATAGTTCTTCAAGCCTTTCTTTATGGAGGGTTCACGTCACTCCAATACACCAGCATGAATACGCTGGTCTATGCCGACATCAAGGATCCCGACGCCAGCAGCGCAAGCTCCATCGCCAGCACCGCACAGCAGATGTCGATCAGTTTCGGAGTAGCGATTGCTGGCCTGTCGACGGCATTCTTCATCCCCAGTTCTCACTCCGATCCGACCGAGATGATTCGCGGGATACACAAAGCCCTGATTGCCCTTGGAATACTGACGATTGCTTCGACGGTTGTCTTTCGGAGTCTAAAAAGCGGTGACGGCAACGACGTGAGTCAACACAAGGTTCTTCATCCTGGCGGGTAACCGGACTTTGTGCGGCCGAAGGCAATTCAGGCGCGGCGAAGTTGCCGATTGAGCGGAGCTTTGGTTCTCGATTAGGATCGAGAGGTGAAATAAGGAGGGACGGCGCAATGAGTCTGGTGAGTGAGCGGGAGTCGTGGGTGGACAGGTATTGGCAGGTGCTGGTGATTCTGTTTGGGCTGATCTTCGTTTCAATTCTTGTTACGTTCAAGCCGGGAGCGTGAAGAAGCCGCAGCGGTCGCGGTTGCGGCGGGTGGCTTACGCGGGGATTCTTGCCCTGGTCTGGGTTGGTAGCGCCCGCGCGCAGGAGTTTCGGCTTAAGATTATTGCGCTGAACGATCTACATGGGAATTTGCAGTCGCCTGGGAAGTTCGCGGCGGAGCCTGGATCGCCCGCGGTCGCGGCCGGTGGCGTGGATTACTTGGCTGGCTACATTACACAGTTGAAGAGCGAGAACCCGGACAATGTGGTTGTCTCGGCGGGGGACCTTACGGGAGCATCTCCGCTGGTGTCGAGCCTGTTTCACGACGAGCCGACGATCGAAGCGGCGAACCGCATGGGGCTGGAGATCAACGGAGTGGGCAACCACGAGTTCGACAAGGGGATGAAGGAGTTGCGGCGGTTTCAGCAGGGCGGCTGCTCCACTCTGGACGCGAACACCTGCAAGGGTAAGGTGGTGGGCACACCCGTTCCATTTGAGGGTGCGAAGTTCGAATATCTTGCAGCGAATGTGTTCGACGTGAAGACGGGAAAGACGATCTTTCCGGGGTATGCGGTGAAGACGTATCACGGGGTGAAGGTTGCGTTTATCGGTGTGACTCTGGAGGAGACGCCGACCATTACGACGGCGAGCGCCGTCGCCGGGCTGCGGTTTGAGGACGAGGCGACAACGATCAACGCGATTGTGCACCGACTGCGGGTGCAGGGGATTGAGAGTTTCGTAGTGCTGATTCACCAGGGTGGCTACCAGAAGGTGGATGGGTCGCGCGACATCAATGCGTGCGCGGGCGACATGGAGGGGCAACCGATTCGGCCAATAGTGGCTCAGTTCGATGATGCGGTCGACTTGGTGATCTCCGCGCACACGCATGAGGCGTATGTTTGCTCGCTGCCGAACCGGGCGGGGCGGAAGATTCCGGTGACCAGCGCTTCGTCCTACGGACGTGTGGTGTCGGATATCGATGTAACGATCGATACGAAAACCAGGGATGTGACGGCGGTGAAGGCGCGGAATCTGCTGGTGGGCCGGACGAACCCGGCGATCACTCCGAATGCGGCCATCGCGCGGATTGTGGACAAGTATGCGGAACTGGCGGCGCCGATTGTGAATCGCGTCGTGGGGTCGGTGGCGGGGGAGATCACACGAACGAAGAGTGAGGCCGGCGAGACGCCGATGGGCGATTTGATCGCCGATGCTGAACTCGAGGCTACCAGCACGCCCGGAAGCGGCGGGGCCCAAGTGGCGCTGACGAACGAAGGGGGAATCCGCAGCGGGCTAAAATTGGGCAAGGTGACGTATGGCGAACTGTTCACCGCGCAGCCGTTTGGGAACAATCTGGTGACGATGAGCCTGACCGGTGCACAGATCAAGACGATGCTGGAGGAACAGTTCAAAGGGTGCGGGTTGGATGCTCCGGCGGGCGAGGCAACTCCGTCGAACGACAGAATTCTGCAACCGTCGGAGGGGTTCAGCTACACGTGGAGCAGCGCCGGTGCGATCTGTAACAAGGTGGATGCGGGGAGCATCAAGATCGGTGGCGTGGTTGTGAGTTCGTCGGCGAAGTATCGCGTGACGGTGAATGATCTGCTGGCGGACGGCGGCGAAGAGATTCATGTGCTGAAGAAGGGGACCGATCGGCGGGTCGGAGGCACGGATATCGATGCGATGACGGCTTATTTCGCGAAGCATCGGGCGGTGGCGCCGGGGTTGCCGCATCGGATCAGCGTGGCTCCGTAGCCAAACCGCCTAACGCCAGACGGACCAGCCGCGGCGGTTGAGGCTCCAGAAGAGGATGGCGAGGCAGGACGCGCTCAGGGTTATCAGTCCGCAGCCGGTGGGGATCCGGCCGAACAGGACGTCGCCGACGCCGAACAGCAACGAGTAGACCAGGGTGAAGCCAAGCACCCAATGGAAGAAATTGTAGCCAAGAGTGTGGTCCGCCTGTTCGTTTGCGGGTGCGAAGCGACGCCAGCCGAGGGCGGCGGGGCGGACACGGTCGTAAAAAGCCTGGAGGGTGGCTTCCGACTCGGGCCGGGTGGCAAGGGTGACGGCGAGCCAGATGGCGGTGGTGAGCGTGGTGGTCGTCAGCATGAGCCAGGCGAAGGCGTGGGGATCGTCCTGATTCAGGGGCACTAGAGCGAGTGCTGGATCGAGCGAATGTAGTAGGCGGACGACGGGCATACCGAGGTTGCTCTCGAGCGTGAGCGAGATGGTGGCCGCGGCCGTCATGGCGGAGATCTCCGACCAGGCGTTGATACGCCACCAGTACCAGCGCAGGATGAAGACCAGTCCCGCGCCGGCTCCCAGGGCAAGCAGGAACTTCCAGGCGGTAGCAATGGAGGCTCCGTGGGTGAGCATGTATCCGGTGGCCGATGCGCTCAGAATAGCCACCAGAATCGTGGCGATGCGGGAGGCGGTGACGTAGTGGCGCTCGGTCTCGTTGGGTGCGAAGAAGCGCTTATAGATGTCGTTGATCATGTAGGACGCACCGAGATTGAGGTGCGTGCCGATGGTGGACATGTACGCCGCGGCGAATCCTGCGAGCATAAGGCCCCGCAGACTGGGCGGCAGGTAGTGGACCATCACCCAGACGTATGCGCCTTCCATGCCTCCCTGCGCGGCAGTGGGGTTGGGCAGCAGAACGAGCGCGACCAGGGCGGTGAGTATCCATGGCCACGGACGCAGGGCATAGTGTGCGATGTTGAACCACAGGGTCGCACCGAGGGAGTGCTTCTCGTTCTTGGCAGAGAAGATGCGCTGGGCGATGTAGCCTCCGCCTCCGGGTTCGGCTCCCGGATACCAGCTTGCCCACCAGTTGAGCGACAGCAGGACGAGGAAGCTGAGGAAGAACGGGGAGGCCTTGGCAGGGATGAAGGCGAGCGTGTCACGTGGCGCGGAAGCGGTGGAGTGGGCGAGGTCGAACGTATGAACCTGAGTCGCGAGCGAGTGCATTCCGCCGACAGCGTGGACGGCAAAGTAGGCGAGTAGGATGACCATGCTCATCTTGAGGATGAACTGGAGCAAGTCCGTCCAAAGAACGGCCCACAGGCCGGAGATGGCGTTGTAGGCGAGTGTGAGGGCAAGGCAGCAGAACACTCCGGTGAGCTGCTGTTTTGTCGTCGTCAACCCCAATGTGAGCGAGAGGATCTTGGCCATGGCCAGGTTTACCCAGCCCATGATGATGGTATTGACCGGGAAGGCCAGGTAGACGGCGCGAAAGCCGCGCAGGAAGGTAGCGGGCGCACCGGAGTAGCGCAGTTCGGCGAACTCCATGTCCGTCAGGACCTTGGCACGACGCCAGAGCGGGGCGAAGAAGAAGACTGTGAGCATCCCCGAAAGCAGGAACGACCACCACAGCCAGTTGCCGGCGATGCCCTGTGCGTAGATTAGGCCCGTGACGACGAGCGGCGTGTCCGCGCCAAAGGTGGTAGCGACCATGGAGGTTCCGGCCAGCCACCAGGAGACGCCGCGCCCGGATAGGAAGAACTCGCCGATGTCGCCGGACGCACGCTTCATGTAAAAGAAGCCGATGGCGAGGTTGACCGCGAAGTAACCAACGATCACCAGCCAATCGAGTTGCGTCAGGATCACGAGGCCTCCAAATCCAGCAATTCTCCATCCTATTGCATATTGCTATCACCGGGTTCGAATTGTGTTACGGAGAAGTGCGCCGGTGCGCTAGACTCTGCAAGGTGACCACGATGAAACTGACATTCTTGCTGGCGTTGGGATTGGTTGGCGTGTTTGCGGCTCCAGCACGGGCCGCTCAGGCCGCACCTGGGTATGTAAATGAGAACCCGGCCGACCCGGCCCCGCTGAAGTTGAATGGCGTGGAGGGAAGGGTGCGCGGCCTGGGCGGGGATGCCATACCGCGGGCGTCAGTCTCCCTGTTTACCGAAGACAGGCACGAGCTGGTCGCGACCATGATGAGCGATAGGGACGGCAAGTTCCGGTTCACCAAGGTCGAAAAAGGACTCTACCGGGTGGTGGCGCGGGTTGAGGGGCTTTGCGCGGCCAATATTCCGATTCTGGTGGAGTCGTCGATACTGGCGCATCACAAGCTGGAGATCACCATGCAGCCAAAAGACGTCGACAAATGCAGCTACGGCATGGCGAAGTAGGCACTTCGGCACTTCGTGCTGTTCTCGACCGCTTCGCGTGAAGACACTGATGCGGACGTGTTATTGCTTGGCGAGGTCGAAGACCTTCTCCATCGGCGCCCAGCGGCGGACCGGGTCCGCGCCTTCGGGAACGGCCTGGAAGTTTCCCATCAAGGCTTCCCATTCCATCACCTTAGGGTTGGCGGCGTCCATCGCGGCCTTCTTCTCGAAGGAGAAATCGTCGCTGAC
>Ga0302283_1004701_pt1 | contig 10168 bp, 8 predicted proteins | sample III_Fen_E1_4_FD_198770 | JGI IMG/M metagenome (GOLD analysis project Ga0302283, IMG submission 198770) | Peat permafrost microbial communities from Stordalen Mire near Abisko, Sweden - III_Fen_E1_4 | ecosystem: Environmental > Terrestrial > Soil > Wetlands > Permafrost | place: Sweden: Abisko...
AGCCGGTGAGATCGCTGAAGAAGAGCCCGACGCGGGCGACCCGGAGCGCCATCCCGGGGCGGAGGATGTCGGTGGAGAAGTCGCGGCGGAAGCCGGGCATGGTGGTGACCACCCGGGCGCGCGCCGCCTGATCGTTCCACGCGAGGCGCTCCAGCTTGGCGTGCCGCTCCTCCGCGGTCGGGTTGGTCACCACGATGGAGCCCGAGGGGGCGACGGTGAGCACCTCGTCGCGGCCAGCCTCTGCGGAGAACACCACTTCGGTCGGGGCGCCTGCCTTCACCTCGACCGGCGCGGCCCTGCCGCCGCGGACGAAGAGGCGGTAGCGCCCCTCCTCCTCGGGGCAGACGAGGCGCGCCTCGCCCCCCGCGGGGAGGATGCTCTGGGCGATCACGTGCGGCGTGCGCGCCGGCCCGCCGATGCAGTAGGGCCCGGTGTCGACCTCGCGCACGGCGGCGGTCGGCGCGAAGGTGGCCTCGACGACGTCCTCGAGGTCGACGGCGAACTCGAGGTCGCAGAGCTGACAGGCGCCGTGGTCGTCGAGCGAGGCCAGGGAGGGGAGCACCTCGGTGGCGGTGCGGCAGCTCGGGCAGACGATCTCCCAGCGCAGCTCCAGCAGGCCGGCGCGTACTGCTTCGAGGCAGGTGCCGAGCACGGCGCGGCGGTCCTCCTTCCAGGTGTCGGCGAGCTCGAAGGGGCGGATCCGGGAGACGTCGACGTCGTCGCCGTCGCGCACCACGTCGATGAGGCGCTGGGCGAGCGGGCCCTCGGCCTGGCGCAGCGCCGCCTCCGCCCGCAGCGCCGCCTCGGCGTGGACCCGGCTGCGGCGCGCGGGGAGCCGATCCTTGCCCTCGGCGAGGGAGGCATCGAGCTGCGCGATCACCTCGGCGAGGCTGCGGCGGGTGAGGCTGCCCATCAGCCGCACGAAGGGGCCCAGCACCCCGTGGCGGGGCTCGAGGGCGAGGCGGACCTTGACGTCGGTGCCGCCGTCGGGGCGGGGCTCGAGCGTGTAGCCGAGGTCGAGCAGGAGCACCGGCCCCTTGCGCATCCGGCGCACGACGCGGAAGGTGCGGGGGTAGATCCACTCGAAGGGGCGCTCCTCGTACTGCACGGGGAGGCCGCCGAGGTGGGTGGTGACCAGGTAGCGCGCGGCCGTCTCGTTCGACAGCGGCGCCAGGGTGAGCTGGTCCATGCCGAGGGCGCGGTTGATCCGCTCGGTGTCGGTGAGCATGCCCCAGAGGTCGAGGACGTCGCTGCGGCACGCCACCGTCAGCTCGGTCACGACGAGGCTCACGGCACGAATCTTACTCGCCCGCAGGGGGCCCGTCACGCGCCGCCGGTTTGCCTTTCCCGGCAATCGGAGCAACGTTGGCCCCATGGACATCTGGCACCTGGCCCGCGGGGCCCGCGTCGCGATCGCGCTCTTGCCGCTCACGCTCGCCTCCTGCGTGCGGATGGAGGTCTACGACGAGGCGCTCTACAACCTCCAGGCGGCCCGCGCCGAGGCGGCCCGCAACGGGGCGCAGGCCGCGGCCCTCGGCGCCGAGGTGACCCGCCTCAACGGCGAGCTCGCCAGGCTGGGGCAGGATCTCCGCGCCCGCGACGCGCGCCTCGCCGACCTGACGGTGGCCCACGCCAACGACGCCAGGAAGATCGACGATCTGGTGGCGCTCAACGGCGAGCTCTCCCAGCGCCTCAGGAGCGTGGGGCAGAGCGTGGAGACGCTCGCCGGCGAGCGGGGGACGCTCTCCAAGGCCCTCGCCGAGACCCGCGCCCGGCTCGAGGAGCTGCGGCGCCAGCAGGCCGCGGCCGAGGCGCGGGCGGCCCAGTTCCGCGAGCTCGCCGCGCGCTTCCAGAAGATGGTCGACGCCGGCCAGCTCAAGGTGATCATGCGCGGGGGCCGGATGGTCCTCGAGCTCAGCAACGACATCCTCTTCGACTCGGGCAAGACCGACCTCAAGGACGTCGGCAAGAGGACCATCGCCGAGGTGGCCGGCGTCCTCCACGGCATGCCCCAGCACCGCTTCCAGGTGGCCGGGCACACCGACAACGTCAAGATCCAGACCTCGCGCTACCCCTCCAACTGGGAGCTCTCCACCGCCCGCGCCGTCGAGGTCGTCAAGCTCCTCGCCGAGTCCGGCATGGATCCCCGCAACCTCTCGGCCGCCGGCTACGGCGAATACGCTCCGGTCGACAGCAACGACTCCGCCGAGGGGCGCGCCAAGAACCGGCGCATCGAGATCACCCTCGTCCCCAACCTGGACGAGCTCGGAATCGAGCCGCCCCCGCCCCCTTCTCCCGCTCCGCCGGCCCCCGCTCCCCATCGCTGAATCGCGGATCAGTCGGCCGGTCTCGTCCATCCCCGCGGAAGCGTGCGCTTCAGCTAAGCTCCCGCCCCGAATGAAGCCCCCCCGACTCTCCGGTTCGACCCTCGCTGCCGTCCGCATGGCCGCGGAGACCAAGGGTACCGACGCGGCCATCCGCGAGGTGATGAAGCGGGGCCTCGGCATCGACAAGCTCTTCGGCCTGCCCGAGGCCTGGCGCGGCGCGGTCGCGCTCGACGCCCGCCCGCTCGCCGCCCGCGACCCGCGCCACCTCGACGAGGTGCACGCCGATCCCCTCCCGGTGCGCGGGTGGCCGCACCCGGCGGCGGCCTACGCGGCGGCCTACCGCGATCGCGTCACCACGCCGCGGCACGTCGCCGAGCGCGCCCTCCACGAGGTGGACCGCCTCGCCGGACTGCGCCCCTCGATGAACATCGCCTCCGCCCAGGACCGCGACGCCACCCTGCGCGACGCCGACGCCGCCTCCGCCCGCTGGGCCGCGGGCGAGCCGCTCGGCCCGCTCGACGGCATGCCGTTCCTGGTCAAGGACGAGTTCGACGTCGCCGGCCTCCCCACCACCCTCGGAGTCCGCTGCCTGCCGCAGCCGCCCGCCGAGCGCGACGCCACCCTGGTCGCCCGGCTGCGCGCCGCGGGCGCGGTCTTCGTCTGCAAGACCGTGCTCACCGAGTGGGGGATGTCGCCCCTCGGCAACAACGTCAATTCCCCCATGCCCCACAACGCGCACGACGTCTCCCGGGCGCCCGGGGGCTCGTCGACGGGCTCGGCGGTGGGCGTCGCCCTCGGCGTCGCGCCGCTCGCCGCCGGCGGCGACGGCGGCGGATCGATCCGCATCCCCGCGGCGCTCAACGGCGTCTTCGGCCTCAAGCCCACCTTCGGCCGGGTCAGCCGCGCCGGCGACGGCTTCAAGGGATCGGTCGCCCACGCCGGGCCCATCGCCTCCTCCACCGCCGACCTCGCCACCTTCCTCGACGTCGTCGCCACCACCCCCGATCCCGGGGACGAGCTCACCGCCTGGGCCCCGCCCCCGCCCCGGGGCGGCTTCGGCGCCCTGCTCGGCGCCGGGGTGCGCGGCCTGCGCATCGGCGTCGACGAGGCCGACTGGCGCGAGGCCGCCGAGCCCGTGGCCCAGGCCTGCCGCGAGGCCCTGCGCGCCCTCGAGCGCGAGGGCGCCGTGCTCGTCGACGTCAGCCTGCCCATCGCCCACCACGCGCACCGCGTCGGCTACCTGTCCATCGGCCCCGAGTCGCTGGTCGCGCACCGCCGGGAGTGGCTCGATCAGCGCGAGCTGCTCGGCGACGATCTCCGCCTCAGCTTCGCGGTGCTCTCCGGGATGACCGCGCTCGAGCACCTCGACGCCCAGCGCCTGCGCGCCGGCCTCCGCCGCGAGCTCTGCCACGCGCTCGCGGGCGTCGACGTCATCGCCCTGCCCACCACCGCCATCACCGCCCCCCGCTACACCGAGGAGGACGAGAAGACCTCGTTCAGCGACCCCTCCGCGCTGGAGGGGCTGGTGCGCTACACCTTCCTCTGCAACCTCACCGGCAACCCCGCGGGCACCGCCCCGGTCGGGCTCGACAGCGCCGGGCTGCCCATCGGCCTGCAGATCATCGGCGACGCCTGGGACGAGGTGATGGTGCTCTCGGTGCTCGCCCACCTGGAGCGCACCGGGGTCGCGGTGGTGCGGCGACCGTCGGGGGCCGTGGATCTGCTGGGGATCTGACGCTCCCCCCAGGGAGCCGGGAGCGCCATGGGTGACGCGGGTCTGCTGGAGTTCGTCTGGAGCCACGTGCTCCGCGGCGCCGTGCTGGTGAGCGCCCGCTCGGGCGCCACCTCCGCGGCGCTCGTCTTCACCTCGCCCTCGTTGCGCCAGGGCCTCGCGACGGAGACGGTGGTCGTGGAGCTGGTGCCCGCCTCGCCCGACGCGCTCCCCGTTCGCGTCGGCGGCCCGGCCCTCGAAGCCGAGGGCTTCTCCTCGCTGCCCCTCGCCGACCTCACCCCTTCGCTCCTCTCGGTCGCCCTCGTCGATCCGGCGGCCTCCGCGCAGCCGTGCGCGCTCACCCCCTCGGTGGACGAGGACGGGCGCGCCGTCGCCGTGATGCCGCTGCTGGGGAGCTGGACGCTCGGCTCGGTGAAGACGGCGGAGGGCAAGCGGGTCTCCCCGATGAAGCTCGCCAGCCTGGGGAAGGCATCGCTCCTGGCAGCGCGCGGGCTGGTCGACACGCCGGTGCTCCAGGCGCGCAAGAAGGAGGCGCTCGCGCCGCTGCTCACGCTCCTGCGCGAGGCGGGCTTCACCGGCACCGGCGCCTTCTGGGCGCGCACCGGGCCGCACGTCGCCCAGGCCGTGGAGATCGTCGGCTCGCGCTGGAGCACGTACCTCGGGCTCGCCTTCCACCTCCGGTTCTGCGTGCGCTTGGCCGATCTCCGGGGCCGCCGGATCCGCGGCGTCCTCTCGTTCTATGCCGGCCCGCCGGCGCCGGGCTTCGCCTGCACGAGCGGCGCCTTCCTGGGCAACGAGGCGCAGGAGTACCCGGTGGCGCAAGACACCGACCCGGCCACGCTCGCCGCGGAGCTGTGCCGCGACTTCCGCGATCAGTTCTTGCCGTGGCTCGACGCGCTCTCGGATGTGGACGGCATCGTCCGCGCCCTCGGCGAGCGGGAGGTGCCTCGCGACGCGGGCCAGCGGGCAATGATCGCCGGGCTGTGCCTTGCGTCCGTCGGGCGCACCGGCGAGGCGCAGGAGTGGCTGCGCCGCACGGGGTGGCCGATCGACACCGTCCAGCGCACGCTGGCCGTGCACGGCATCACGCTCGATCCCTGAGGCAGTCCCTACGCCGCCCGCGACGGCGTCCCTCGCAGCCACGTCTCCGGCTCCTCCGCCGGGTAGACCCGCAGCGAACCATCCGCCGGCCCCAGCAAATCCTCCGTCCTCTCCGCATGCAGCACCCGCTGCGCGGCCATCAGCCCCGAGAGCGCCGTCCCGCCCACCCCGTGGCTGAGGGTGCTGGCGCCGCAGGAGTACAGCCCCGCCACGCTCGTCTCGGTCCCGAACGAGAACGGCCCGAGCTGCCAGGGCGTCTTCGCCGTCCCGTAGGCGGCGCCGTGCGGGGTCGCGCAGTAGTGGTCGTTGCTCAGCGGCGTCGCCACCGAGCGGAAGCGGAGCGCCCGCGACAGGCCCGGGATCACCTGCTCGGCGGCCGCCACCAGCCGGTCGCCGAGCGACTCCTTGAGGCGCTCGTACTCCGCCCCGCGCTCCCCCGGCGGGATCCCGCGCCAGCGGGCGAAGGGCGCGTAGGGCACGAAGGTGAACATCTCCAGGGTGTGGAGCGCGTCGCTGCGGTGCCCCGGATCCTTGAGGGTGGGGATGGCGAGGAAGAGCCCGTCCACCTCCGCGCCCGGGAGGCGCTGCTCGGCGCGCTCGTAGATCGCCCCGACGTCGCGGTGGCGGTACCACCAGTAGTTGCCCGAGTCGAAGCCGAGCCGGCGCAGATCCATCTCCACCGCGGCGAACACCGAGAGCAGGCTCACCGAGTACTCCATGCGCCCGACCTTGCGGCGCTCGGCGCGGCCGTGCCGGGGCGGGAGCAGCTCGCCGAAGGTCACCGCCGGGTCGGCGTTGGAGATCACGCTGGCCGCCCGCACCCGCTCGCCCGAGCCGAGCTGGACACCGGCGACGCGCCCTCGCTCCACCAGGATCTGCCGCACCGGCGCCCGCGTCCGGATCTGCCCGCCGTGGGCGCGGAGCGCCTTGATCAGCGCGAGCGGGATGTGCTTGGCGCCGCCGCGCGGGTAGAACGCCCCGTCGTGGTAGTGCGCGGTCATGCTGGCGTGGAGCGCCAGCGAGACGCGCGAGGGCGCGAGGCCATGGTTGCCCGACTGCGCGGAGAGGAACGCGCGCAGGAGCGGATCCTCGACGGTGCTGTCGAGGAGCGCCTTCTGGGTGCGCAGCCCCCACGCGAGCAGCGCCGGCGCCGCGAAGGGGAGCCCGAGCACGGCGGGGAACGAGAGGCTCTCGTCGCAGCGCGCCACCCCCTCGTTGACGCGCCGCAGGGTGCCGAAGTAGCGGGCCAGGCCCTCGCGCTCGTGAGGGAAGCGCGCGCACAGCCGGGCGAAGTAGCGGGCGAAGCCGCGGGGGACGTCGAAGCGCTCGCCCTCGACGAGGAAGTGGTCGAAGCCGTCCGGGTTCATCTCGCAGAACTCCAGGTCGTCGCTGAGCCCGAGGCCCTCGTAGACCCGCCGCAGCCCCCCGCCCGGCCCGAGGCCGCCCAGGTAGTGTACGCCCGGACTGAAACGGTAACCCTCGAGCGAGAAGCTCTGGCAGAAGCCCCCCGGCAGGTAGTGCTGCTCCAGCACCAGCACCCGCTGCCCCGCCCGCGCGAGGGCGACGGCCGCGGTGAGGCCGCCCGAGCCGGAGCCGATGACGATGGTGTCCCAGAACGCAGCCATTCCGTTCCCCCGGGCATCGCGACGAGGCCGCGGCGCCTGGGGGTTCGATGGCGCCGGGGCGAGGTGGGTGCTGCCTCACGCCGGTTCTCTACCCGGCCACACCCGGTCTCTACCCGCCCACACCGGCAAGAGACCCGGCCACAGTCAGGGCTGCTCGGCCCGATCCTTCTTCTCGAAGTACGTCAGCGGATCCGGGCACACCACCGGCTCGACCCGATCGGCCCCGCCGCCCTCGCGGATGCAGGTCTTGCCCGTGATGCGGATGCGCTCGCCGATCTCGAGGTCGATCGGGCACGGCGTGGCCACGGACGGCGACACCCGGTCCGGGTCGACCGCGTAGATCTCGCAACGCTTCGCGGTGTGGGCCAGGTAGTAGCGCCGCACCGGCCGCCGCGCCGAGGCGACCGGGTCGGGGGCCAGCGTCGCCGACCCGCTGGGCACCGGCGTGGGCGACGGCGGACGCCGGTCCTTGCACCCGGCGAGAGCGAGGCCCGCGAGGCCCGCAGCGACGATCCGCGAACGCACCCTACCGCCCCGGGAAGATGAGGATCGAGACCTTGGTGAGGAAGAAATCCGAGATGAGGATGGCGATGGAGATCGCCACCACCGTCCGGGTGGTCGCCTGCCCCACGCCCTCGGTGCCGCCGCGGGTGATGAGGCCGAAGTGGCAGCCGGTGAGGGCGATGATCGCCCCGAAGATGGGCGTCTTGTACATCCCGCTGAAGTAGTCGGCGAAGTTGACGGAGCCGAGCGAGGTGCGCAGGAAGAAGCCGGGCGGGATGTCGAACTGCACCGCGGTGATGGCCATGGCCCCGGCGAAGCCGAGCACCAAGGCGAAGGCGCCGAGCACGGGCATGACCACGATGCTGGCGAGGAGGCGGGGGACCACCAGCTTCTTGATGGGGTCGGCGCCGAGGGCGCGGATGGCGTCGATCTGCTCGGTGACGGCCATCGAGCCCACCTCGGCGGCGATGCCGGCGCCGATGCGGCCCCCGACGATGACGGCGGTGAGGGTGGGGGCCAGCTCGCGCGAGAAGGAGAGGCCGATGATGCGGCCCGTGTACTCCATGCCGCCGAACTTCTGCAGGCCGAAGGCGAACTGCACGGCCATGACCATGCCGACGAAGAGGCTGGTCACCGAGGCGATCCCCATGGAGCGGACCCCGAGCGACTCCATCTGGTAGAGGGTCGACTGGATCTCCAGGGGGCGGCGCCACATGGCGAGGAAGGCCTGGGCGGTCATCCGGCCGATCTCGCCGAAGTGCTCGACCATCGAGACCGCGTCGTCCCAGAGCTGCGACGGGGCCGAGGGCGGGCTCGGCAGCACGGAGAGCGAGGGGGGCGCGGTGTCGCGCGCGCCCGGTGAGCTCGGGGGTCGGGCCCCCTTGGGACCGGCATCAATCGGCATGGGGGCTCACGGGGGGCTCACGGTGGCGAAGGCGCGGACGAAGCTCTCGAACTCGGCGGCGCCGCGGGCGAAGCGGGAGGGCGCGGCCATGAAGGCGAGATCGTAGACGCAGCCGTCCTTCTTGAGGACCCAGACCTCGAACTTCATCGGGACGCCGTCGAGCTTGGCGGTGAGGAGGGTGCGCATGGCCTCGCGGCGGTCGAAGGGGACCACGGTCTGCTCCTCGATCTCGCGCTCGGTGAAGCGGAGAAACAGGTGCTGGGTGAGCGCCGCGAGGGGCACGTCTTCCCCGTCGACGCCGCAGCGCCCGTTGAGGACGATGGTGCCGCCGTCGCGCGCGTCGCGGAAGGCGAGGGCGGTGTGCGAGACGTCGACGCGCTCCCAGCCGGCGGGGAGGGTGCCGATGCGGAAGGCGAAGCCCTCGCCGTGGAAGGTGTCGCCGGTGAGGCCGGCGGCGCCGCAGCCGGCGGCGGCGAGGACGGCGGCCAGCGCGACGGCGATGGGGAGGGGGCTTCGCTTGCGTCGCATCCTGCGGCCCGCGACGCTAGCATTCATCCGTCCCAGGGGCGATGCGCCGGCGGGGGCGGATAGCCGTAACCCGCTGGCGGGCGCCGCGGCGGCGGGCGGAACCCCGTCCAGCGATCGTGGTCCCGGCCACGCGCCCCGCCGACGAACCCCCGCACCAGGAAGAGCCCCGCCACGAACCCGCCCAGGTGCGCGAAGAAGGCGACCCCGCCCGGGGCGTGCCCGCCCAGGTACCCGAGGGCGTAGAAGAGGTTCATCACGAAGAACTCGCCGATGATCAGCCAGGCCGGCAGCTCCAGGAAAATGCCGAAGAAGATCCAGAGGATCGGGATCGGGTTGAGGACGGTGATGGGAGCCCGCGGGTAGAGGGTGACGTAGGCCGCCAGGACCCCCGCGATGGCCCCGGACGCCCCCACCATCGGCACCCGCGAGCCGGGATCGATGAGGATCTGGGCGGCCGCGGCGGCGAGGCCGGAGAGCAGATAGAAGAGGAGGTAGCGGCCCCGGCCCAGCGCGTCCTCGACGTTGTCGCCGAAGATCCAGAGAAAGAGCATGTTCCCGCCGATGTGGGCCCACCCGGTGGGGTCGTGGAGGAACATGCTGGTCAGGACGGTGGAGGCCTCCTCCACGGGGTGCGCGACGAGCAGCGAGGGCACCAGGCCCCACTCCAGCAGCAGGCGGTGGGGCGCGTAGCCGAGGGCGAGCTCCGCCCGCTCCCACAGGAACGCCAGCACGTTCACGAGGATGAGGGCGTAGTTGACGACGGGGGCCCGTCGCCGGGGGAGCCGGTCACGGAGGGGGAGCATCGATCAGGTTCATAATCATCGCCGGCCCCCCGGACTAGCGGCCGATCGCGGGGGGGAGCGGGTGGGATCCCCCGCCGTTTGCGGCGCCGCGCGTGACACCCAAGACCCCGCTTGGTACACGGAGACCGCCATCATGTCCGAGCTCCACCTTCGCCTCTACGACACCCTGACCGCCCAGCTCGTTCCCCTCGTCCCCCGGCAGGCCGGAACGGTGGGGGTCTACACCTGCGGGCCCACCACCTACGACGTCGCCCACGTGGGGCACGCCCGCGCCGCGATCGCGCCGGACGTCCTGGTGCGCCACCTCCGCAGCCAGGGGCTCCAGGTCACCTACGTTCGCAACATCACCGACGTGGAGGACAAGATCCTCCTCCGCGCCCAGCGCGAGGGCACCACCCCGCTGGAGCTGTCGGACCGGATGGCGAAGCTCTACCAGGAGGACGTCCGCGCCCTCGGTTGCCTGGCGCCCGACGTGGAGCCCCGGGTCTCCGAGCACCTCGCCGAGATCGTCGCCCTGGTCGAGAAGCTCATCGCCCTCGGCGCCGCCTACGAGGTGACGATGCCCAGCGGCGCCCGCGACGTCTACTACAACGTCCGCGCCTTCCCCGGGTACGGCAAGCTCTCCAAGCGCAACATCGACGAGA
>Ga0302283_1004711_pt1 | contig 10157 bp, 8 predicted proteins | sample III_Fen_E1_4_FD_198770 | JGI IMG/M metagenome (GOLD analysis project Ga0302283, IMG submission 198770) | Peat permafrost microbial communities from Stordalen Mire near Abisko, Sweden - III_Fen_E1_4 | ecosystem: Environmental > Terrestrial > Soil > Wetlands > Permafrost | place: Sweden: Abisko...
TGGTTCGGGGTTCTGGCGATTCCCGAACCGACGAGGGGGCCCGTCTATTTCCATCGAGAAATTACGAGTTGATCGACATCTCTGCGCGGTGATTTAGATCGCCGTCTCGCGGCGCTCGAATCAGGGCAGTGGCGCGACGGTGAGGGCGATCGTGTGGTCCTGGCCGTCGCCCTGGCCGCACTGGACGGCGAGCGTGCCGTAGGAGTCCGCGCTCGTGGTGGCGACGCTCGCGCCGTCGCACGTGACGGAGGTGGGCGCGCCCAGCAGGGGCGCGACCGCGATGAGGTGCGGCGCGGTCACCGCGGGATCCGACTGGAAGGTGAGCTGGAACGCGCCTGTCGCGCGGTCGAACGAGTATGCCGTAGGCCAGCCCGCGACGGCGGCCGGGCGCACGCGCGCGAGGACCTTCTTCATCATGGGGCGTTCGGTGAAGCCCTGCATGGTCGCGTCGTAATCGAAGCAGCCCCAGAGCCCCGACGACAGCTCCTTCCAGAGCCAGAGGAACGACGAGAGCTGGTATTGCTCCTGCAGCTCGGCCTCCCAGGTGTAGTAGTCGGTTGCGTTGACGCCGCTCGGCGGGTACCCCCACTCGGTCACCAGCGCGGGCGCGTCCCACGACGCGGCCTCGGCGGCGGCGCTCAAGTTCGACGGGTCGAGCTCGGCCTTCGTCATGGAGGCGACCTCGGCGGGCGTCGAGCTGTTGAAGACGAACGTGTAGACGTGCGGCGCGTACGCGGTACCCGCCCCGAGAGAGGCCGAGCCGAGAGGCGCCGAATCCACCTCGTTGCGGAGTGCGTCGGGCTCGAAGACGAAGAGCTTGTCCGGCATGACGGCGCGCACCGCGGCGAGGGCCGGCTGGTAGAGCGGGAGCAGATAGGTCATGTCGACCGGTGGCTCGTTGAAGATCTCGAGCCCGAGGACGGCCTCGTCCGAGGCGAAGCGCTGCGCGACGTGGGCCGCCATCGCGATGAAGCGGCTCTGGAGCATGTCCCCCGCGGCTGCGCCGCCGAAGAACGTGTTGAACGCCGCGATCGTCTGCCCGCTCGTCGCCGGGCTCACCCCGGCGGGCGGCGGGCCCAGCGTGGTGGGCGCCGGATCGATCGCCCAGAGCGCCGCCCCGTCCCCTCCGAGCTCCTTCGAGTACGCATCCTGGTGTAGATCCAGGAGCACCTGTACGCCCGCTGCCTGGCAGAGCGCCACCACGTTGGCGACCTGGTCGAGGTAGCCCTCGTCGAAGCCGCCCGTCATCGTCGGCTCGACCGCGCTCCAGCTCAGGGGTAACCGCAGCGCGTCGAAACCGAACTGGCGGATACCCGCGGCATCCGTCGCGTCGAACATCGTCAGCGGCATGAGCGGCGGTTGCGTCGGATCCCAGGTCACGTCGAAGATGCCGTCCACGCGCGCATTGACGCCGCGCAGGACGACCACGCGCCCCTGCGCGTCGATGAGATGCCCGCACTTGGATCCGAGCGGGCTGCCAGGGAAGAGCGCCTCGGTGCAGGGCGAGACGTACGGCTGCGCGGGATGCCCCGCGTGGCTGCACGCCGGCAGCGCTGCAAACAAGAGGGCCGATGCGGCTCTGGAGGCATGCCTCACGAGCATCCGCGAATGGTGAAGGGAGGAACCGCTCCGCGTCAAGCACGCTTCCCGATCCCCAGCACCACGCTGCGTCACGAACCTGCGTGGCGGGGGGCGCGGCATTGCGCCCGGCGTGAGCCCCGCGGACCGCCAACGCGGGCGCGAACCGCCCGTGGGCCCGCCTGCGCCACACACCGGGATGGAGGCGGGCCGGTGGTGGGCTCGGTGAGCTGCGCGGACGCGACGGGCTTCGGCGGCGGGCCAGCTCGCAGGTGCCAGCGCGACCCCGGTAGTAGTCGAGGCTGCTCTGACAGTAGGCCTCCGGGGAGTCCGAGAACTTACAGGCCATCTGCGCGAGGCCTCCGCCAGCTCCTGCTCCAGGTTCTCGACCCGCCTGCGAAGCGCGTCTCGCTCGTCTCGATAGTCCATCGGCCGCACCGCCCCGAGCTGTGCGAGGTCCATCACGGCGCAGCGTTGCTGATGTGTGCAGGCGGGCGCCTACTTCACCGCGCTTGCCCGGCGGCGCTCGTGCCGGGGCGCACGGCGTTCCATGGCGCGGACGAGATCTGGGTGCGCGACCCGACGGGTGTGATCGTGGGCGGCGCCGGTGAAGGGTCTCCAGCTGGAGACCTGGGCGCCGCGGAGCACTTCTCGCAGCGACGCCACACTCTGCGAACCTGCCACATGCCGCCAGCCCTACGGTGGACGTACTCGCGCTTCGAGGGCGTCGCTCGAACGTCCCCGTCGGCGGCACGTCCGTTGCTGAGGCGGCGACAATGGCGAGCTGGCAGCGTGTGGTGGAGATCCTGAGGGGGCGGTCGTCATCGGCAGGCGCGGCGAGCGCTGCGGGCCCCTCGCCGCGGGTGCGCGCCTTCGTCGCGTGGACCCTGAAGCACGGACGCCTGCTCTGGCTCGTCGCGCTCGTTCTCGCCGTCCCAGCGACGCTGAGGACGGCGACGATGTACACCCACCTGCGAACGGAGGCCGAGGAGCTGCTGCCACGCGACGCGCCCAGTGTGCTCGCCATCAACGAGCTCCGGCAGCGCATCCCCGGGCTGCTCTTCCTTGGCATCGTGGTCGACACTGGCACCGCAGCGAACCTCCCCGCCGGCGAGCGCCTGATCGATGATCTCGCCGCCCGGATCCGCGCCTACCCGCCCGAACTGGCCGCCCGTGTGCGCGTCGGCGACGCCGAAGAGAGCGCGTTCCTCGAGAAGAATGCGCCCCTCTTCGTCGACCTGGCGGACCTGCGCACCATCCGCGCCCGCATCGAGGCGCGCCGCGACTACGAGGTCGAGAAAGAGCTCGGCACCCTGCTCGACGAGAGCGAGCCGCCGCCCTCGATCGACGTCGCCGACATCGAGAAGAAGTACGACGACCAGCTCGGCAGCGCCGTGGGCCACGACGAGGCGGACCCCAGGGCACCGGGCCGGTCCGCTCGCTTTCCCCACCATAGGTTCAGCAACGAGGCGCTCCACCTCACGATGGCGCTCGTCGAGGTCGGCGAGTACTCCACCGGGCAGGGCCGCTCGGCCGAGCTCCTCGGGCGCGTGAAGGCCGACCTGGCAGCGCTGGGTGGCCCCGCCGGCTACGCGCCGGGCATGCGCGTCGGTTATGCCGGCGACGTGCCCATCTTCGTCGAGGAGACCTCGGCCCTGATGAGCGATCTCTCGGTCTCCTCGGTGCTGGTGATGGTCGCGGTGATCGGGGCCATCTTCTTCTACTACCGCTGGTGGCGCAGCCTCTTCATCCTCATGCCGCCGCTGCTCCTCGCCGCGGTATACGCGTTCGGTCTGGCCTCCTTGTGGCCGTTCCACATCACCGAGCTCAACTCGAACACGGCGTTCCTCGGATCGATCATCATCGGCAACGGCATCAACTTCGGCATCATCCTCCTGGCCCGCTATGTCGAAGAGCGGCGCGCCCTGGTCCCCGTCGAGGAGGCGCTCGCTCGCGCGGTGCACGGCGCGCGCCCTGGCACCGTGGCCGCCGCGCTGGCCGCGGCCGCCTCGTACGCTTCGCTGGGCATCACGCAGTTCCGTGGTTTCCGGCAGTTCGGCGCCATCGGGGGCATGGGGATGGTCCTGGCCTGGGTGTTGGCCTTCGTGCTCATGCCGCCGCTCGCCGCCATGATCGATCGGAGCGACGCCACCGCGCCCAGGAAGCGCGCCGCGGGCGGCTCGCCGATGGCGCCGCTCTCCCGCCTCATCGCGCGCTGGCCGACGCCGATCACCATCGTCGCGCTGCTCTTCACGGCCGGAGCCGTGGCCGAGGTGAGCACCTTCCGTGTCGACACCGCCATCGAGCGCGACCTCTCCAAGCTCCGCAGCGCCGACACCTGGAAGACGGGCGAGGGCTACTGGGGCGAGCGCATGGACGCCGTCCTCGGGCACAACCTCACGCCGATGGCCTTTCTCACCGACAGCCCCGCCGAGGCTCGCGCCCTGGTCGATCGCCTGGAGATCGCCAGGAAGCAGCCGGCGATGGGCGACCGCATCGACAGCGTCCGCACCCTCGAAGAGGTCCTCCCTCGCGACCAGCCGCCGAAGCTCGCGGAGCTCGCCGCGATCCGCCACGACATGACGCCGCGCCTCCGTGCCCAGGTCCCCGCCAGCCAGCGCGCGGCGCTGAACCGGCTTCTCGATCCCGACCTGCGCGTCCTCGGCGCCGAGGATCTGCCCTCCAGCTTCACCAGCGGGCTGCGCGAGCGCGACGGATCCATCGGCCGCACCGTCCTCGTGTATCCCAAGCCGGACCACGTTCTCTGGCAGGGTCCGGCGCTGGTGCGGATGGTCACGGCTCTGCGTCGCGTCGGCGCCGACGTGCCCCGCGGTGAGCGCCCGGCGCGCCTCGCCGGATCGCACGAGCTCACCGCCGACATCTCCATCGCGCTCTCCCGCGACGGGCCGCGCGCCACAGGCCTCGCGTTCCTGGGGGTGGCGGCCGTGGTGGTGCTCATTTTCGGCCGCAGCACCACGTGCCTGGTGGTGCTCCTCTCGCTGCTCACGGGCGTGCTCTGGCTCGCGGGAATCGAGCTCTTCTTCGGCGTCAAGCTCAACTTCGCCAACTTCATCGCCTACCCCATCACGTTCGGGATCGGGGTCGACTACCCGGTCAACGTGATGAGCCGCTACGTCCAGGAGGGGTCGCGCGACATTAGCCGCGCCGTGCGTTCCACGGGGGGCGCGGTGGTGCTCTGCTCGGCGACGACCATCATCGGCTACTCCTCGCTCCTCCTCGCCCAGAACCGGGCGCTCTTCCTCTTCGGCCTGCTGGCCGTCATCGGCGAGATCACCTGCCTCACGATCGCGGTCTTGGCCATGCCCGCGGCGGTCACGTGGTGGCGCGCCCGGCACCTCCCCAAGCCCGCCGGGCTGGCGCGCGCTGAGCAGCCGGCAGAGATGGGCCCCTGAACGGGGGCAGACTTCGAGAGGAGCGGTCTCACCGGACCTTGGCGCAGCGGCATGGACGCATCGGCCGCTGCCGCCGACCGGGCCCAAGCCGCTGCCCGTCCTCTCGTCAGAGGCCCAGATCGCTGACCTGGATGCGCTCGAGGGTGACGGACCCCGATCCCACCAGGGTCACCACGAGCTGTGCTCCTTCTCCCACCAAGGCATCGACGCTCCGTCCCCCTTCGAGTGAGAGCGCCCGCGTCGAGGCCCGCGGGCCGGTGGCGTCGCGCAGGTCGAGGATCAGGTAGCCCTCGGGCTGGCCGAGCGTGACGCGGTCACCCTCGCCCGGCGGGCAGTGCAGCGCTCGGCCGGCGCCTGGCGTGCACTCGCTGCGGGTGCCCGGTGCGCCCAGCCTCCCGGTGGCAATCACCCTGCCTGCCCTCAGTAGCTCGATCTCGTCGAGCTCGACCGGCGCGCCCTTCACCGTTACCCCCAGGTAGAAGCCGGTCTGCTGTGGATCGGCCGTGAGCTTCGCCTCATGCGCGCCCGTCTCACCATTGGCAACCGTGAAGGTGTCGGTCGACTCGACCGCCTCCGGATCCTCGAGCGACCGCAGCGCGAGCTGAAGCGTGGCTGCCCCCGCGGCGCGATAGGCGAGGCGCGCCAGGAGCTCATCGCCGGGCTGCACCAAAGAGGGCACGGCGGGACGATAGGCCCCGGTGACCTCGAGGCGGTAGCGGTGGCCGGCCGGTAGCACGAGCGCGTCGGGCTTGCTGAGCAGCGCGTCGTGCTTGCCCTCCGTCGTCGTGCTCACCATCACGGAGCCCGCCTCGGCACGGAACGCGATGGCCGGATCGCTCATGCGCTCAAGCACCTCCCCCGCGTTGAACCGGCGCGGGGGCACCGGCGAATAGACGCGCCCTCCCTCTTGCCCGGAGCTGCTCTCGACGCCTGGGCTGACGCGCTGCTCGACGGCGCGCACCGCCTCGCGGAAGCGCGTCACCTCGTCGAGTGAGGCGAGGCGGCGCCTGTTCCACAGGTCGATCAGCGACCGCATCGCCCCCGAGAGGACCTGGTCCTGTGCGTCGCGCTCGGCGACGGGCACGGTGCAGTGCACGTACGCTTCGCATAACCTGACCCGCTGCTCCTTGATCGACTGCGCCAGCGCGCCCACTGCGCGGATGGCCGCGAGCCGCTGCTCGGCGTACCTTCCGGCTCCCGCGAGTGGGAGGGCGCCCTCCACGCTCAGCGCCCCGAAGTCGTCCGCGATGTCGGCGCAGTCCTCCTTGGGCACCACGCCGACGGGGGCTGGGCAGGTCATCGTCGCGCTCGTGCTCGGGGGGAGCGCGGAACCGCCCCGGCTGGGCGCCCCGGAGTGCCCGCAGGCGAGCGCGAGCAGGCCGATCGGCGCGATGGCGAGGCAGCGTAAGGGCAGCACCCGCCAAACCTAGTACAATTCGCCCCTCGCTTGGGGGCCGCCGGTTCCGTCCGGCGAGCGTGCCGAAGGTGTTGCACGGCGGGCGGAGTTTGACTATACCCATGCCTCGGAGAGCGCGGGACTAGCTCAGTTGGTAGAGCATCAGCTTCCCAAGCTGAGGGTCGCGAGTTCGAATCTCGTGTCCCGCTCGAAGAACATTCAGGATTTCGCCCAGACGCTGGGGGTGCTTCCAGGTCCGCTGTCCCTTTCGACGGGCTGAGGGGCAGCGTCGGGGATGAGGCGGGAGGGCAGGAGTCCCCGGGCGACGCCGTCCTCGCCAGGCTGAAGGCGACCCACTGGGGCACGGGAGGGGTACCCCCCCGGGGCCTCCAACGTCCGCCAGCTACTCGGGCAAGGGGTGGCGCTGGCCTCGCGCGCTCTTCCGGTCGCCGGATCTCGTCGGCGTGCCATTGAGGCGGGGGTCGCGGCGAGCGTGAGGTGCACGTCGTCGTCCGCGACGAGGGCCCGGGGATCCGCCCCGAGAACCTGACGCACGTGCTCGATCGGTACTGGCAGACCGAGCGGAAGGACAGAAGGCTCGGGCTCGGCTGCGTATCGTCGAGGCGCACGGCGGTTGCGGCTGGGCTTCGAGCCCGCCGGGTGAGGGCGCGACGTACGCGTTCTCGCTGCCGCAGCGTGACCGACGGCCTCCGCCTGGTGGTCGACGACGAGGAGGGCGTCCAGTTGTTGGTGCCCGCCGCGCGTGAGGGCACGTCGAGCCCCACGGCCATCGCCTCGACAGCGAGCCCCTGGGCCGCCACGTCGCGCGGCGTTCGCGGCGCTGGTGGTGAAGAAGAAAGCCTGAGAGGTTGCCGACATGATCTTGAGCCGAGCTGCTCCCGGACCGAGCGCCTGTTCCGCCGTCACGATGCCAGGGACGAGGGTGACGAGGTCCGTGCGGGCATCCTCGCTGGGCTCGCCATTCTCGGACGCTCGGCGCGCATGCGGCTCAACCAGCTCGTGGGCGCCGGACTTCGCCACGAGCGCGGCCCGCGTGGTGGGGGGCGTCCGCAACGCGGTCCTGGCCATGGGGGCACCAGACCTCGCCCCAGTGTGCGATCACATGACGGTGCCCTACACGAAGGGGCGATTCCCGTCCGAAGCCCAGAAGGCACGCGCGCAGAAGGCGGAGGTGGACTGTGTCGCCGCGCTCCCCGCGCGCCAGACGTGGGTCCGCTTCGCGCCGTAACTTGACCATCGCGCACGGGGGGGTGAGGCGAGCACGTCCGTCAGGAAGGCGCGCGTTGCCCTCGCCGCACGGGTTTGAGCCCCGCGCGGCGCCTGACGGTACGACGTGGGCCGCCCGGGGTCCTCCTTGACGAACCTGCGGGTGTCGTGCGATCCGGCCGCAGATCGCCATGAGCATCAACACGCGTGTCGACGCGGCCGTGACCGCGTTCGTCGCGGAGCTCACCGTGCTGTAGGACGGGGAGCGCGCGCTGGAGTCTGTTCGAGCTGCGCTCGTGAGCGCCCACGATTCGCGCGGCGTGTCCCCCGCCGCGCCAGCCCGGCATCGGCGCCACGTGGGGGCTGACGTGGAGTGTCCGGCCGGCGCGAGGCCGCCCCCACCCGCCCCTCGTCGTCGTCCAGCGCATCCCGCCGAAGAAACCGCGGCGCATTGGCGTCAGGCCCGCGGCGGCTCGGCCCTCGGTCCGGGCAAGCGCCCCGGAACCGGCCCGGCCAAGAACTGGGTCGCCGTGCGGCGCCGGCGCACCTGGAACTGCTGGAACTCCCGGCGCGGCGAATCGATCGCGCGCGAGCATGACGCGATGGGACGGCTGATCGTAGGCGACGCCGGGTTCGAGTATTCGTACCCGTTCGCCGGGCAGAGGGACAACCTCACGCTGCTCGCAGCGCGGTCGCCCCGCGGGGGCCTGAGGGAGCCGCGGCAAGCTTACGTGCTGTGGTCGGTGATGGCGCTGGCCGTGGTGGCCCTGGGCGCGCTCGCGCTGAGGCTCTCGCGGCGTGAGCCGACGCCCCAGGATCCACCCGCCAAGGGTTAGCGCTCGGGGCAATGGCTTCCCAGCGGGAGCACGGCTATGACCGTCGTGCGCCCCGTGGGCGCCTTGCTGGGAGAAGACGCATGAGCACCGTGAAGCCCATCCCGGACGGCGTGAGTACCGTCACCCCCAACCTGACCCTCAAGCACTGCTCCACCGCGCTGGAGTGGTACCAGCGCGGGCTCGGCGCGGAGCAGATCATGAACATGCCGGCCCCGGACGGGCAGTCGGTTTGGCACGCCGAGATGCGCATCGGCACGTCGATCTTCTACGCCAACGACGAGATGCCGGGGATGGGGTGTGCCGCCCCGTCGCCGGAGCGGCGCTCGTCGGTCGGCTTCTGGCTGTGGGTCACCGACTGCGACGCCGCGTTCAAGCGCGCCGTCGACGCGGGCGCCACCGCCGCGATGCCCCCTGCCGACATGTTCTGGGGCGACCGCACCGGCACGATCCACGATCCCTTCGGCTACAGCTGGACGTTCGCCACCCACATCAAGGACCTGACCCCCGACCAGACACGGCAAGCCGGTGAAGATTTCGCTCGGCAGATGGGGATGAAGCCGTAGCCACCGTTTTACCCGGGGAGCCGTCCCCACCCAGCGCTCGGAGGGACGATGGACCGCAACCCGATCGGCGACATCGGCCACGACCTCAACAACCTGGTGGCCATCGTCACCATGGGGTGCGACTTGCTGCGGCGCCGCCTCGCCGAGGGCGATCCTTCGCGCGCGGTGGTCGATGACATCGCCGGCGCCGCCGCTCGCGCGGCCGAGCTAACGCGCCGACTCCTCGAGCTCGGCACGGCCGAGGCGCCGGTGGTCGCCGAGGCCGACGACCCGCCGTCCAGCGTCGATACCCGCGAAGCCGCACGGCGCTGACGCCGGTGGGAATGGGCTCGGAACGGGTGACCCGCCCCGGGGCAGGTCGAGCACCGGCGTGGTTTCGCGGGCTTCGCGTCAGCGTTCAGCGACCCCGATCAGGTGAACGGCGACGCTTGCAGAATGCAGCGCCGAGGACTAGGGTCCCGCGCCGCACCGTCGGTCCCCATCGTCTAGTCCGGCCCAGGACCCAGCCCTTTCAAGGCTGTTACGCGGGTTCAAATCCCGCTGGGGACGCTTGTGTTTTGTAAGTAGATTCGCGTAGTAAGCCCCAGGTCGCCGGTCCTTCGGACGATTCGACCAGCTCCGGAGGGAGCGGCGCGAACGGGGCCCCGACCGCGGTCACGAGGTTTTCGGCCTCCCGCACGTAGCCCATCGTGGTCGCCATGTTCTCGTGGCCGGCGCGGCGCATGATCTTGATCGGCTCGTCCCCGCGGATGGCCATCCAGGTGATGCCCGTCGCCCGAAGGTCGTGGAACGTGATGGCCTTGCGGGTCTTGTCGCCCGCGAACAACTCGGCCCGCGCGACGCCCGACCACTCGAGGTACTGACGCAGCCGCGCCGAGAGGTCGCACGCGGGCGGCATGGCCAGCAAGCGGGAGCCCGGCGTTTCGGCGAGGAGCCGACGGAGCAACGGCACGAGGGACGCCTCGATCGGAATGCGGCGGGGGTTGTTCGTCTTCGTCTCCTTCACCTCGCCATCGGCGGAGCGGTCGATCGCGCGGTGGACGTGGATCACCATGGCGTCGAGGTCGACGTCCTCCTTTTCGAGCGCTTCCAGCTCCCCGGCGCGGGTGTACGTGTAGATCGCCACCGTGAACACGCGACGCCA
>Ga0302283_1004715_pt1 | contig 10154 bp, 9 predicted proteins | sample III_Fen_E1_4_FD_198770 | JGI IMG/M metagenome (GOLD analysis project Ga0302283, IMG submission 198770) | Peat permafrost microbial communities from Stordalen Mire near Abisko, Sweden - III_Fen_E1_4 | ecosystem: Environmental > Terrestrial > Soil > Wetlands > Permafrost | place: Sweden: Abisko...
CATAACTGCGTGATACGGTTTTTTGGCGGTGATACGGTTTTTGAGGGGAAAGGTGGCAAAACAGGGCATAATTCGAGAAATTTGAGACAAGGCCACTTGGCTATAAGTGGCTTGTTTTGATGTATATATAAGATTATAAAGGATTTAGAATGGTTACTGGCGGAGAGTGGGGGATTCGAACCCCCGGTAGAACTTTTGGTCCTACAACGGTTTAGCAAACCGCCGCCTTCAGCCACTCGGCCAACTCTCCAACCGTCCCCGCAACTCCGCTTCCGCGCAGCGCCGGGATGAACCTTGATTATAGATTAGTTCTCCACAAATCTGCTTCGCAAAGGAGTCGTTTCGCAAAGGACCGCGGAAATTGCGGAGATGCTCCTAACTTCCGGGCCCGTGCGCCGGCTTGCCTTCCTGCACGTAGTTCCGGTTCCACTTTGGAATCTCCACCACATATGCACCCGGTTTCTCGATCACGGCCTGGCAGCCCAGCCGCGAGTTCAACTCAATGCCCGCAGCCGTTTCCAGCCGGTCCAGTTCCAGGTCCTCGGCCTCGCTGATGCCTTCGGCGCCGGCCTTTACGTGCAGATGGCAGGTGGTGCAGGCGCACACGCCGCCGCAGGCGTGGTCCAGGAAGATGTGGTAGTTCTCCGCCACATCCAGGAACGACATGGGCCGCCCATGCCCCTCGTACGGCATGGAGTCGAACTCGAACTCCACCGTTCGGCCCTCCGGCAGGAACGTCACGCGGACCATGCCCTCGGCGGGCGGCTTCGACAAATCGACTTCAGGAGAATCCACTGCGTGCTCAGCCATATGCTCCATTCTAAACTTCGCCAACGGCCTAACACCGATCTACACCGACGAGCACCGATCAAAAGCAGTTGAGAATCAAATCGGTTCCATCAGTGTCAATCGGTGTTAAGTTCTGTCCTTGTCTTCGTCCTCATTGAATTCAGCCTTTGCAAACGGATGCGGCGCATGCGGAGTTTCGCCCAGTCCGCCTCCCATTCCTTCGCTGGCAGCCTCCATGGTCTGGCCCTTCATTGCGCCCATCACTTCCGTATCCATCATCACTTCGGCAAAACGTCGTGTTGCCTTGTCCAGTCGTTCGATGCACTGACGAATCTCGCGGTAGTTGCCACCCGCAAGCGAGGTCTTCAGCGCTTCGATGCCGGCTTCCACCTGCGCAATCTCGTCCGCCGTCAACTGCTGCCACGCAGCGTGCTTCCTGCCCTTGTCCACGGCGGAAAGAATCGTCCGCGCTTCGATGTCCTCTTCCGCATGGTCGAACGACGCCAGGATCATCGACTCGACCTGCTCATCGGTCAGTCCATAGGTCGGCTTCACCTCGATATCGGCTTCCTTGCCGCTGCGTTGCTCGCGAGCGCTCACGTGCAGAATGCCATTTGCGTCGATCAGGAACTTCACCTCGATGCGCGGCAATCCGGCGACCATCGGCGGAATGCCCTTCAGGTCGAACCGTGCCAGGCTGCGGCAATCCTTCGCCAGTTCGCGCTCGCCCTGCAGCACATGGATGGCAACATTCGTCTGCCCATCGACGCCGGTGGTAAAGTGCTCGGTCGCGCTCGCCGGAATCGTTGAGTTGCGCTCGATGATCTTCGCCACCACCCCGCCCAGCGCCTCAATGCCCAGCGACAGTGGCGTCACGTCCAGCAGCAGCAAATCATCCAGCGCAGAGCTTCCGCCCGCTGCTGAACCGCCGGCTAGGATCTGCGCCTGTACGGCGGCGCCCAGCGCGACCACCTCGTCGGGATTCAGCTCCGTATGCGGCTTCTTGCCGCGCACGCTCAGGCCGAACAACTCGTCGACCAGCGTGCGCACCGCCGGAATGCGCGTGGAGCCGCCGACGAGGACCACCTCGTCGATCTGGGCTGGTGCGATGCCAGCGTCCTTCAGCACCTGACGAACCGGCCCGGCAGTCCGAGCGATCACGCCCGCCGCAAGCTGGTCGAACTGCGCCCGCGTCATCTCGCGCGAGTATCGTTTGCCGTTGGGGAGTGCAAGATCGATCCTCGCCGAGTCCGCATCGGACAACGCGATCTTTGCTTCGATCACTGCCTTGCGCACGGCCTGCACCAGTTCGCCGCTGGGCTTTGCCGCGATCTCGTCCGCGCCCAGCTCCGCATCGCCGGCGATATCGTCCAGCGCAATCGCAATCAGCAGGTTGTCAAGATCGTCGCCACCAAGATGCGTGTCGCCGCCGGTCGCGATCACCTCGAAGATGCCCTCGTGCAGCTTCAAAATGGAGATGTCGAACGTGCCGCCGCCAAAGTCGTACACCGCGATCAACCCATCGCGCTGCTTGTCCAGCCCGTACGCCAGCGCCGCGGCCGTCGGCTCGTTCACCAGCCGCAGCACGTCCAGCCCGGCGATGCGGCCCGCGTCCTTGGTGGCCTGCCGCTGTGCGTCGTTGAAGTATGCCGGAACGGTGATGACCGCCTTCGTCACCGGCGCACCGAAGAATCGCTCCGCATTCTTCTTCAACTGCAGCAGCACGTACGCTGAGATCTCCGGCGGCGTCAGTTGCAGTCCGCCGACCTCCAGCTTCAGCACGTCGCCTGGCTGCAGGCCGGGAACCAGCTTGAACGGGAACAGCTTCAGCTCTTCCTGCACATCCTCAACCCCGCGGCCCATCAGCCGTTTGGCGGAGTAGACCGCGCTCGCCGCATCGGTCAGTAGAGTCGCCCGCGCGGCGTTGCCCACCACAAACCCGCGTTCCTGATCGAACGCCACGACCGAAGGAACCAGACGGTCGCCGTCCTCGCCCGGAATGATGGTCGGCTGATCGCCCTGCAGGAATGCGACCAGCGAGTTCGTGGTTCCCAGGTCGATGCCGACTACGCGTGCTGCTGTCTCATCCGCCATGCAAGTGTCGCGCCCTTTCAGGTTCCTAGATCGATCCCAACCCAGCTCTACAGTTGGATGATATTGAGCTATCCACAGTTCGGTGGTTCGGCAGTTCGGCCCAAACCTCTATTGTCCTACAAACCGCCTGTCCCGCGGAGCTACCGCTCCGATCGCCCAAATGAGAAGTTTGCCAACCTCGCCGGTCACGCTACAATAGAGAAGGCTCTGCGGTGAGCCCGTTGAACGGTGGCTGCCAACAGCCGCGCCCGCAGGCAGCCAACAAGTAAGCCGATGTAGCTCAGTTGGTAGAGCAACTGATTCGTAATCAGTAGGTCAGCGGTTCAACTCCGCTCATCGGCTCCATTCTTTCAAGAAGGCAGATGCTCGATTTCCGGCAAGGCGCTGTGATCGATTCGACTCGGAATAGCCCCCTATGATCCTGGAGACTCCTGCTTCCGGAGACACGGTCTGGGATCTGTGCGTTGTCGGGACCGGGCCCGTAGGCATGGCCCTTGCCCTGGAGTTTGAGCAGTTGGGCCGGAACGTCCTGATACTGGAGTCCGGCGCTCTCGAACGCGACGCCACCATCGCGGAGGCCTCTGGCGCGGAGATCGTCGATATCCAGCGCCACGCGGAGATGAACCTGGCTGTCTGCCGCGCCCTTGGCGGAACATCGTGGACGTGGGGCGGCCGTTGCGTGCCCTACGATCAGGTCGATTGGCTCGACCGCGACTTTGTTCCCGACGGCCATTGGCCCGTCGCGGCCGAAGAAATCGCTCCCTGGTACAAACTCGCCAGCAAGTATCTGCTGTGCGGCGACGATACCTTTTCCATTCCCTACTCGCGCACGCTCAGCGACGGCCTGACCCTCGATGCGGTGGAGCGCTGGGCGACCGAGTCGCGGCTGATCCTCGTTCATCGCGAGGCGCTGCTGCGCTCCTCTCTCATCCAGATCAGCCTCCGGAGCACGGTTACCGGCATGAACCTCTCGGCTGACGGGCAAACGGTGGAGAGCCTCGCCATCTCCACTCCGTCCGGACCGAGCACCGTGCGTGCGCGGCAGATCATCCTGGCCATGGGCGGCGTGGAGACGACGCGTCTGCTGCTGCATATTCAGCAGAGCTATCCCACGCACTTTGGCGGTCTCGATGGGCCGCTGGGTCGCTACTACATGGGCCATATCTCCGGCAAGATTGCCAGCATCCAGTTCGACGATCCAGACTCCTTCCAGGACCTCGACTTCAAACTGGATACGAACGGCGCGTTCTATCGCCGGCGATTCATGCTGGCCACCCAGGCGCAGTTGCAGCACAAGGTGCTGAACACCGCATTCTGGCCAGACAATCCTCCGTTCTACGATCCCGCCCATCGCAGCGGAGTGCTCTCGTCCGTATTTCTCGCGCTGGCGTTTCCTCCCACGGGGCGCCGTCTGCTGCCGGAGGCGATCCGCCTGGTGCATACCGGGCCTCGGCCTTACAAGCTCGCAGCGCATCTGCGCAACGCCATTCTGGGCGCGCCGCGCGGCGCGGTGGACATGGTCCGTATTCTGCGCGACCGCTTCCTGCGCAAGCCCAGGAAGCCCGGCTTCCTGGTGCGCAACCGCGGCGGCAAGTATGCCCTGCACTACCACGCGGAGCAGATCCCCACCGCGGCCAGCCGCATCCAGCTCACCCGAGAGATTGATGCCTACGGCGTACCCAGGGCCCGCATCGATCTCCGCTTTACCGAACAGGATGTCGACAGCGTGCTGGAGTCGCACCGCGTGCTGGATCAGTCTCTCCGCGCCAACGGCATCGGGCACCTCAACTACTGGTATCCCCCGGATACCGTGCGTGAGCACATCTGGCAGATGGCGGCCGACGGCTTTCACCAGGTCGGCGGAGCGCGCATGGGGGCGGACCCCACCCAGAGCGTGGTGGACGCCAACCTCAAAATCCACGGGCTGGATAATCTATACGTGGCCTCGTCCGCTGTCTTTCCCACCACGGGGCAGGCCAACTCCACCCTGCTCGCAGTCGCCTTTGCCATGCGGCTCGCCAATCGTCTCGCCGGAGGCGCGTCCTGATTATGCGCACCGTGCCGATCAAACTCCCCAATGCGCCAATGCAACTGCCGCAGGCTTCCGTTCTCGGACTGGGCTGTGCCGCCATGCTGGGCCGCACCGGAAGACGCGACTCGCTGTCCGCGCTGACAGCCGCCTATGACGCCGGCATCACCTTCTACGACACCGCGCGCTCCTATGGCTATGGCGCATGCGAGGGCCTGCTCGGCGAGTTCTTCGCCGGCAGCAAGCGCGAATCCGTCCTCCTATGCACAAAATTCGGCATCCTCCCAGCGAACCCCACCGGCTGGAAACAGCGCCTGAAGCCGTTGGCGCGTGCGGCGGTCCAGGTCTTTCCCGGCCTTCGCAGTGTGGCCAGGCGTCAGGCCGCCGATCAGTTTGTCCCTGGCCAGTTCTCGGTCGCCACCCTCCGGTCCAGCCTGGAGACCAGCCTCCGCGAACTGAAGACGGACTACGTCGACATCCTGCTGCTGCACGCGGCGCCTATCGGCGCGCTGGCGCAGGACGACCTGATGGAAGAGATGGCGCGGATGCGCGATGCAGGCAAGCTGCGCGTCGCCGGGATTTCCGGTGAGCAGGACGTCGTCGCTGCGGCCTTCTTGCAGCGTCCGCCGGTGCTGCAAACCGCACAGTTCGCTCTCAATATCTTCAACATGGAATTCACCGGCGAGACCGCGAAGGCTGCATCCTCGATGTTCCTGGTCGCAAACCACCCCTTCGGAGGCCCGGACGGCGTAACCCAATGCAGGCAGCGCATCGCCCGGATGCGCACATCCGCCGCTCTTCCCGATTCTCTGCGTCTGAAGCTCGCCGCAGACGACGACCTCTTGCTGCCCGAAGTTGTGCTCAACAGCATTCTTACAGGAACCGGAGTCTCCGTCGTTATCCCCGCGATGATGCAGCCGAAGCATCTCCGCAGCAACATCCAGGCCGTGGAGAGCTGCCGCTTCTCGCCGGAAGAGCTGGCCTCGGTGCGCATTGCGTTGTGCACCGCGGACTGACCCTCCAGCCATTTCCGCAACGTCGGCCAAACCAGAGCCGCACGCCGCGGCCTGGACTTGGCGCTGGCTCGCCGTCGCCGATGCGATAGTCTAAACCCAGCGCCAGGCGATGGAGTGGCATCCAATTCCTGAGCAGCGTGTGGGACTTTCTTCCTACGGGGGATATCCGGTCGGTGAAACCATGGGTCATCAAGCTACGCTCGTTCGCACGCAGGACCGGGGTCATTGGGATCATCAATCGCTTTCGGCCTGCCGGCCCCTATGAGCAGCGCGTCCACCAGGCGCTGACCTCCGCCGTACGGCCCGGAGACATCGTGTGGGATGTCGGCGCGAACGTCGGCGTCTACAGCGAACTTTTCTGCCAGTGGGTCGGAAAGGATGGCTGTGTCGTCGCCTTTGAGCCCTTTGCCGACTCCTGCCGGCAAATCCGGGAGCGGCTGCCAGACTGTGCCTGGCTCCAGGTGGAGAACGTCGCACTGGGAGACACCGAGACGACTGGCCGCCTGTTGATGGGGCCGGAATCGGTCGAGAACCACATCGACACCGCGCCGGACTCTAATGCTGCAGAGGCCAACTCCGTGCCCGTGGAGATCTGCCGTGGCGATGCCGTATGCAAACGCCTGGGCCGAGTACCGAACGTGATCAAGGTGGATGTCGAGGGCTTTGAGGAAGAAGTGCTGCAGGGGATGGGCGACATGATGTCAGCGCCCGAACTGCGCAGCATTCTGGTCGAAGTCCATTTTATGAAGCTCGAAAAGCGGGGTCGGCCCACCGCACCCATCCACATTGAAGAGATGCGCCGAGCCAGGGATTTCAAGACCAACTGGGTCGACTCCTCGCACCTCTTCGCAACCCGGTAGCCTGCCCTGGCACCAAAGACCACTAGATGCGGATTTTGCACGTCATTTCGGCGCTCGATCCGGCGGCCGGCGGCCCAGCGGAGGTGGTGCGCGTCCTGATGGAGTACGGCCCGGAAGGGTGTGACCAGGAGGTGGTCACCCTGGACGACCCGGACGAGTCTTTCCTCCGCCAGATCGCATTTCCCGTCCATGCACTGGGCCCGCCGACCTCCAAGTACGCCCGCAGTACCAAGCTGATTCCGTGGCTCAAGGCGAACCGCTCGCGCTTCGACGGAGTGGTGGTGCATGGGCTGTGGCAGTATCCGGGATATGCCGTCTGGAGGACGATGCGTGGCCACGTGCCCTATGTGGTATTCACGCACGGCATGCTGGATCCATACTTCAAGCATGCGTTTCCGCTGAAGCAGTTGAAAAAGTGGCTCTACTGGCTGCCGGTGGAGTACTGGGTGTTGCGCCATGCCGATCATGTGCTGTTTACCTGCGGTGTGGAGGCGGAGCTGGCCACGCGTAGCTTCTGGCTGCACCGCTGGAAGGCGCAGGTTGTGCCGTTTGGAACCACCGCGCCGGAGGGCGATGCCGACAGTCAGCGGGCTGCATTCTTTCAGGCATGCCCGGCCGCGCAGGGCAGGCGGTTTCTGCTGTTCCTGGGCCGGATCGACCGCAAGAAGGGATGCGATCTGCTGCTCGATGCGTTTGTGAAGGTGGCGGCTCAAAATCCGGAACTCGACCTGGTGATGGCCGGGCCGGACGCACAAGGCTGGCGCGAAGAGCTGCTGCGCAGCGTCCCCGACGCCGATATCGCAGCGCGAATCCACTGGCCCGGAATGCTGCGCGGCGATGCGAAGTGGGGCGCCTTCCGCGCCGCCGAAGCGTTTGTGCTGCCGTCTCACCAGGAGAACTTCGGCATCGCAGTCGCCGAGGCGTTGGCGTGCGGCAAACCCGTGCTGCTCTCCGACAAAGTGAACATCGCGGCAGAGATTGCCGCGGATGGCGCCGGGCTGATGGAGACAGACACGGCCGCGGGAACCGAGCGCCTGCTGGCTCGATGGACCGCGTTGCCACCTGCCGAACGAGAGGCCATGGCAGCTCAAGCTCTCAGGTGTTTCCATCGGCGCTACGACATGCGCGAGAATGCAAAGACAACGCTTCGGCTGTTCGAGAAGGGCAGTCTGTAAGCTTCTGCCGTTCTCTCCGAGGATGAAGGGGAAGCGAAGGCAAATGAAGTGCGTTAACCCGGATGGGACAGATTCCAGTGCAACTTCTTGGGGATTTCTAATCTGGTACCTCTCCCCTAGGCTGGGTAGATGAGTGAGGGCCGCCAACCAGAGGGCCTAGTACAAGACTGAACAAGGATGATCATGAATCTGGAAGCCTTGCAGCCGTTGCTCTACAACCTGATCGACGACGAATCCGGACAGGACCTGATCGACTACGCGCTGCTTGCGGCTTGCGTTGGACTTGCCATTGGCGCTGCGACCAAGGGCCTGGACAACTCCGTCAAGAACGACCTCAACACCATCGGGAACACACTGACCAACTCCGTCCTCTAGGACAGGTTTGAGCAGTCCCCGGAATTGCCTCAGTGAGCCATCAACGACCGAGATTCCGACCCTTTGCAGGATCAGAATGACGCTCCTGAAAGGGTGGACAGACCCAATCCAAGCATTCCTGGCTGAGAGTTCGAGCTAACCGTGCGGTCTATTCATCGTCTCGTAATAGACTCCCTGGGACCTGGCTTCTATACTGCCTGCTATGAGCGACAAAGCACTCACCTACACCACCTCCAACGGGGCGAAGGATGGCACGGTCATCCTCACACTCGAAGGGCCTCTGACACTCAGCAATATGTTTGCCTTCCAGGGACAGTTCCGGGCGATGAAGCCCGCTTGCCTGATTCTGGACATGTCCGGAGTTCCTTACATGGACTCGGCCGGACTTGGCCTGCTGACCAACTACTTTGTCGCCGCGCAGGGCGAGGGCCGCAAGTTTCTGCTGGCCTGCGTCAATGAGCGCATCCTGTCCCTGCTCGAGATGACCAAGGTCGATCAGATCCTGAAGATGTATCCGTCGGTCGGCGCTGCCGAAGACGCCTAGAGATCGTTCGCAACCGCCATGGCCGTGCGATCCGCATCCGTTGCGGCCATTTCCTGGGGCACGAGCCAGCGCATGGCTGAGGGTTCAGTCCAAATCCACCTGCAAAGCTGCTAAGAACCTCCGTTGCGCAGTCGATACCGGACCGCTGCAATTTGTTGCACACTCCCCGGATCCAGCGTCAAGTGGAATTAATCGTGCTGAAAATGCGCAACGGATTGCACATTCTCTTGCACGGCGCCCATCAAGTCACTGAATTCAAAGTCAACCATTCGGCCCCCAAAGTGCTTATTACTGCACAAGTGTGCCAGCCGTGTGTGCGCACATTTGCGCATCCCATTCAATTCTTGCCGTTCCAGTAATCCAGTTGAATTTCCGCAGAGGAGTTCGCCGAATGAAGAGCTGTCGCTATCTCGTTATCCTTGCCCTTTGCCTGGGGTTGACCCACTTCGCATGCGCCTTCCAGATGAACGTGCTCGATCCGTTTCCAGACCCCACGGTGGATGTTCTTCTCACCTCGAGCATATTCGATGTCAATTTCAGCCCCTGCTCCGCGTTGGAGCAAAAGCAGGGTTTCGTCGGCAGCGGGTGCTTCGAGGGGACAGACCTGCAAGTCATTTGCACTCCAGACTCCGATGACCGCGACGGCAAATGCGACTTGGACGACTACCACGGCGCCACCTGGGACAGCATTACCCTGACCTTCTCCGACCCCAGCTTGAGCGGAGAACCTTGCAGCATCCTCAGCGGCACCACGAAAACTCCATCCGTCTTCAGTGACACAAGTTGTACGACCAGCGGCAGTACCGATACTCTCACTTTCCTCGACGGCAGCATCAACTTTGGTGATACGTTTGTGATCGTGGAAGACGCGACGCCTGGGGATCCCAATCCTGACTTCGGAACCGGCGGTGCTGTTGCGGGCGTTGTGGGCGTGACTCCCGAACCCAACTCCGCCATCCTCCTGGCCACCGGAACCGGCATCTTCGGCCTGTTCCTCTACTCGGAACGCCGCCGGTTGCTCCGCAATCCGTTCCGCTCCTGACCGCGTTCGCCATATCGCAAGGCAACCCACAATTCGGCAAGCTCCACGGAGGGATTCTGTGCCAAAGTGCATAGAATCCCTCTTTTGCTTGCGTTCACCGTCGGCTTTCTGTCACGATAAAGCTCCCGTACCCTCACATTGCCTTCGTCCTGGGTGTCCGCTGAACACTCAAGTCGTGTAGTCTTTTGGTCTTAAGGAACCTCTCGCACCCATGGCTAGTGTCCCCCGCA
>Ga0302283_1004718_pt1 | contig 10153 bp, 8 predicted proteins | sample III_Fen_E1_4_FD_198770 | JGI IMG/M metagenome (GOLD analysis project Ga0302283, IMG submission 198770) | Peat permafrost microbial communities from Stordalen Mire near Abisko, Sweden - III_Fen_E1_4 | ecosystem: Environmental > Terrestrial > Soil > Wetlands > Permafrost | place: Sweden: Abisko...
AATCCATAACATCAAGATAGGTGGGCAGTACGGACAGACCTTCCTGCGCGAGAACGACAGCCTGGGTGTGGTGGAGTCAACCTATAACTCACCCTGCATGGATGCGGTGACCGGCAGCCCGTTGCCCGGATACGCCAGCCCTTCCGCGTGCCCCGGCGGCGCGATGATCCCGAATCCCAACTATCTGCCCGTTCTCACTCCTTACGACCTGACTCGCGGCGGCAGCGAGTATAACTTCCTGGGCCACACCGATGTAAAAGAACTCGCCATGTATATCGAAGATCAGATCAAAGCCGGTAACTGGCTATTTAATCTGGGGCTGCGTGGCGACGTGTACAACGGCCTTACATCGGCTACCCAGACGGAGCCGCGCGTGGGTATCGCGTATAACATCAAGCCGACCACGACCGTGCTGCGCGTCTCCTACGCGCGCACGCTGGAAACGCCCTTCAACGAGAACCTGGTGCTGTCCAGCACCGGATGCTCGAATGCCGTGCTGTCGCCGCTGCTGAACTGCACTTCGGGCGTATCAGGAATCCTACAGCCCGGCTTTCGCAATGAATTCCATGCCGGCCTGCAACAGGCCTTCGGCAAGAGACTGGTCTTCAGCGGCGAGTACATTTGGAAATACACCCACAATGCTTTCGACTTCAGCGTGCTGGGCAATACGCCGATTACCTTCCCCATCGACTGGCATAACTCGAAGATTCCCGGCTACGCCTTGCGCGCGGATGTTCCCCAGATTCATGGCTTCAGCGCTTATCTTGTCGCCTCCTCGGTGGCCGCGCGATTCTTTCCGCCGCAGGTGGCCGGAGCAGGAGCCACCGTCGGCAAGGCTGGTTTGCCCTTCCGCATCGACCACGACGAGAAGTTCAACCAGACCACTCATCTGCAGTACACGATCTCGCGCGGCAAGGCGCTCAACGGCCTTTGGGGCGGCTTGAACTGGCGCTATGACAGCGGCCAGGTGGCCGGAGCAACACCTTGCTACAGCCCGGCCGATCCCAACACTGCCTGCCCGAACACTTCAATCACCTTGCCGGGCGGCGTTCCGGAAGTTGCAATGGTGGACAACAACATAGCCCCAACCACTAACCCTGTGACGGGAGCAAATGTGTATCTTCCCTTGACTCTGGATCAGGAGTTTCAAGGGGGATTTGCCTGCAATGGAGTCAAGGCAGACGTGAACAATCCCGCGACCTACTTTGCCGCTTGCCCAGCCTCTGAGCTCACCTCGAACCTGATCGATATTCCCGCGCCCGGAAAAGGCGACAACGACCGCGACCCGCCGCGCATTCAGCACCGCGACCTCTTTGACGCATCCATCGGTAAGGACAACATCTTCCATGCGGAACGCTACAAGCTCAACCTCGACTTGACGGCCATCAACGTCACCGACAAGCATGCGCTCTATAACTTTCTTTCTACTTTCAGCGGCACGCACTATGTAACTCCGCGTGCGCTCACGGCGAAGATCACGTTGAATTTTTAGCGGGAACGCCCTTGCGGGGAGGCGGCAAATGGCAGAAAATAGAGTCATGTTGTCCTTTTCCCGCATGATACTCGCGAGTGCCTTATCTTTTTTTTGTCTGGTTCTCTTTTTGCCAGATTTTCCTGCCCAGGCTGAAAAACGAACAAAGTCTGAACAGATGCAGGATTTGCTTCAGCGGCAGATGGCCTGGGACGAGAATTCGACGAATGCCAAGAATCCCGGCGGCCTGCACTTTCAGTTTTTCAAAATAGATGAAACAGGTTCTTCGGGGAAGAGAACTCTTACCTACCGCGTTTACGTTCGCAGAGCTCCCGAAGACAAGAAATACACGCTCACAGTTTGGCGGAGCCCCGCCAGATTCCCGGCGATATCTATCTCAACGCCAAAGGGCTTCTGATGGTGCACAAACCCAAGCCGGGCCAGGAAGACAGTGACTTTGTAGGGGATGATGAACTGCACCTGGCAGTGCAGGCGGCGCAGGGCGAGCCTATCCGCTATGCTCTCGCATCGTCCGACAAGCAAATTATTATTGATGGCACTGTAGTTCCATTTCCGCTTGAAGACCAGGGCCAGGGCTGCCGGCTTGAAGTGCGGCTTGCCGCGCCCGAGGCTGATGCTGTCCTGATTTCCGCCGATGGGCTTTCCGCAAACGCTGATGTCCCGATCCAGTTGGTCTCCGCTGGCGAGACGGAAACCGGAAGTTTTCACGCCGACGCTCAAGGCCACGCGGTGACGACGGATCTTCCTTTTGTGGCCAACCTGGATCGAGGTTCGCTCAGGGTGGCGCTGGTCACACAGGGGTGTTCAACCGCCGTCGAAGTTCCTTGGGGAAAGAAAAGTTACCATCTGCGCTAATAAATCAACGTACCGCGGGAACCCTGCGCCTCGCCTATTTGCTCATGCTGTCTCATTTCTCGCGGCGGCGCGAGCCTGCCAACACCTCCGCGCTTTATAACTTTCTGTCACCTTATTGATCCGGCCCTCAAGATATGCATCGTGGCCTCCCATCCTTTCCGGAAAGAACGCGGAAAGGGTGGGGCACGCTGTTCAATTTCCTTTTGGCCGGATCAGTAAGCGGCACGCACCATGTAACCCCGCGCGCATTGACGGCAAGAACTAAATTGAGATTTTAACGAGATTTCGGTTGCGGGGAGGCGGCAAATGGCAGAGAATGTTGCCATGTTTCCTCCCCCCCGCAATACGCTCGTGAAATCTCTGTCCATTTTTTGCCTGGTTTTCATTTTGCCGTTTTTTTCTGTCCGCGCCGCTGGACAAACATCCTCCGAAATGAAGGATTTGCTCGAGCGCCAAAAGAATTGGGACGAAAATCCAGCGAAGGGAAAAAATTCGGACGGCCTGCGCTTTCAATTTTTCAAAATGGATGAAACAGGCTCTTCCGGGAAGAGACTTGTTACCTACCGCGCTTACGTCTCTGGAGCTCCCGAAGGGAAGAAATACTCGCTCACGGTCTGGCGGATCGGATCAGAGCCTCGCCAGATTCCGGGCGATATCTATCTCAACGCCAAAGGGCTTCTGATGGTGCACAAGCCCAAGCCGGGCCAGGAAGACAGTGATTTTATAGAAGGCGATGAGCTGCATCTGACCGTGCGAGCTGCGCGGGGCGAGCCCATCCGCTATGCTCTCGCATCGTCCGACAAGCAAATCACTATTGATGGCACGGTAGTTCCATTTCCGCTTGCAGACCAGGGCCAGGGCTGCCGGCTTGAAGTGCGGCTTGCCACGCCTAATGCCGATGCTGTCCTGATCTCCGCCGATGGGCTTCCCGCCAACGCTGATGTCCCAATCCAATTGGTCTCCGGCGGTGCGACGGAGACGGGAAGCTTCCACACCGACGCTCAGGGCCACGCCGTGACGACAGATCTTCCCAATGCATCCAACCTCGATAGTGGTTCGCTCAGAGTGACGCTGGCCACACAGGAATGTTCAACTGCCGTCGAAGTTCTATGGGGAAAGAAAAGTTACTATTTGTACTAATAAATCGCCGAGGCGCAGGGTTCCCGCGCCTCGGCAATTTGCGCTTGCCGTCTCATTCTCCGTCGCGGCGTGAGCCTGCCAGAACCTCCGCAAAATGTATCCCTTCGCGCGCCGATAACTGCTCAATCTGCTCCCTGCAACTGAAGCCGTCAGCAACAATAATCGTCGCGGGCGCGGCGGCGTTGACCGCCGGCAACAGGCCGAGATTAGCGATGGCCTTGGAAACCTCGAACTTATCAGCCTCAAAACCAAATGGTCCCGCCATGCCGCAGCAACTGGAGTTGATCAGCTCCACCGCCGCGCCGGCTTTTTTCAGCAGCGCGATCTCGTTCACCGGCCCGCCGAAGACTGCTTTGTGGTGGCAGTGGCCGTGCAGGATTACCTGCGCGCCCTCAAGCCTGCCCGTTACCCACTCGGGAGCTTTGGCGGCCAGCCAATCGGCCAGCAGCCACACTTGTTTGCTCATGCGTTGCGCGCGAGGGTCGTCAGGAAAAAACTCCAGCGCCTCATCTTTGAAAACGCTGGCGCAGCTTGGTTCGAGGAAGATAAATGGCAGTCCGGCTTCAATCTCCGGCGCCATGCGGTCAAGAACTCTCGCCAGATAAGCGCGCGCGGCGCCCAGCAGGCCGAAGTCGTAAAGCGCACGGCCACAGCAGATGTGGCCTTTGGGAACCTTCACTCGAAAGCCTGCCTGGGTAAGAACGGCTTCAGCGGCGGCCAAAGTTTGCGGGTGATAGTAGTTGTTCCATGTGTCCGCCCAGAGCACCACCTGCTCTCCGGCCGGCTCCGCTTTGGTTGCATTCTTCCTGCTCGAAGGCCGCGGCACGTTGCTGGTCTCGTCGCCCGCCGCTCTTGCCTTCTTGTAACTCTTCCCGGCAAGTCGCGGAAGCTGGCGCTCTTGCGCCACGCCCACAATGCGCTTGATGAGCGGGCTGGTCAGGCGGCCGGTGAGCACGGCGTTGGTCAGCGCGGGAGTAATCGAACCCAGGAGGGCCAGCACGTCGGAAAAACCGAAGACATAGTGATGCAGCGGGTGCGGGCGGTGCTTGTAGCGCTGCGCCAGATACTCGGATTTGTAGGCGGTCATGTCCACCGACACCGGGCACTCGGTTTTGCACGCCTTGCAACTGAGGCAGAGATCGAGAGCCTCGTGAACTGCCTTGCTCTGGAAGCCTTCCTTGCGCAGAGCGCCGGCGAGCATCTCCCACAGCAGCCGGGCGCGGCCGCGAGTCGAGTGCTTCTCCTCGCCTGTGGCGCGGTAGCTGGGGCACATGACGCCGCCCTCGGTCTTCAGGCAGGCGCCCACGCCTACGCAGCGCGCCGTGGCGCGTTCCAGCGAGCCATGATCGGCGGCGAAGACAAAGTGTGTCTCCAGTTTCGCCTGCTCCTCGCCGGCAACGGGCGGCGCGTGACGCAGATTTTCCACCGGATCGTAAACGCGCACCGCATCCGACAGCTTGCCGGGATTCATGCGGTTCGCCGGATCCCAGATGGCCTTGAACTCCTGAAAAGCGCGGATAAGCTCAGGGCCGAACATTTTGGGCAGCAGCGCCGCGCGAGCCTGGCCATCTCCGTGCTCGCCGCTGAGCGACCCGCCCAGACTGAGAACCAGATCGGCGGCGCGGTCGATGAACTCGCGGAAGCGCCGCACGCCCTCCACGGTGTGGAAGTCGAAGTTGATCCTCAGGTGGACGCAGCCCTGGCCGTAGTGGCCGTAAAGCGGGCTGCGATAGCCGTACTCGGCCATGAGAGCCGTAAGCTGGCGCAGGTAAGTGCCCAGCCGCGCGGGAGGAATGCCGGCGTCGTCCCAACCCTCAAACCGCTCTGGTTCGCCCGGAACAAAAGCCGTCGCGCCCAAAGCCGATTCACGCACACGCCACACTGCTGCTGCGTCAACGGCGTTATAGATGCGCGCAGTGGGCGCCTCTGCCCAGCCTTGCGCGGCTTGAACGAGGGCTTCCGCCTTGGCCAGCGCCTCCGCCGCGTCCCATGCGCCCATCTCCACCAGCAGAAACCCACCGCCGGGCGGAAGCAGCGCAACATCGTTCATCGCGAGGTTTTTGCGCTGCATGAAATCAACCAGCAGCCCGTCGAATCCCTCGAGGCCGATGGGCGTGAATTCCAGCACGCGCGGCACCACGTCGGCGGCGAGGAATGTGTCCTTGAAGCTCAGCACTGTCAACACGCGGAAGGGCGGGCTGTTAGTCAGATTGAGCGTGGCGGCTACGGCTGTGGCGCAAGTGCCTTCAGAACCCACCAGCGCGCGGGCCACATTGAATCCGTTCTCGTCCAGCAGCTCATCCAGGTTGTAGCCGGAGACGCGGCGTGGAATGCGCGGAAATTTTTCGAGAATGAGCTTGCTGTAACGGTCGCGCAGTTTGGCCAGGTCCGCGTAAATCTGCCCCACGCGACCGCCGGCGAGAATCAGCGCTTCCAACTGGGCGGGCGAGGTGCGGCCCACCGTCATGCGCGTGCCGTCATACAGCACAATGTCCAGCGATTCGATGTTGTCCACGACCTTGCCGGCCATCAGCCCATGAACGCCGCAACTGTTGTTGCCGATCATGCCGCCCAATGTGCAGCGCGAGTGCGTCGCCGGGTCGGGGCCGTAGGTCAGATGGTGACGCTCGGCGGCATCGCGCAGCCGGTCGAGAACAATCCCCGGCTCCACGCGCGCCAATTTGGCGACAGGGTCGATCGAGCCCAGCTTGTTCATGTAGCGCGAAAAATCAAAGACCACTGCGACGTTGGCGCATTGGCCGGCCAGGCTGGTGCCTGCGCCGCGCGGCAGCACGGCCGCTCCCGTGGCGCGGCAGGCGGCCAATGCGGCTTCCACGTCGGCGGCGTCGCGAGGCAGAATCACGCCCACCGGAAGCTGGCGGTAATTCGAGGAATCGGCAGCGTAAAGCGCGCGTGAGCCAAGGTCGAAGCGAACATCGCCGCGCAAGCTCTTTTTAAGCAGCGCTTCCAATTCACGATGCGCGGAAAAACTCTCATGGTCCAACGGAGGCTGATTAGAAAGGACGGAAAATGGCGGCGTACTCATTGTTAAATGGTAACGCGTTGCCTGTTGTTTCCGTTGTGAGCTGCGTTACCGCGTGGGCCACTCTTCTACGACGATGCCGAGGTCGTTGAGTTTTTGAATGGCGGCTTCGACGTTGCGGCGGACTTTGACGCGGTCCTTGTTGCCAGCCAGAGGCGACTCGGCCACGGCGATCACGCGGCCATAGCGCCATGCGCCGGCGGGCAGAGCAATCAGCGCCTGCGCCAGTTCGCCGGGGCGCAACTGAACCTCCTGGCGGCGGGCGGCTGTGGGGCGCAACATGCTTCCCTGGCCCACTGTGCTGGGGTTGGCGTCGGCCAGAGTGATGCGCAGGTTGAGCATGTCCGCGCCGACCGAAAGAAAGGGATTGGCCCACGCTCCCGGCTCGTGCACATCCACATACATGCTCTTGGTGGGCAGCGGAATGCCTGCCAGTGCGGTTCGCTGGCTGTCGAGTTCGGTGGCCGCGGCCTGGGCCTTATGCTCGGCGTTGACGGCGTTCTGAGCGACGCCGGCAACCTCCTGCTCTTCCTTGTGGCAGGCGGTCAGCGCCACGCCCAACAACAGCGCCATGGCCGCAAATCCTTTAAGTCTTGAGTGCTCGTTCACTCTTCAAGAATAACAGGACTAACGCTCCGTCTATTTCGGCGTTACGGCTGATTCTCCGGGGCTAAAGCCCGGGTTGGTCCATCAGGCTTTATGCGGGGATTGAAACCCACGCCTCCCTCCGGATGGAGATTTTCCGCAGTTTGTTATTCGCCCTTCCAAACGGGTGGGCGTTTTTCCAGGAAGGCTTGCGTGCCTTCGTTCTTGTCGGCGGTGCCGCAGAGGTGGCTGAAACGGACGGCCTCACGCAGCAGGGCGAGGTCGAGCGGCAGATCGATGCCCTCATCGACGGCGCGCAGGGTCTCGGCCAGGGCTAGCGGCGCGTTGGCGGCGATCTCCTGCGCCAGGGCCTCGGCGCGTGGCATCAGCTCGGCGGCGGGAAGCACTTCATCGACCAGCCCGATGCGCAGAGCCTCGCGCGCGTCGATGATGGCGCCGGTGAGCAGCAGCTTGAGTCCAGCGCCGCGGCCTACGAGGCGCGGCAGGCGCTGCGAGCCGCCGTAGCCGGCCATGATGCCCAGCTTGACCTCCGGCTGGCCCAGGCGCGCATCGTCAGCCGCCAGGCGCAGGGTGCAGGCCATGGCCAGTTCGCAGCCTCCGCCCAGAGCGAAGCCCTGGATGCAGGCGATTACCGGCTTGCCCAGAGTCTCGATGCGGCGGAAAACATCCTGTCCGCGCAGGGCAAAGACGCGACCCTCTTCAGCCGAGAGCGCGGCCAGTTCGCGGATGTCGGCGCCGGCAACAAAGGCCCGGCCACCGGCGCCGGCGAGAAGAATGACGCGAATCGCCGAGTCGGCGGCCAGATCATCGAAAACTTCTGAAAGCTCGGCGATGGTCTCGGCGTTCAGGGCGTTGAGAACCTTGGGCCGGTCGAGGGTGACTTGGGCCAACGGAGGGCGCTTGTCGAGGTGAAGGTTCTTGAATTCCATGCGTGAGAAAGGTTAGCAGATGGCAGCGTAAGGCTGTCTAGAGGCATGTAAACGCTTGAATTTTCCGTGGCTCGCTGGCGCGATGCTCCGCAGGGTGTTTGCGGAACCGGAACATGCAATAGTACCTTAAACCACATGATGCACTTGTCCGTTTTTAGGCGCGCCCGCCTGTCCGGCGCCGGCAATATTTTCGGGTCTTGGCCGCTTCTCGGCGTTGCCGTCTGCGTAGTGCTGAGCTTGAGCCTTTCCGCTTCGGCCAGAGGAGCGAAGAACCTTGCGCCGGCGACGCTGGTGGAGGCGGCGACTTATCTTCCCTGCGGCGATGGATGCTCCGCGCTCTCCGAGCCGGCCAGCGCCTTTTGCTTCCGGCAGGGCGATCAAGTTCTTGTCGGGGAAGGGAAGAGCTACCTGCATGAAGGCAAATTCTCCAGCCTGGAAGAGCTTGCGGGGAAGCAGCTTCAGGTCCGGTTCAATGGGAGTCATATCTGGATGAGGCCGCCCGGCGGGGACACCGTGAAAATCGAGCGCGGCTCACGCTTCGAGAATTTCCGAGACTCCGGTTGCATCCGGGAGGTGCGCGGGCCGATTCTCAAGGCCGCCTACGCTCATAAACGGCCGGGGAAGGTTCCTGCCTATGCCTTTGCGCTCGCCGGCACGGGCAAGGGCGATTCGTATCTCTGGTTCCAATGCGATCTTGATCCCCATGCGTCCGTGATCGCCTGCCGCAAATGGTATGAGAACGGCGATTTCATCGGCAAGGATTGGTACTGCCCCAAAACGCAGGATGGCGCGCCGGTTCCGGCGGATTTTGAGATTGATCGGCTTCTCAGTCAGGCGGGGAGGCTGGTTCTGAAGTCGGGCGCCGTGGTGCCGGAGGACCATCGCGCAAGAACCAATGACGTGCTCGACCGGCCCAATGAGGCTTGCCGGTAAGGCTGATCGGTCACTTGCCGATCAGGCCTTTGGCAATAGCGTCCAACATTCCGTTGAGGAAATTGATGGATTCGGCGGCGGAGTAGCGGCGGCCGATCTCCAGCGCTTCATTGATGACGATGGGGAATGGCGTGCCCTTGAAGCCCAGCATCTCGCCCACGGCCATGCGCAGCAGATTGCGGTCCACGGCGGGCATGCGCTCCAGGCGCCAGTGCTTGGAGTTGGCCACGATCAGCTCATCGATCTTTTCCTGGTGAGCGACGGCCACGCGAAAGAGATCCTCGGCAAAGCCGCGCACCTCAGGCTCGACCTCGTCGGCGGCCTTCCAGAAATTGGCGCGCACCTGGTCCGGCGTCTGCTTGCCGATGTCCGCCTGAAAGAGCATCTGCATGGCCAGCTCGCGCGATTTGCGGCGGCCCGAGGTGTGATGGATAGTGGCGGTCAACGCGGGCCGTCCGTTCGGAGCTTGCGGTTGAGGCTGACCATCTCGATGGCCGCCGTGGCGGCTTCGAAGCCCTTGTTGCCGGCCTTGATGCCGGCGCGGTTGAGCGCCTGTTCCAGAGTCTCGCAAGTGAGTACGCCAAAGCTGTGGGGAATGCCGGTCTCCTGTTGCGATTGGCCAAGGCCGCGCGCCACTTCGTTGTAGATGGCTTCGTAATGGGCGGTTTCGCCGCGCAGCAGGCAGCCGAGAGGGATAATGGCGTCCACCCGGCCCGCGTTTGCCACTGTGCGGGCGGCGGCTGGAATCTCCCATGCGCCGGGAACGCGAATCACTTCAATGTCGGCTCGCTTTGCGCCGCTGCGCAATAGTGCGTCGAGCGCGCCCTCAAGCAGCCGTTCGGTGACCACCGCATTCCAGCGGGCCACGATGACGGCAAACTTCATGCCTGCGGCAGAGAGATCGCCCTCGACGGCCACTGGCTTGCCTTTGACCGGATCGATCCATGCCCAGAAGCTGAAAGCAAAACCCGGCTCCGGCTCAACGGTGAAGAGGCGCGATTTCCACTGGGTTTCCGTGATGGCGGAGAGACGCGCAACAGCAGGCTCGCCATCTTGTGCGCGCAGCCAGGCAGCGGCAGCCTGATGCACGGCGTCCAAAGCGGTCACCTCCACCAGCACATCGGCGGTAGAAGGAAACTGGCCGTCCACGAACTC
>Ga0302283_1004731_pt1 | contig 10135 bp, 8 predicted proteins | sample III_Fen_E1_4_FD_198770 | JGI IMG/M metagenome (GOLD analysis project Ga0302283, IMG submission 198770) | Peat permafrost microbial communities from Stordalen Mire near Abisko, Sweden - III_Fen_E1_4 | ecosystem: Environmental > Terrestrial > Soil > Wetlands > Permafrost | place: Sweden: Abisko...
GCTCAGCCGGGCACGAGCACGGTGCCGATGGAGCCGGGCGCCGTCGCTTCGCGCACCAGGTCCCCTGGCACGAGGCGCCCGAGGATGTGGATGGCGCGCACCCCCTCCGCAAGCGCGGCGAAGGACTCCTCGAGCTTGGGGATCATCCCCCGGGTGACCACCCCGCTGCGGATGAGCTCGTGCCCCTCGGCGACGGTGAGGCGGGGGATGCGCGAGGCCGGATCCTTGATGTCGCGGAGCACGCCGGGGACGTCGGAGACCAGGAACAGCCCCTCGGCCCCCAGCTCGATGGCGACGCGGTTGGCGACGGTGTCGGCGTTGATGTTGTAGATGGCGCCGTCGGCGCCGGCGCCCAGACAGGCCAGCACCGGCACGAAGCCGTGGTCGAGGAGCAGCGAGAGCAGCTCCTTGCCGACCCCGACCACGTCGCCCACGAGGCCCAGATCCACCGGCTCCGGGCCGGCCCCCGCGTACACGGTGGGCGGGCGCCGGGTCGCCTCGATGACGCAGGCGCTGGCGCCGTGCAGGCCCACCGGGCGCGCCCCCGCCGCGCCGAGCGCCGCGCACAGGTCGACGTTGAGCTTGCCGGCGACGACCATCTTCATCACGTCGAGGGTGGCCTCGTCGGTGACGCGGCGGCCGGCGACCTGGCGCGGGGTCATCCCCAGCCGCTCCTGCAGCTTGCTCGCCTGCGGCCCGCCGCCGTGGACCACCACGACCCGCCTCCCGGCGCGCACCAGGTCGGCCACGTCGCCGGCGACCACGGCGAGGGCCGCGCTCCCGATCACCTCTCCGCCGAGCTTGACGATGATCACGGGTAGCCTCCCGGGTCGGCGAGCGTGGCGTCCTCGTCGAGGCCGAGCGCGATGTTCATCGACTGCACGGCCTGGCCGGCGCCGCCCTTGATGAGGTTGTCGATGGCGGAGAAGCAGGCGACGACGCGCTCGTTGCCCTCCACCGGGCCGAGCTCGAAGCCGACCTCGGCGTAGTTGGAGCCGCTCACCGCCACCACCTCGGGGAGGCGCTTGGCCGGCACGCGGACGAAGCGGGCGCCCTGGTAGGCGGCGTGGAACGCCTCGGCGATGCGCTCGTGGGTGAGGTGCGCGTCCACCCGCGCGAAGCTGGTGGCGAAGATCCCCCGGCTGAGCGGCGCGCTCACCGGGACGAAGTGGAGGTTGAGCCCGAGGGCGCCCTGCTCGGTGAGGGTCTGCTGGATCTCGGGGAGGTGCTGGTGGGAGAGGGGCTTGTAGGTCTTCAGGTTGACGGCGCGCACCGGGTGGTGCGTTCCCGCCGCGGGCGCGACCCCGCTGCCGCTGGAGCCGGTGATGCCCACGGTCTCGACCCCGCCCTCGAGCAGGCCGAGGCGCGCCAGCGGCAGGAGCGCCAGGGTGATCGCGGTGGCGAAGCAGCCCGGGGAGGCGATGAGCTGGGCGGTGCGGATGGCCTCCTTGTGGATCTCGGGGAGGCCGTAGACCGCGTCCTTCAGGAGGTGGGGCGCGGGGTGGACGGCGCCGTAGTACTTCTCGTAGGCGGCCGGGTCCTTGAGGCGGAAGTCGCCGGAGAGATCGATGATCCGGGTGCGGCTCCCGGGGACTCCGAGGATGCGCGGCACCGCGGTGGCGCTGACCTTGTGGGGCAGGCCGAGGAAGACCACGTCCATCCCCGCGGCCGCCTCCTCGGGCGAGAGCTTCTCGAAGCGCAGGTCGGTGCGGCCCTCCAGGTTGGGGTGCGCGGCCGAGAGCGGCTCGCCCACGTAGTCGATGGAGGCCACCCGCACGAGGTCGACGTCGGGGTGGATGAGCAGCCGGCGGATGATCTCGGCGGCGCCGTAGCCGCTGCCGCCGAGGATGGATGCCTTGAAGCGCTTCATCGCGCGGGTTTACCACCGCGGCAGGCGCTCCGGTCGGGGATCTTTCCGGCGCCGCGGGGCCCCTCGGCCGTGGCATGCTCTCGCCATGATCGACGCCCTCCGCGCTCACCTCGCAGGTCGACAGGAGCCGATGCTGGCCGCCATCGAGCGCCTCGTCGCCGTCAACTCGTTCACCGCCAACCGGGACGGAGGCGTCCGCGTCGGGGAGCTCCTGGCGGCCGAGCTCGCCGCCATCCCCGGCGTCTCCGTGCGCGTGGTGCCGTCGACCCGCTTCGCCCCTCACCTCATCGCCACCACCCGCGCGGCGGAGGCCTCGGCGGAGGGCGCGGTCGCCATCGTCGGCCACCTCGACACCGTCTTCCCGCCCGGCACCTTCGAGGGGTTCCGTCGCGACGGCGCGCTGGTCCGGGGGCCGGGCGTGCTCGACATGAAGGGCGGCCTGGTCGTCGCCATCGAGGCGCTGCGCGCGCTCGCCGCCGCGGGGCTCCTGGAGCGGTGCAAGGTGCGCTTCGTCATCGTCTCCGACGAGGAGGTGGGCTCGCCCGAGGGTCAGGGCATCCTCCGCCGCGAGCTCGAGGGCGCCGCCTGCGCGCTGGTGCTGGAGGCGGGGCGCGCAGCCGACAAGGTCATCACCGCGCGCAAGGGGACGGGCAGCGCCGCGGTGGTGGCGGCCGGCAAGGCGGCGCACGCGGGCAACGCGCACGACAAGGGGGCCAACGCGATCTGGGCGCTGGCGCGCTTCGTCGACAAGGCGCAGGCGCTCACCGACTACCCGCGCGGGGTGACCGTCAACGTGGGCAAGATCGGGGGCGGGCAGAGCAAGAACACCGTGCCGGATCAGGCCGAGTGCGCGGTCGACTTCCGCTTCGAGCGCATCGCCGACGGCGAGGCCACCTTCGCCGCCCTGCGCGCCGCCGCCGCCGAGGCGGAGGCGAGCGTGCCGGGCACCCGCCTGACCGTCGACGGCGGGCCCGCGCGCTCCCCGCTGGAGCGCACCGACGCCAACGTGGCCCTCTACCGCGCCTACGCCGCGCACGCGCGCGCCGCCGGGCTCGGCGACGGCGAGGCCGCGCTGCTGGGCGGCGGCTCGGACGCGAGCACCACCGCCTCCATGGGCATCCCCTCCATCGACGGCCTCGGCCCGCGCGGCTCGGGGTTCCATACCCGCGACGAGCTCATCGAGGTGGCCACGCTGGTGCCCAAGGCGGAGGCCATGGCCGCCTTCCTCGCCGCGAGGCTCGGCTGACGCGACAAGGCGCTCGCCAAGCGGCCCCGCCCGGCACTAGCGTAGCGGCCATGGCCAACCCGACTGCCCTCCTCGAGACCTCGCTCGGCAACCTCAAGGTCGAGCTCTACACCGACAAGATGCCCGTCACCGCGGGCAACTTCGTGAAGCTGGCGAAGAGCGGCTTCTACGACGGCCTCCACTTCCACCGCGTCATCGACGGCTTCATGGTCCAGTTCGGCTGCCCCCACAGCAAGGACCCCAAGAGCCCCCGCGCCGGCACCGGCGACGGCCCCGGCGGCACCATCAAGGACGAGCACCCCGACAACGCCAAGATCTCCAACGAGCCCGGCACCCTGTCGATGGCCAACACCGGCTCGCCCAACAGCGGGAGCTGCCAGTTCTTCATCAACACCGTGCACAACTCCTTCCTCGACTTCTTCAGCCCCGGCGCCTCGCGGCACCCGGTGTTCGGGCGCGTCGTCGAGGGGCTCGACGTGCTCAAGAAGATCGAGAAGACCAAGACCGACGGCGGCGACCGGCCGCTCACGCCGGTGAAGATGATCAAGATCACCGTGACCGAGTGAGACGCACCCTCTTCCTGATCGCGGTGAGCGCGCTCGCGTAGGTCGACGCTGCCAGCGTGATCAGGAGCCCGTCGTACGGCGCGCGCAGCCGCGGGTCGCCGAAGTAGAGCATCGCCACCGCCAGCAGCCCGAAGACGTGCAGCGCGAGCAGCATCGCCCGCGCGCGCTGCCGGCGGAAGGCGAGCACCATCGCCCACAGCGCCGCGGGCAGCACCAGGCGGTTGTGGGCGGTCTGGGCCGTCTCCATGTAGGAGCGGAACGGGACCTGCCCCACGTCCGGCCAGGCGACGTTGTAGAACCACAAGAGCGCCAGGTGGCTGGCCGCGTACTTCACCTGCCTCACCGCGCCGGTGCGGTGCACGCACTCGGCGGCGAGCGTGTACATCGGCGCGGCGTCCCACATGTGGCCGGTGACGTTGATCGTCGCCCCCATCGCCGGGTCGAGGGTGAACAGGGCGTCGGGGTGCGCGGCCGCGTAGCCCGCGAGCCCGCTCAGCGAAGGGGGCGAGTAGCCGCCCTTGCGATCCGGCGCGACCGAGGTGATCGCCGTCGCGTGGCAGCGCCCGAAGGCGAAGTTGAGCGGGCCGTTGGCGGCGATGAGGCCGTAGGCGCCGGTGTGGAAGTGGACGCGCGCCGCCGAGACCACGGTGACCAGCGCGAGCGGCGCCACCAGGGCCGGCGCGATCACGCGGAGGCGGAAGCGGTGCCAGGTCCGGCGGCGGAGCAGCCAGTGCAGCCCGTAGAGCGGCAGCGCCACCAGGATCTGGGGGCGGAAGATGGCGCCGAGGGCCAGCGCGACGCCGAAGAGCCAGGCGTCGCGCCGGCGCCCGCGATCGGCGTAGGCGAGCCCGTGGAACGCGGTGGCCGAGAGGAAGAGCGCGAAGGGCGGCTCGCTGAGGGCGTAGCCGCCGAGGGCGATCCACGGGTAGTAGACGGCGAGCACCGCGCCGACCACGAGCGCCACGCCGCGGCTGCGCGTGAAGCGCCGGGCGAGCGCGCACGTGTAGCCCACCGCGAGCGCGCCGAGCACGGCATAGGCGGCCCCGAGGGCGGTGCCGTTCTCGCGGCCGAAGACCCGCATCACCAGCGAGAGGAGCCAGTGCGTGCCCCAGGGGAAGAGGGTGAAGTAGGGCCGCGGCTCGTCCGGGAAGAGGATGCTGGTGCGGGCGCGCTCCAGGTAGCCGCCCATGTCGGCGTAGGCGAACTGGAGGAGGGGGTGGACCGAGAGGTTCCACCACAGGCGCACCGCGAGGGCGAGGAGCATCACCGCGATCGGATCGCGGCGGGTACGAACCCAAATCAAGGGAGCTTCTTGCCGTTGCTGAGCATGTCGTCGAGGACCGCGTCGAACTCGTCGATGGGTCCGGCACCCACCGCCACGGCCATCGCTGCGGCCTTGGGTGGCGGCGCGGGCTCGAGGCGGCGCACGCGCTCGGCGACGCCGCCGCGGTGGTCGGGGTAGCTGGGGTTGGCGCGGGCGACGCGCTGGAAGTAGTAGAGCGCCTGGTCGGTCTGGCGGCGCTCCTCGTAGCAGTCGCCGATCTCGTAGGTGAGGGCGGTCTCCTGGTCGGGGGTCTTCACCTGGGCGTGGAGGCCGCGGATGTAGGAGCTGATGGCGGCGTCGGCGTTGCCCTGCTCGCGGTGGATGGTCCCGATCATCCACTGGCAGACGCACTCGCGCCCGGGGTCGCGGCCGGCCAGCTCGAACTCGGTGATGGCGTCGCTGACGAGGCCCATCTCCTTGTAGGCGGCGCCGAGGTCGTAGTGGGTGGCGGCGTCGGACTCGGAGATCTCCTTGGCGACGCCGGCCTTGAACTGCTGGAAGACCTGCTCGACGCTGATCTGGTTGGGATCCTCGCCGGGCTGCGCCTCCTGCGGGGGGCCGGCGTCGAGCGCGTCGAGGGCGTCGAGCGAGGCGGCGATGTCGAAGGCGCGGTCCTCCGGGCTGTACGAGGGGGGAGCGCCGTCGCGCCCGGGGGTTTGGGGGTACCCCCCATCGCGACCGGGCGCCACGCTGCGGGGCACGGTGCGCGTGCCGCTGCCGCCGCCCTGGGCTGCGGCGGCGTGCTCCTCCAGCTCGCGCAGGCGCTCGAGGAGGAGGGGGTGGTTGGGCAGGCGGCTGAGCTGCTCTTCGAGGAGGTTGCGCGCCTCGTCGAACATGCTGTTGGAGGCGAAGAACTCGACCTCCTCGAGCGCGTCCTCGTCGAGCTGGCCCGTGCTCTGGGAGGCCGCGGGCGGCGGCACCATGACCTGCAGCTCGGGCCGGGAGACGGCGATCTCGGCGGAGTCGCGGGCGAGCGGGTCGTAGGCCTCGCCGGCGTCGTCGAGCGCGAAGCTCGGCAGGGGGGCCTCGCCGAAGGGATCGTCGAGCTGGCTGGCGGCGAAGGCGCGGCCGTGGGGGCCGTGCCTCATCGCGTCGGAGGGGCTGACCTCCTCGAGATCGTAGGACGGGAGGGGGGCGCTGGGATCGTAGCCGTCGGTGCTCGGCGGGTCCTGGGCGGCGGCCTGGCCGTCCTCGGTGGGGACGGTGTAGCCGAGCGCGCGCAGCATCGCGATGGCGTCGGGCTGGCCGGGCTCGAGGAGGAGGACCTCGTCGAGGAGGCGGGTGGCGGCGTCGACGTCGCCCTCGCCTTCGAGCGAGCGGGCGAAGGCCAGCATCTGGCGCACGGCCTCGGCCTGATCGCCGGCCTCGATGAGGACGTCGCAGAGCTTCTCGCGCAGCTCGCGGGAGGAGGGCAGCTCCTCGACCGCCTCGAGGAGGACGGCGACGGCCTGGTCGTAGTCCTTGGCGCGCCGGTAGGAGTCGGCGTGGGCGAAGGCCTGGCGCACCCGCGCGTTGGGCTCGAGGCCCGCCGCCGGGGGGCTCGACTGGTGGAGCGCGAAGGGCTCCGCGGCGGAGGAGACGGACGAGTCCTCGTCGACGAGGACGTCGGCGTCGTCCTCGATGGCCTCGAGCTCGAGATCGAGCGACGACTGCTCGGTGCGCGGCGGGGGCGGCGCCGGCGCGGGCGCGCGCCGCTCGGGGGACGGCTCCGGGACGTGCAGCGCGGCGGGCGCGTGCGAGGGCTGGCGCATCGCCGCGAGCTGGCGCACGCCCTCGTCGAGGGGGGCGCGGACGAGGAGCGCCTCCACCAGGGCGTTGAAGTGGTCGAGCTTGCCGGCGTCCTTGGCGATGCGGGCGGCCTCCTTCTGCACCTCGATCGACTTCTGGGGCTGGCCCAGCTTGTCGAAGGAGCGCGCCAGGAGGGCGAGGGTCTCCAGGTCCTTGGGGTTCTCCTTGAAGCAGATCTGGAGCTTGGAGAGCGCCGCCATGGCGTCGCTCGGCTCCCCGCGCTCCAGGTAGATCTCGGCCGCGATGCGCGCGAAGCGGGCGTCGGCGCGGTGCTGGAGGAGGCGGTCGACGACCTTGAGCGCGTCGTCGCGGCGGCCCAGCTTGAGGAGGATCTCGGCCGCGGCGCCGAAGCGCTGGATGGCGTTGTCGATGTCCTTGACCCGCATGAACGCCTCCGCGAGGCGCAGGTGCGGGAGCGGGTTCTGCGGGTCGAGGTCGACCACCTTGCGGAACACGTCGATGGCGTCGCGGTCGCGGCCGGCGCGCTGGTAGCGGGTGGCCACCTCGTCGTAGGCGGCGAGGGCGTCGCTGGTGAGCTTGAGCTCGGCGTACGTCTCGGCCAGCTTGGGGACGATGTGACCGAAGCGGTCCTCGAGATGGGGGACGTGCTTGTGGATGATCTCGCGGATCTGCTTGTAGACCGCGATGGCTTTGAGGTGGAAGCCCTGCGCCGAGTAGAACTGGCCGACGCGCTCGTAGGTGCCGATGGCGTCGGCGTGCTGCTCCATCTTGAGGAACAGATCGCCGATCTTGAGGAGCGTGCGGACGTCCTTCGGGTCGTCGACGACCAGCTTCTGGTACTCGACGATCGCCTTGTCGTAGCGCTTCTTCTCGACGAGCTTCTGCGCCGCTTGAAGGACCTTGTCGCGATCGACCGCCACGGCGATGAAGATCTCCTCGGGCCGAGGTAGGGCCGGCTCCGTTTACCGGGGCACCGGGCCCACACCGAAACACCTACCGAAAGCCTTCACCTCGTACAAGCACGAGGCGAAGCTGCCGCGAAAGTCATCCAAGGTAACGCTTCAGGAGGACCGCCTCAACGCCCGCGTGGGCTCCACCTTCGACCATCTTCGACCATCTTCGACCATCTTCTAGTTGGGGAGCTTGAAGACGGCGAAGAAGGTGGCGCCGATCGCGAGCACGGCGAGCGCGAGGGTCAGGATACCAGCCGGGCCCCGCTCCTGCACAGATCCCAGCGCCATCTTCCGCGCGCGACCGCCGATGACGTGGTGCAGCGCGATGACGCCGAGCGCGAGGGGGAGCTTGGCGTGCATCCAGTGGTGGAGGCGCAGGTAGTACGCCGGGTCCTGGAGGAGCCGCGCCAGGCCCGCCACGAAGGAGATGACGAAGGCGGGGACCGCCAGACGTCGGTAGATGTCGGATGCGAGCTTACCCCGCACCTTGGGCTCGGCCGCTTCGCTGACGAGGACGACGCCCACCGCGAGGATGGAGCCGATCCAGACGATGTTCGCCGAAATGTGGAGCCAGATGAGGACGAGGTCCATGGCGTCCGGTTAGCCCCTTCCGCCCATGCCGTCACGTTTTCCGTGCGCGACGCGGTGCCCAAGCGTACCCCGGCCGCTCGACCGTGCTCGTTTTCCGCCTTAGAGTGGCCCGCCATGACGATCCTCTCCGCGGCCCCGCACTCGCGGGCGCCTTTCGCTCCGGGCGGCGACACCCCCATCGACGCGGCCACCTGCGAGCGCCTGCTCGGCGTCGCCCTCTCCCGCGGCGGGGAGTACGCCGATCTCTTCTTCGAGTACCGGGCGGGCGGCGGGTTCAGCTTCGAGGAGGGCATCCTCAAGGCCGCCTCGCGCGGGGTCTCCGTCGGCGTCGGCGTGCGCGTCCAGCGCGGCGACGCCACCGGCTACGCCTACACGGAAGATCTCACCTGGGAGTCGATGAAGCGCGCCGCCGAGACCGCCGCCACCATCGCCACCGGCTCGAAGGGCACCGCCCCCATCGCCGTCACCGCCCGCGCCGTCCCCCGCCGCTACGACCTGCCGGCGATCTCCTTCGACGTGCCCGGCCTGGAGAAGCGCGCCCTGCTCGAGCGGGCCAGCCGCGCCGCCCTCGCCTTCTCCCCCGAGATCATCAAGGCCGAGGCCAGCTTCGCCGAGGAGCTGCGCGAGATCCTCATCGCCACCAGCGACGGCATGCTGGTCCACGACGTCCAGCCGCTCCTGCGCATCGGCGTCCGCGCCGTCGCCGAGCGGGACGGCAAGCGTCAGGACGGCTCCAGCGGCGGCGGCGGCCGGATGACCATGGCCTACTTCGACGACAAGTCGCCGGAGCTCCACGGCCGCGAGGCCGCCCGCGTGGCGGTCGCCATGCTCGAAGCGGTCGACGCCCCCGCCGGCGAAATGGAGGTCGTCCTCGCCCCCGGCGACAGCGGGATCCTCTTGCACGAGGCGGTCGGCCACGGGCTGGAGGCCGACTTCAACCGCAAGGGCACCAGCAACTACAGCGGCCAGGTGGGCAAGCCCGTCGCCAGCAAGCTCTGCACGGTGGTCGACGATGCGACGCTGCTCCAGTCGCGCGGGACCATCAACGTCGACGACGAGGGCAACGAGCCGCAGCGCAGCGTCCTCATCGAGGACGGCCAGCTCGTCGGCTACATGCACGACCGGCTCTCGGCGCGGCACTACAAGCTCACCCCCACCGGCAACGGGCGGCGGGAGAGCTTCGCCGCCTCGCCGCTGCCGCGGATGACCAACACCATCCTCCTCGCCGGGCCGCACGATCCGGAGGAGATCCTCAAGACCGTCAAGCGCGGCGTCTTCGCCAAGCGCTTCGGCGGCGGGCAGGTGGACATCTCCAACGGCGACTTCGTGTTCTCGCTGACCGAGAGCTACCTGATCGAGGACGGCAAGCTCACCACCCCGCTCAAGGGCGTCAACCTCATCGGCAACGGCCCCGACGTGCTGCGCAACGTCACCATGCTCGGCAACGACCTGGCGACCAGCGACGGCATCTGGACCTGCGGCAAGGACGGGCAGAGCGTCCCTGTCGGGGTGGGGTGCCCGACCATCAAGATCGACAAGATCACCGTGGGCGGGACCCGCATCGGTTGATCACGATGGGGGGGCCGAGGGCCCCCCCAAACCCCCTGGTTCGGCGTTGGCAACGTCGTCGTAGGGGTCGGCGACCTCGTGATGGAGGTCGGCGAGGGCGTCGACGGGGTCGGGGGACCGCGTCAACGCCATCGGCGAGGGCGTCGACGGGGTCGGCGAGGGCGTCCACGGGGTCGGCGAGGGCGTCCACGGGGGTCGGGAGACCGCGTCAACACCCTCGGCGAGGGCGTCAACGCCATCGGGAACCGCGTCGACGCCCTCGGCGAG
>Ga0302283_1004732_pt1 | contig 10134 bp, 7 predicted proteins | sample III_Fen_E1_4_FD_198770 | JGI IMG/M metagenome (GOLD analysis project Ga0302283, IMG submission 198770) | Peat permafrost microbial communities from Stordalen Mire near Abisko, Sweden - III_Fen_E1_4 | ecosystem: Environmental > Terrestrial > Soil > Wetlands > Permafrost | place: Sweden: Abisko...
GCGCCAGACTTCGTCGTTGCCGACCTCGACGATGGTGCCCGCGAGCTCGTCTGCGGCGCGCTCGTAGCCACTCCTGAGCAAGGCCCGGGCGGCGGCGGTCCGCACCGCCCTGACCTCGTGATCGCGGAAGAGGGCGAGCACCCTCTCCGTGGTCTCGGGCTTGTCCTTGCGGCTGGCGATCAGGTGGAGGAGGGGCGAGATGAGGAGCAACTGCCCCCAGTAGGCGTCGTCGAGCGCCTTCTTGGAGCCGCCCTTCGGGACCTTGCGGACCGCGTCGAGCTGCGCCGGCAGGAGCGCGAGGGCCCTCTCCGTGGCGTGCGGGTGGTTGAAGCGCGCCAGGGCGGTGCGGGCGACGCTCCGCAGATCCTTGTTCTGGAACGCGTCGAAGAGGACGTCGAGCGCCGGGTCGCTGGTGCCGCCGCCGAGCGCCTGGACCGCGACCTTGCGTACGTCGAGCGCGCGATTCTGGGCGTAGAGCCGGAGCGCGATGGGCTCCGCCTGGGCGGGATCGACCTTCGCCAGAAGGCGGAGGGCAACGACGCGGATCTGCGGGGATCCCTTGGCCGTGGCCGCCACGAGCAGGGGCCCGATCTCCGCGGGGTCGAGGACGGCGGCGAGCACGCGCAGCCTGCGGGCGTCGGTCGCCTTGCCCGTCTCGATGTTCAGCGAGGCCATGAGCTCCGGCGCCACCAGCCGCCCGAGGGTGGGCAGGAGCTTCTGCTCCACGAAGCGGCCGACGGAGGCGTCCCCGAGCGCGGGCACGTAGAAGGGCAGGAGCCGCAGATCGCGCGCGGCGCCGCGCTTGACCGCATCGGCGAGGACGCGCGTGCGCCCCTTGCCCCGCACCGAGAGCGCCTTGACGAGCGCGAGCAGCTCCGTGGGGGAGAGCGGCGACTCGATCGGGGGCCCCGCGGGCAGCGGCGCGAGATCACCGCCCTCCGTGCGCGCCACCGCCGGAGACGCCTGCGCGCCGCGGACCTGGGCCATCAGCACCGCGAGGTCGAGCAGCTCGCCCGCGGCGGACTTGCCGCGAGCCTTCTGCACCTTCTCGACCTGCTCCACCACCTTGGCGAGGGCGGGCACCCTGGGCCCGAGCGGGGCGAGCTTCTGCCGCCGGGTCTCGAGATCGGCGTCGGAGCGCGCCACCTGGGCGCCGGCGAAGAGGAGACGTTCGGTGTCGCGATCGAGGAGAGCGAGGGTCTCTTGGGGCATCGTCGTGGGTCCTTGTCACATCCCGAGGCGGAGGTGCTTGTCCCCCGCCAGGAGCGAGAGCGCCTCTCCGAACACCGCCCGCTCGAGCGGATCGAAGAAGAGCCGCACCGCGAGCGACCCGGGCCCGAAGGCCCCCGCCGCAGCGCGCAAGTTGACGGTCGTGGCGAACGGCGCCCGCCGTGGATCGCGAATCAAAAGGCGTGCCCCCGCCGCGTCCTCCGCGACGACCGCGTCCCCCACGAGGCCAAAGCGCTTCACCGCCAGGAGCACCACGGCATCCCAGGGGTCGAGCGGATTCTTGAGCTGGCCGCGGAGGAGCTTGAGGAGCGGTTCGAGGGGCTTCGCCTGAGCGTGCACCGCGACGTGGTCGGCGGGCGTGCGGGGGCGCTCGCTCACGCTGTCGCCGTCGTCGTTCCAGCGGATGCGGCGGTTCACCACGTCGCCGGGGTAGAGCGCGGCCTCCTTGACGTCGAGCACGCCCAGGCGCGATCCGCGCAGCTTGCCACCGGCCTTCAACGCCGCGTAGGGGAGGACGGTCTGCTCCTCGACGATGGATCCGTCGCCCAGGTCGAGCAGGTAGCCGCGCGCGGTGTGGAGCGAGGTGACGGGATCGTCGATGCTCTCGTGCGCGAGCTCGAGGAGGGTGCGGCCCGTGACCCAGTAGCCGGCCTCCTTCAGCTCCGGGAGCTTCCACGCGCGGCCAAGGAGCGACTCCACCTGCGCGTCGGCGTCGCCCTGCGTGGCGCCCTCTTCCAGCTTGCTCTCCAGCGCCCGCTGACCCCAGCGCACGGTGGCCCAGAGCTGGGTGACCAGCGCGGCGATCTGCGCCTGTCGCCAAGCCGGGAGGCCGCGGGCGGCCTGCTCGTCGCCGTCGTCCTCCTTTTTGCCGGCGGAGACCAGCGCCGAGAGCCGCTGCAGGGAGCCGGCCGCCTTCCTCATGTCGGCGTCGGCCATGCGCTTGGCCTGGGAGTCGATGGCCTTGATGCTCTTGCCAGTGAGGCCGCCGAGCCCACCGCCCACCAGGTCGGCCAGGAACGTCTCCAGGGTGTCGAGCGCGCCGCTCTGCTCCTTGCTCTTCTTCGCCGCCGCAACCTTGTCGACCTTGCGCGGCGCGGCCTCGGCGGGGGCGGCCGCTTTCTTCTCGGCCTTCTCGGCGCGCGCGGTGAGCTTGGCGCGCTTCTCCAGGAGCGCGGCCGGCGGCACTCCCACGGGGAGGGTGTCGCCGCGGGCGACGAAAGCGAGGAGCAGGCCGAGCCCGTGCTTGCAGGGGAACTGGCGAGAGGGGCACGTACAGCGGACCGTGGGCTGGTTGCCGCCGGTGGCGAGATCGATGGAGACCTCGTACGGCTTCTTCCCGGAGCCCTCGCAGAGGCCGAACATCAGCGTCCCGTCGTCGTTCTTGGCGAGCTTCTTGAGGGCCCCCTTCTTGAGGAGATCCCGCCCTTCGACGAGGGCCTTGTCGTTCGGCGCCATCTCGGCGACCGACTGCTCGGTGAGGTGCAAGGGCATGACGGGGGACGCTACCATGAGGGCCTGCGGTCGGCGTAGCCGAGCGCACGTCATGATGGTCGGTGCGCTGGCCGCCTGAGCCGCAGTCCGGTACCAGGGCGGGGGTCGCCCCCCGCCCCTCTCGTTACTCGACGCTGAGGATGACCCCGGCGCCGACCGTCTTGCTGCCCTCACGGACGGCGAACCGCATCCCGGGCTCCATGCCCACCGGCTTGCCCAGCTCCAGGGAGACTTCGGCGTGGTCCCCCGGGGAGAGCTTCAGCGCCCCGCAGAGGTCCACGACGGCCCCCGTGACGTCCGTCGTGCCGAAGAAGAACTGGGGCCGGTAGCCAGCCGTGATCGGCGTGTGCCGGCCACCTTCCTTCTCGGAGATGACGAACAGCTCGGCCTTCGCCCTGGTGTGCGACTTGACCGAGCCAGGGGCGATGAGCACCTGACCGCGGACCACCTCGTCGCGAGCGACGCCGCGGAGGAGCAGACCGCAGTTCTCCCCCGCGCGGGCCTCCGGCTGGTCCTTGTGGAACATCTGGATGCCCGTGACGACGACCCGGCGAGGCTTGGACTCGGCGTCGACGAGACCGACGATCTCGACGGCCGCCCCGACCGGGAGGACCCCCCGCTCGATGCGTCCCGTGACGACGGTGCCACGCCCCGGGATGGTGTGGACGCCTTCGATGGGCATCATGAACGGAGCCGTGAAGTTGCGCTGCGGGTCGGGGAAGTGCGCGCTCATCGCCGCGAGGAGCTCCTGGATGCAGGTCCCATCCTTGCCGGGGTCTCGCAGCGCCGCCAGCGCGGAGCCCTTGACCACGGGCGAGCCCTCGAAGCCGTGGAGCTTCAGGCAGTCGATCGCCTCTTCGACGACCAGCTCCAGGAGCTCGGGGTCCGCGACATCCACCTTGTTGATGAACAGGACGATGCGCGCGACCCCCACCTGGCGAGCGAGCAGGATGTGCTCCTTCGTCTGGTGCTGGGGCCCCTGGCTTCCATCGACCAGGAGGATCGCGCCGTCCATCTGCGAAGCCCCGGTGATCATGTTCTTGATGTAGTCCGCGTGACCGGGGCAGTCGACGTGGGCATAGTGGCGGGTAGCCGTCTCGTACTCGACGTGCGAGACGGTGATGGTGACCGTCTTGCTCTCGTCCCGCACCGTGCCGCCCTTGGCGATGTCTGCGTAGCTCTTCGGCTTGGCGAGCCCCGCGTGAGCCTGGACGGCCAGGAGAGCCGCCGCCAGCGTGGTCTTGCCGTGATCTACGTGCCCGATGGTCCCGACGTTCACATGCGTTTTCATGTTCCTTGCCCTGGGTTGCCAACCCGTTCCTTCTTCTCTCCCTGTTGCGCCCCGCCGGAAGCGCTCCGGCTCCAGGGACGTTGAACGTGACGTGATGAGCGGCCGTCTTCATCGACGAGCCGGGGTGATGAACCGCTCACGGGGAGGGACTCGAGCCCCGACCGAGTGGTCAACAGCCACCCGCCTCGCCACGTGGCCACCCGTGAATACAGCTCCGGTACGGGTGTCATGAGCACACGTATCCTTCGCTTCCCAGGACAGCGCCTGGAATCCACTGGGGCCCGAAATGCCGAAGGCCGCTTTCCCTCGAGGGAAGCGGCCTTCTTGAGTGCCCTGTCGGGCGACTGGAGGAACCGCTTCCCTAGGTATTGGCCTCCGAGTTCGCGAACCCGGAGTACCGCTTGCTCAGATCGAGGCCCAGCTCGAGGGACGACGCTGCCATCAGGCTTTTCGCCTGCGGCTGCGTCGACGGATGAAGGGCCCTGAGCGTCATGTCTGTAGTCCTCGACTCGTACAGCAGCTCGGACGCTCGTGCAAGGAGGAAGTCCAATCCACATCATTCTTCGCGGCTTCGTCGTCGACGACGCCCTCGCCGACCTTTCCCACCACCGCAAGACCGAGGAAGGCTGGGGGGCGGACTGTCGGGGCGCGCCTTCGATCTCGGCGATCACGAGATCGATGAGCGCGGCCCCCGCACGTCGGTTGCAAATTCCTGTCGACTGCGAGAGCTTGCAGCATGGCCCAACCGACCGCGCGCACGTCGCGGGTCCTGCTCGCAGCGCTGGCAGCCATCCCGTTCCTCTCGGGCTGCAGATCGTGCCGGACCGCCGCGCCGGCGTCGTCCTCGTCGGGCGCCGCGCCCTCCGCGCCGGCGGCGTCCGCCGCGACGACGGTGCGGCCGCGGCATCCGGCGCGGGTCCGTCAAGGCAGCGTCGTCGGTATCGCGCCCGATGGGGACGTCCTCTACGTCGCCGACGAGGACGCCAGTGTGCTCCACGTGGTTCCCCTGCCCTTCGACAAGGACCAGCCGACGAGGGCCATCCCGCTGCCGGGGCGCCCCGCGCAGGTGTTGCCGCTCGACGGCGAGATCCTGGTCAGTGTCCGCGACCCCGGTCTCCTGCTCGTCCTGCGTCCGGACCCGGAGGCGGGCCTCGTCGAGACGGCGCGGATCGCGCTGCCGGCCGACGCGTGGGGGATCGCGGTGAGCGGGGACGAGAAGACCGCCATCGTCAGCTCGGCGTGGACCCACCAGGTCTCGAGCGTCGATCTCGCCACGCGCACGGTGCGCTTCTCGGTGGACGTCGCGCGTGAGCCGCGCGGCATCGCGGTGCTCGCAGACGGGTCGCGCGCGTACGTGAGCCACCTGATCGGTGCGGCGCTGACGCGGATTGACGGGATCGGGGGCGACGCGCCGAAGGTCGTGCGCGACGCCTTCCCGGCCGCTCCGCTGCGCGCGCCGCGGGGATCCAGGCAGCTCGGGGAGGCCTCTCTCGGCTATGCGCTGCTGCTCTCCGCGGACGAGCGCCGCCTCTACGCCGCGCGCCACGCCTTCGGCGCGCAGTCGAGCCGTGGCTGGGCTGGCGAGCCGACGGTGGACGTCCTGCTCCCGCGCGACGACGCGCCCCTCGCTCCGGCCGCGCGGCCCGACGCCGGGACCGCCCTCCCGTGGCGGGACCTCGACCCCGATAGGGACCGACCGTTCCTCGCCCTCCCGGCGATCGGCGCCTTCGCGCCGCGTGCGCTCGCGTGGCGGCCGCGGGAGGGCACCCTCCTCCTGGTCGGGGAGGGGAACGGCGTCCTCTCTCTTCGAGCTCGATCCGCACGCGCTCGATCCCTCGTCGGTGCCGCTCGACAGCTACCCGCTCCCCGGCTGCGGCGCCCCGAGCGGGATCGCCGTCTCCGCCGACGATCGCACGGCCTACGTCTTCTGCCGGTCCACCAATCAGCTCGCGGCGCTCACGTTCGCTCGGCCGGGGGGCGGGCTCGACGCGGGGGACGCCGTCCGCGTCACGCCTCTCGGCGAGGGGCCTCGCGACGCGCAGGTCGCGGAGGGACGGCGGCTGTTCTACACCGCGACGGACGTCACGCTCACCGACGTCATGTCCTGCGCGAGCTGCCACCCCGACGGCCGGGACGACGGGTTCACCTGGCTCCACGACACCGGGAGCATGTTCCCCACCTGGACCTTCCAGACCAGCGCTCCCAGGGGGGCCCGCCGCCAGACGCCGATGCTGGCGGGTCGCGTGGAGACGACCGGGCCCTACGGGTGGCTCGCGGAGAGCAAGACCCTCACCGATCGCATCGTCGCCGGCTTTCGCCTGCACCGGCGCGGGTGGTGGTCCAATTACTCGCCCGAGACGCCGAAGGACCCGACGGAGGCGCCCAAGGCCCGCGCGCTCGCGGCGTTTCTCCGGACCGGCCTGGTGCCCCCGCCGCGTCCCGCGGGGGAGCTCTCGGACACGCAGAAGCGTGGCAAGGCGCTCTTCGAGAGCGCGGCGGTCGGCTGCGCCAAGTGCCACAGCGGGCCTTCGTTCACCGATCGTGCCCCCACGCCCCTGCGCCTGCCCACCCGGGACGCCGGGCTCGACGACGAGGACGACACGCCGTTCGAGGAGGGGATCGTGGGCGGCTACCGGACCCCCTCGCTCCTCTTCGTCGGCGGCACGCCCCCTTACTTCCACGACGGGAGCGCGCCCACGCTCGAGGCTCTCTTCGAGCACAACGGCGACCGCATGGGCAAGACCCAAGAGCTCGACGCCGGCGACCGCGCGGCGCTGATCGCCTACCTGAGGACCTTGTGAACCTTCGCGCGGCCTTGCCCCTGATCGCCGGCCTCCTGCTCTCCTCCCGCGTCGCCAGCCCCGAAGGCGCGCCCGACGCGGGCGTGAAGCGGGAGTCCCTGCCGCTCCTGGGCCCGATCCCCGAGGAGCGATCCAGGCCGCCGACCCTGGCCGAGTGGACTGCCGCGCTCGACATCGGCGGGATCCCGCCCAGACGCCCGCTCACGATGGGAGCAGCGCCTGGCTCTGCTCCCGCCCCCCCGCGCTCGTCCGAGTGCAAGCTGCGGCGCGTGCGGGAGTGGATCCGCTTCCGCTGCGTGGCGGACAAGCTGATCGGCGCGGAGCTGCTGGCCGGCACTGCGAGCGAGGTGTCGTACTCCAACATGTCCGACGCGTGTCCCCCCGCCGTCGCGGCGGACGACCAGGCTGACCCCTATCGAGACCAGACCATGGTGTGCAACGCCAGGGTCGAGATCGTCTTCCCGATCCGCCGCGGGGATCGCCGCTTCTTTCAGATCCTCCGGCAGGGTCCCAACGAGTGGAGCGGGGTCATCGGCAGGTTCGCGACCGTCGAGATCCGCTCCGTGCTCGAAGTGGCCTGGGTGGCAGAGGAGCCTCTGCCGGTGGTGGTCACCGCGCAGTACGGGCCGTGATCGCTCGTGGGAGAAAAGCCCCAGATCGGCCTTCGAGGTCGACGTCCGCATCCCCCGGCCCGCGACGGCAGCCGTCGCCGCCAGCCCTTCCGGCAGGTAAGGCGACGTAGGCGTCGGTCGTTCGGGGCGCGATCTCCGCAGCCAGCGCGTCCATCGACTACAGTTCGCCCCTTGGACCTCCCCATCCACGCGCTGCGAGCCGAGTTCGACCGCCTCCGCGACGAGCGGCGGCTCGTCGTGAGCGCGCCCACCGGCTCCGGCAAGTCGACGGAGATCCCTCGCTGGTGCGAGGGCCGCGTGCTCGTCGTCGAGCCGCGGCGCGTCGCCTGTCGAGCCCTCGCGCAGCGCGTGGCGGACCTCGAGGGCGTGCCGCTCGGCAGCTCGGTCGGCTACCGCGTGAAGGACGAGAAGCGAGCGAGCGACGACACGCGGGTGGTCTTCGCCACGCCGGGGCTCGTGCTGCGGGCATGGGAAGAGGTCGCGCGCGTCGATACGCTCATTCTCGACGAGCTCCACGAGCGCAGCCTCGACATCGACCTGCTCCTCGGGCTCGCGATGACGCGCTTCAAAGGGAGGCTCATCGTCATGTCGGCCACCGTCGACGGCGACCGCATCGGCGCCCACCTCGGGGCGCCGCACCTCCGCGGCGAGGGGCGGGTCTATCCGCTCACGATCCAGCACCTGGGCGGCGAGCCGCTCCTCCCTGATCCGCGGGGGCTCGAGTCGCGGGTCGCGCTGGCGCTCGACGCGTGCCGGGACGCGCCCGGCGACGTGCTGGTGTTCCTCCCTGGAAAGGCCGAGATCGCCGAGTGCGCGCGCTCTCTCGGCGCGCGTCGCGACCACGACGTGGTCGTGCTTCACGGCGAGCTCGCGCTCGACGATCAACGCCGCGCGTTCGACGCCTCGACTCGCCGCAAGGTGATCCTCTCGACCAACGTCGCGGAGACGTCGCTCACCATCCCCGGCGTCGGCGTCGTCATCGACGCGGGCCTCGTGCGGCAGACACGCTACCACCAGGGGCGCGGCTTCTTGACGCTCGTGCCCATCGCCGACGACAGCGCCGCCCAGCGCGCGGGCCGGGCAGGCCGCACGGGGCCAGGGCTCGTGATCCGGTTGTGGAGCGCGTCGGCGCGCCTCGCCGCGGTCACGCCCCCCGAGGTCCATCGCGAGTCGCTGGTCCCCATGGTGCTCGGCGCGGCGGCGTGCGGCGTCCGGCTCGAGGACCTCCCGCTGCTCGATCCTCCCAGGGATCACGCGCTCGCCGCCGCGCGCGGGGAGCTCATCGCGCTCGGTGCGCTCGACGGCGCCGGGACGATCACCGAGCGAGGCCGCGAGCTCTTCGGCCTGCCGCTCGACGCGCCGCTCGGGCGCCTCTTGATCGAGGCGCGGGCGGCCGGATGCCTGGAAGACGCCATCGACCTGGTGGCCGTGCTCACCGCCAACCGCCCGCTCTTCGTCGCCCGGGATCGCCCCGCGCTCGGCGACGATCTGCGCGCCGCCGCGTGCGACGTGACCGCGTGCATCCGCGCGTTGCGCGAGGGGAGCCCGGACACGCACGGGCTGAATCGCGTCACCCTCGAGCTCGCGCGCACGGCGTCGAAGCGCCTCCGCCGCGCGCACGGGCTACCTCCGCAGTCCGGCGCGGGTGCGCCGATCGAAAGCGAGCGCCTCGTCCGCGCGGCCATCGCCGCCGATCCGCGCTGCATTCACGTCGCCCGGGCGCGCGGCCGCGCCGTCACGTGGAGCAACGGCGGCACCGAGATCGATCTCGGTCGCGAGAGCGCCCTCACCGACGCCAAGAACGTCGAGGCGATCGCGGTCTTCGCGACGCGCGCCCTCGGCCTCGGTCTGCAGGGCGACACCACGGTGCTCATCACCTGCGCGACGCCGGTGTCGCTCAAGCTCCTCGCCAGGCTCGGGCTCGGGCGCGATCGGCTCGCCGACGTCACCCTCGAAGGCAGGTCGCGCATCGTCGCGAAGGTCGAGCGGGTCCACGCCCGGCGCGTCCTCGAGACCCGCGAGGAGGTCCCACAGGGCGAGGTCGCGCGCGAAGCGATGGCGACGCTGCTCCTCCGTGGGTCGCTCTTTCACGCGGCGATGATCACGACCAGAGAGCGGCTCGCCGCGACGTCGCTCTGGGCCGGCCTCGCGGCGGCGGGCCTCGGGACGGGGAGCTACGAGCTCGATGGCGCGCCGACCGAGGTGCCGGCCATCGAGGCCTGGGTGCGCGCACGGATCGAAGCGCTCGGCGTCGAAGGCGCCGACGACCTGGCGCTCCTCTCGCCGCAGGACTTCGAAGCACCCGACGTCCCCGCGCCCGTGCGCGCCTACCTGGACAAGCAGTACCCCCGCACCGTCGACACCGGCGACGCGAAGTACGAGGCCGAGTACGCGATGAACGCGCGGCAGGTCACCCTCCGCATGGTGCGCGGATCGCGTCGGGAGCCGCCGCCGACCGGCTACCTCCCGCGCTTTCCGGGGCTGCGCGTCGTCGTCGAGACCGGCAAGACGGTGCGGGTCGTGCGCGAGCGAGGGTAGCCCTTGGCTGCCGTGGCGCGCCCAGGCCCGAGCCGACCATCTCGCAGAAAGACCGGAGGTGGACGCGAGCGGCGGCTTCGACGTAGCCTCGGCGCATGCTGGGCCGCAATCGACGCTGGATCGCGCTCGCGGGGGTCGCCTCCGTGTCGGG
>Ga0302283_1004754_pt1 | contig 10106 bp, 6 predicted proteins | sample III_Fen_E1_4_FD_198770 | JGI IMG/M metagenome (GOLD analysis project Ga0302283, IMG submission 198770) | Peat permafrost microbial communities from Stordalen Mire near Abisko, Sweden - III_Fen_E1_4 | ecosystem: Environmental > Terrestrial > Soil > Wetlands > Permafrost | place: Sweden: Abisko...
CGATGTGTGCTGCCCTAGCGAGAGGCTTGACCCTCGATGAAATTGTTGCGGCCGCACTGCATCTCACACCCGTGCCTGGAAGGTTTCAAGTGGTGCCAGGGTCGGCGGAGGCGGGATTCACGGTGGTGGTGGATTATGCGCATACGGATGATGCGTTGCGGAATCTGATTGTCCTGGGACGTGAGTTGGTTCGAGAGCGCGGGGGGCGCGTGATCACGTTGTTTGGGTGTGGTGGGGATCGGGATCGGACGAAGCGTCCGCGTATGGGGCGGGCGGCGGGTGGGGGCAGCGACCTGGTGGTGCTGACCAGCGATAATCCGCGCAGCGAGGAGCCTATAGCGATTATCGAGGAAGCGCTGGTCGGTGTGCGGGAGACAACGACGGAGTGCATCGTGGAGCCGGACCGGGCCGCTGCAATTGCGGTGGCGATCAAGGCGGCGCGCGCGGGAGACATTGTGCTGCTTGCAGGCAAGGGGCATGAGAAGGTTCAGGTTCTGCACGATCGAACTATACCCTTCGACGATGCGGCGGTGGCGGAAGCAGTCTTGAAGGAGTTGCAATGAAGCTGAAGCTGGGCCAGGTGGCCGATTGGATCCACGCAGAGGGCGACTTCACCACCAACACGGAGGCGCTGGGTTACTCGATTGACTCGCGTACCATCGCGGCGGGTGAACTCTACTTTGCGGTGCGCGGCGAGCGGCTCGATGGGCACGACTTCGTTGAAGCGGCGCTCGCAAACGGGGCGGTTGCCGCGGTCGTGAGCATGCGATGGCTGGAGCCGGCGGGGATGGACTCATGCAAGTTGCTGCGTGTTCCGGATCACGACGGTTGCGGCGTCCTCGATAGCTTGCAGCAGTTGGCGCGGGCGGTGCGGCGCAGTTGGGGCAGGCGCGTTGTCGGGATCACCGGATCAGCGGGCAAGACCACGACGAAGGACGCAGTGGCGCAGGTACTTGGCGCGAAATTTCACGTGCTGAAATCACAGGGCAACCTGAACAACGCCTTCGGACTTCCGCTGCAACTGCTGCGCCTCGAGGCCGAACATGAGGTCGCCGTGGTCGAGATGGGGATGAACCATGCAGGCGAGATTGCCGCGCTTGCGCGCATTGCAGAGCCGAATTGGGCAGTCGTTTCGAATGTTGCGCCGGTACATCTGGAGTTTTTTGCCGATGGCATCGAGGGTATTGCCCGCGCAAAGTATGAGCTGATCGAAGCACTGCCGCTGGATGGGATCGCGGTGCTGAACTGCGATGACGAACGAGTCGCAAAGTTTGGCGACGGCCTGGGCGACCGTGGGATCTTCTATGGGGCAGGCGAGTGCGCAGAGATTCGCGCCGTACAGATAGCCGAGGTGGGCGCGGAGGGGACCGTCTTTACCGTGACGGCGTATGGCGAGCGTGCGAACGTGCAACTTCATATGCTGGGACGGCACAACGTACACAACGCGCTGGCGGCGATTGCAGTGGGATTGCGCAGTGGCATGTCTCTAGCTGAGTGCGCGACGGCGTTGGGTGATTTGCGCGCGGGTGACAAACGTGGGGAAATCTCCGAGTGGCACGGCGCAACCGTGATCAACGATAGTTACAATTCGAATCCGCGTGCGCTGGATGCGATGGTCGACGCACTATTGGCGATGTCGGCAGACCAGGGCCGGCACATTGTGGTGGCCGGCGAGATGCTGGAACTGGGCCCCCAGGGCGAGGCGCTGCACCGCGAATGTGGGGAGCGCATGGCCGAGCGCGGCGTGGATATCGTTATCGGCGTGCGTGGGCTGGCGGCGGCGCTGGTGGAAGGAGCGGCGCAACGTGGGGTGGAAGCTCACTTTGTCGCGACGCCGGAGGAAGCAGGAGCGTGGCTGAAGGCGAACCTGAGGCTCGGCGATGCTGTTTTGCTGAAGGCTTCGCGTGGAGTGCGGTTGGAGCGCGCGCTGGCAGGTCTCGTCGCTTGACCTAGTGGGTCCGGGTTGTGAGATACCGGGCGAGAGACTTGAGCGGATCGGCTGCAGCACCAAAGGGCTCGACTGCGGCAAAGGCGTCGGCGATCAACTGATCGGCATCGCGGCGCGATTGCTCGATGCCGTAGACGGCCGGCCATGTGGCCTTGACGCTGGCGGTGTCCTTGCCCGCCGTCTTGCCAAGTTCCGCGGAGGATTGGGTCATGTCGAGAATGTCGTCGACGATCTGGAAGGCGAGGCCGGCCTTTTCGCCAAACTCGCGGATGCGGGTGAGGTTGCTTGCGGGCATGGCGTGACGCGAGGCTCCGTAAATGGCCCCAGAGACGATGGCGGTGGTAATGAGAGCGCCGGTCTTGGCGCGGTGGATCGTCTCGACGAGGTCAGCGGTGGGCTCGACGCCTTCGGATTCGATGTCGACCACCTGGCCGCCGATCATGCCCGGCGCGATGCCGGTGTCGATATTGCCGGAGCATCCGATTCCGGTGCCAACCGCGACTGAGACATCGCGAAGAACAGCGACCACAGTCTCCGGGGGCGCGTGCAGCTGCGCGATGGTTTGGAATGCAAGCGTTTGCAGGGCGTCGCCGGCGAGGATGGCGATGGCTTCACCGAACGCCACGTGACAGGTGGGATGGCCGCGGCGCAGGTCGTCGTTGTCGAGCGCGGGCAAGTCGTCGTGGATCAGGGAGTAGGTGTGCAGCATCTCCAGCGCGGCGCCGAGGTCGGCGACTCCTGCTGGCAATTCGCCGTCTCCCCCCACCATGCGCGCGGCCTCCATGCAGAGGATGGGGCGCAGGCGCTTGCCGCCGGCGAAGACGCTGTGGCGCATGGCGCGGTGGATGGAATGGGGCAACGTCTCGGGCGAGGGGAGCAGTCGTTCGAGGGCTGCGTCGGTGAGCGTGACGCCGGAGGCGAGCAGGGATCGTACTGGGGAATCCATCAGGTCTGATCATAAATGAGGGGAGCCAGGACCCGAATGCGATAGGGTCGCGTCGATTCGTGCGATGCTATTGGAGGCGGTTTTGCGGCCCCATAGGAGAGAGCGAATTTGGCGGATATTGCAATGTTTCTGGCGGGATTCGAACGGTTTCAGAAGAAGTATTTTTCCGGCGACGGCAGCCTGTTTGCGCGGCTTCGCCAGGGGCAGAACCCGCACGCCCTGGTGATCTCGTGCTGCGACTCGCGCGCCGATCCCGGGATGCTGATGGGTGCGGGGCCAGGCGATATCTTCGTAGTGCGCAACGTGGCCAACCTGGTGCCGCCGTATCGCGATGGTGCGGAGATGCCCGGCATTCGCGCGGACATCGAATTCGCGGTGAAGAGCCTGAACGTGGAACAGATAATCATCCTGGGCCATTCCGGCTGCGGCGGCATTCGCGCTCTAATGGATGGCGAAGGCACGACGCGGCGCGAGTACGAATTCATCGGCACGTGGGTTGGCATCGCCCGAACAGCGCGCGAACGGGTGTTGCGCGATCTCGCAGGCGAACCTCCGGCGGTTCAGACGCGCGCATGCGAGCAGGGGGCGATCACCCTGTCGCTCGAAAACCTGATGACGTTTCCATGGATTCGCGAGCGGGTGGAGGCCGGTGCGCTGGCGCTGCATGGGTGGTACTTTGATCTCGACGCAGGGGAGCTTCTGGCGTATTCGCCGGAGACTGAAAAGTTCGCAGCGCTGGTTCCGAAGCCGGCAGCGACTGGTACGCACGGTCCTTAGTCTCGTGAAGGCCTGTCAATGTGGTCGATGACGTAATACTCGACGGGGCCTTTTTGTGGCTCCAATTTGAGTCCAAGCTGCTGCTTCAACGCATCGAAGATGGACGGAAGCTCTTGCAGTTCGGGAGGCAGGTTGTCGCGGGAGGCACCGGGTGGAAGCTGTGGCATAAAAGACAGCGTGAAGTCGTAGCTTTGGTCGAGCCCGGTCTGATCAATCACTGGGCGACCATCGTTCTGGAGTTGCTGGCCGAGCCACCAGCTGAGGTATTGCATGGGGACCCGGGTCCCAACCACCTTTCCGGCCCCGCCGGGGACGATGGGTATCGTCATCCCCTGACCGGTGCCATCCGGTTTCATCTTCAATCCGGACCTATCCACTGCCAACGCGTACACCGGGCCTTCCCTGGTTTCCTTGTGAAACTTGAGGTTGAAACGATCCGCGAGTAAGTTCTGAACCATCAGATGGAGATCGTCGATGCTGTACGAATGGTCAGCCCTGGCTTCGATGTCGTAGCCCTCGGTGTTGACCCAGTCTGGGCCACCTGTGATCTGCCGCAAGGGCACCTTATACATCAGGCCGATGATCAGCTTCACGGGAACGTTTGACGCAGTGTACCCGTCGCCTCCGGGAAGCGGCTTGATTCCGAAGGGACTGGTACCTGGCTGAGAGAGCTTGATCGTCGCCACATCGAAGGTCAGGCGGACTGGCTTGTCCTGGGCGAGCGCGAGGGACATGGACGTCAGGCAGATGAGCGCGGCGGACAGAGGAAGGCGGAACTTCGTCATGAGATCCTCCAGCAGTCCGCATATTTTAGCCTGACTTCGCTATAGGAGCGGCGGATCGTCAGCTACCCGGACAGCGTTCTCTGTGCAGGGTAACGAGGAACAACGCGAGCGCAATTAGGGTGACGGTGTAGCCAAGCGTTTGGTCGAAGGCCTGGGCATAGCGGATGTCGATGGTGGACGGGCCGGCGGAGATGGGGATGACGACGAGGCCGTCTGGGCGTTGGGCCGGATGCGGGGCGGGTACACCGTTGACGGTGATGCGCCAGGCCGGATATTCGCGGAGGTTGAGAATGAGATCCTGCGCGCGCGAAGCTGCGAGGATGAGATGGGTCGGTGCGGGGCCGGGCGCGATGGTAGGGGGCGCGGGAGCGTCCGGTGAGTCGGCGAGCCAATAGGACGGGTTGTTAAGCTTCAAGATTTCATTGTCGGCGGGGACGGGGGTGTATTCGTCGGTTGGATCGGTGCCGCCGTTGGACTGGAAGACAGCGAGACGGGCGGGTGCGGTGTCCGCAGGATCGCATGTTTGGCGAAAGAGGTCGTAGGCAGGAAAGGTGAGGGTGGTGGCGAGAAGGACGGCTGTAGCCTGCGCTACGAACTTCATCCGTCCCACCTTTCGCAAAAGCGCGAAGGATGCGGCGCCCGGGCGTTCGATGAGAGCGTATGCGAGAGCCAGCGCAAAAATGGGGGCGATCATCACGAGCAGCCGCCAGGGAAATTGGAGGAAGGACGCCTCGGGTGCGTGATTCCAGATGGGTGCGCTCAACGGCGTGAGCAGGAAGGCGATGCCGGTTGTGAGGATGGCGAGCGGGAGGACAGGGAACGAAGTCCTGGGGCGCGATTCCCAGGTATCAGCAGCGAGACGTGGGGCGCTCGGCTTGGTGGCTCGCCAGATCGCGACGAGCGCTATCGCGGCGCCGGTGAGCAGAATGACCGCGATCAGCGACGCAGTGTGGAGAACCTGATCATGCAGTAGATTGTCGGGGGAATAACCGGTGCGCTCGAATAGGAAATTGTGGTCGATGCGCAGATCCGCGATGGTGGCCATCGCAATCTGGACCCAGCGCCGCTCATAGGCCGCGGGGATGATGTAGAAGGCGGCGAGTGCGAGGCCAAGCGCGGTCCCTGCGATGGTTCTCAGTGCGAGTTGCAGCGCACCCGCGGCATCTTTTCGCTGTCCCAAGACGACGCGGATAGCGCCGAGCAGCGCAAGTGCGTAGCTGCCAATGATCGCGGCGGGCACGTTGGTGAGCCAGAGCAGCGCAATCGGCAGAGCAATGCGTGGGGTGGTGACTTTCTCGGCGAGGATAGCGCTGAACAGCAGCGGAATCCATGCGGCGGCGAGCAGTTCGGCGTAGGCCGTGCGCTCGTATGCGACGAAGAGCATGTAGGGATTGGCGAGGTAGAGCGTCGCGGCCAGCAGCGCGGCATTTTGGCTGCCGTACGTACGCGCCAGCCGATACATTGTGAGGCCCGATGCGGCGAGGGCGATCCAGGTGAGGAGAATGGGAGTGGCGGTCCACGCTGCGGCCTGCGTAACTCCGGGAAGATGAGTGAGCAGCAGGCCGAGCAGTGCGCCGAGGTACCACGACAGCGGCGGATAGAAGACGAAGCGGGGCTCGCCGGCGTTGAAGGCTGGGCTGAAGGCCCAGTGGGGATGAAGGTTGCCTTGGCTGAACTGACGCGCGGCCTCCATCCAGTTCAGCAGGTGGAAGTCAAAGTCGTGGCCGCAGGAGCAGCCGTGCAGGATCAAGGGCAGGACGGCGACGAAAGCGGCCAGCGGGATCAGCAAGAGACCGCTGCGGTCGGACGGCGCTGCCTCGAACGTCATCGCGGGTTGAGCGTGAGGGTGTGGGCGATGGTGGGCTGGGTGGCCGCCGTGGTGAACGGCAAGGAGTAGGTGCGGCCATGGAGCCAGTCTTGGAACTGGTCCATGTACCACGGACTGGCGGGGTCGCCGGACTGCCCGAGGACGAGGTTGAGAGTGGTGTGGTCGGGATCGCTGAGGTCCGCTGTGAAGCGCTCGGATGGACCGAAGGCGTGGCCGACCTGCTTGACCGTGGTTTGGTCGCCACTTTGGGGCTGCGGGCCGGTGCCCGTGGGCAGGGTGGTCAGTAGCTGCAGCAGCGCGGAGCGGGAGAATAAGGGGTGCTCGATGTCCAGTGGGAAGGCCGTGCCCTGCTGCCAGGTGCTGAGGTCTTTCGGCGCGTGGGCGTCGCGCAGTCCGCGCTGGACGATGGCGGCGAGGAAGTCATTCCAGTTGGCGTAAGTGGAGGGCAGCCAGCGTGCGGGGTACTTGGTGACGAGCTGTTCTTCGACGCTGTCGCGCTCGCCCCACACGTAGGCCGACCAGAGATTACCGGTCAGCGCTGTGTCCGGGGATAGTTGAAGTTTCTTGAGGTCTATTCCCTGCGCGAGTTGCGGTGCGATAGCGGGAACGAGTTTGGGGATGAGGAGCATCGGCCAAAGGTTTTCGCGGGTGACGTTTACGATGGCGGGTGCGGCGGCATTGGCGTCTACGCGCCCATTCCACGCGCGTAACAGGTCGGCCGCCTGATGCAGCATCTTGTCGTCTTTCAAGGGGCCCGTTGCATTGTCGATGGCGTAGGCAAGCCGCTGCGCGAAGACCTGGTCGAACTCGGACAAGACGTCGTTCTGCAATGCAAGTGTGTCCGCCGGGGTTAGCCCGGGGTTCTTTTCCAGGACTTTGTAGATGCGCTCAGTGCGGTAGGGCGCCATCCAATTGAGAGTGATGGGGTAGCGGTAATCGTCTGGAGTGACGCGGCCGTTGGCAGTGACGAGAATGCCGTCGGAGGGATCCAGCGCCTGGGGAAGCTGGTCGAAGGGAATGTAGCCCGCCCATTCGTGCGAGGCAGCGTCGGGTGCGGTCGCATCCGTTGGGACGGGTGAGAGCGGACTGGGGTTATTGATGTCCCCGCGAATGGGAATGTGGCCAACCGCGTGGTATCCGATGTGATTCTGGTCGTCGGCGTACATCAGATTCTGTGCGGGGCCTCCCCACGCGGCGAAGGCGGCGAGCATCGTCGTCCAATCGCTGGCGGAGTCGACGGCGAAAAAGGGATCGGTTACGCTGGCCGGGTCATAGATAGACCAGCGCAAGCTCAGAGAACGCTTCTCGCCGGGAAAGATGCTGGAGATGATGGGCGTATCGGTGTTGCCGTGGCGCGTGAGTGGCACGTCGAGGATGACGTTGGCGCTACCGCGGACCTGGATGATCTCGGTGTGGTATTGGACTGGGAGCCACTCGCCGCCAGCAGTTTGATACTCCGCTCCGGAAGGCGTGCCGCGGGTGTGCTCGATGTAGAGGTCCTGCACGTCCGCGCCCAGATTTGTGAAGCCCCAGGCGACATGTGCGTTATGCCCGGCAATGACAAAGGGGGCGCCGGGCAGGGTTACACCGGCGGCGTGGAACTCGGCCATTGGTGCGGCGCCTGCGGCATCGAGGTCCGCTTCATACCAAAGTCCCGGGGCCGAGAGCGACAGGTGCATATCGTTCGAGAGGATCGGCTTTCCCGAGGCTGTGTGCGAACCGGAGACGGCCCATCCGTTCGAGCCGGCGACGCAGGCGCTACAGGGCGAATGGAAGAGAGCAAGAGTTTGCTCCAGCGCGAGCAGGTCCGCAGCGGAGGTGGTGCTTGTGGCCGGCCTGCCAAGCTTCGTTTGCGGCTCGTCCAGCGGTGCGTCCTTGATCTCCGGCTGCGGCGCGGTGGCGTCGGGGACCGGCTGGCCCGGCGGATGATCGCGCCACGAGCCGGTTGGGTAGAGATCGGCGATCAACTGCGCCGGGAGATGAGCGGCGAGGGCCTCGCGCCCAAGCTTTGCCGGATATCCAGTAGTGAGTTCCTGGAACATGGCAAGCTCGACCAGCAGCGAGTCGCGCGGAGTCCACGGAGCAGGTTGGTAGCCGAGCAGGCGGAATTCAACAGGCAGATGGTCGTGCTGGGATGCGATCGAGGCGTTTACTCCACTTGCATAAACGAGGAGCCAATGCTTCTGGTCGGCGGGCAGCGCAGCGACGGCGTTGCCAGCCGCCGTGCGGAGCTGGAGCGTGCGCTGCAGGCGGTCATGGGCCAGCATGGATTGGCCGAAGATGGCTGCCAGATCCCCGGCCGTGAGGCGGCGTAGAAGATCCATCTGCCAGAGTCGGTCCTGCGCGGTGACGAAGCCCTGGGCAAAGACGAGGTCGTCGAGCGAGCTGGCTTGGATGTGAGGGACGCCGTGAGCGTCGCGCTCGACGGTCACTGGACCTTTGAGGCCGTAGACGGTCAGCGAGCCGTCGAGCTGCGGCAGGCTCTCGCGCATCTCCTTGCCCGCGCTATAACGCTCGTATAAGAAGACGGCCGCGGCCACGACGACCAGCAGCACAACGATGAGGCCGAAGATACCCAACCAGCGACCCGAGCGGCCACGTTTGGGAGCGCCCGATCCGGCGGCGGACGTGGTCTCCGCCTCCTTGACGCCTTCGTCGAGCGACGAGTCGTCCGCACTGCTCAGGGTGAGGATGGTGCGATCGGCGGAGAAGCTTGCGTTGCGGTAGATCCAGTTGCTGCGGTTCATGGCTTACGGCAAGTCTAATGCAGAGGTGGGTGGAGGCGCGTTTGCGGGGAGGTAACCGAGATGGGTGCGGGGCAGCGTGAGCAGAATCGCAGCCACGCCGGCTAACAGGACGGGCAACAACAGAAGGCTGCCCTCTGGGCCGGTGAGACCGCCGGAGAGGTAGGGCTTTCCGACCGGATGAGTGGCGAAAAGGTGGCCCTTGACCATCAGGCCGCTGTCCGCGACGCCATAGAGGAACGACTGCGCCCAGTCCCACGAGGCATGGAAGCCAATGGCCCACCAGAGCGAGCCGGTGCGCCATAGGCTCAGACAGAAGAGGAGACCGGCGAGGCCGGCTGAGAGCAGGCCAAGCGGAGACTCGCCGGGGTTGGTCCTGTGGCCGAAACCGAAGACGAAGGAGAGAATGAGTGCTGCGATCCAGAAGCCCACTCGGTTGGCATAGTCGGCGCCGAATAGCCAGCGGTAGGCTCCGCTGAGGCCGCGGGTGAGCGTGTATTGGAGATAGCCGCGGTTGAAGAGCTCTTCGAAGAAGCCGACCAGCAGGAATCCAACGAGCCAGATGGCTCCGCAGCGAAGGACGCTGCTGCCGAAGAGCAAGCGCGCGTCGAAGTCCAACAGGCCCGTGGCCCGGAGCATAACCACGAGCAGCGAGAGCAGGGCCACTCCCCAAGCGAGGCCGGCGGTAAAGTTGCGCAGCGAGCGCCGCGGGTTGAAGCCGTACGCCACGACGGGACGGCGCTCAATCTTCGCCATCAGCCAGGTGGCGAGGACGACGCAGACCAGTGAGAAGCCTTCTTGCCGGAATACGGGCATGGCTTCGATGGGGGCGTCGCGCGGCGTCTTCGGTTGTGCCTGGGACTGAGCCGTGCTGTGCGGGTCGCCGTTGCGGTGTTCGACCCGGTGCAGCAGAAACGAAGTGGCAGAAATCAATCCAAGAAAAATCGCGGCGAAGATAAGCAGACTCCAGCCGGCGCGGATGCCGTCCGCACCGATGAAGATGTCATGTACGGTGAATTGGTGCGGCTCTGAAGGGCCTGGCGCGGCGATGTCTGCCGGAGCATACGGGTCGGGTTCC
>Ga0302283_1004760_pt1 | contig 10102 bp, 8 predicted proteins | sample III_Fen_E1_4_FD_198770 | JGI IMG/M metagenome (GOLD analysis project Ga0302283, IMG submission 198770) | Peat permafrost microbial communities from Stordalen Mire near Abisko, Sweden - III_Fen_E1_4 | ecosystem: Environmental > Terrestrial > Soil > Wetlands > Permafrost | place: Sweden: Abisko...
TCGCGCAAGGCGGCAGGCAGCGCCGCGACCGAAAGAGGGATCCCCTGCCGGCAAAGGGCGTCGGTCAAGGGGTTGGCGAAGCGCGAAAGCAAGGGTTCCACCAGTTGGGTCAGGGCGTCCATTCCGGTCCAGGCGGTCAGATCGCGGGGAGCCCCAATGGCGTAACCGGGATCCACCACCGCGAGACGGGGCATCAATTGGGGGCCGCGCAGGCTCACCTTGACGGTTCCCGTGGACAGCACCGCGTTGCGGGTCGCCTCCGCGCCGGTTCCCGCGGTGGTGGGCACCGCCGCGAAGGGAAGGCCGGGCCCGGACAACGGCAACCCCTTCCCCACCACCTCCAGATGGTCCAACGGATCGGATCCGGATGGAGCCAGGGCCGCGATGGCCTTCCCCAGGTCCAGCACGCTGCCGCCTCCCAAGGCCACCACGGCCTGCGCCCGAGAGCTCCGCGCCGCCTCCACCCCGGAGCGGAGATCCTCCACGTGCGGCTCCCGGGACAGGGAGATTTCCGACAGGCGGGCACCGCGCGCGAGCAGGGCGTCGCGCAGGGGCGCCGCGCGTCCGGGGCGGGATCCCGTCACCAGCAGGATCCGACTCCCCCATCCGACGATTTCCGTCGCCGCCTCCGCGGACCTCCCCGGGCCGAAGAGGATCTTCCCGGGAGCGGAGAACTCGAAATTCACCACGCCCCGGCGTCCGGGTGGATCTCGCGGTACTTGACGGACCTGCGGGGTTCGGCCATCATCGGTTCCACGGCCTCGCGCCAGCGCCGGTAGTGCGCCGTCTCCTTGTGGGCCGCGGGGGCCAGGTCGTCGCGGTAGGCCTCCACCAGCGCGAAGCGGGTGGGATCGTCGGATTCCTGGACCACGTCGAATCGGACGATGCCCGGCTCGAGCAGGCTGTGGCGCGCGTTCTCCACCGTCGCGGCACGGAAGGCCTCCTCGCTTCCCGCGAGGACGCGCACCAACACGTGAACGATCAGCATCGGACCCCCGTTCCCCGATCAGCCGGTGGTGCGCAGGCCGGAGGCGATGGCGTTGACCGTGACCAGAAGCTGCAGCAGGACTTCCTCCCACTCCGGCGTGCCGGATGCCAGGCTCCGCCACCGCACCACCAGACCCACCTGCAGGTGGTGCAGACGGCGCAGGGCCTCCGACCGGAGGTTGAGGCTGCGCGCCATCCGCTGGCGCCTGTCCTCGAACCTGGCCCCGTAGATCTCCTCCAGAAGGTCCGCGGTGCGACGGAATTCGGCGCGCAACCGCGAGAGGAATCGCTCCCGGAGCGCGGGATCCACCACCATCGTGGCGTACAGGTCCCAGACTTCGGTGTCGGCGGTGGCGATGGTGGTCTCCACGTTGGCCAGGACGTAGCGCAGGAGCGGCATGCCGTCGAGCGAGGTGCGCAGGTGGAGCCACTCTTCGGGGCGTTCGTTCCGGAGCTTCTCCAAGGCGGTTCCCACGCCGTACCATCCGGTGATGTGGAACCGCGATTGCGCCCACGAGAAGACCCAGGGAATGGCGCGCAGATCGCCCAGCGTGCGCTGGCCGGATCGGCGCGCCGGGCGCGAACCGATGCGGCTCGCCTCGATGACGTCGATGGGGGTGGCCTGGCTGTAGAAATCGATGAAGCCCTCGGCGTCCACCAGCGACCGGTAACCGGCGCGGCTCCCCTCGGAGAGGAACGCCAGGATGGAGTCCTGGACGGGGTCGTCGTCCTTGCTGGACTGGAGAGACCTGCAAACAGCGCCGGCGAAGAGAAGCTCCAGGTTGTAGACGGCGGAGATGAGGTTCGCGTACTTCTGGGCGATGGTTTCGCCCTGCTCGGTCACCCGGAGCCCGGAGGCCAGGGACGCGGGGGGCAGGGCTTCCAGGAACTGGTGGGTGGGGCCGGCTCCGCGGGAGATGGTGCCGCCCTTGCCGTGGAAGAACCGGATACGGACCCCGCGGTCCCGGGCGAGGCGGGTGAGGGTGCGCTCGGCGTGGAGCAGGTGCCATTGGCTCGCGATGATGCCTCCGTCCTTGTTGGAATCGGAGTAGCCGATCATCACCGGCTGCACGGGCTTGGCGGACCGCTCCTCCCGCAGGGGCCGCAGATGCGCCAAGGTCCGCTTGACCAGGGGATGATCCAGGAACCGGGAAAGGATGCCTTCCGACGCCTCCAGGTCCTCGATGGTCTCGAACAGCGGCGCTACGGGGACCTGGCACACCAGTCCGTCCGGGGTCTGGACCAGGAGTCCGGCCTCGCGGGCGAGCAGGAACACCGTCAGCAGATCCGAGAAGCTCCGGGTCATGGACACGATGAACGTGCCCATCCCGGCCATGCCCCAGTCGGCGATGTGGTCGGCGACCACGCGATGGCTTTCCACCACCGCCTTCGCCTCGGGGCCCAGGGGCGCGCCGGGAAGGGCGAAAGGCCGGAGGCTCCGCAGTTCCCCCTCCAGGAAGGCCACCCTCTTCTCCTCCGACCAGGATCCGAAATCCGTCTCGGGGAATCCCGCCGCCTTCAGGAGCTGCTCCACCGCCTTGTCGTGGAACGCCGAATTCTGGCGAATGTCCAACTGGGCCAGGTGGAACCCGAACACGTCCAGGTGGCGGCGCAGCTTGAAGACCTCCAGGTCGGCGAGCCGACCCGCCCCGGCGGCGCGGAGCGACCGGTCCAGGATCGCGAGATCCTTGGACAGTTCCTGTCCTTCGCGGTAGGAGCCCGGGTGGCGCGACTCCTTCCCGCTTTCCGGGCTACCGGGATCCAGGGGCAGCGCCAGGATCATGAGGTTCACGAGCTGGCGCCAGGGTTCGTCCGGGTTCCTGGAAAGCTGTGGCTCGGCGAGCTGGGGGCCGAGCGCGTCGGCCAGCGACTTCACCCGGTCCAGGAGCTCCTTGGGGGCGCTCTGCAGGAGCCGCGAGAGGGAAAGGCGGGAGCCCAGGCGGACCAGCTTCTCGTGGAGGATGCGCAACGCCGAAAGCCTCAGCTCCGAAAGCGCCAGGCGGGTGATGTCGGCGGTGACAAAGGGGTGGCCGTCGCGGTCCCCTCCCACCCAGGAGCCCATGCGGAGGTGCGGAAACCGCATGGGATCGGCCAGCAGCGACCCGTCCAGGCCCGCGTGGTCCCAGGCGGCGCGCAGGCGGTCGTCCAGCTGCGGCAGGGCTTCGGGAAAGACCTGGCGGAGGTAGTGGAGGACATTCTGCAGCTCGGCGCGCAGGTCCGGCTTCTGGAGCAGGATCTCGCCGGTGCGCCAGAGCCGCTCCAGCACGTCCAGGACGTCCTCGCGGATGCGGGAGCGCTCCACCGGAGTCCACATCCTGTTCTCCATCTTCACCAGGAGCAGGTAGAGCTCGCGGTGCTGTTCCAGGACCGTGGCGCGCTTGGCTTCCGTGGGGTGCGCGGTCAGGACCGGCTCGATGGAGATCTCCGCGACCCGCTCGGCGATGCGGTCCACCCCGATCCCCGCCTGGACGAGATCGGACAGCGCCTGCCCCCAGAGTCCGCGTTCGTGGGCGAGGCCGAAGTCCTCCTCCGCGGCGCGTCTCATTTGCGCCGCGCCGTTCTCCTCGGCCTTGTTCAGGAGCTGGAAGCAGATGGAATAGGCCTGGGCCAGCCGTTCCGGCGTGGGCGAATCCGGCTTGGGCTCCTGTCCGATCCACGGCAACTGCGCCGCCAGATCCTTCTCGCCCAGTTCCTCCAGCACCTGGCGGAAGCTCATCATGAGCCATGCCAGATCCTCGGCGAACTTGCCTTGGGTGCGCTGCACTCGGGAGGGCGTGGACGCCGTTCCCGGATCGTTGGTCTTGGGTGCCGGTCCGCTCATGTTCCGAAGTCTACAAAGGACTCCCGGACTGGCGTCCGGTCGGGGAGAAGGAATTTTGCAAGTCCCCGGGGGGGTCCCACGTCGGTCCAGGTTCTAGCTTTGGAACCTCTCATGCCCATCGCTCTCCATCCCGGGTCCTTCGACCCTCCCACGCTGGGCCATCTGGACCTGGTGACGCGGGGCCGGAAACTGTTCGAGCGCCTGCACGTGGTGGTGGCGTTCAATTCCCGCAAGACCCCTCTGTTCACCGCAGAGGAACGCGTCCGGCTCTTCCATGCGTCGCTCGAGTCCGCGGGCATCCGCGACGTGGATGTCCAGGCGTGGGACGGACTCACGGTGGAACTCGCCCGTCGCCTGGGCGCCACCGTGTTCCTGCGGGGACTGCGCCAAGTGGGCGATTTCGAGGCCGAACAATCCATCGCCCTGATGAACCGCCGGTTGGCCCCCCAGATCGAGACCGTATACCTTCCCTGCAGGGAAGAGCACCTGGGACTCACCTCCACCCTGGTGCGGGACATCGCCCGATTGGGTGGGGATGTCTCGCCTTTCGTGCCACCACCCGTCGCCCAGGCCCTTCGCGAGCGTTTCCAGGGGAAGAGCTAACGATGTTTCCGTCGCAATCCTCCAAAGTGGTTCGCAATCTCCTGATCCTGTGCGTGGGCGTGTTCGCGATCCAGACCCTGGCCGAATCGTTCGGGCTGCTGCCGTCGGGATTCCTGGACTACTACGGGGCGCTGGTTCCGGCCAAGGTCTGGGGCCACGGACAGTTCTGGCGGGTCTTCACCTACATCTTCCTGCACGAGAACTTCCTCCACATCTTCTTCAACATGTGGTGCCTGTGGGTGTTCGGGCAGCCGGTGGCGCAGCGGCTCGGGGAGGGCAAATTCCTTGCCCTGTTCCTGGTCTCCGGCGTCACCGCCGGAATGTTCTCGGGACTCTTCTACCTGTGGGGCGGCACCGGGTTCGTGCCCATCATCGGCGCCTCGGGCGCCCTGTACGGAATCCTCCTCGCCTTCGCGAGGTTCTATCCGGACGTCCCCATCTACCTGTTCCTGATCGTGCCGGTGCCAGCCCGCATCGCGGTCTGGATCATGGGCGGCATCGCCCTGCTTTCCGGCATGAGCGGCGGGAGCCTGGGGGGCGGCGTCGCCCACCTCACCCACCTCTTCGGGATCCTGGGCGGTTGGGTGTTCCTCGCGCTGGACGGACCGGTGAGCGACCTGTGGGCGCGGCGGAAGAACCTGGGCGAGGAGCGTCGCACCCGCAAGGCGGTGGAAGAGCTGGTCAGCGGACAGGAGTTCTTCGACTCCCGCGTGGATCCGATCCTGGCCAAGATCTCCAAGTACGGCATGGGAAGCCTCTCGCGCCAGGAGCGCCAGATCCTGGAACGCGCGAGCGGGATGAAGAAGGGCGGCAACACGGTGGACCTGCGCGCCTGGAGACGCGGCAAGGAGTGAGTTTCGAGCCGTCGCTGGTCGCCGCGGACACCTCCCTCCAGGAGCCGGACCGATGCGAGCGGATCGCCGAGATCCTCAAGAACATCGAGATCCCGGAGACGAAGAAGCGGTTCTTGACACCGGCCCTCCAGACCCTGCTCGGGGCCGATCCACAGGGCGAGCAGGTGCTGCGGACCCTGCTGCACGTGGGAACCACCTGGCGGGCGCACGTCCAGAAGGTGCGGCGGCTCCAGAACCTGTCCAGACTGCTGGCCCGGCGTTCCATCGGGGAGGTGTTCGCGCCGGAGCTGGAAACCGTTCTCGCGACCTGGGCCGGGGCGGACCTCGATGCCTTCCGCGCGAGCCTCTCCCGGTCGGTGGAATCGGGAATTTTCCCGGACCCCCTGACGATCGCGGTCCTGCCCGCCGAGGCCGCCTGCCTGCGCCAGCGCAGCAGCCATCTCGCGGACACGGCCGACCCCTACGACATGAAGGGCATGGCCCGGCTCCTGCCGCTGCTGCGCATCCACGACGAACTCGCCGACCGGCTGGACGTCCTGCACCGCGAATCCGAGGAAGGCGTCTCCCAGGAACCCGACCTGGGACTGCTCAAGTTCCTGGGCCGGAAGGAATTCGATCGGCTGGAACAGGTCGCCCGGGAAATCCAGGGCATGACCGAACTCCCGGAACTCTGGGACTTCCAACGCAGGCTCCAACTGGATCCACCGGTGATCTCCGCGCTTTTGACCCTGGGCCGGTCCCTGCGTCTCCCCCACCCCGACGCGAACTGGCTGGAGACGGCCCTGTTCTGGTTCAGGTCCGTGGACCACCACGGCCTTTGGAAGGTCAACTGCCCCGTTCCGCCGGCGGTGGCCCGGATGCTCTCCCGATCCGGCGTGGCCACGGAGGCCCGCGGCATCTCCTTCCACGCAGCGGATCTGGTCCTCCCCGCGCTCCTGGACGAGCACACCGCCAGCGTGGACCTCGGTTCCGGCCGCAAGCCGCCGCCTCCGGACTGGAAGGGCCTGGTGCTGTCCAACATCACGCGCGACACCCTCATCGCGAGCTTCCTCGCGAACCCCAAGTGCGTCCGGGTGCCGGGCCTGGTGGAGTGCGTGGTGGTCAATTCCCGGTCGTTGCAGATCCTGTCCACCATCGCCACCAAGAGCGACCTCCACACCGGCCACCAGAACAAGGGCGTGCCGGCGGCCCTGCTGCGCAGCCGCAGCAAGCTCCCCATGTCGCTCCTGCGGCGCTTCATCCACATCCGGTTCGTCCCCAAGTCCGAGCTCAAGGACCTTTCCATCCGGGCTCCGCGCCCCGAGGTCCTCAAGGAGATCGGCGAATACCTCAAGACCCTGTGAGCCGCGCATGACCGACACCGACACCGCTCTGCACCCCGATCCCGATCTCCTGCGGCGGCTGGGCCACGACTTCTGCCTGCGGCGCGAGGCGTTGCCGATCCGCCTGGAGGATGGCCGGACCGTCCTGGCCTTCGCCGCCGAAGCCGATCCGGAAGCGTTGGAATGGGCCACCCACCTCGCCGACCTGGAGGCTGAGCCCCAGGCTTGGGAAAACGCGGGCGAGCGCATCCAGCACGCCCTGGCCGTGCTGCGCGGCGAACGGGCCGCGGCGGGCGAGGAAGGGGTCCTCTCCCACCTCGCCGAAGACGAGATCTCCGTGGGAGAAGGTTCCACCCTCGACGAGATCCGCCGCAAGTCCCAGGCAGAGCCCGTGGTCCGCCTGGCCGAACACATCTTCGACGAAGCGCTGCGCCTCTCGGCCACGGACATCCACCTGGAGCCGGAGGAGAACGGCGTGGTGGTGCGGCTTCGCCGCGACGGACTCCTGCGCGAATTCCTGGTGCTCCCCCGCTGGGTGCAGGCGAGCCTCACCAGCCGCCTCAAGATCCTGGCCGAGCTCGACATCGCCGAGAAGCGGCTTCCCCAGGACGGCCGCATCCAGCGGCTGTGGCAGGGCGAGACCATGGACGTCCGCGTGTCCACCCTTCCCACGCGCCTGGGCGAGAAGGTGGTGCTCCGGCTCCTGCGCCAGAACGCCTCCGTCGAGGACCTGGAACAGGTGGGCATGCCGCCGCGGATCCGCAAGGTCTTCGAGGCCCTCTGCGACCGGCCCCAGGGCATGATCTTCGTGACCGGCCCCACCGGATCCGGGAAGTCGTCCACCCTCTACGCCGCGCTCCAGCGCATGTTGCCGCGCGACATCAACATCACGACCATCGAAGACCCCATCGAGTACCGTCTCAAGGGTGCGAACCAGGTCCAGATCCTGGAAAAGGCCGGACTGACCTTCGCCGAGGCGCTGCGCTCCATCCTGCGCCAGGACCCCGACGTCATCCTGGTGGGCGAGATCCGCGACGCGGAGACGGCGGGGATCGCGGTCCAGGCCGCGCAGACGGGCCATCTGGTCTTCAGCACCCTGCACACCAACGACTCCGTGGGAGCGATCACGCGGCTATCCGACCTCGGGGTGCCGCGCTTCCTGGTGGCATCCGCGGTGCTGGGCGTGGCGGCCCAGCGGCTGGTCCGGAAGGTCTGCCCCGCCTGTTCCGCCCAGGGCGAACCCACACCGGAGGAGCGCGGCCAGTTTCCGTCGGGCTCCGCGTTTCCCGCCCGGGTCCCCCGCCCGGTCGGCTGCCCCGAATGCGACGGCACCGGGTACAAGGGCCGGACGGGGATCTTCGAACTCCTGCTGGTGGACGACCCCCTGCGCGAGGCCATCGTCCGTGGCGACCCCGAAACCGCCCTGCGGCGAACCTACGGGATGACTCCGCTGATCCAGGACGGCCTGGACAAGGTGGCCTCGGGCGTCACCACCCTGGAAGAGGTGCTCCGCGTGGGCCTGCGCTGAGGCCCCTTTACAGTCCCGGGGGCAATGCGGTATCTTTACCTCCCTCGAAGGCAGGCGCGCTCGCGCACCGACCTTCGGAAACGACGGGGTTGTAGCTCAGTTTTGGTAGAGCACCACAATGGCATTGTGGGGGTCAGGGGTTCGAATCCCCTCAGCTCCATACAACCGTCAAGAAGAACCCTCGGAGACCAACTCCGGGGGTTTCTTCGTTCGGGCAGAAATGGTAGAGCACCACAATGGCATCGTGGGGGTGTAGGGGTTCGAATCCCCTCAGCTCCATACAACCGTCAAGAAGAACCCTCGGAGACCAACTCCGGGGGTTTCTTCGTTCCGGCAGAAAGGGCAGAGCACCACAATGGCATCGTGGGGGTGTAGGGGTTCGAATCCCCTCAGCTCCATCCGTCAAGAAACCCTCGGGCAACAGCTCGGGGGTTTCTTCGTTCGGGAGGCAGATTCAAGATTCGGGATGGTCGGTCTTCGGTGCCTGGAGACCGGCGATGAGGTCCTCGATCCTCCGGCGCAACTGGACCACCTCATCGTGGATTTCCTGGACCGATTTCTGGTGCGCGTTCTCCAACTTCGGCTCCTTTGCCTCGCGGTCGATGAGGAAGGTCGCGACCAGGGCCGTGAGATAGCCGAACATCACGGCGGAATAGACCGATATGCCAAGGCACAGGATCCGCCCACCGACGGTCCTGATCGAATAGGAGGATCCGATGTTGGTCATCTGCATCGCGGTCCACCAAAGGGCCTTCGGATAGGTCTGGAGGGTTTGCGGATCCGTCGATACGCCTTCGAAATGCACCATTCCCGCGGCGCCAGCCACAAGCACGACGCTGGTCAACGCGAGCGCGTAACCGGCTCCGCGGCGTCCGAGCAGCTCGCGAAGGAATCGCATCCCCTGGTCCGCGGAAGCGAATATCCAAACCACCTGGATCCCGAACGTCGCCGTCAGGCCCCGGACCAGAGGGGACGATTGCAGGAAGGGGAAGAACCTCAGCGCGGAGACGAGGATGGCCGCGACGAAGAGCCAGTTCTTCCTGAAGAAGTTCATGCGATGGTCCGCGGCCAGGAGTCGCATGGCGAAGTAGAGGATGAACACCGACCAGATCACGGTGCCGACGGCCATCAAGCCGGGCCGGGATCCCGAGGCGAGTTCGGCGATGAGGACGCAGAGCCAGAGGAAACTGAGCAGCAGCATGGGCCACTCGAGTTTCCTCTCGAGCGCGAGCAGCTTCGGAAATCCCGTCTGGCCCATCCGCCGAACCCGTGGGTCCCCGGTCAGTGCTGGTGTTCGGCGCGGTCCTGGCTTTCCTCGGAATGGATCTTCTGCTCCTGGTCGGCGCGGCCCTTTTCGTTCTCGGCCTGCTGGCTTTGGAGGCGCTGGGCCTCCTTGGTGTGCTCGTCGCGGGTGTCGCGCCAGACGTAGATGCTGCCCGGATCCCGGACCTTCTGCCGGTCGTAGTCGTCGCGATGGCGTTGCTCGTTGTCCCGTTCGGCCTGGATCCTCGCCAGATTCGCCTGGCGGTCGTGGTCCCGTTGCGCGTAGTAGGAATCGGAGTGCAGGTTCACGGCGATGCCGGGAGCCACTTGCACCTGGGCGGAAAGGCCGATGTCGGCGCCGTTGGCCAGAGGAAGCAGGCAGGTGAGAATCAAGGAGATCATGGTTCGTTCTTTCGCTTGCCGGAGCGACTTGGCATCCGGTACAGGCAGTAAACCAATCTGGAGGCCGAGCGTTTTCCGGGAACCTCGAACAACCGTCCCGTCCCGCTCCGCCTTCGACCGGAGATCCGATCTCCGATCCGGCGGAGCGTCGTGACATTTTCCGTCTAGTCTCTTCCGCGCATCGGGGAACCCTGGCGAAAACGCCGAGCGCCGGTTTTTGTGGCTCTTCACGTTTTCGTGTGGGTAAAATATTGACATAAGCTGTCATCACCAAGGTGGCAGGGTGGATGTGAGGACCTTGAGTCGGAGGTATTCCTCGTCC
>Ga0302283_1004772_pt1 | contig 10085 bp, 10 predicted proteins | sample III_Fen_E1_4_FD_198770 | JGI IMG/M metagenome (GOLD analysis project Ga0302283, IMG submission 198770) | Peat permafrost microbial communities from Stordalen Mire near Abisko, Sweden - III_Fen_E1_4 | ecosystem: Environmental > Terrestrial > Soil > Wetlands > Permafrost | place: Sweden: Abisko...
GTTTCCTTCCTCCATTATACGCGGGGTGTCAAGGGAATCGGTGGAAAAGAGGGCACAGACCGTCCAGCGCCGCCCGGCAAGAACGCCGCCGCAGGGGCAGGAGATTCTAACCTTCTCAAATCTACTCGACGATTCGGTTGACTTCGGCAGGGCCGAAACCGATGCAGGTGGTGGAGGGGCTGATCGACGGCAAGGCAGTGGTGAAGGCGGACGATGTGCGCTGGTTTGTGCCGCCGGTGGGCACGATGGCGGTGGCCGTGGTGTCGAAGAATGGATCGCCGTCGGCGACGCAGGCGCTGGTGGTGGGCGGACAATTGGTGGCGGCAAGTCAGACCCAGCCCGGCGGACAGTATGGCAACGTGATCTTTAGTCCGGACGGCAAGCACTATGCAGCGTTTGCCACGGGTGGCGGCGGCGCGTATGTGTTTGCCGATGGCGTAAAGCAGCAGATTTACCAGAGCATCGGACTGAACGCTACGGGGGTGACGGGGTATACGGCGGACTCGTCCGCGCTGGTGTATCTCGCGAATAATTCAGGTTCCGTCTTTGAGGTGAGGAACGGCGAGGAGTCCGATGCGCTGCAGATGGCCCAGGCGCCACTGTTCGGGTCGAAAGGCGGCCACTCGCTGGTGATTTCCTATAAAGAGGTTCTGCTGGACGGCAAACCGCTGCCAATGGGAGATCTGACCAGGTCCACCGTCAGTGCTGCAAGCTTCAGCCCCGATGGACAACACTACGCGTTTGTGGCGCAGAGCTCGCAGGGGCGGACGTTGTACCTGGATGGTGTGGCGCAGTCGGCCTACACGGTGGCGACTGTTGGTGGGCTGACCAACGATGGCACGCGCGCCTATGTGTGGAGTCCGGACAGCCAGCACATTGGGTATATGTGCCGGCCCAATAATCCTGCGGCGAACAACGATGTGTATGCGTGCGTGGATAACAAGGCGGTCCATCTGGGCACGGGATACAGCAATATCGCGTTCTCGGCGGACAGCAACCACGTGTTCTGGGGCAAGGTGGAAGGACAGGGCGTGTTCCGGGTGTTTGTGGATGGGAAGCCGGTGTACGAGGGCAAGAGTCCGTACCCAGGAGGACTGCAGTACGGAACGTGGGAGCCGCAGCCGGATGGGTCGCTGCGGTTTCTCGTACAGGATGCGACAAACATCAGCCGGATCTCGGTGATGCCGTCGTCTTCGACCAGCCTGGCGTCTGCCTTCGGGAACTGAGCCCTCCCGGACTGGTGCACTGCGCATGGGGCGGCCACATGGCGGGTATACCCCGTCGGTGGCCCTCCCGTTGGTCGGGAACAGATTCTTGTAGCGACCATCGGGAGCACCATCGCGAAGCCCAATACGCGCCACGAAGTGGCCGCTGCCCGCGCAGTGGGCCCGCCCGGCAGGACAGTATAATCAGGGGTCGTTGCAAAAGGAGATAAGGTGAGCGGACTGCAGGGTCGGGTTGCGTTGATTACGGGGGCGTCACAGGGGATTGGCCGGGCGTGCGCGATTGCGCTGGCGGAGGCGGGCGCGACGGTGGCGTTGTGTGCGCGGAATGTGGCGAAGCTGGAAGAGGTTGCGGCGGAGATCAACGGCCGACAGGGGGTGGTGGCCGAAGCCGAGGGCGAGATTGAAGGTGCGGCGGCGATCTGTGGGGGAGCGGCCAGTGCGGGTGCGGGTCTGGTCCACGCGGAGGCGGCCGTGGAGGCCGCGGCAGGAGGCGGCACGGCACATGTGTTTGCGCTGGATCTGAGCAGCGAGGAGTCGATCAAGGAGTGTGCGAAGGCGGTGATCGCGCGGCTGGGGAAGGTGGAGATCCTAGTGAACAACGGGGGGATTACGCGAGACATCCTGGCGATGCGGATGAAGAAGAAGGACTGGGATGATGTGCTGGCGACGAATTTGACGGGCGCGTTCCTGATGACGCAGTCGGTGATGCAGTCGATGCTGAAGTCGCGTTGGGGGCGGGTTATCAACATTGCGTCCGTCGTAGGCGAGATGGGGCAGGCGGGGCAGGCGAACTATGCGGCGTCGAAGGCGGGGCTGATCGGGCTGACCAAGTCTCTGGCGCGGGAGCTGGCGAGCCGGACGATTACGGTGAACGCGGTGGCTCCGGGATATATCGAGACGGCCATGACGGCGGTGCTGACGGACGAGCAGACGACGGCGATGACGTCGCAGATTCCACTACAGCGGGCGGGGACGGACAAAGATATCGCGGCGGCGGTGGCGTTTCTGGCGTCAGAGGAAGCGGGATATATTACCGGGCACACGCTGGACGTGAATGGCGGGATGTATATGGGCTAGTTGGGAGTTGCAGGTTGTTAGTTGGAACGCGGTGGCGCTGATGATTTCCAACTGATAACCTGCGACTCGCAACCTGCAACTTCTTCTGAGGGAACCTTGGTTGGTTCGGGAATCGGGGGCTCACCCGAATTAGTCATTGACCGGGGGGCGCTGGATGGTTACTTTGTGGTCAATGGCAGATATGCAAACAGCTCCGGCAACGCTGAGCGGGCTTCCTCCGGCGTCCACGATTGCGATGAACATCGGGTCGACGATCCGGGCTTACCGCTTACAGAAGGGTATGTCCCAGGGAGACATCGAGAAGCGCACGGGGCTGCTGCGGTGCTATCTGTCGCGGGTAGAGAATGGGCATACGGTGCCGTCGCTGGAGACGCTGCAGAAGATTGCCTATGCGCTGGACCTGCAACTGGCTCAGTTCTTCTCGGATGAGGTGGTGAGCCGGGAGATGTCGTCGCTGCGGCTGAGTGAGGACGAGATTCGCTTCCTGACTCAGATCCAGCGGTATGCGTCGCGGCTAAGTGAGAACGACCGGAAGCTGCTGCTGGCGATGGTCCGGAAGTTCGCGCAGACCACGCTAGTTTAGTTGCCGGTTGTCAGTTGAAGGACAACAGCAACGGCGACCTCGACTTCAGAGGTGGAATCAGCCACGAACAACCGGCAACTGGCAACCCGTCCCTATGGCGCGAAGTGGGCGACGAAGTAGCCAAAGAGCGCGAGGACGAGGCACGCGACGGCGAAGGTGATTTTCTGGCGGCCGAGGTAGCGGGCGCGGCCAGCGGTCATGCGCGGGACCAGGGGGACGCCGAGAGCGAGGCCAGAGGCGAATCCGCCGATGTGGGCGAAGTTGTCGATGCGGATGCCGACGTTGAAGATCATCGTACTGAGGCCGATGACCAGGTTGATGGCGGCGAACTTGATGACCATGCTGCGGAGGCGGCGCAACTCGTCCCAAGGGAAGGGCAGCGCGCGGTTGGAGAGCAGCACGATCAGGATTCCGGCGATGCCGAAGACCGCGCCTGAGGCGCCCGCGCCCATCTGGTTCAGAGGGTCTGAGTTGTGGTACGAGAGCACTGCGAGGCCAACGCTCCAGGCCATACTGAGCAAGTTGCCGGCGATGCCGGTGAGCATGTAGACGGCGACCATGCCGAAGGGGCCGATGAGCGGCTCTCCTAGGATGCCGAGGTTCCAGAGGCACCACATGTTGGCGGCGATGTGCCAGAAGCCGACGTGGACGAAGGTCGCGGTGAGCAGGCGCCACCACTCGCCGTGGAGCACGTTCCATGGCTCGTTGGCGCCATAGTTGAGCAGATCGTAGTCGGTGGGCTTGAGCCAGTTGACGCGGTGGGTGACCATCCAGACGTAGACAGCGATGTTGATGGCGAGGAGGAAGTAGGTGCCGGGGGCGGAGCGAGGGTCCCAGGCGCTGTATTCGCGGTGCCGGCGGGCCTGTTCGGGGGAGTAGGCTTCGGCGGGGCTTTCGGGTTGAACCGGGGGCAGGGTTTCGCCTTCGATGTGAGCTTGTGGGGGAGGCATGGTGGTGATCTTACGCTATCGCATTTTCCAAGTTGTTAGGTGTGAGTTCTCAGTTGTCAGTCGAAAACGGCGGCAATTATGCTGACTCGCGGGCGAGCCAGAAGCGGATGACAAACAAGAAGGACGGCAGGACTTGGTTCTTGTCTGACATCCGGCAACGGAGAACTGACACCTGTTTTCAGGCGGCGTTCTTCATGATGCGTTCGCGGATGTGGGGGGGGATGCGCTGTTGGAGTGCGTCCGCGACTACGCCGGGGATGGGGGTGGCGATGGCGACCAGGACCCACAGCAGGAGCGAGATGACGAGGCCAGCGATGGCGGCGGCTTCCAGCGAGATGGTGACTGGGGTGTGATAGAGGTGGCCGTGGAGGGTGCTGCCCAGGTGGGCGATGGATTCGATGCGGTGAAGGACCGCAGCGGCGAGCAGGAACGCCAGGATCGAGAGCGACGAGACGGAGATCAGCAGGACGTCGATGGTGCGTGCGAGGTGCTGACGACGGCGGCAGTGGGCGCAGTCGGAGAGGTGCTGATCATAATCTGTCCGCATGGCGGGAGAGAGGCCAGAGATATCGTATCGCCACCCGGCAAGGATATTTCCGACCAGGGGATCGGAGCAATGCGGGACGGTTATGCGGCGGGATCTGGCGGAGCCTGAAGCGAAATTACCCATAGAGGTATAGACATCATTCTACTAGATTTGATAGCCGGCGAACGGAAAAGATGCACATTCAGATTTCCCTTATGAGTCCCTTATATTGCTCCTGCGAAGGTTGAGTGGTGGGTTCGTGGTTCCACGAGGATTCGATAGGACTTAGAGGCAGATGGGGTCGAGCGGGGCGGATTGCTGGGCAAGCAGGACGCGGTTACCGAGGAGAGTCATGCGGCCGCGAATCGCGTGCTCGGCGGAAAGGAGGGCGAGTTCCGGGGCATTATTGGCCTCGGAGAGGTGGCCAAGGACGATAAAGGTTGCGGCTCCGTCGTAGTCGCGGGAGAGGAATTCGGCGGTGGCGTCGTTGGAGAGATGGCCGACGCGCGAGAGGACGCGCTGCTTGACCGACCAGGGGTAGGGGCCGTCGCGCAGCATTTCGAGGTCGTGGTTGGATTCGAGGAGGAGTACGTCGATGCGCTTGAGGGCGGCCTTGACGTTGGGCGGCATGTAGCCGAGGTCGGTGGCGATGGCCATGCGGACGGATTCGGCCCTTGATTCGAAGACGAAGCCGCAGGGGTCGGCGGCATCGTGGGGGATGGTGAAGGGCGTGATGGAGATGTCGCCGATGGAGAAGTTGGAGCCGGATTGGAAGTACTCGATGGCTGGAAGGAAGGCGGGGTCGGCTTTGGGTGCCGCGGGTTCGTCTTCGTCGGGGTCGGGCTCGGTGGCGGCCGAGATTGCGATGGGTTCAGTGGCGCTACTTCCCAACATCTCAGAATCGAGACATGGGGCACCCTGCGAAATACAGGGGTCCTTCACTGCGTTCAGGATGACGCCATCAGGAGAGGCGGCGGCGGCGCGGGCTTCTTTCTCGGCTTGTATGTGGTCGAGCCATTTGGCGTAGGTCATGTTGGTGCGCGGGGTGACCATGCGAACCCAGGCGCGATGGGTGGGCTCGGTGAGGTAGACGGGGATGCGCAGGCGCCGGGCCAGCACCGCAAGGCCGGCGATGTGGTCCTGGTGCTCGTGAGTGATGAGGATGGCGTCGAGGGCAGCGGGGTCTTCGTTAGCGATGGCCATTCGCTTTAGGAGTTCGCGGCAGGAGAGGCCGGCGTCGATCAGCAGGCGGGTTTGCGCGGAGGCGATGACCGTGGAGTTGCCCTTTGAGCCGGAGGCGAGAACGGTCATGCGCATCTGCTTAAGATACGCCGGTGAGGTGTGGATTGGGGATTAGGTTCGAGGTTCGAGAGGCGACGCAAAGAGACTCCACCCGGATAACTTCGCCTACAGCTCGGTGATCACGGGGCCCCCGATTGTTGGCGGAGGACGTAGATTCGATAGGCGGCGGGTTTTTCTTCACGGGACCACCAGCGTTCGGTGCGGGTGGGGGTCCATTCGGTGTGGAGGGTGTAGCGGGTGGCGAGGAAGGTGGCGAAGGCGGGCCAGCGGTCGAGCTTGGCGTAGTTGTCGTAGTGGTCGGGGTCGCCGAGGTAGAGGCGGCTCGTGACGACGATGACCCGCGGGGGACGGGCGAGGGCAGCGGCGGAGAACTGGTCGCGAGTCTGGCGGACGGCGGGAGCATTATCGGGGCCGAAGAGGAAGAAGTCGGAGAGGACGCCGGTGGCGGGCTCGAGACGCATGAGGTAGAGGACGTTGCCGCAGCCGGAGTTGGTGTCGATGCACTGGATGTGGCCGGAGAGGGCCGGGCCGCCGAGGGTGTTAAGATTCTGCTCAAGTGAGGAGATGAGGTCTGTCTGCCCCCAGCGGTAACGGTGGATGAGGACGGCGGACTGCGGTGCGAGGAAGAAGCCGCCGACGACGAGGGCGGCAAAGGCGAAAAAGCGGGCGATGTCTGGGTACCGCACCCACGCCGCAGAAGCGAGACGTGGGGCTCCCGGAGTTGTGGCTGTGCGGGTGAAGTCGATGGCCATGAGAGGGAGCAGGAAGGCGAGCAGCGGGTATCGGTAGTAGGGGAGGGCGCGGGCCTGCAGGATGCAGTTGACAAGGCCGAAGATGACGCCGGCGGCGAGGAGTGCACGATCTACGTTGAGGCCGGGGCGAAAGAGGGTGGGGCGATCGAGCGCGAGGACGGCGAGCCAGATGATTACGAGCGGAAGCAGGGGCGAGAGGCTGTGGAGGAGGACGTAGCTGAGAGGGCGGTGTCCGAGGCTGGCGTAGTAGGGGACGAGGGTGTGGAGTCCGCTAAGGAACGCGGCGAGCGCGCCGGTCCGGATAAGAAAGGTGATGACAATGGCGGGAGCGATGAGATAGGCCAGTAGGGTTGCGGCGAGTAGTCTGGGGCGCGAAATGCGAGGAATTGCGTAGAGGGCCAGCGCGAGTTGAGCGAGGGTTAACAGCACGGTGGTGGGTTTGATGGTGACGGCGATGCCGGAGAGGAGGCCAAAGGCGGCGGCGGGCCAGAGTCTGCCGTGGTGGATGGTATGCGAGAGGAAGGCGGTGGCGGCGATAAGGCAGACAGCCATGGTGAGGTCACGCTGGCCGCCCTGGGCGAGGCCGTCGCGGCCATGGATGAGGATGAAGAGGGAGGAAGCGAAGAGGGCGGGGAGAAATCGTTCCGTCAATCCCACGTTTTTCAATGAAACCGGAAAGGATGGGGCACCGGGAGTTTCGGCGATGGTGAAGAAGGCGGCGGAGGCGAGGGCGAGGAGGGTGAAGTCGAAGAGACGCCAGGCGAGCGCGCCGGTGCCGAAGATGCGCACGGCGGCCATCTCGATGAGGTAGGAGCCGGGCATGTTCATGTCGCCGAAGTCGCGGTAAGGAGCCCAGCCGCGCTGGATGAGGAAACCGATGTAGTGCATGAGGGAGGTGTCGCCGACGAGCGGCCAACGCCAGCTCCAGAGGAAGAAGAGGAGGGCAGAGAGGGTGAGGCTGGCGGCGAGGGCGAGGCGGAAGAGGCGTGCCAGGGTAGCGGCCGAGGCGCGCGCTGGAGGTGGTGGCGGCATGCGGGAGTTATTCGCTGCGCTCAGCATGGCAACCTGGTTTTGCTGGATGACAACCTGATATTACGGGGTGGGGCGGAGGGGGGCGAGGAAGTTAACGGTGGCGCGCAGGACGACCTTGTTGTCCTGGTTATAGGCCAGAGTGGTGGTAGTGACGACTCCGTATTCCTTGCGTTTTCTGGAGTAACGGACGCCGACGACTTCGATCTCGGTGCGGAGCGAGTCGCCAGGCCGGACCGCTTCGGTCCAACGCATCTGCTCTGCGCCGGCACCGATCATACCGCCTGCGACCTTGAGGGAGAGCACGCGCAGGCGCATGACAATGGCGGCGGTGAGCCATCCAGAGGCAGCGAGGCCGTGGAAGAAGGAGCCTTCGCCGGCAGCCTCGTCGAGATGGAATGGCTGCGGGTCGTACTTCTCGCCAAACTCTTTGATCTCTGCGGCGGTGACCTTGTAACTGCCGACGGAGTTGAATTTCTGGCCGACCTGAAAGTCCTCGAAGTAAAGCTCTTTGGGCATTGAACGGGTTCTCCTGATGTTTATCAGTCTAGAGCAGAACCACAGTATGCGTATCCGTTTTGGGCGGCATGCGAGGGTGGTATTTTTCTTGAGGAAAAATCCACTCAGCGGCTGAGGCTTCGGGGCACAGTTTACCGCGGTTCTGCTGCTGGGATGCAATGCGGGCTGAGGCAGATTCGATAAAACATACGACGCTAAGGGCAGGAGACCAGGAGGACGGTGATGTTGTCACGGCCGCCCTTCTTGTCGGCGGCCTCGATGAGAGCCTGGCAGGTGGGCTCGAGTGCGAGGGCGGAAGCGCGGGTGAGGATGTCGGCAATCTGGGCGTCGGTGAGTTCGCGGGTGAGGCCGTCGGAGGCGAGCAGGTAGAGGTCTCCGGGCTCGGAGGTGTGGGCGGCGATCTCGGGCTCGACTTCAGGCTGCGACCCTATGGCTCGGGTGATGATGTTACGGATGGGCGAGTGGGCAGCCTGGGAGCGGTGGAGGAGGCCGGCGCGTACCTGCTCCTCGACGAGGGAGTGGTCGCGGGTGAGTTGATGGAGTTCGCCGTGGCGAAAGAGATAGCAACGGCTGTCGCCGACGTGAGCGAGCCAGAGCGTGGGGTCGCGGGCCGCCTCGTCCCAGAGCAAGGAGACGAGCGTGGTGCCCATGCCGCGCAGGGTGCGAAGTTTCTGCGCGCGTTGGAAGACGGCGTGGTTGGCAGCGCAGATGGCCTGCCGGAGGCGGGTGTGGGGATGGTTGGCGGGATACGGATCGACGTCGTTCTGAGGGTTGCCGGACGCGGCCTTGCGGGAGATGCGGGGGGCTTGGCTGAGGCTGTTCAGGAAGGCCTCGGTAGCGAGATGGCTGGCCACTTCGCCGCCGGCGGCGCCACCCATGCCATCGCATACGACGAAAACGCCCTGTTCGGGCAGGGCGGCGCAGGCGTCCTGGTTGGTGTGTCGCACACGACCGCGGTGGGAGAGCATGGCGAAGGCATGCGTGGGCGTAGACGTTGGTATGACCGCAGTGGCGGGGAGTGGGATTTGCGGCTTGGTAAGCTTTAGAGTCGCAGTGTTTGGCATTTCGACACACCCGTTCGGCGCACTTCAGGGCCGTTGCAACAATACTCCCTGGGGCGCTGGAGTCACAATGGTTTTTGCGGAGCGGCGTTGGCGATAGTCTGGGTGGGGACGGGCGAGGGGATACGTTGAACCGGATCGTGCATGGGGACAATTTGGAGGCGCTGCGCCGGATGGAGTCGGGGTCGGTGGCGCTGATCTACATCGATCCGCCGTTCAACACCGGACGGCGGCAGACGCGACTGCGGATGAAGACAGTGCAGGATGATGCCGGCGACCGAGTGGGGTTTGGCGGACGGCGGTACCGGACGGAGTTGGTGAACAGCGGAGAAGCGGACGAGGGGTCGGGTTATGCGGACCGGTTCGATGACTTTCTGGGGTTTCTGCGGCCGCGATTGGTGGAGGCGCACCGGGTGCTGGCGCCGACGGGAAGCCTGTTCTTCCATATCGACTACCGCGAGGTGCACTACTGCAAGGTGATGCTGGACGAGATCTTTGAACTGAAGGGCAAAGGCGGCGATTCCAGGTGCGCGGGTTCGGGACGGGAGTGCTTTCAGAACGAGATCATCTGGGCGTACGACTATGGAGCGCGCGCGACGAAGAAGTGGCCGGCCAAGCACGACAGCATCCTTTGGTACACGCGCGATCCGAAGCAGTACACGTTCAACCTGGGGGCGAGCGATCGGATCCCCTACATGGCACCGGGGCTGGTAGGAGCAGAAAAGGCGGCTCGGGGCAAGACTCCGACGGACGTGTGGTGGCACACCATCGTATCGCCGACGGGCAAAGAGAAGACAGGGTATGCGACACAGAAGCCGCTGGGGATTCTGGAGCGGATTGTGCGGGTACACTCGAATCCGGGCGACGTGGTGCTGGATTTCTTTGCGGGAAGTGGGACCGCGGGGGAGGCGGCCGCGCGGAATGGGCGCGCGTTCTGCCTGGTGGATGAGAACGCGGAAGCGATTGCGGTGATGGAAAAACGGCTGGGATTGAGGGCGGAGAGGTTGTGATGCCTTAACTCTGTAATACCGTTCTGCCGGACGGGCGCCCTGCGCGGGTG
>Ga0302283_1004780_pt1 | contig 10073 bp, 7 predicted proteins | sample III_Fen_E1_4_FD_198770 | JGI IMG/M metagenome (GOLD analysis project Ga0302283, IMG submission 198770) | Peat permafrost microbial communities from Stordalen Mire near Abisko, Sweden - III_Fen_E1_4 | ecosystem: Environmental > Terrestrial > Soil > Wetlands > Permafrost | place: Sweden: Abisko...
GAGCAACAGAGCGCCGCACCTGCCTCCGCCGAAGGCGAATCCTCCCCCGAGCACGACTCCTTCCCTGAAATCAACGCTGTCGCCGAGCCCACTTCCGCAGCCACCGATAGCAACGACCGCGGACGACGCGAAGGTGGCCGCAACCAGCGCCGCGATGGCCAGCGCTCCGACTCTCCGCGCCGCGATTCCAATCAGCGGCCAGACCAACGGCCACCGCGCGTGCCCCGAGGCTTCACACCCTCGCGCGACCTCTACGGGGTAGAGGGCGGCGAAGTAAATGCCACCGGCCCAGTCTTCGATGCCTATCCCGACTCCGACTCCAGGTCGGCCTCTGAGCCAATGATTCTGCCCGGCGAATCGCTCTCCAAGTACCGCAAGGGCGAGCCACTCGCAGCGGCGCCCACAACGGCGCAGACCTCTGTGCCGTCAACCACCGTCACCCTTGCCCCGCCGGCCAATCTCTACACTGTGGCCGCTGGCTGGGACGGCGGAGCTGTCCTCCCCGGCGAAACCCTTTCGCGGCGCCGCCCAGCCGATTCTCGTCCCGAATCACACACCGGGTCGCATCGCGATTCCGAGCGCGAGCCAAGACGCGAAGAGCGCTCCGGCCGAAATGACCGCTCCAGCCGCGGTGAGTCCCGGGGTGAATCCCGCCGCGACACCCGCTCCGAGTTCCGCAACCACGCTCCGGCTGCTGAGCCGATACCCGCCGCAATCGAGGAGCAGACCGCGCCGGCATTCGTAGCGCCCGCCGCAGAGGCGGTTCAGGAGCACACTGAACCAACAACCTTCGAAGCCCCTTTAGTCGAAGCCGCCGCGTCAGTCACCTCAGAATCACCTGCCGCCGCGCCCCACGTTGAACCCGAATTCGAGCCCGAGGCTGCCTCTGCCTCTTATCGCGTCGACCCTCTGCCCCGCACCGAGTTTCGTCAGAGCGCGCCTGTCCTCGATCCGCCAACCGAAGCCGTGGCCACCGAAATGCCCGCGCCTGCCGCCCCAGTGATCGAGCAGCACACAGATGAGCCCGTCGTGGAAGCTCATGATATTACCTCCATCTCCGCCACCGGCGAAATGCTCTCCGAACCGGCCGAAGGTCTGCCTGAGACGACGCCCAACCCCACGCCGATAGAGGTTACAGAACCCGCATCGCCCATACGCCACGAAGGTGCCATTCTGTCCAACGGTGTAGACGCCGAGTTCGACGCACCGGTTACAACCGGCTTTGCCCCAGGCTCCGGCCAACTCCAGGAAGAAATCCTCGAGGAAGAGGACGCGGACGGCTCGATTCTCCACGCCAGTTCCATCGAAGAGATGGACGACCTCGAAGAAGAAACTCTCGAAGGCACAGCCGACCTAGGAACCATGCTCCGCGAAATGTCTATCGACCACATCACGCGCACCTTGCCTGAAGTGGAAGAAGTGGACGACGACCTCGAAGAAGACGACCTCGAAGAGGAGGAAGAAGAAGAGGACGAGGAGCACGAAGGGTTTGAGATCGATGACCGGGCCGAATTGGACGAGACCAGCCAATCGGAAGATGACCATCACGAGCAGGCAGCCCGCGCCGGCAGTGCCGCGGATTCCGAGTTCTTCGAGCAGCAATTCGGCCAGCCTCGCGGTGAAAGCCAAGGGGCAGAGCAGACAGCATCCGCTCCAGACCGCGACACGAACCGTGACCCCAGCCGCGAATCGGACCGCCGCGGTGGCAGACGCGATGGCCGGCGTGGCCGCAGTGACCGCGATCGCAACGACCGTGGCCGCGGTGGCCGCAGCGGTCAAAGCGGCGGACGCAATCGCATGTCCATGCAGTCCACCAATCTGCCCGCCATCAGCGATCTGCTCAAGCCCGGCCAGGAGATTCTGGTCCAGATCGCCAAGGAGCCCATCGCCAAGAAGGGTGCCCGCATCACCTCGCACATCGCCCTTCCCGGCCGCTTCCTGGTCTTCATGCCCACGGTCAACCATACCGGCGTCTCGCGCAAGATCGAGTCCGACGGCGAACGTCGCCGGCTGAAAGAGATCCTGCTGAGCGAAAAGGGCGAGGCCACCGGCGGATTCATCGTACGTACCGCCGCCGAGGGTGCCAGCGAAGAAGAACTCCGCAGCGATCTCCGCTTCCTGCTCAACCTCTGGGCGGATATCAAGAACCGCTCCGAATCGTCCAAGTCGCCCGCCCTCATCTACCACGACCTGAATCTGGTCGAGCGCATCCTGCGCGACCAGGTCACCGATACCTTCTCCGCCATCTGGGTCGACACCGAGGACGCCTACGAGCGCGTCCTGCGCTTCCTCCAGCGCTTCCAGCCCTCGCTCATCCGACGTGTCAAGCTCTATTCCAAGGACACGCCGCTGTTCGAGCAGTTCGGCATCACCGAGGAGATCAACAAGGCCCTCCGTTCCAAAGTCTGGCTCAAGTCTGGTGGCTCCATCGTCATCAACCAGACCGAGGCCCTCGTCGCCATCGACATCAACACCGGAAAGTTCGTCGGCAAGACGGCGCGCCTGGAAGACACCATCGTCAAGACCAACCTCGACGCCATCCCCGAGATCGTTCGCCAGATCCGTCTGCGCGACCTCGGCGGCATCATCATCATCGACTTCATCGACATGGACGAGCGCAAGAATCGCAACCGCGTCATGGCCGCACTCGAAGACGAATTGAAGTCCGACCGCGCCCCGTCGAAGGTGCTCCAGTTCAATGATTTCGGCTTGGTCGCAATCACCCGCAAGCGCGTCAAGCAGTCCCTCGAGCGAACCCTTTCCACGCCCTGTGCCATCTGCACCGGCACCGGAATGGTCAAATCGCCCGTCACCGTCTGCAACGACATCTACATTGAGATGCGCAAGATGCACAAGCACCTCGACCGTGGCGACGTCATGCTACGCGTGCATCCCGAAGTCGTCAAACAACTCAAAACATCCGGCGCAAAATGGCTGCAGGAGATGGAAGAGATGGTCGGCAAGACCATCCTTGTCAAGAGCGACCCGGCGCTGCACCCGGAGCAGTTCGACATCCACTAAAACGCCTCATTGCCCGCAATCGGCCCAGGGGGCCAATTAGAGCCGGGTGGCCCCATCCTTTCGCGCACTGCGAAAGGGTGGGTTGCCTCTCCTTGCCCACCACCTCTCTCTGGGAAAACTATCGCTGAAGGTGATCCAAATTGCACAATGGCGCGTCTTATAGAGCAGTGAGATGATTGGGGTTCGGCAGCATCTACCCGCACAACAAACTCAGCTCATTCGGGTTAGGAAGTTCGAAGGACTTTTCGCAAACAAAAGGGAGTCGCCAATAAAATGAATACCAACCGCAGTTTCTTCGGTGTTGCCTGCCGCATCGCGGCGCTTAGCTTCTTGATGACGGGAACGGCCTCGATGATCGAGGCCCAGCAAGTCTCGCCCGTCACTTCTGCCCCCAGGACGCCTCTTTTCCTGGCATCCGAATCCACTCCACTGGACCTGACTTCAACATCGTTCGGCAGCAGTAGCTCCTCGTCCTCGGATGCTACGCCTTCCTACGCCAAATTGGACTTCGACTCCGCCGCTCTCGGCAGCTCCCAGCCGCCCCCGCGCCGTTCCTACGGCCGGCCCAGCTACCATGGAGGCAACACCAACCCCGACGGCTCCAGCAAGTATTTTGCTCTCATCGGCTTCGGTGCCGCCCTTCCTGTTGGAATTACGCACAAGTACGAGACGCTGAGTTGGGGACTTGGGGGCGGCGTCGGCCGCAACTTCAACAAAACTCTGGGCGTCGATGTGGAATTCAACTACGACCACTTCGGACTCCAGGGCGCCACACTGAACAACGAAGCGTACATTGACAACTACTGCACCGCAGCCGACGTCACGGCCGGGTTATGCTCTCCCGCGGGTCCGGCCGCAGCCGGCACCGGCATCCAAATTGATGGCAACAATCACGTTTGGTCATTCACCCTCAATCCGATCGTTACCGTTCCCACCGAAGGCTCGCTGGGAGCCTACGTTATTGTAGGCGGCGGCTACTATCACAAGGTCGCCAACTTCACCACGCCCACAACCGAAGTAGAATGTTATTACTATTGCGAGGAGGTCGAAGCAAACGCCACTTTCGACCATTACACCAGCAACGCATTCGGTGTGAACGGCGGCTTCGGGCTTACCTACAAATTCTCCAAATTCTCCAACGAGCGCTTCTATGTGGAAGCCCGCTACGTTCTGATGCTCGACTCCCAGCGCACCGGAGTCACCGCAGCAAACGTCGCCACGTCTCCATTAACTGCAACCGACTTCTATCCCGCCAACAGCGATCGCACCACTTACATTCCGATCAAAGCCGGTATCCGCTTCTAAGCGGCGCCTACCGCCAACCCTGCGAAGCCCGGCCCCTAGCCGGGCTTCGCTGCATTCCAAGCGCGCGGATTTTGCGGCCTCTGCAACGAACAGCTACATTGGATCAGGAATCCGAATTGCCTCGCACCCAAGAAATGGGAGTCATCCGGAGAATGCAAACCTTTCGCAGCCTGCTCGATATCGTGTGCCGCGCCGTGGCGCTCAGCGTCCTTGCAGCAACACCCTGTCTCACCCAAGCCCAGTTGCCCTCTCTGATCATCGCTTCGGACGCCACGCCGGCCAGCCTCATCGCGACCACCGCCCTTGAAAGCTCCCAGCCCCCGCCACGCCGCTACGGCCGGCCCAACTTCTCCGACAAGACCTCCAACTCTGACGGCTCCGCCAAGTACGAGTTCCTAGGGGGCTTCGGCGTGGCCATGCCGCTCGGCGACTCCCACGTTTATGAGACGCCCAATTGGGGACTTCAGGTGGGCGGCGGACGAAACTTCAATAAGAACTCCGGCGTCATCCTGCAGTTCGACTATGATCGCTTCGGCCTGCAGGCAGCCACCCTCAACAACCAGACCTACATCTACAACACCCTGCTCGGATGCAGCGGTTGCGTCAGTGGCCTCGACGGCAACAACCATGTCTGGTCGTTCACGCTCAACCCGACCTTCACCCTCGCCACCCCGGGCCCCTGGGCTGCCTACGCCGTCGTCGGCGGCGGCTTCTACCACAAGGTCACCAACTTCACCCAGCCCACCACGGAAGAAGAGTGCAGTATCTACGGCTGCGGATACTTCTCAGTGAACTCGAATATCGATCACTACACCAGTAATGCCGGCGGCGTGACTGGCGGATTCGGCCTAACCTACAAGTTCTCCAGGTTCTCTAACATTAGGTTTTACGTCGAGGCGCGCTATGTCCTCGTCCTCAATTCGCAGCGCAACGGAATCACCGCCGCCAACGTCGCAAACGCTCCCGCCAATGCCACCAACTTCTACCCCGCCAACAGCCACCGCACCACATATATCCCCATCAAGCTCGGCATCCGCTTCTAAGAACCTGTTTAGGAAGTCGATGAATGGTCTTCCCGTTGGTCGGCACGGAATCCTACTTGCGACCATCGGGAGTACAACGCGAAGCCCAATACGAGTCACGAAGTGACCGCTGCCCGCGCTGGGCGCCCGTCCGGCAAGGACAGTATTCAAAAAGATTCTAAGCGGCGCTTATATCCCCACCGGATATGGCTTCTCGTGCACCTCGGCCCCACTATCGCCCGAGCGTTCGAACCGCCCCTGTAGCAGGCTCAGCAGCGCCGTGTACCAGTACCCAAACACAAACAGCACCAGGAACGGCACCGTGAAGTAGTTCTCCGTCGTGCACGCATACCAGATTGTCCAGGCAAAATAACCGCCAATGGCCAACTCAATCCACGGCACAATCCCCAGCCGCTTGCGATACACCTTGGCCTGGCTGGCCTCGCCCTTCTGCTTCACCCGGTACTTTGGCGTGCGCGCAAACGCCGTCTTGTATCCGAACAGCGCCTCCATCACCGCCTTCGTGTTGGTAATCGTCAGCCCCACGCCGCCCAGCGCCATCAGCACCGGCACGTACAAAAACGTCTTATACCAGGTCTTCGGATACAGTTCCTTCTGGCTGACCAGGTAGAACGTCGACACCGACATCGTGCTCGCAATAAACAGCGGCAGGTCGATCAGAATCATCTGCAAATAGCCCTGCCAGCTCCGAATAATCATCGCGGGCATCAGCAGCACGCTCAGCACGATCATCAGCGGATAGCTGATATTCGCCGTCAGGTGATACCAGGCCTCCAGCTTGGTGTGCCACGGCGCATCGCTCTTCATCACCCGCGGCAGAATCTTCTTCCCCGTCTGGATCAGCCCCTTCGCCCAGCGTGCCTGCTGCGTCTTGAAGGCGGTCATCTCGATCGGCAGTTCCGCCGGGCACTCCACGTCCTGCAGGTACTTGAACTTCCAACCCGCCAATTGCACCCTGTAGCTCAGATCGGTGTCCTCGGTTAGCGTGTCATGTTGCCATCCGCCGCCGTCCGAGATCGCCTTCCTCCGCCACACTCCCGCCGTGCCGTTAAAGTTGAAGAACACTCCCGCCCGCGAGCGACCGCCGTGCTCCAGCACAAAGTGTCCGTCCAGCAGGATCGCCTCCACCTGCGTCATGAAGCTATAGTTGCGATTCAGATGCGTCCAGCGCGTCTGCACCATGCCAATGCCCGGCTCGGCAAAATGGTGCACCACCTTCATCAGCCAGTCCGGCGCCGGCACAAAGTCGGCGTCGAAGATTGCGACCAGTTCGCCCTTCGCGACCTTCAGCCCCGCATCCAACGCGCCCGCCTTGTACCCATGCCGATTGGTGCGATGCAGGTACACAATCGGCTGCGGCGCCAGTCCCGCGAATCCCCGCGCATAGCGTTCTACAATCTCCCGCGCCACCTCCACCGTCTCATCTGTAGAATCGTCCAGCAATTGGATCTCGAACCGGTCGCGCGGATAGTCGATCCGGCAAATCGCGTCGATCAGCCGGTCCACCACAAACTGTTCGTTGAAGATCGGAAGCTGCACGGTCACAAACGGCAGCTCGCCCTCGGCATACCGCCCGCCCGGCTCATCCCACTTCGCCGCCTTGTCCTTGTTCCGGTAATACAACCACACTAACTGGTAGCGATGAATTCCATAAAACGCCAGGATAATCATCACCAGGAAGTACGGAACCAGCATCGAGATGTCGAAGGCGTTCCAGTGGTACAGGTGCCGAAACTCGCTGCCGCGAGCGTAACGCGCTGCCAGACTGTGGATCATGCCCTTTGAAGCCAGGAACATAGCCAGCGGCGCAGGCAGACTGTAGAAAAAGGATGGCAGGAGAATACTCCGCAGGCAGGATTACCGTCTCGACGATTCTACGCGAACCCGCTATTCGGACAGACGATTCTTGTTCAGGTTCAACAATTCGGCAGACTTTGGACTCGGAATCTGCGCATGGGCAGACTAACTGAGCATCATCGCCCGATACGCCGCATCCCGCTGTGCCGGCTTGAACCCCGCATCGCGAATAATCCGCCGCGCGTCCTCTTCGTTCGCTCCCTCGGCGGTGATCAGCCCCAGATCGTTCGCACCGAACCGCAGCCCTGTCTGCAGCACCTTCAGCCCTTGGCCCGCACGGGTCGCCTGCACATTCTCAATGTTCTCCAGAAACATCCGCGCAATCGCCAGGGTCTTCAACCGCTCCACCGCCGTCGCCCGATCCAGTTCCCGCCCACCGGGAACGTCAGCAGCCACCGGCACAAACGCCGCAAACCCGCCCGTCTCTTCCTGCAACGTCCGCACCTCCTGCAGAAAACCAACGCGCTGCTCCAGCGTCTCGCCTGCGCCAAACACCATCGCCGCCACTGTCCGCATGCCCAACCCATGCGCCGCGCGGTGCACCTCCGCCCACTCGTCCACGTTGCACCGGTCGCCCCGTGGCCCGCCCCCCAACTCCACCCCATCGCCCGCAATCGCATCGAGTCCTGCGTCCTGCAGACGCGCAATCGTCTCCCGCACGCCCATCCCGCCGTCCGCGCCGATCGACCCAACCTCCGCCGTCGTCAGCCCCTCAATCCACAGCTCAGGAAATCGCTGCCGAATTCCCCGCACCGCACCCTCAACCCCACAGCCAGCCGCTATCCTGATGCGCACGGCCGTCGCACCCATCTCCACTGCCTCGTCAAGCGCGTCGCAAATCCCATCCAACGACCCCGCTCCCGCACCGCCAACTTCAACCTCGCAGCCAATCGCATACGTGACTACGCCCTCCGGATGCAGCCGCCGCCGCACCGCATCGGCCTCCATCCCAATCCCCACCAGATCGTCGCTCCGAAAGCAATCCACAGCCTGCTCCCTGCTGATTCCCATACAAATCCTCCCTACTCTGCAATCTCTAGCGCACCATGCGAAACACAACCAGCGAGAGTGTCACCGCTGTCAGCAGCAGTACCAGCCCGGCTAGCTTCACAACCATCCCAACCGACTTCTCCAGCTTGGCGACGCGCTCCTCCACGCTTTCGATTCCCATCCGCGCCCGCGCCGCATCGACGCTCAGCTCCGAAATCTGCGCGCTCTGCTGCTGCAACTGTCGATTGACGCCGGTCTGCGCTTCGGTCACGCGGCCCATCTGCCCGCGCACGTCTGCCCTCAGCGCCGTCATCGCGTCCTGATGCGCCTTGTCGCTCGCGCTCCTGCCCGCGAGATACTTGTCCGCCACTGGCATCAGCCGCGAAAAATGAGGCAATAGGTCCAGGAATAATTTGGGCCACATGCCTCTAGTCTACGTGTTCGGACAGCACCGAGACCATCGACGCCGCGCGACGCCGCCGCCGAAGAAGCACGGCCACAACCGCCGCTAGCAGGATCGCCGTCATGATCGCCTGCGACCACAAGCAGTAGATACACCACTTCTCGATCACATACGCCTCGATAAAGCTCAGAAACGCCGCGCAGAAGAACCCCACACGCGCCAGTTCCAGCACAATCCGAATCCGCCCCATCAGCGCCAATATTCCGATCAGCGCATATCCCGCAATGCCGATCTCCGCCACCGGAACGTGCAGCCCGTGCGGGTGCGGTTGGCCGTTTTCGTCATAATCGTCGGACGTAAGCGGCGGAAACACCGAGTACTTCCCATGATTGACCGTGCCGCAATCGAACTTCTCCGTAACCGCGCAAGGTGGCGCCGCCCCCGAATCCATATAGTGAATGTGCAGCGCCATCCCGCTCACCACTATCCCAGCCACCGCAAGCACTGCAATCAGATATTTCATGCAAACCATCTTACTTCGGCCCTACTCTTGTCTCCCCGGTTTTGTTCCCGCATTCTTTCCACCCACCAAAACTCCCGCTCCAGCCCGAACGTTAGGGAAAGATTGTCTTGAACCCTGTGCCCGTGCGAGTATGCTGAATCATCTTCAAAACGTGACCAACGGGCCAACCACATTCAGTTCCGGCAATCAGCCGAAGGAGCAACCTAAAATGCAGTGTCCCGCATGCCACAACGAAGTAGAACCTGCCCCCTTTTGCAGTCTCTGCGGAGCCCCGCTCGCCGCCGCACCAGCCGTCGCTCCACCCCCAGCCGCGGCTCCTTTTCCTCCGGCCGCGGCGTCCTCAGGCATCGACACCAACGTGGCCGCCGCCATCTCCTACCTCTTTATCCCGGCAATCATCTTCCTGCTGGTCGAGCCCTACAACAAAACCCCGCTGATACGCTTCCACTCCTTCCAGTCAATCGGGCTGTTCGTCGTGGGCCTTGTTGCGAACGAGATTTTCAAATTCTTTCCGTACTACTCCATGATGTGGACGTTCCAGGAGATCATCTCACTCGGCCTCTTTGTGGTCTGGCTAATCGCCGTCGTCAAGGCCTACCAGGGCCAATGGTTCAAGCTCCCCATCCTCGGAGACTTCGCCATGAAGCAAGCCCAGAGTTAATCCAAGCGCAACGACCTCTTCCCGCTTTGCTCGGTTCTACGCTGGTCGACGCAGATCCTATTCGCGACCATCGGGAACACCACGCGAAGCTCAATACAAGTCACGAAGTGACCGCCCCACGCGCAGCGCCCTCCCGGGCCGTTCACACGCCCTATTACTGCTTCGCGTAGTCCTCCCGTTGGTCGACACAAAATTCGGCTTGCGACCGTAGGGAGCGCCACGCGAAGCCCAATAAAAGTCACGAAGTGACCGCCGCCCGCGCAGGGCGCC
>Ga0302283_1004781_pt1 | contig 10072 bp, 12 predicted proteins | sample III_Fen_E1_4_FD_198770 | JGI IMG/M metagenome (GOLD analysis project Ga0302283, IMG submission 198770) | Peat permafrost microbial communities from Stordalen Mire near Abisko, Sweden - III_Fen_E1_4 | ecosystem: Environmental > Terrestrial > Soil > Wetlands > Permafrost | place: Sweden: Abisko...
GGCGGTCCGCATCCCCTCCGCCCGGGCCCGGTCCATCACCTCGGTGAGCAGGAGGGTGGCGAGCCCACGGCGCCGGTGGTCGGCGTCGGTGGCCACGTAGTGGATGCCCAGGTCGTCGCCGAGCACAAGGGTCATGGCCACACAGACCGTCCGTCCGTCGACGGCGAGCCCGTGGGTGCGGACCCGGTCGTCATCGAGGCCTGCGGCCAGTCGACCGAGCGCGGGATCGCTGCCGTAGGCCCGATCGTTCAACGTCCCGACGAGGGCGGTGGACGGGACGAGCACCTCGACGATCCCCGCAGCCGTCGGTCCGGATGCCTCCCCCAGCTCGAGGCCCATCGCCGGGGTGGCGATTGACGGATCCTCGACACGGCCGCCCGCCCGACCGGCGAAGGTCCACAGGCAGTAGGGGAGCAGTGGATCGTCCGGCGGCGGCACCGCACCGGCGGGCACGACTGCCGCATCGAACCACGGATTTCCCACCAGGGTCCCGTCGACCATGGCCGCCAACGACGCGCCCACGGCGTCGGGGCGCCGCACCACGGCGTCGGGGCCCCCGCCGCTCCGTCCGACGACGGCCAGCATCTCGCCGAAGGTGGCGGCGGACCGCCGCGCCAGTTCGCCGTCGTCCACCGTCCCCACCTCCTGATCCTGAGAGGACTGTATGCGCCCACCGCCCACCGCCCACCGCCCACCGCCCACCGCCCACCGCCCACCGCCCACCGCCCACCGCCCACCGCCCACCGCCCACCGCCCACCGCCCACCGTCAGTCCGCCCCGTCCCGTGTCCGTTTCCACACGCCCGTGGGGCACCGTCGTAAGGTGATCCGATGCCAGCAAGCACACCCCTCGACCCCGAGCTCGCCCCCATCATCGAAGCACTGCCCATCCCCGACCTGGACGCCGAGGTCCTGCCCACCATGCGGGGGTTCTCGTTCCCCCAGACCGAGCTGTCCGACGCGGTCACCCGCCGGGAGGTGGTGGTTCCGGGAGACGTGTCCGTCCCCGTCCGGGTGCATGCGCCGGCGCAGCGGTCGGGACCGCTCCCCGGGGTGGTCGCCATCCACGGTGGGGGCTATGTCATCGGCGATCGCACCATGTACGACGGGCTGTTCGACCGCTGGTGCATCGATCCCGGGATGGTGGCGGTCTCGGTCGGCTACCGGCGGGCTCCCGAGACCCCGTACCCCGGGCCGCTCGACGACTGCTACCAGACCCTCGTGTGGACGGCGGAGCACGCCGACGAGCTGGGGATCGACCCCTCGTGCATCGGGATCTACGGGGCCAGCGCCGGCGGCGGTCTGGCCGCCGGGCTGGCGCTGCTGGCCCGGGACCGCGGCGAGGTCGACGTCGCCTTTCAGTTCCTGCAGTACCCGATGATCGACGATCGACAGATCACGCCCTCCAGTCAGCTCGACGACCTGCGCGTGTGGAGCCGCCGGTCCAACACCTTCGGCTGGAAGTCGTACCTGGGGGACCGCTACGGCACCGACGACGTCCCGGCCTACGCGGCCGCCGCCCGGGCCGAGGACCTGCACGGGCTCCCGCCGGCCTACGTGTGCGTCGGCTCCCTCGACGGGTTCCGTGACGAGGATGTCACCTACGCCTGGATCCGACGCCAGCTGCGGGACCACGACCACTGAGCCACGGCGACGTCCGCAGCGCCGACCGTGAGCAGGCCTAGGCTGCCGGACGGCCCCGCCTCCCGCGGGCACGCCCGGAACCCTGACCCAACAGATGCGCATCCTCCTCGTCTCCGACCTCCACTACAACCTCCCCCAGTTGGACTGGGTGGTCGGCGCGGGCCCCGACTTCGACCTGGTCGTGGTGGCCGGCGACAGCCTCAACATCGCGTCGCCCGTACCGCTCGACGCCCAGGCCGTGGTGATCCTGCGCTACCTTGCGCTGCTCGACGATTCCACCCGGGTGGTGGTCAGTTCGGGCAACCACGACCTGACCGGACCGGATGCTGCCGGCGAGCAGTCGGCCCTGTGGCTTGCCGAGGCCCGGGCCGCCGGGATCCCGACCGACGGGGACTCGCTGCTCGTGGGGGACACACTGGTGACCGTGTGTCCGTGGTGGGACGGGCCGGTGGGACGCGACGAGGTGTCGGCCCTGCTGGCCCGGGACGCGGCCCGTCGTCCGACCCGATGGGTGTGGGCCTACCACTGGCCGCCGCTCGGCTCGCCGACGTGCTGGACCGGGCGCAAGGACTACGGAGACCCCGACGTCCTGTCGTGGATCGGCGAGTACCGCCCCGACGCCGTCCTGGCCGGCCACGTGCACCAGGCGGCGTTCACCGAGGCCGGGTCGTGGGCCGACCGCATCGGCGACACCTGGGTGTTCAACGCCGGTACCCAGATCGGAAAGGTGCCGGCGCGGGTCGAGCTCGACCTGGATGCCGGACGGGCCAGGTGGGTGTCCATCATGGGACAGGAGACCTGCCAGCTGACCGACGCCGGTCCGCCGGCCCGCACCGTCTTCTGACGGTTCGCCCGCCCGCACCGACTCCTGACGGTCTGCCCACCCGCACCGTCCGGACGCTGGATCAGTACTCGGGGTCCGGGTCGCGTACCGAGCCGGGTCGGGCCGCCGGCTGCTGGTGGGCCGACAGCCGGGTGAGGACCTCCGAGACCATCGACAGACCCGGGGCGTCACCGTACTGGTGCTTCAGGTCGGCCAGGTAGGTGGTCACGAAGTTGAGGCGCTCGGCGAGCCCGATGGCCACCTCGCGCAGCAGGTCGGGGTCCTCGCCCAGGAAGGACTTCCCGTCCCGGGCGACACGCAACCGGCTGGGCACGCCCGCCTCGACGGTGGCGCCGTGCCGCGTGCCGAGCAGGACGGAGATCTCGCCCACGATCGCCCCCGGGCGGGTGATGGTGTTGACCAGCTCGCCACCTTTGCTGACGGTCAGTTCCCCGGACACCAGCACCCAGAGCTCACCGCTCTCGCCACCCTCGGTCACCACGGGGTCCCCTGCCGCGAACTCGACCTCGGGCAGTTGGGCCGAGCGGGCCAGCATGTCGATCATCCGCCGATGGTAGCGGCCGGGTCCGCGTCGGTCTACGGGCCCGGTGGCGGGTCAGCCCTCCGACGCCAGGGCCGCTTCGTCCGACGAGTCCCACACCCGGTGCAGCATGCGCAGGAGCACGTCGGGTGGCTGTGCGCCGGGGATCCCGAACCTGCCGTCGAGTACGAAGAACGGGACGCCGGTGGAGCCGAGATCGACCGCCCGCTGCTCGTCGGCGCGGACCTCGTCGGCGTACTCGTCGGAGGCGAGTACCTGGGCCACGCGGTCGCCGTCCAGGCCGACCTGAGCCGCCAGCTCGACCAGGGTCGCGGGATCGGAGATCGCCCGCCCCTCGGTGAAGTACGCGTGCAGGAGCCGCTCCTTCATGGCGCCGCCGAGCCCCTCGTGGGCGGCGAGGTGGATGAGTCGGTGGGCGTCGAACGTGTTCCCGATCTGGACCTGGTCGAGGTGGTACTCGAGGCCGACGGTGGCGGCCAGTTCGGTCATCTGGCGGTTGGCCGCCGTGGCCTGGTCGCGACTCATTCCGTACTTGCGCTCGAGGACCTCGTCCATCGAGAGCTCCACCCGCTTGGGTGTCGTCGGGTCGAGCTCGAAGCTCCGCCACTCGACGGTGACCTGGTCCGCGTGGGGGAATGCGGACAGCGCCGCCTCCAGGTTCCGCTTCCCGACGTAGCACCAGGGACAGACGACGTCCGACCAGATCTCGATCTTCATGGTGGCTCCTCCACTCCTCGGCACCAGGTGCGCCCCACCCGACGCTAACCGGATGCGGTCGCCGGTAACGTCGGGGCATGATCCTCGAGCACGCTCTCATCACCATCCGGCCGGACTCGCACGACGAATTCGAGGCGGCCGTCACCCGGGCCCGGGAGGTGATCTCGGCGGCGCCGGGGTTCCGCTCGTTCGCCCTGCACCGGGGCATCGAGACCCCGGACCGCTACCTGCTGCTCGTGGGATGGGACACGTTGGAGGACCACACCGTCGGATTCCGGGAGTCGCCGGCATTCGCCGAGTGGCGCTCCCACATCGGCCCGTTCTTCGACGGCCAGCCCGAGGTCGACCATTACGGCCCCCTCGCGGGCCTGTCCTGACCCCACGCTGCGGTCAGTCGGCCGCCGACCCGAGATCGGCGGCGGCGGCCAGGTGCCGGGCCAGCTCGTCGAGGGGTGTCCGGGCATTGAGCCCGCTGGTCGACGGCATGAGGTAGACGGGCCGGCCGGCGACGGTGTCCGCCTGGGGACCGGCCGAGGCCCCCCGGTCGACGACGGTCCGCCAGCCGGACAGCCCGACGAAGCACACCGCGCCGGGCCGGAGCCACCCGACGAGTGCCGCCACCCGCTCCATCCCGGTCCCGTACTCCTCTCGGGTCACCTCGGCGGCGGTCCGGGTGGCCCGCTTGGTGAAGTCGGTCATCCCGACCCCCTTGGCCAGTGCCGCCACCGGGTCACGGTCGACGTCGACCAGCCCCGCGGCCCGGGCGGCCGGCCAGAACCGGTTGCCCGGACGTGCGTAACCGACGCCGGCGTCAGCCGAGTAGGGGGACGGGTTCACCCCGCACACCAGGAGCCGCATCCCCGGCCCCACCGAGTCGGCCAGGGTGCGCCGACGCACGACTCGGGCGTGCCACCCGGTGGCATCGTCGACGATGTCGCCGACCAGCGCGAAGCCGGCCCCTTCGAGCAGCGCCTCCACCGGGACCGCACCGGGGCGTCCCGCCGACGGTGTCCACACCGCCACCTCGACCTCGGCACCGACCGGCAGCTGGCGGTGGCCCAGGTGGAGGGCGAGCGGCAGATCGGCCCGGGACCGCGTGGTGACGGACCACGTCCACGGGCGTCCCGGCGCCGCCGGGGTCCGGGGAAGCTCCGTCGACAAGCGGTGGCTGGCGTCGGACACGCCCGGAGCGTACCGGTGGCCGACCGGACCTGTGGATGGTTGACTGGCCTCGTGTCCACCTGCCCGACCCTGACCACCGAGCGGCTCACCATGCGGCCGTTCTGTGCCGAGGACGTCGACCCGCTGTTCGCGGTCATGACCACCGACGAGGTGCGGGCCGCGTTCCACGTGCCCGACGACTTCACCCGGGCGAACGTGTGGTCGGTGCTCACCTCGTTCGCCGGCCTGTGGGAGTTGAAGGGGGTGGGCCAGTGGGCGCTGGAGGAGCGCGGGAGCGGCCGGTTCGTGGGCCGGGCCGGCCTGTACTGGCGCATGGAGCCCGAGTGGCCCGGCGTCGAGGTGGGCTGGTTGCTCGACCCGACCGTGTGGGGCCGGGGCTATGCCACCGAGGCCGGGGCCCGGGCGGTGGAGTACGGATTCGACGACGTGGGCGAGGATCGTCTGTTCAGCGTGATCCTGCCCGAGAACACCCGCTCCGAGGCGGTGGCGCGCCGGCTCGGTTTCGCCCCGGGCGAGGAACGGGTGCTGCCCCACTTCCCCTCGGCGGCCCACCGCATCTGGCAGCTGGACCCGGCCGGGTGGCCGGGGTGGCCGGGGGCCGGGCCCGGAGTCAGCGGAGGCTGAGTCCCCCGTCTACCAGGACGACCTGTCCGGTCACGTAGGTCGAGCGGGCGAGTCCCAGGATGACCTCGGCCACGTCCTCGGGTGTGGCCGAACGTTGCATCGGGGCCTGCGCCTTCACGAACTCGCGCACCAGGTCCCAGTCGGCCGTCCACGGGGTGTCGACCAGGCCCGGCGCCACGGCGTTGACCCGGATGTCGGGTCCGAGCGTGTTGGCCAGCAGTCGGGTCATGTGGCTCAGGGCGGCCTTCGAGCAGGCGTAGGGGATGGAGCTGCCGACCGGGCGCTCGCCCGCCAGCGAGGACACGTTGACGACCTGGCCGTCGCCGGACGCACGCAGGTGGGGGACCGCCGCGACGGTCAACTGCCAGGTTCCGATGACGTTCGTGTCGAAGATCCGGCGCCACACGTCGGGGCTGGCCGCAGCCAGGTCGTTGTGGGGGATGACCGCGGTGGTCCCGGCATTGTTGACCAGGACGTCGAGACGGCCGTGGGTGGCGACGACCTCCTCGACGAGCCGGGCGGCGTCCGCCTCGTCGGCCACGTCCGCCTGGACGTAGGTGGCGTCGGACAGCTCGGCGGCCAGGGCCCGACCGGCGTCGACCGACGTGACCGAGTTGACCACCACGGTGGCGCCCGAGGCACCGAACCTCCGGGCCGCCTCGGCACCGATGCCCGACGACGAACCGGTGATGAGGACGACCTGTCCGGCGAAGCGGTCGTCGGCGGGGTGGGAGGTTCCGGGGGATGCGGTCATGCCCGGAGTGTAGGACCCGCGCCCCGGCGCCCGGTAGGTTCGCGGGGTGCGCCTGGTGACCCTGCTCGAGGACGGACGACGCAGCAGCGGGCTGGTGGTCGGTGACGAGGTGCTCGACCTCGCCGACCCGGCCGTCGGTCTGCCGACCGGGCTGGTGGACGTCCTGGCCCTCGGGGACGACGCCCGCCCTGCACTGGAGCGGGCCGCCGGCAGCCGTGCCCGGCGGTACCCACTGGCGCAGGCCCGGCTGGGCGCCCCGGTCCACCGCCCGCCCGCGTTCCTCGGCATCGCCCGCAACTACGAGGACCACATCGCCGAACTGGGCGTCGAGCGCCCGGCACAGCAGACCTGGTTCGCCAAGCTGTCGACCTGCGTGGTCGGCCCCGGTGACACGGTCGACGTCCCTTGCGCCTCGGTGCAGGTCGACTACGAGGGCGAACTGGGCGTCGTGATCGGTCGCCGGTGCCGACACGTCCCGGTCGACCGGGCGCTGGAAGTGGTGGCCGGGTACACGGTGGTCAACGACGTCAGCGTGCGCGACTGGCAGCGGGCGACGCCCACCATGCTGCTGGGCAAGGGTTTCGACACCCACGGACCGATGGGGCCCTGGGTGGTCACGGCGGACGAGGTCCCGGACCCTCAACAGCTCGTCGTGCGGACCCGGGTGAACGGCGAGCTCCGCCAGGACGGCACGACCGCCGCCATGATCTTCACCGTGGCCGAGATGATCGCCCACCTGTCGACGGTGGCCACCCTCGAACCGGGCACCGTCCTCGCCACGGGCACCCCCGCCGGAGTGGGCGCGGCGGCGGACCCGCCACGGTGGCTGACGGCCGGGGACGTGGTCGAAGTGGAAGTGGAGGGTGTGGGGATCCTGGTCAACCCCGTCGCCGATGAGCAGGTCCTCGCCGCCGGGTCTGGGGTGGTGGGTGCCCGGTGAGCCCCGTCCCCGATCCGGCGACCGGGGCCGGTCCCGAAGTCGTCCGGGTGACCTCCTCGCTGTGCATCCCGGTGTCCGAGCTGCAGTTCCGATTCAGCCCGAGCGGCGGGCCCGGTGGCCAGCACGCCAACAAGGTGGCCACCCGCGTCGAGCTGCGCTTCGACGTGGCCCGGTCGCCGTCGCTCGGACCGCATCAGCGGGCCCGCCTGCTCGAGCGGCTCGGTCCGGAGGTGCGGGTGGTGGCCGACGACGAACGGTCCCAGCTCCGGAACCGGCAGCTGGCGGTCGAGCGGTTCCGGGACCGACTGGCCGCCGGACTGCGCATCGAGAAGTCGCGTCGCCCGACCCGGCCTACCAAGGGGGCCAAGGAGCGGCGGTTGGCCGACAAACGGCGGCTGTCGGAGCGGAAGCGGGCCCGCAGGCCCGACCAGGACGACTGAGCGGCGCTGCCGCGCCTCAGCCGGCGCGACGGGTCCGCCGCACCGGGCGTGCCCAGGCGGCGTCGAGCAGACCATGTATCTGCTCGGTGAGCCGTTCGGGGTGGACCCGCAGCTCGAGCACGGAGTTGGCCTGGATGAGCTGGCCGCGGGGCAGGCGCCGGGCGAGCTGCTGGGCGTCGTGGAACGGGTGCACGTGGTCGACCTTGTGCCCGATCACCAGTGCGGGGATGTCCATGGCCGCCCGTTGATCGACGGTGGGAGCGATCGGCCCGGCCAGGATGCCGTGCAGCACCGCCGCGGTCTCCCGGGGCTCGGAGGACAGCATGTTCATGACGCTGTCGAGCGGGCCGTTGCCGGTGCGAGGCAGGGAACGGAAGAGCTTGGCCATCCGCCCGACGACCGGCCGGGCGTAGTGCGAGGCCAGGAGCAGGGGGATGAAGGTCATGGCGGCGGCCGGGAGCGCCCACTCCAGGACCGGCATCTCGACCACCAGGCCGCGGACCCGATCGGGCGCCTGGGCGGCCACCAGCAGGCTCACGTTTCCGCCGAGTGACACGCCGCCCACCACCGCCTGGTCGATACCGAGATGGTCCATGAGCGCGAGCACGTGCCCGGCATAGGTGTCCATCCGGTGGAAGGAGGCCCGCTGGGGACGGGCCGAGAGCCCGTGTCCGGGAAGATCGAGGAGGATGACCCGGTTGCCCCGGGCGGCCAGGTCGGCGGCCAGGCGACGGTTCATGTTGGCGTCCATGAGGATGCCGTGGAGGAAGATCAGCACCCGGGGGCCCTGGCCGTGGACCTCGTAGTAGAGCTCGAGGTTGTCGTGGACGAACTGGCCGACCTCGTAGGGCGATACCGTGCCCGGGTTGTCGTCGGGGAGGTCCTTCGGCGCCCGCAACACCCGTGACGGTGTGGTCTTCTTCACCTGGTCAGTTCGTGGTGCCCCGGTCGTCGGCATGCAGTCCACGGTACGCCCCGGGCTGGCGGTTCGCCAACACCGGCAGGCGTGCCCGCACGTCGGCCAGGGCCGCGAGGTCGAGGTCGGCGGCCACGACGCCGGGGGTCGGGTCGGTGCGCTCGGCCAGGACGTCCCCCCACGGGTCGATGATCATCGAGTGCCCGTGGCCGCGGGGCATCCCTGCGGGCAGCTCACCCACCTGACCCGCACCGATGACGAACACCTGGTCCTCGACGGCCCGCGCCCGTAGCAGCAGCTCCCAGTGTGCGGGCCCGGTGGAGGCGGTGAACGCGGCCGGGACGCACACCACGGTCGCCCCTCCCAGGGCGAGCATCCGGTAGAGCTCGGGGAAGCGGATGTCGTAGCAGAGGGTCATCCCGAGTACGGGCACGGCGTCCGGCCCGGTCCTCGCCGGTGTCTCGGGCCCTGTCTCCGGCCCGGCCACCGCTCCCGTCTCCGCTCTGGGGCCCCCGCCCCCGCGCCCACCGCCGGCCCCCGATCCGTCGAGCGGGACCAGGCAGGTCTCGTCGCCCGGGGCGATCGTGTCGGACTCCCGGAACGCCACCCCGCGGAGGGCCACGTCGAAGAGGTGGATCTTGCGGTAGGTGGCCAGCAGGGCGCCGTCAGGGCCCAGGAGGCAGCTGGTGTTGGACAGCCGCCCGTCGTGTCCCCGGGCCACCTCGGGGAAGCTCCCGGCCACCAGGTGGATGCCGTACCGGGCCGCCACGCCCGACGCCCAGGTCACGGTGGGCCCGTCGAGGGGCTCGGCCCCGGCCCGCAGCACGTCCGGGCTGCCCGCCACCGAGAAGTACTCCGGCAGGACGACCAGTTCGGCGCCGTCGGCCGCCGCCTGCGCCACCAGCACGCCGGCTGCGGCCAGGTTGGCGTCCCGGTCGTCACCGGCCGTCGTCTGGATGGCGGCAGCGTGCATGTCACAGGGTAGGCCGGGGATCAGGCACAATGACCCACGGCGGCGGTGACCCACCGGGTCCGGGTCCGCCCCGAGGAAGAGAGCGCCGTGTCCTTCGAAGACTCCGATGTCGTCCGCAGTGCCGTCCGCGTGGAGGGATTCCGGGACGACGAGTTCAACTACCAGCTGATCCGGGCTCTGGGCATGGCCGACTACGGAGGCTCGGCAGTCGGGGAGTGCCTGGCGGTGGTCGCCCAGATCGCCGACGGCAGCCCCGGCAGCTGGACGGTGGCCTTCGAGCAGCTGGCCCAGCGGGTCGAGGCGCAGGGTCGGGCGTGCCTGGACGCCGGGCGCAAGGTCAGTGGCCGGGACCACCTCCTTCGGGCCTCGACCTACTACCGGACCGCCGAGTACTACGGGGGCGGGTCCGGCGCCGAGGGGGCCGGGGCGCGCAGCCAGGCCTGCTTCTCGGCGGCCGCGGCCCTGGTCGATCCGCCGGTCGAGCCGCTGGCCGTCCCG
>Ga0302283_1004782_pt1 | contig 10070 bp, 4 predicted proteins | sample III_Fen_E1_4_FD_198770 | JGI IMG/M metagenome (GOLD analysis project Ga0302283, IMG submission 198770) | Peat permafrost microbial communities from Stordalen Mire near Abisko, Sweden - III_Fen_E1_4 | ecosystem: Environmental > Terrestrial > Soil > Wetlands > Permafrost | place: Sweden: Abisko...
AAGAGTGAAGTGAGGCGCGCGATGAGGCGCTCCTGGATAAACCGGTCGTCAATCTGCTGCTGGAAGGTCTGGAACTTCACGATGGTGAGGTTGGGGTTGATGCTCGCCAGGGTGGTGCCAACGGTTTTTTCAAAGTTGGGGACGGGATGGGCGGTCTGGATGACCAGGGCTCCCGCGTACATGGATTGGTCTTTGTCGAGAGGGTTCTCGGGATCATTGGCGATACCCGCTGGCTGTGTGAGCGGCAGAAAGTACATGGTGTGGTTTTTCCAGTAGACGCTGGTGTAGGTCGTGTCTTCCACCACGCCGACGATCTCATGCGCTCCATCCTGGGGTGTCTTGGCCGGACCGGAAAAGCCAAAGCGATGGCCGATGGGATTGCGTGTGCCGAAGAACTGCTTGACGAACTCCTGATTGACGACGGCGACAGGCGGCCCATTCAGCGTGTCCTGCGTGGTGAATCCGCGCCCCATGACGACGTGCGTGCCGACGGAGTCGAAGTACTCCGGAGTGCCTTTCACCCAGGAAGCGCCTTTGTTGAGGTCGGACTCTCCCTGGACTTTCACGCCGGAACCCCAGTTATTCTCTTCCATCGGCGTGTAGGTGGCGAGGCTGACCTTCACAACGCCGGGAATGGCGTGGAAGCGGTCTACGATGGTCTGGTAAAGGGGCTCAACCTCTGTGTTCTTGTAGCCAGCCGCCTGTGGATTGATGTGGGCGATATAGCGGTTTGTCGCATCCAGCCTCATGTCGACGTTCTCGGCCTTGTTGAGGCTTTGCGCAAAGAGGCCCGCGGCGACCAGAAGCACGAGCGAGAGAGCAGCCTGCAGAACCACAAGCGCGCGCTGCAGCAAGGAGGTTCCGAGGGCGGTGTTGCGGGTGTTCAGGCGCAGGGCTTCAGCAGGCTGTGTGCGGGCGGCCATCAGCGCAGGGGCCATGCCGAAGAGAACTCCCGTCAGCAGCGAGATCGCAAAGGCAAAGCCGATGACCAAAGGCGAAGGCGAGGCGCTGATCGGCATGTTGTGTTGATCAGGGAAGGCCAGCGCCAGCAGCGCGTGCGCTCCGAGGTAAGAGATTACGAGGCCAAGCAGCCCGCCCATGCCGGCAAGAAGCACGCTTTCGGTAAGCAGTTGGCGGACGATGCGGCTGCGTTGCGCACCGAGGGCCGAGCGGATGGAGAGCTCCGCGCGGCGGCTCATGCCACGGACGAGCAGAAGATTGGCGATGTTGGCGCAGGCGACGAGAAGGACGAGTGCAGCGATCCATTGCAGAAGCTTCAGTTGGTCCTTGTACCCGTCCTGCATGTTCTGGATGCCGCCACCGCCGGGCGTCAGCACAACATGGGTGTGGGGAAGGACCTTCTGGGCGCGTTGATCGGTAAATGTCTTGAGCGGCGCATATTCCTGTTTGAGCAGCGCACTGGCCTTGGCCTGCAGCGCCGGGATTGAGGTTCCAGGCTTTACGCGGCCGATGATGTAAGCCCACTGGGTATCGGGGTCGTTAAAGTAAGGCGCGCCGATGATAGGGTCCATCGCGTTCATCGGCAGGAAATACTTGGGAGGATTGGTGTCGATGCGGTCGCCGTAGAAGCCCTTGGGAGCTACGCCGATGATGGTGGCCGGCTTGGTATTGATGTAAAAGCTGCTACCGATAACGCTCGGATCCCCTGCGTAATCCTGTTGCCAGGCGTCGTAGCTCATCACAGCAGTAATCGCCGCACCCTTCTGGTCGTCAGCGTCCATAAACAGGCGGCCAGCAGCAGGCGAGAGTCCGAAGACGCGAAAGTAGTTGCCGGAGACGAAGGTGCCCATGACGGATTTGGCAACGGTCTGGGGGCCTGCACGGCGAACCGTGATAGGCCGCCACGCGTAGCCCGACTCCATGGCCGCAAGCTCCTCAAACTCCGGCAGACTCTTTTTGAACATGGAATAGGTGTCTGTGGCGAAGAGCGAATAGTCTCCGTTGTCGTGCCAGCCGCCGTTCACACAGCAATCGTCCTGGTCACCGATGCGGATGAGGGTCTTGGGATCAGTCACAGGCAGGTTATGCAGCAGGATGGCATTGACCAGCGTAAAGATGGCTGAGTTTGCGCCAATGCCAAGGGCCAGCGTCAAGAGCACGGTGATGGTAAAGCCCGGCGCCTTGAGCAACTGGCGAAATGCGTAACCAAGATCCTGGATCAAAATCCTCATTCAGCCCTCCGGCACAGTGCTGCGCTTCATTCAACAGCACGTTGCTTGCCATCTGTCGATCAATCTAACATGCTTGAATGCTGATAGATGCCGCCTTCTTCTGGAGTGTGCGGTGGGAGTCTGATGTCCGGAAGCGAGAATGAGTGTTCGAATCTGAACAGCGAGCGTATCGCGGGCGAATGGAAAACGCCTAATGGGCAGCGGGCTTTAATTATGACCAAGGGCTACAGTCGTACTTCGCCAGAATGCAGCAAGAGGACAAGGCCCGGGCCTGAAGGCCCCCTCTGTTTTACGGCTGTTTCAGGGGCCTGAAGGCCCCTGCTCCCTCCGTAATTGTCGATCTACAACTGTAGTACCAGGACACAAAAGCTCTTTCCTGGAGGAAAGAGCTTTTGTGCTGCAAGCTGGAAATGACCTGCGAAATGGCCTAGCGCAGATTGGTGGTCTGGAAAGGGAGTCCGGTGAAGGGCTGTTTGTCGGGTTGGGCGTCGATGTTGGGGGCGATGGAGACGCCGGAGAAGGTGGCCGGCGCAACCGTGGTGTTCCAGCCATCGACCATGACCAGGGCGTCTTCGCCGTTGAAGTCCTTGAGTGCAGCTTCGATGGTGAAGGTGCGGGATTCATTGGGCACGAGCGAGATGTAGTTGTCGCTGTAGTAGACAGGCAGGACGCGCTCATTGGAGTGCTGGCGGCGGAGTTGGACGTGGGCCATCAGGGCTACGTTCGCCGTGGGGTTGTGGAGCGTGACGGTGACCAGGCGGTTGGCGTCCACGGTCTTGCTCTCGGCGTGCATTTCCAAGGTGACGGTGGGCAGCTTCTCGAGGTCGGTGAAGACATCCGGGTAGCCGGGCTGGGCGCGCCAGTAGAAGTTCGAGGAGATGAGCTTGCCCTGGGCGTCGCGCAGTTCCAGCTTGAGGAAGTGCGTCGAGTGCAGGGTTGCCGGGAACTCGACAGGGCCGAGGCTGGTGGCGGCTGAAGGCGTCGCGGTCAGCTTGGTCTCATGTTCGTAGGCCAGGGTGCCGTCCAGGTTATAGACGCCAACGTGGGCGGTGGCGTCCGTGAGCGGCGCGGGAAGGTTGTTGATGACCTGGAGTTCGCCGGTGGCCTCGTTGAACTGTATGTGCTGCGGCTCGCCCGCGCTCTTGACTGCGAACAGCGAGGAGTTGGGCTCAAGATCGTAGTGGTAGATCTGCCAGACGAAACTGGGCTGGGCCGGGTTGCTCATCCAGGTAATGACGGCCGTTGCTGGGGCGAAGAGCTTGGCATTGCGACCTTCGTACATGGCGCGGAAGGCCTCGTAGTTGGCCATCTGGCCCTTGCGCACGAAGTCGGCGAGGTTGGCGATCTTGCCGTAGCGGCTGGCCAGCTCGCCGGGGTAGGCGTCGCCGCGCTGCGCGCCCTTGGCCAGGTCGTGCTCGGCCCAGTCGTCGTTGATGCTCTCCCAGTCTTTTTGGGGCATCATGCCGTGAATGGATTCGAGCGTGGGCACGGAGACCGAGCCGGTTTCGGTCTTGAAGAAGTCGTCGGTGATGGTGTAGAACTCGCGCGGTGTGCGCCAGAAGTAAGGGCCGTGGGAGCGCACGCCGGCTCCGTCGGTGGAACTGGGCTGGTAGCGGCGCGTGGGTTCCAGTTCCGCCATCAGCTTGCGCAGCAGCGCGTCGATATGCGGGGGCGGGAAGCCCTCGTTGCGCGCGCACCAGACGGCGATGGCCGGATGATTGCGATAGCGCAGGATCTTTTCGCGAACATTGGCGATATAGGTGTCCACGTCGGTGGGGTCGGGGCCGTCGGCCGGGTTGGGCTGGAAGAACTCGTCCCACAACAGGATGCCGTACTTGTCGCACATCTCGTAGAAGTCTTCGCCGGTGCTTTGGCCGACCCAGTTGCGGATGAGGTTCATGTTGGCCAACTGGTGCAGACGGATATTGGCTTCCAGGCGCTCGCGGGGAATGCGCTTGAGGGCTTCATCCAGGCCCCAGTTGCCGCCGCGAATGAAGATGGGAACGCCATTGACGGAGATGGTCAGGTTCTCGGTGCCAGGGACGGAGTAAGTGATTTTGCGGACGCCGAAGCTCACGTCCTGCGCGTCGGAAACTTCTTTCCCGGCCTTGAAGCTGAGATGGAGCTTGTAGAGGTTCTGCGGGCCGTAGCCGTTGGGCCACCACAGCCGCGGGTGCTCGATGTGCAGGGCCGGGGTATTTTTGGTGTCGAAGCTGACTATTTGCTTGCTGTGCGGGGCGATTTCGACTGCCTGCTGGAAGGTGATGTTTTCGATGGTGCCTTGAAGCACGCCCTTGAGGGGCTTGTCGCTCACGTTCTCTACCGTTGCCTGCACGGCCACATCGGTGGAGTCGGTGCGGGGCAGGGGAAGGTCGGTGGTGACCAGCGGATCCTTGACCAGGGCCGGGCCGGTGGCGGAGAGGAAGACCTTCTGCCAAATGCCAGCGTCGCGGTCGCGAATGGCGGGAATCCAGTCCCAGCCGAGGGTGCAAAGGAAGGTCGGTCCGTCGATGGCGGTTTCGCCGCCGTTCTGCCCCAGGCCGTTGCGCAGGGTGTGCTCGTGGGAGATGCCGGGGTGCGGCTGCGGCGCAACCAGCACGGCTACCACCGCCGTCTTGCCAGGCTTGACCTGGGCCGAGATGTCGAAGATGCCGCGGCTGAAGGCTCCGCGCATGACGCCGACCTGGGTGCCGTTGACCCAGATGGTTGCGGCGTAGTTGATGCCGTCGAAGTTGAGCCAGATGTGGCGCCCGCTGAAGGCCTTGGGAATCTCGATGGTGTTCCGGTACCAGTAGGAGGTGCGCGCCAGGCTCTCGGGAATGATCTCGGGGCGGTTGTTCTCGCCGTAGAGGGGCTCGGGATAGACCTTGTTGTTGACCAGGGTGGTGAGCACGGTGCCGGGAACCGTGGCCGTGTACCAGCCATCGGTTTTGAAGGCCGCAGAGGCCACTTCAGCGCCGGGTTGCGGCACCTTGGCCACATCCTGCAACTGCCAGCCAGAGGAGAGAACAACGGGCTGGGGCGGGGCGGTTTGTGCGGCGGCGGAAAAAGCCATCAAGGCCACAAGCGGAAATCCCGCAGCGAAAAGTGAAGATCGGCACGAACATATTTGCAACAGATTCATTCTTTGTACTCTCTTGGGAGGGTTGGCGGCCACATCTGCCGGACACACGGATTATAGTTGGCGGGACGAACGACCCGTGGCACTAGCTCGCATCTCCAGTCGATAATGGGAGCATGGAATTCAAACGTTCGTCCGGAGTCCTGCTGCACGTGAGCTCGCTGCCCTCGTATGGGGGAATTGGCGACCTGGGTCCGGCCGCCCACGAGTTTGTGGGCTTTCTGGCCAAAGCCAAACAGCACATCTGGCAGGTTTTGCCCTTTGGTCCTACCGGCTACGGCAACTCGCCGTATGCCGGCTCATCGGCCTTCGCAGGAAATCCGTATTTGATCAGCCTGGAGTTTCTCTCCGACTGGGGCTGGATCGGCGGGGAGCGCATTGCAGGGCTGGCCGGACGCGGCGGCAACGTGGACTTCGACGAAGTGGAGCGGCGCAAGCTCCCGCTGCTGTTTGAGGCGGCGGGGAACTTTCTGGACCGCGGGCCGCGCGAGCCCAAACTGGCCGTGCAGTGGAAGGAGTTCCAGAAGTTTTGCCAGGAGGAGGAAAGCTGGCTGACCGACTACGCTCTCTATGCCGAGCTGCGCCGCCAGTTCAACACCGGCGCGTGGACGGCCTGGCCTGCGCCCCTGCGCCGCCGCCAGCCGCAGGCACTGGCGCAGGTGGCCGCCAAGTGCGGCCGGGCGCTGTCCCAGGAACAGGTGCTGCAGTTTGCCTTCGCGCGGCAGTGGAACCAACTGCGCGCGGTTGCCGCCCAGAGCGGAATCCGGATTCTGGGAGACGTAGCCATTTTCGTGAACATGGACTCGGCCGATGTCTGGGTTCACCCGGAACTCTTTGAACTGGACGAGGACCTGAACCCGGTGAACGTTGCCGGCGTGCCTCCCGACTACTTTTCACCTACGGGCCAGCGCTGGGGCAATCCGCTCTATCGCTGGGACGTGCTGGAAGAGCAGGGCTTTGACTGGTGGGTGGAGCGCATCCACCGCGCAACCGAGCTCTACGACATTGTTCGCCTTGACCACTTCCGTGGCTTTGAAGCTTACTGGTCGATTCCTGCCGAGGAGGAGACGGCGGTGAAGGGCGAATGGGTGAAAGCGCCGGGGCTCAAGCTCTTCCGCGCGCTGGAGGCGGCGCTGGGGCCTTTGCCGCTGGTGGCCGAGGACTTGGGGATGATTACCGCCGAGGTGGACGCCCTGCGCCTGGAGTTGGGCCTGCCGGGGATGAAGGTGCTGCAATTTGGCTTCAGCAGCAAGGGCGCGCACATGCACCTTCCGCACCGGTTTACGCCGGAAACAGTGGCGTACACAGGCACCCACGACAACGACACCACGCAGGGCTGGTGGAAGCTGGCCAGCAAGGTGGAGCTTCAAGCTGTGGAGGCTTACGTGGGCTCGGTGGACGGCCGCCCCGTGTGGCCGCTGGTGCGCGCCCTGGACGCGAGCGTGGCGCAGATGGCCGTGGTTCCGGCGCAGGATCTGCTGGACCTTGGTTCCGAGGCGCGCATGAACACGCCGGCGGTGGCCGCGGGCAACTGGAGTTGGCGCGCACCAGAAGGCGGCTGGACTCCGGAGTTGGCGGCGCGTCTGAGTGCGCTGGTCGAGGTGACGGACCGCGACAACGATCCATTGGGAGAGGCAGAGGAAGAGGGAGAAGCCTGATGCGATTCCATGGGGCAACGACGACGGAGCAGGTGAGCGTAACATGGTTCTTGCTCTCAGAAAACAGCTGAAAACATCGCCTCACCAGCACGGAGCCATGATGATCGACCGGCGCGATTTCCTCTTCTCTTTGATCGGAGCTGCCTCTCTCTCCGCCTTGAGCACCACGGCGCGCGCAAGTTCCCTGCTGGATTCGGTGGTTGCCGGACGACTGGCTTCTGACCCGCGCCGGCCGCAGTTTCACCTGCTGCCGGCCGCCAACTGGATGAACGATCCGAATGGCCCCATTTATTGGAACGGCAGCTACCACATGTTTCTGCAATACAACCCCCACGCGGCTGTGTGGGGCGATATGCACTGGTACCACTCTGTCAGCAAGGACCTGGTTCATTGGAAACATCTGCCGGTTGCACTGGCGCCCACGCCTGGCGGTCCGGATGCGGACGGCTGCTTTACCGGCACCGCCGTAGTGCGGGATGGCCAGGTTGTGCTGCTTTACACCGGGGTTCGCTCTGTGCCCGAAGCGGAGGCCACCATCAAGGACGGCGCGCACAGTTTGCGTGAGTCGCAGTGCATGGCCGTGGCCAACGATCCCGATTTGCTGACCTGGACCAAGATCGCGGCTCCGGTGATTGCCGCGCCGCCGCCGGAGCTGGAAGTGAACGGCTTCCGCGATCCTTCGCCCTGGCGGCAAGGCGACTGGTGGTATACGGTGCTTGGCTCCGGCATCGCCAACCAGGGCGGCGCGGTGCTGCTATACAAGTCAAGGGACCTGCGCAGTTGGGAGTTTGTGCACATCCTGGCGCACCGCAACGGCGGCGCCTGCGCGAACTTCGATCCCTTCGATCTGGACGAGGTCTGGGAGTGTCCCGAGTTCTTCGCCTTGGGCGGCCGCCACGTACTGATCTATTCCACCGCCGGCAGATCGTTCTGGCAGAGCGGCAAACTCGATGAAGAAAAGATGACGTTTCATCCCGAGCAGGCCGGCATCCTGGATTACGGCTCTTTCTATGCTCCCAAGACGCAACAGGACGAGGCGGGGAACCGGATTATCTGGGGTTGGGTGCAGGAGACGCGCTCGCAGGAGGAGTTGAAGGCCGCGGGCTGGGCGGGAATGGTCTCCCTGCCGCGCAGGCTCACTCTCGATGTCAATGGACGATTGGTCATGCGCGTTGCCGCTGAGGTAAATCAACTGAGGCAACGCGAACAGACGCTGAACATTGGCACGGACGAGGAGAGGAACCATCGACAACTCGCAGCGATGAGTCTGGAGGGATGCTGCGGCGAAGCGATTTGCCGGGCACGCAGGACCGGGAAAGCTTTTGAATTGCACCTTGCCGGATCCGAGGAAAATGCAGCACCCTGGCTCCGGTTGAAATATGATCCGCACCATCCCGGCGAGATCGCCATCGATTCTTCCGGTGCAACCGCCGGGAATTTCCATTTCAAATGGATTGGCAGCACGGCCGAGATGGCGAGCTTTTCCACCTGGCAAGTGGCGCCCATCTCCGCGGACCGTCTCACGAGTTGAACGCTGGCTGGCCACGGCGATGGTTCCGAATCCATCGCCAGAACACAAAGAAAGACAACCGCACGAGGAGCCTCAGATGAAACTTGGAGTCAGCGCCTTTGCCTGGACCGCGCAGTTCGATCATGAACACCTGAACCTGATTCCCGAGGTCGCGGCAATGGGCTTCGAGGGCTTCGAAATTCCCATGTTCGATCCGGCCAAGCTGGCGGTCGCGGAGATACGGCGAGCTTTCGAGGCCAACGCTCTCGAGTGCACGGTTTGCGCCATTTTGCCGGATGGGATCAACCCCATCAGCCCGGATGCCGCGGTGCGGCGTAATTCCCTCGTGCATTTGAAAGCCTGCGTGGAGATCTCTGCCGCGCTGGGCGCAAAGCTCCTGGGCGGTCCGCTCTTTGCGCCCATCGCCTACCTGCCCGAGCATCGGCCCAGTAAGGACGAGTGGCAATGGGCGGTCGAGACCTTCCAGGCGCTCGGCGAAGTGCTGGACGCCAATCAGGTCACGCTTTCCATCGAGCCGGTGAACCGCTCCGAGACCTTTTTCCTGAGAACGGCACAGGAGGCAAAGGCCTTGTGCGAGGCCGTTGGCCACCCGCGCATCGGGGTCACCATCGACACTTTTCATGCCAACATCGAAGAGAAAAACATCGCCGCGGCCTGCCATTCGCTGGGGAATCGCCTCACGCATATTCACGCCAGCGAGAATGACCGGGGACTTCTGGGCCAGGGGCACGTGGATTTCCCCGCCATTGTTGCGGCTCTCCAGCAGATCGGGTATCAGGGCTACCTGATGATTGAAGGCTTCGGCTACTCCGCGGCGGAGAAGGTGGGGCCGGGGGTGCTTTGGGCGGACCTCGATGTCTCTCCGGAAGACATTGCTATCAAGGGTGCGGAATATCTGCGCGGTCTTTTGTAAAGAGTCAGATGAGCCCCGTCCCGCGATCACGGTTTGAAATGCGGTTGAACAAGCTGCGGAAAAAGGCTTGAAATCGGGCAATGAGGGCCAAAGAACAGACCGCAGGGGCTAAAGGCCACGTTGATTTTGCTGCCTCTGCGGCACAACTGAAGTTGTGCTCAGTTACAAAGCGAAGTTATGCAGAGCTTCCCTAGACTTCATCTACTCTTCAATTCATCCACTCTTCACCATGGTTCGTTGTAATACCCGATATCGGACCGCGCCGCAAGCCCGTCCCCGCTGACCTGCACCTTCAGGCTGTGGAATTCATCCGCTCCCGCGGCCTGCGGAGGCTCAAACGTAACTGTGTAGTAGGGGCTGATATCGCTCTCGCATTTCAGGATTAATTCAGCCAGGTCGTTGCCCGGATCCAGCACGCGGCCGCCCGTGTTCACCGCCAGCACCTCCAGGGCAAGATCCGCAATCTCCATCTTGCGTGCCTCGGTTACTGGCTTCAGGTAGCCCTTGTACAACTCTCGTGTCACACCCACAACCGGCGCAACGTTGTATATGGTGATGCGCGCTTCGCGGATTTTATTCGTTAGCGTCACAAGCTGGTGAAAGTAATTCTGCCTCGACTCATTCGACTCGATGAAGAACCGCTCCGTCAGCAGCG
>Ga0302283_1004804_pt1 | contig 10046 bp, 6 predicted proteins | sample III_Fen_E1_4_FD_198770 | JGI IMG/M metagenome (GOLD analysis project Ga0302283, IMG submission 198770) | Peat permafrost microbial communities from Stordalen Mire near Abisko, Sweden - III_Fen_E1_4 | ecosystem: Environmental > Terrestrial > Soil > Wetlands > Permafrost | place: Sweden: Abisko...
CATGCACATCACCGATCCGTCGGAGAAGGGCTGGCTGCAGCAGCGCATCGAAGGCCGCGACAAGGAGATCACCTTCACCCGCGAAGGCAAGATCGCCATCCTGAAGAAGCTGATCGAGACCGAGGGCTTCGAGCGCTTCCTGCACAAGCGCTTCCCGGGCACCAAGCGGTTCGGCCTGGACGGCGGCGAATCCCTGGTCCCGGCGATGGAGCAGATCATCAAGCGCGGCGGCGCCTTGGGCGTCCACGACATCATCCTCGGCATGCCGCACCGGGGCCGGCTGAACGTGCTGGCGGCGGTGATGGGCAAGCCCTACCAGGTGATCTTCCACGAGTTCCAGGGCGGCTCGTCGCTGCCGTCGGACGTGGAGGGCTCGGGCGACGTCAAATACCACCTGGGCGCCTCGTCGGACCGCAGCTTCGACAACAACTCCGTCCACCTGTCGCTGACCGCCAATCCCAGCCACCTGGAGATCGTCAATCCGGTGGTGCTGGGCAAGGCGCGGGCCAAGCAGGCCTTCACCTTACGCGAAAACCCCACCGCCGGGCGCGGCCACGTGCTGCCGCTGCTGATGCACGGCGACGCGGCCTTCGCCGGCCAGGGGGTGATCGCCGAGTGCTTCAACCTGATGGGGGTCAAGGGCTACCGCACCGGCGGGGCGATCCACTTCATCGTCAACAACCAGATCGGCTTCACCACCAGCCCGCGCTATTCGCGCACCAGCCCCTATCCCTCCGACACCGCCCTGATGGTCGAGGCGCCGATCTTCCACGCCAATGGGGATGACCCAGAAGCGGTGGTGTTCGCCGCCAAGGTGGCCACCGAGTATCGCCAGCAGTTCGGCAAGGACGTGGTCATCGACATGTTCTGCTACCGCCGGTTCGGTCACAACGAGGGCGATGACCCGACGATGACCCAGCCCCTGATGTACGAGGCGATCAAGAACCACCCGACCACCCGCGAGCTCTACAGCCAGCGCCTGATCGACACCGGCGTGATCACCAAAGAGGAGCTGGACGGGTTCATCAGCGAGTTCGACGCCTTCCTCGACAAGGAGTTCGAGGCCGGCAAGACCTATCACGCCGACAAGGCCGACTGGCTGGACGGCAAGTGGGCCGGGCTGACGCCTGAGAACGAGGAACGCCGCGGCGACACCGCCGTCCCCCTGCAGAAGCTGCGCGACCTCGGCCTGAAGTTCACCACCCTCCCCGAGCGCCTGGACGTGCACAAGACCGTTCGGCGGGTGATCGAGAACCGGCGGACAGCGCTGGAAGCCGGCGCCGGCATCGACTGGTCCACCGGCGAGCACCTGGCCTTCGCCAGCCTGCTCGACCAGGGCTATCCGGTGCGCCTGTCGGGCCAGGACAGCGTGCGCGGCACCTTCGTGCAGCGGCACAGCGACATCATCGACCAGACCACCGAGGAGCACTACACGCCGCTGTCGAACCTGCGGCCCGGCCAGGCGCACTTCGAGGTGCTGGATTCGGCGCTGTCGGAAGAGGCGGTGCTGGGCTTCGAGTACGGCTTCTCGCTCACCGACCCGAACACGCTCACCCTCTGGGAAGCCCAGTTCGGCGACTTCGCCAACGGCGCCCAGGTGGTGATCGACCAGTTCATCTCCTCGGGCGAGCGCAAGTGGCTACGGATGAGCGGCCTCGTGATGCTGCTGCCGCACGGCTACGAGGGCCAGGGTCCGGAACACTCGTCGGCGCGGCTGGAGCGCTATCTGCAGCTCTGCGCCGAGGACAATATCCAGGTGGCCAACTGCTCGACCCCGGCCAACTACTTTCACATCCTGCGCCGGCAGCTGATGCGCGACTATCGCAAGCCGCTGGTGATCATGACCCCGAAGTCGCTGCTGCGGCACAAGAAGGCTGTCTCGGACCTGGCCGACTTCGCCGAGGGCTCGGCCTTCCACCGGGTGCTGCACGACGATGCCGAGCACGCCAAGAACACCGAGGTGCGGCTGGTTCCGGACGCCAACGTCCGACGTGTCGTCCTCTGCTCCGGCAAGGTCTACTACGACCTGCTCGACGAGCGGGAAAAGCGCGGCATCGACGACGTCTACCTGATGCGGCTGGAGCAGTTCTATCCCTGGCCGGTGAAGTCGCTGACCACCGAGCTGTCGCGGTTCGCCAATGCCGAGCTGGTCTGGTGCCAGGAAGAGCCGAAGAACATGGGGGGCTGGACCTTCGTCGACCCGTGGCTGGAGCTGACCCTGGCGAAGATGAAAATCTCCGCCAAACGCGCCCGCTATGTGGGCCGTCCGGCCTCGGCCTCCACCGCCGCGGGCCTGATGAGCCGGCACATGAAGGAACTGCAGACCTTCCTGGCCGCCGCGTTCGCCTAGCAGCGCGCTCAGCAAAAGTGGGAACTGGTTTTGCGCCCGAACGCGCTGCAACTCTCACATTCTTGCCGGTAGCGGGCCCAGGGCCCGTTACCGGCGGGGCGAATTGGCGCTAAAGCCTGAACGAAACTAGGAGCGGCCCCGCGATGACCGACATCATGACCCCGACTCTCGGCGAGTCGGTGACCGAAGCCACCGTGGCGCGCTGGGCGAAAAAGCCCGGCGACGCGGTGCGCAAGGACGAGGTCCTGGTCGAGCTGGAAACCGACAAGGTGAACCTGGAGGTCGCCGCGCCGGAAGACGGCGTGCTGACCGACATCGCCGTGCAGGAAGGCGACACGGTCGGCCCCGGCCAGGTGCTGGGTCACCTGGGCGCGGCCGGCGCCGCCGTCGCCAAGCCCGCCCCGGCCAAGGAAGCCGCCGTCGCCGCGCCCGCAGCCGCCGCCCCGGCGCCTGAAGCGCCACCGCCCGCGCCGTCGCCAACCCCCGCCCCGGCCCCTGTCGCCGCCCAGGCCCTGCCGCTGGCTCCGTCGGTGCAGCGGATCGTCGCCGAGAACCAGCTGGACCCGGCGGCCATCGCCGGCTCGGGCAAGGACGGACGGATCACCAAGGGCGACGCCTTGGCGGCCCTGGAAGCCAGAGCCGCCGCCCCAGCGAAGCCCGCGCCGGCCCCGGCCGCGCCGCGCCCGCCGCAGGAGCGCGAGGAGCGTGTGCGGATGACCCGGCTGCGCCAGACCATCGCCCGGCGCCTGAAGGAGGCGCAGGACACCGCCGCCATGCTGACCACCTTCAACGAGGTGGACATGACTGCGGTGATGGCCATCCGCAGCCAGTACAAGGATGTGTTCGAGAAGCGCCACGGGGTGAAGCTCGGCTTCATGAGCTTCTTCGTGAAGGCCTGCGTGGCGGCGCTGAAGGATGTGCCGGCGGTCAACGCCGAGATCGACGGGACCGACCTGATCTACAAGAACCATTACGACATCGGCGTCGCCGTCGGCTCCGAGCGCGGGCTGGTGGTGCCGGTGGTGCGCGACGCCGACGCCCTCAGCCTGGCCGGCATCGAGAAGACCATCGGCGCGCTTGGCGTAAAGGCCCGGGACGGCACTCTGGCGCTGGAAGACCTGCAGGGCGGCACCTTCACCATCTCCAACGGCGGCGTCTACGGCTCGCTGATGTCGACCCCGATCCTCAACCTGCCCCAGTCGGGCATCCTCGGCATGCACAAGATCCAGGACCGGCCGGTGGTGGTCGGCGGCCAGATCGTCATCCGGCCGATGATGTACCTGGCGCTCAGCTACGACCACCGAGTGGTCGACGGCCAGGGCGCGGTGACCTTCCTGGTGAAGGTGAAGGAACACGTCGAGGATCCGCAGCGACTGCTGCTGGAACTCTGAGCGGTCCCCCGTGGGCCTCGCCCTGGTCATGCGCCTGCCGACCCTGGTGGAGGCCCAGATCGCCACCGGCGCGCTTCGCTCGGCCGGCTTCAACGCCCAGGTGTTCGACGCCAATTTCGGGGGCATGGAGGCGCCGGTGATCGAGGGCCTGGGCGGCTACCGGATCATGGCCCCGGAGAATGAAGTGGCGGCGGCGCGCGAGACGCTGCGGGCCTTGAGGTCGAATCCCGGTCTCGGCGAGCCGGAGGAATACGGACCGTGGGCGGCGCCCGCGCCGCGCTCGTCCAGCTTCCGCGCCAGGGGCATGCGGGTTCTGGCCCTGGTGCTGCTTGGCGCGCCGCTGCTGTTATGGGTGCTGAGGCTGCTCACGCGCTGACGTTGGCCGCGCGAGGGCCTATATCGCGCGAGAAGCGAATTACTGGAGCTGGGCATGGCCGGATACGACGTCGTCATTATCGGAGGCGGACCAGGGGGCTACAACGCCGCCATCCGCGCCGGCCAGCTGGGCCTGAGCGTCGCCTGCGTCGAGAAGCGCGCCACCCTTGGCGGGACCTGCCTCAACGTCGGCTGCATCCCGTCGAAGTCGCTCCTGCACGCCTCGGAATTCTACGAGATGGCCGCCAAGGATTTCACCGGCATGGGCATCGAGGTGACCCCGAAGCTGAACCTGCCGGCGATGATGGCCGGCAAGGACACCTCGGTCGGCCAGCTGACCAAGGGCGTCGAATTCCTGTTCAAGAAGAACAAGGTCGACTGGATCAAGGGCGCCGGCAAGATCGCCGGGCAGGGCAAGGTCGAGGTCACCGCCGCCGATGGCTCGACCTCGGTGCTGGACGCTAAAGACATCGTCATCGCCACGGGCTCGGAGCCCGCCGGGCTGGCCGGCGTCACCGTCGACAACAAGCGGATCGTCGATTCCACCGGCGCGCTCGCCCTGCCCGAGGTTCCCAAGAGCCTGATCGTCATCGGCGCCGGGGTGATCGGCCTGGAGCTGGGCTCGGTCTGGCGGCGGCTGGGCGCCCAGGTGACGGTGGTGGAGTTCCTCGACCGCATCTGCCCGGGCATGGACGCCGAGACCGCCAAGACGTTCCAGCGCGCCCTGGCCAAGCAGGGGATCGCTTTCAAACTGGCCTCGAAGGTCACCGGCGCCAAGGCCGGGGCCAAGTCGGTGGAGCTCACCGTCGGGCCGGTGGCCGGCGGCGCGGCCGAGGCCTTAAGCGCCGACTATGTGCTGCTCGCCATCGGACGGCGTCCCTACACCGAGGGTCTCGGCCTGGAGAGCGTCGGGGTGACGCCGGACAAGCGCGGCTTCCTGGAGACCAACCACTTCCAGACCTCGGCGGCGGGCGTCTGGGCGATCGGCGACGTCACCCCAGGGCCGATGCTGGCGCACAAGGCCGAGGACGAGGCGGTGGCCTGCATCGAGATCATCGCCGGCAAGGCGGGGCACGTGAACTACGACGTGATCCCCTCGGTGGTTTACACCTTCCCGGAGGTGGCCTCTGTGGGCAGGACCGAGGAAGATTTGAAGGCCGCCGGCGTCGCCTACAAGATCGGCAAGTTCCCGTTCACCGCCAACGCCCGCGCCAAGGTCAACGGCGAGGACATCGGCTTCGTAAAGGTGCTGGCGGACGCAAGCACCGACCGGGTGCTGGGCGTGCACATGGTCGGCCCGGATGTCGGCGAGCTGATCGCCGAATGGTGCGTGGCCATGGAGTTCGCGGCGGCTTCCGAGGACGTGGCCCGCACCTGCCACCCGCACCCGACCCGTTCCGAAGCCTCGCGGCAGGCGGCGATGGGCGTCGAAGGCTGGACGATGCAGGCTTGACGGCCGCTGGGTGAGCCCTTCTCCCTCGTCACCAAACGAGAGTGGGAGGAAGCTCGCGATGGCCCAGTGGAAAGACCCGGAAGTCGCCGGCCTGCAGGCAATGATGGCGGCGGTCGCGCCGGCGGAAGGCGGGCCGGCGCGCAGCTGGCCTGAACGCCGAGTCGGCATCGACGGCATGGGCCAGATGGCCCCGCCCCCGGACGGCTGCGTGGTGGAATCCATCAAGCTCGACGGCGTGCCCGGCGAAAAGATCACCCCCGAGGGCGCCGACGCAGCCCGGACGATCTACTACCTGCACGGCGGCGGCTATTGCATCGGCGGCTCGGCCAGCCACCGGACCATGGTCGCCAAGATGGCCCTGGCGGCGGGCGCAGTCGCCTACGTGATCGACTACCGCATGGGACCGGAAGATCCGTTCCCGGCCGCCGTCGACGACGCCGTCGCCGCCTGGCGCGCGCTGCTCGCGGCGGGCCGGGATCCGTCGAAGTCCGTCATCGCCGGCGACAGCGCCGGTGGCGGCCTGACCATCGCCACGGCGCTGGCTGCCCGCGACGCGGGCCTGCCGCTGCCGGCGGGGCTGCACGTGATCAGTCCGTGGGTCAATCTCACCAACACCGGCCGCGCCTACGCCGCCAAGGCCGCCACCGACTTCGTGCTGTCGCAGGCGGGGTTGGACGAGTTCCGCGACAACTACCTGGGCAAGACCGACCCGAAGACGCCGCTGGCCTCGCCGTTGTTCGCCGACTTGACCGGCCTGCCGCCGCTGCTGATCCAGGTGGGCTCGGAGGAAGTGCTGCTGAGCGACGCCACCGGCCTGGCGGAAGCCGCCGGCCTGGCAAACGTGGATGTCACCCTGCGCATCTGGGCCAACATGATCCACATCTGGCCGTTCTTCCCGATGCTCTCGACGGGCGCGGCGACGATCGCGGAATCCACCGCCTGGATCCGGGCGCGGATCGGCTGACCGCGATCAAGCCCGGGGGTGAGCCCGGGAATAGGCCGCCAGCAGGCCGGCCGAATCCACCGCCGTGTAGCGCTGGGTGGTCGACAGGGAGGCGTGGCCGAGCAGTTCCTGGATCGAGCGCAGGTCGGCGCCGGCGCCCAGCAGGTGGGTGGCGAAGGAGTGGCGCAGCGCATGCGGCGTCGCCCGCTCGGAGAGGCCGAGGCGGCCGCGCAGACGCTGCATCAATTCCTGCACGCGGCGGGGCCGCAAGGGTCCGCCTCGGGCGGAGCGGAACAGCGGCGCGTCGGGCGCCAGGATGAAGGGCAGCTCGGCCAGATAGGCGTCCACCGCCTCGCGCACCGCCGGCAGGATCGGGGCGATCCGCGTCTTCGAGCCCTTGCCGAGGATGCGCAGCGAGTCGGCGAGCGGCGCGTCAGATCGTTTCAGCGACAGGGCCTCGGAAATCCGCAGGCCGCAGCCGTAGAGCAGCGACAGCACGGCGGCGTCGCGGGCGTTCTCCCAGGGCTGGCGATCCGGATCGTCGCCTGCCTCGGTGATCAGGCCCATCGCCTGGTCCTCGCTGACCGGCTGCGGCGCCCCGGGCTTGACCCGGGGACCCCGGACCAGCGCCAGGCCGGCGCAGGTGACGCCCAGGCGGCGGTCGAGGAACCGGTGGTAGGAGCGGACCGACGACAGGGCTTGGGACAGAGAGCGTGCCGACAGCGGCCTTGGGCCACCCCGGCGATGGGCGAGCCAGGCGCGGACATCGCCCGCCGTGAGAGCGCCCAGGTCGACGAGGCTGAGCGCGCCGCCGTGGTGCTGTTCGAGGAAGCTCAGGTAGGCCGAGACGTTGGCGCCGTAGGCTTCGATGGTCCGCGGGCTGGCGCGGCGCTCGTTGGCCAGGTGGCTCAGGAAGGCGGCGAGGGCGTCCCGCGCGCCGGTCACAGGATCGGCCAGCGCTCGGCGGTGCGCTCGACCACCCGGGCCAGGAAATCGATCAGCTGGTGGCCCATGTCGGGCTGGAAAGCGCCTTCGTCGGCCGAAGCGAAGGCGAGCAGGCCGACCCGGGCAGGCGCGAAGATGGTCAGGCGGATCAGCGCCAGGCTGCCGATCTCCGGCGACCGCTCGCCGAACAGGCCGAGCGCTGTCGGCAACACCCCGAGACGAGCCGCCTTGCCCCGGCCCAGGGTCAGGTCCGCCTGACCTTCGGCCAGCGGACGCCAGCCGGCCGGCACACGTTCGGGACCTTCCAGGGCGATCACCGCCGTGGTCATGCCGAAGCGGGCCTCGGCCAGATGCCCGAGCCGCCAGGCCAGGTCGGCGTGGTTGCGCGCCTCGAGCAGTTCGATCACCGCCTCGTGGATCTGCGCCTGGGCGGCGAAATTCGCCTCGGCCACCGTCTCCAACTGCCTGCGAACGCTGGATTCCTGCTTGTGGGCGCGGGCGACCTTGGAAATCGCCGCCGGGCCGAACTCGACGATGTTGGCGGCGTCGAGCCGCAGACCCAACGTGGCCAGCAGCGCCGGGTCTTCCCGCAGGAAGTCCGGATTGGCCTTCAGGAACGAGCGGATCGCCTCGTCCCGGGCCGATTCATGCGCATTGGCGCGCAGTACGTCCGACAAACCAAGGCCCCCGCCGCTGTGGAGTCGACCGGCCGGTCCGGCCAGGTCGCGGAATGTCCACAGAAGACCCTTCTCGGTTAACGCCGGCTTGCGCGAGCCGCCGAAAACGTCTGTCAGGGCGCCGCGGCCGGTGGCTCGGCCCTTACTCCTGGGTCGGCGAGGGCGCATATCTTCGCCGGTGAGAATCGCCTCCGTCCTGCTTCCGATGCCGCTGCCCGAGGCGTTCGACTACGCCGAGCCGGAAGGCATGGAGCTGAGCGTTGGCGACATCGTCGCCGCGCCGCTGGGGCCGCGGCTGGTGCGCGGCGTGGTGACCGCCCTGCGTGACGCAGCGGGCGGCAACCGGCCGCTGAAGCCGGTGACCGAGCGGCTGGCCGAACCGCCGTTGCCGCCGACCGCCCTGGCCTTCGTCGAATGGGCGGCGCGCTACGCGGTCGACCAGCCGGGTCAGCCGCTGGCTATCGCTCTGCGGGGTTCCCGGGCTCCAAAGGCGCGACCGGAGAAGGTGCTGGTCCTGACCGGCAAGCCGCCGGCCCGCCCGACTCCGGCCCGGGAGAAGGTGCTGGCGGCGGCCGCCGTCTCCGCCCTGCCGCCGGCGGCGCTCGCCCGCGCCGCTGGAGTGAGTTCCGGCGTGGTCCATGCCCTGATCGCCGACGGGGTGCTGGCCGAGGAAATCCGCGCCGAGCCGGTGGACTTCCCGCCGCCGGATCCTGACCGGGCCAGCGCCAAGCTGAACCCCAGCCAGGGCGCCGCCTTAAGCGAACTGGAGCGGATGCTGGGCGAAGGCGGCTTCGCCGTGGCGCTGCTCGACGGGGTCACCGGATCGGGCAAGACCGAGGTCTATCTGGAGGCCCTGGCGGACCTGCTCAGGCGCGATCCCGAGGCGCAGGGGCTGATCCTGCTGCCGGAGATCGCGCTGACCCAGGCGGTGATCCAGCGGCTGACCGAACGCTTCGGCGCCGAACCCGCCGAATGGCACTCCGGCGTCGCCCCGACTCGCCGCCGCCGGGTCTGGGAAGCCGTCGCCACCGGCAAGTGCCGGATCGTCGTCGGGGCCCGCTCGGCGCTGTTCCTGCCGTTCACCAGGCTGCGTCTGATCGTGGTCGATGAGGAACACGACGCCTCCTACAAGCAGGAGGACGGCTTCATCTATCAGGCGCGCGACCTGGCGGTGGCCCGGGGGATGATCGAACAGGCGCCGGTGATCCTGGCCTCGGCGACGCCGTCGATGGAGACCCTGTGGAACGCCGAGACCGGCCGCTATCGCTGGCTGCGGCTGAAGGCGCGGCACGGCGGCGCGCTGTTGCCGAAGATCGAGCTGGTCGATCTGCGCGAAACCCCACCCGAAGCCGGCCGCTGGCTGTCGCCGCCGCTGGTGGAGGCGATGCGCGAGACCCTGGCCGAGGGCGAGCAGGTGCTGCTGTTTCTCAACCGCCGGGGCTATGCCCCGCTGGTGCTGTGCCGAGCCTGCGGCGAGCGGCTGCGAGCGCCGGACACCGAGTCCTGGCTCGTCGAGCACCGCTACACCGGCCGGCTGATCTGCCACCTGACCGGCTTTTCGATGCTGCGTCCGGAGCGCTGCCCCTACTGCCAGGCCAAGGACAGCCTGGTCTCGGTGGGTCCGGGGGTGGAGCGGGTGGAGGAAGAGGCGCGGGCGCTGTTTCCGGCGGCGCGGATGGCGGTGTTCTCCTCCGACACCGTGGCCAGCGCCGAGGCGGCCCGGGCGATGATCGCGGCGATGGAGGCCGGCGAGATCGACATCATGGTGGCCACCCAGTCGGCCGCCAAGGGACACAACTTCCCCAACCTCACCCTGGTCGGCGTGGTCGACGCGGATCTAGGGCTCAGGGGCGGCGACCTGCGCGCCGCCGAGCGGACCTTCCAGCTGCTGGCGCAGGTCGCCGGGCGCGCC
>Ga0302283_1004819_pt1 | contig 10025 bp, 8 predicted proteins | sample III_Fen_E1_4_FD_198770 | JGI IMG/M metagenome (GOLD analysis project Ga0302283, IMG submission 198770) | Peat permafrost microbial communities from Stordalen Mire near Abisko, Sweden - III_Fen_E1_4 | ecosystem: Environmental > Terrestrial > Soil > Wetlands > Permafrost | place: Sweden: Abisko...
TGCCCGTAGGCGGTGGGGGTGCCCGTCCAGCCGGTGATGAGGCTGGGCCCGGCGCTGTAGTTGGGCCCCGGAGAGCCGCAGGCCTCCAGCGACCACGACCACGCCAGGTAGGAGACACCGCTGGTGTCCGCCCAGCCCATGAAGCTGTCGACGAACGAGTCCGCGCAATCGAACTCGCCGATCTCACCGGCGATGACGGGGACCGACGACGCCAGCGCCTGCAGGGTCGAGTAGCACCCCGTCCCCGTGCAGAGCTCCGGCTTGTAGTAGACGTGCCCGGAGGCGGCCAGGTTGCCGGTCGGGTCGTGCGGGGTGTTGCCCGCCCAGCCCGAGAGGTCGTTGGCCCAGTTGAGCCCGCCGGCCATGACCACGTTCCGGGCGCCGGTGGCGCGGACCGCGTCGAGCATGGACTGCATCCCGGCGACCACGTAGCTGCCCGTCTGCTGCTCCCAGCTCTGCGGCGTGAGGGTGCAGCCGCCGTTGAGCCAGCAGGACCAGGGGGTCGTGCCGCTGCCCCCCGCGACGAACCCGCCGGCGGGCACGTTGTCGAGGTGCGGCTCGTTGTAGAGGTCGAACACGACGCCCAGGTCGCCCTTGAACTGGTCGGCCACCTGGGTCCAGAACGCGGCGGCGTGGTCGGCGTCGGCCATGGGGAGCTGCGAGCGGGCGACGTGGGTGCCCGGTGCATTCCAGTGCATGTCGAGGATCACGTAGATGCCGCTGGCCCGGAGCAGGGAGACGTAGGCGGCGACCTGCCCGGCGTAGGCGGGGCCGGAGAGCGACGCGCTGATACCGTTGATGCCGAGCCAGCAGGTCTCGTTGAGGGGGAGGCGAATCGCGTTGAAGCCCTTCCACGCCTGCATGGCCTGGATGCTCACCAGGTCACTCGGCCCGTCGAAGACAGCCTGGTTGTTGATGCAGGCGTACTCGAACCCGGGTCGATTCCAGCCGATGAGCCGGACCGTCGCCGCGCCGTCCTCGAGGTGGTTGCCCACCACGTGCAGGGTGCTCGCGCTCGTGGTCGCGCCGCTCGAGCTGCTGCTGGTCGCTCCGCTCGCGGACGACGACGTGCTGGTCGATCCGCCACTGCCCGACGAGCCCGACGAGCCCGACGAGCTGCCGGAGCTCGACCCCGAGCCCGACGAGGACTGGGAGGAGCCCGACTGGCTCCTCGCCACGTCGCCGACGTCACACCCCACCACCGCGCACGCCAGCGACGCCAGCACGCCAACAACTCGCTCGTTCATCACCAGGAACCTCCGTTCCAAGAAGCCCCCTGCCTCCCCGACCGTACGCGAAACGAGGGCCTCGTCAACGGGGTACGGGCCTGACCGGCGCCGAATCAACGGTGTCTCTGGCGGCAATTTCCAGCGCGGAGAGCGGGTCGGGATCACCGACTCAGCGGCGCTGCCAGACGATCGGCGAGGGCTGGAGGAACCGGGCAGCCCCGGCGGTCGAAGAGGACCCGCACGTAGTCGGCCCAGCGCGCCTGGCGGGTGAGCTCGTAGAGCATCGTCGCCTCGCCCGCGGCGAGGTCGAGGATCTCGAGCTGCACGACCTTGCCGGCCCGGAGCGCCTTGAGGACCTCGAGGAGGGGGACCTCGAGGATCTTCTCGGCCCGGTCCGGACGCTGGTCCGAGACCGCGCGCCGCGCGGCCTCGGCGATCAGCCGGAAGGCGGCGACGGGGCGGTAGAACGACTCCGATCCCCCGCGCGTGGTGGCGGCCCTCATCCGCTCGTCGAGCGCGTCCTCCTCTGGAGTCGTCAGGACCAGGTCCGCTATCACGGGCACCGCCGCGGGCGATTTCGCGACCGTCGGCTCGGCGGAGCGCGCCCGGAGCGCGAGCCTGGCAATGGGAATGGACTCGCTGGCAGGCGCGCGTTCCCCGGTGCGAACGTCCGAGAGGGCCCTCGGGCGCTCCGAGGGAGGATGGTCTCTGCGGATCTGGACGACGGTCATTGCCTGGGAGCCGAGCGTTATCAGGTCGCCGGTCGCGAGCACGCGGTGCCCGTCGATCTCGTCGCCGTTGACGAGGACGCCGTTGCGGCTGCCCAGATCGCGGATGCTCGCGTGCTCCGAGGTGACGGTGATGGCCGCGTGGCGCCGCGACGCCAGCGGATCCTCGATGCAGACCGAGCAGTCCAGGCCGCGTCCGACGACGTGCTCGCCGATCCCGAGGGCGATCTCGACACCCGAGATGACGACACGGAGCGAGGTGATGGGCGCGCGGATGATGGCCATGAGGTGCTCGATTCCAAGGGCGGTCGTCGTGCCCACCGAACCATCGCGCCGTCCATGCGTCAATCGGGCGGACCCTGGTCGCGCGGGACAGAACCTTCAGAAGTGCAACGTCGCTCCGGCGCCATGACCCTCGATCCACGGGCGGGCGGAGCTCCTGTTTGGCCGCGGCGCCGTCAGCAGCAGCACCAGGCCCACCCCGGCGGCGACGATTCCGCAGCCGGCGAGCGTGTCTCCGGCGAGCCCCTTCGCCTTGGCCGCGTCGGCGGCGGGGCCGGTGGGGCTCGTCGCGGCGTGGGCCTGCGCCAGCCCTGCCAGCCCGACGGCCACGCCGGTGACGAAGACGGCCGCGCCGCCGCCCATCAGCGCGAAGGAGACCGGGCGGCGAGGGCCACCGGGCGGCTCGACTTGGCCGGGCGGCGGCGACGCCGGGCCCGGCGCCTCCGGCACCGTCGTGGGGGGCAGGGGGCGCGGGGCGCTGTCGGGGGGCGAGGCGGGGAGCGGCACGAGCGTCAGGGTCAGGGCACCCGCCCCTCCTTCGGGGAGAGTGAGGCGGGCGCGCGCCTCGGTGCGCCCAGGGGCGCGCGCGACGATCTCGTGGGGGCCCGGATTGACCACCAGGTTGCGCGTGAGGCCTCCCTCGAGCGGCACCTCCCGCGGCGCCTCTCCGTCGACGCTCAGGGAGGGATGCTCGATCGGGCCCGGCTCCAGGGCGAGGGTGACGTGCGCGACGCGTCGGTCGATCTCGGCGAGCGCCGCCCGCGCCGGCAGCTCGTAGTCCCGGGTCCTGGCGCCGGAAGGCTCCGCGAGGAAGGCGGCCAAGCTCTCGCGTGCCTCGACGAGCCGCCCGCTCTCCTTCTGCGCCACGCCGAGGCTGTAGAGCGTCCCCGCGGAGCGGTGCAGGCGCAGCGACGCGGCGTAGCGCTCGGTCGCCTCGGGCCACCGCCCCTGCTTCGCCAGGGCCATCGCCTCCACGAACGCGGCGCGCGCGGAGTCCAGATCGTCCGCGAGGCTCACCCCGGGGAGCGCGAGCGCGAGCGCGGCGATCGCGCTCGCCAGCCGCCGCCGTGACCGGCTCACTTGCAGCTGCTCCCCTTGCACGTCGTGCCCGCCGTGCAGGCGTTGCTGCAGGAGCCGCAGTGGAGGTCGTCGTTCTTCAGCGACGCCTCGCAGCCGTCGGCGGGCATCAGGTCGCAGTCGGCGTAGTTGGGCGCGCAGGAGACGATGACGCAGGCCCCCATCGAGCACGCGCCCGTCGCGTGAGGCAAGGAGCAGCCGGCGTCGCAGGTGGGCCCGCTCCCGGTGGAGGAGCTGGTCGCGTTGCTCGAGCTTCCGGTCGCCCCGCTCCCGCCGCCGCCGGCGCTCCCGGTGGAGGAGCTGGCCGTGCTCGAGCCTGCGGTCGTGCCGCCCGTGGCCCCGGTGCTGGTGGAGCCCACCCCGGCGCTGGTGCCGCTCGCGGACGAAGCGGTCCCTCCGCCGTGGCCGCCGACGCCCGACGGGGAGCCGCCGCTCCCTCCCTTGCCCGAGAGCGCGTCGTCGATGAGGAGCGTGCAGCCGGTCGCGGGGCCGGCGGCGAGGACGATCGCGAGCGCCCGCTGCCGGAGCGGGCGGAGGAGGCGAAGGGAGGGGCGCATCGGTGGCTAGAAATCGGGCGGGGGCAACGCCGCGGCCCGGGTGGTTCGAGCCGGCGAGGGGTGCCCGGCGTTCGAGGGGCGGGGGGGCGCGGCGTTACCACGGATCTTCGAGCGCGCGGCGGCGGGCGGCTCCGGGGCGGCGGAGGCAGAAGCGCTCACCGCGGCCGAGGGGGCATCGAGGCGGCCCGCGCCCTCCGGGATCGGGGCGGCCTGCGGCTCCACCGTCGGGAGGGCGGCCGGCAGCCGCGCGCCGGCGGCCGGGCCCGCGGCCCCGTGGTTGCGCGGCGCGGAGAAGGCAGCGACGACGAGGACGGCAGCGAGCGCGACGCCCAGCGCGACGTCGCGGGCACGACGCAGGCGTGACCGGTCCGGCGGCTCGGGAGGCTCGTCGGTCACCGACGGGCTCAGCCTGGCGGTGACCACGTCGGTGCTCGAGCGGCGCGAGCGCGGTGGTGCCGGCTCCCGACCCAGGTCCACGGACGACGCGCGCCCCAGCCACTGATCGGCGATCGACATCCCGGCCGCGTCGGTGGTGATGCCGTGCCCGGCGGCCCAGCCGGCGAGCTCGCGCCCCAGGGCCTTCGCGTCCGGCCATCGATCCGCGGGCGCCTTTTCCAGGCCGCGCGCGAGGATCTCCCACAGCGCCTCGTCGCCGGCGGAGCGCCCCACCGAGGGCTCCGGCTCCGCCGAGAAGATCGCGTAGAGCACCGCGCCGTGGTTGGGCCCGCGGAACGGCCGCTCGCCGGTGATCAGCTCGTAGAGCACCACGCACACGGACCAGATGTCGGTCCTGGCGTCGACGTCGACGAGGCCACGCGCCTGCTCCGGGGACATGTACTCCGGGCTGCCGATCAGCGTGCCCCGGTCGGTCAGGGTCGCGACGTCGACCCCCTCCTGGAGCTTGACGATGCCGAAGTCGACCAGCTTGGGCACCAGCATGTCGCCGTCGCCCGCGGCGTCCCCCAGGGTGGCCGGCACCAGCATGATGTTGTCGGGCTTGATGTCGCGGTGGACGATGCCGCGGGCGTGCGCCGAGGCGAGCGCGCTCACCACCGGCAGCATCAGGCGCACCGCCATCGCGGCGGGGAGCCGGGCGCGCTCGTCCAGCAGGGAGCCGAGCGAGCCTCCCGCGAGCAGCTCCATGACCAGGAACGGCTCGCCCTGCTCGGTCGTGCCGAAGTCGAAGACGCGGACGATCGAGGGGTGGCCGAGGGAGGCCGCCGCGCGCGCCTCCCGGAGCAGCCGGGCGCTGGTGTCGGAGGCGCCGGTGTCGCGCGGCACCACCTTGACCGCGACGTCGATCTCGAGGACCAGGCTGCGCGCCCGCCAGACCGAGCCCATGCCGCCCTGACCGAGCAGCTGATCGAGCCGGTACTTGCCGCCGAGGATCTCCCCTGCCGCGTGCGCGGCGGACGCGCCGCGCTCCCCCACCGCGGGCTGGGACGGGGTGGCTCCGGGCGGCTCGGAAGCAGAAGCGCTGGACATCGGTCCGGAATTCGGTGGGCGTCGGCGACTGGGGCGCGCCCGGCGAGAGACGTGCCAAGCACTCGCCTCCGCAGAGCACGGAGGACGATCGCCGCCGAGCATAGCCCCGCGGCTCGTGCCCCGAAAGAGGCTTGGCTCCGCACCTTCAGGCTCCCCGGCGGCCCCTATGTCCGCGGCGCGCCGGGCGGAGCCGGGCGTCCGGGCGCCAGCGCGCGCTGGGGCCTCGTGGCGCCTGTGCTATGAGACCTTGAATCGACCGCGCGCCGGCTGCGTCTCTAGCCTCACAGGCGCCCGACCCTGTAAGGCCTCCGCCCCCTGAACCCTTCTCCGTGACGAGACCCGAAACGATGCGAACGGCAGCCCTCCCCCTCCTCCTCCTCCTCGGCACGGCGGCGCCCGCCGCGGCGTTCTTCACGGTGCTCACCGCGGCGCCGGCCGACGCCCGGGCCGACGCCCCGCTCACCGCCGACGACGTCGCCACCCGCGTGCAGCGCTTCTACGACTCGACGAAGACCTTCCGCGCCACGTTCAAGCAGACCTACACCATCAAGGTGCAGAACGTGCAGAAGGTCTCCACCGGCAAGGTGGTCTTCGAGAAGCCGGGCAAGATGAGCTGGCAGTACGACGCCCCCAACGGCAACCGCGTCGTCTCCGACGGCAACACCATCAAGGTGTACGAGAAGGAGAACGAGCAGATGTACGAGATGAGCGTGGCCAAGTCGCAGTACCCGGCCGCGCTCGCCTTCCTCATGGGCAAGGGCTCGCTCACCCGGGACTTCACCATGCGCCTCCTCGACCCCGCGCAGATGAAGTTCGAGGGCGGCTACGTCCTCGAGGGCACCCCCAAGGACGCGACCCCGGCCTACCAGAAGATGCTCCTCTACATCGACGCCCAGACCTACCAGGTCCGCCGCGCCCTCATCCTCGACGCTCAGGGCAACCGGAATCGCTTCGACTTCGAGACCCCGGTCGTCAACGAGGCGGTCGCCCGCAGCGAGTTCGACTTCATCCCGCCGCCCGGCACCAAGGTGATCAAGCCGTAGTCTCTGGTCTCGTCCTCGCTGGGCCCAGACCCCGGGCTGCCGCGCCCCTGACCCTTCGTGATAAACGGAGAGCATGTCGGGGCGCGGTCGATGAGCAATCCCTACGGGTACCGTCCTCCGGGGTACGCCCAGCAGCAGCCCTACCCCGCGCAGTGGCCGCGGACGCCCTCTCCCCCGCGCCCTCCAGCGCCGGCCCGGCGCGATCCGGATCGGGGCCGGCGCATCGTGGGGCTGGTGGTCTGGATCGTGGCGATGGTGGCGGGGGTGATCCTCAACATCGCCTTCCAGTTCCTGGAGATCTTCAGCGCCGCGCGGCCCGGGCAGATGCTGGCGGCGGTGCTGCAAGGGGCGCTCTTCGCGCTGGTCCCGCTCGGCGTCTACCTCGCGGTGCCGGCGGTGCTCGACCGCTACGACCCGGAGCCGTGGTGGTGCCTCGCCATGGCATTCCTCTGGGGAGCGGTGGTGGCGACGGGGTTCTCCGGGTTCATCAACACCTTCGTCGACGTGGCGGCCAGCCACCTGCTGGGCGCGCGCGGGGGCGACATCGTCACCAAGGTGATCAGCGCGCCGCTCTGCGAGGAGCTCTTCAAGGGGCTGGCGGTGCTGGGGATCTTCTATTTCCTGCGGCGCGAGTTCGACGGGGTCGTCGACGGCATCCTCTACGCCACGTTCTGCGCCCTCGGCTTCGCGGCGGTCGAGAACATCAGCTACTACGCCCGCGCCGAGATCCACGGCAACCTCGGGATGACCTTCTTCCTCCGCGGCATCCTCGCGCCGTGGGGGCACCCGCTCTACACCTCGATGACGGGGATCGGCTTCGGCATCTCGCGCGAGTCGAGCCGCACCTGGGTGCGCTGGGTCGCGCCGGTCGGCGGCTACTGCGTCGGCGTCACCCTCCACGCGATCTGGAACCTCCTGGCCACGGTGATGGGGGGCGCCTTCGTCTACCTGATCCCCCTGTGGCTGGGCTTCGTGCTGAGCTTCTTCGGGCTGGTGGTGATCCTGGTGATCCGCAAGGGCCGGACGATCCGCAGCCACCTGCGCGACGAGGTCCTCCTCGGCAACCTCAGCCAGGAAGAGGTCGACCTCATCTGCTCGCCGGTGGGGCGCCTCCTCTGCACCTTCTCCTGGCGCGGCGCGACGGGGCGGGCCTTCATCGGGGCCGGGGCGCGGCTGGCGCTGAGCAAGTGGCACACGGCGCGCGCGATGAGGGGGAAGAAGCAGACGATCAGCGCCGACTTCATCGTGCCCCTCCGCCAGGAGATCGCGCGGCTGCGGGGGCTGATGCTGGCGAGGATGCCGCGGTAGCGGAAACGGCGCGGCCGCCCGCGCGTAGGATGAGCCCATGAGCCGCCTCCCCAAGGAGCCGCCCGCCGCGGCGATCACCCCCGAGGGCCTCTACCTGCGCCGGCGCGAGTTCATCAAGAACGCGGCGCTCTTCGCCGGCACCAGCGCGGCGCTGGGCGGGGGCCTCCTCGGCCTCCTCGGCAGCCCGCGCGCCACCAAAAAGGCCCCCGCGGACGGCACGATCCCCGCGCAGCCGCGGATCGAGGCCTCCCCCGCCCCGCTCTACACCGTCGACGAGCCCCTCACGCCGTACGACTCGGTCACCACCTACAACAACTTCTACGAGCTCGGCCTCTCCAAGTCGGCCCCCGCCGAGAACGCCGGCACCCTCCGCCCGCGGCCCTGGACGATCACCGTGGAGGGCGAGGTGAAGCAGGAGCAGCGCCTCGACCTCGACACCCTGCTCGGCTGGTTCAAGCCCGAGGAGCGCGTCTACCGCATGCGCTGCGTCGAGGCCTGGTCGATGGTCATCCCCTGGCTGGGCTTCCCGCTCGCGGCCCTGGTGAAGCGCCTCGAGCCCACCTCCCGGGCGAAGTACGTGGCCTTCACCACCCTGCGCGATCCCGAGCAGCTCCCCGGCCAGAACCGCGACGTGCTCGAGTGGCCCTACGTCGAGGGCCTGCGCATGGACGAGGCGGTCCACCCGCTGACCCTGCTCGCCGTCGGCCTCTACGGCAAGGCGCTCCCCGGGCAGAACGGGGCCCCGCTGCGGCTGGTGGTGCCCTGGAAATATGGGTTCAAGGGCATCAAGTCGATCGTCAAGATCCGCTTCACCGAGCAGCAGCCGAAGGCGACCTGGAACAGCAGCGCCCCGGGCGAGTACGGGTTCTACGCCAACGTCAACCCGGCCGTCGATCACCCCCGCTGGAGCCAGGCCACGGAGCGCCGCATCGGCGAGATCCGACGGCGGCCGACGCTCCCCTTCAACGGCTATGCGGACGCGGTCGCGGATCTCTACACCGGCATGGACCTGCGGCGGAGCTTCTGATGGCGGCCTCGTCCCCTCCCCTGCTCTTTCCCGCCGGCCCGCTCCCCTGGCTGGTCCCCGGGGTGGTCACCGGCTGTGCGGTGCCGGGCGTGGCAATCGCCTCGCGCCTGCTCCGCGGCACGCTCGGCGCCAACCCGGTGGCGGAGGCCCTCAACGAGCTGGGCCTCCTCGCGCTGGTCCTCCTCCTCGCCTCGCTCGCGTGTACGCCGCTCAAGACGCTGACCGGCTGGACGTGGCCCATCCGCACCCGCAAGGCGCTCGGGCTGGCGGGCTTCTCGTATGCGACGCTGCACCTGCTCACCTACGCCCTCGTCGATCAGGCCCTCGACCTCCGCGCCATCGCCAAGGACCTCGCCACGCGGCCCTTCATCCTGGTCGGCTTCGCCGCGTTCCTGCTCCTGGTGCCGCTGGCGGTGACCTCGACGCCGAGGATGCTCAAGCGCCTCGGCTTCGCCCGGTGGAAGCGGCTGCACCGCCTCGCTTACCTGACCGCGGTGCTCGGCGTGATCCACTTCTTCCTGCGCGTGAAGAAGGACGTCACCGAGCCGGCCGTCTACGGAGCCGTGCTCGCAGCGCTCTTCGCGGTGCGGCTCGCTGTGCTCGTGAAGGAGCGCCTGGCCAGGAGCGCGCGCGGGCGTTCCCCGGGATGAAAGAGCGTCTGGCCAGGGGCGCGCGCGGCGGACCCACTCCCTGGTCCCACCCTGACGCGGTGTGATACCTTCCCGCCGTGCCGCCCGAAACCTCCTCGACGACGAGCCGCTCGCTCCGTTTGCCGCGTCTGTCGCGTCTGTCGCGTCTGCCCCTCGTCCTGTCGCTCGTCGCCGCCGCGCTGGTGCCGGCGGGGCCCGCCTTCGCGCAGTCCGCCGAGGAGAAGGCCGCTGCCCGCTCCCTCGCCACGCAGGGCGCCGAGGCGCTCAACGCCGGCAGGTACGCGGAGGCGCTCGATCTGGTGTCCCGCGCCGAGGCCATCGTCCACGCCTCCACCCACCTGCTGATGATCGCCCGCGCCCAGGCCGGCGCCGGCAAGCTGGTGGCCGCGCAGGAGACCTACCTCAAGCTGGTGCGCGAAGAGCTGGCGGTCACCGCCCCCGCCGCCTTCAAGAACGCGCAGGCGACCGGGCGCGACGAGCTCGCCGCCGTCGAGCCCAGGATCGCCTCGCTGCGCATCGTCCTCGACGGCGCCAACGCCAGCCGGGCGACCGTCAAGCTCGACGACAAGCCCGTCCCGGCAGCCCTGCTCAACGTCTTCCGCCCCGTGGATCCCGGCCCGCACGTGGTCTCGGTGTTCG
>Ga0302283_1004841_pt1 | contig 9987 bp, 9 predicted proteins | sample III_Fen_E1_4_FD_198770 | JGI IMG/M metagenome (GOLD analysis project Ga0302283, IMG submission 198770) | Peat permafrost microbial communities from Stordalen Mire near Abisko, Sweden - III_Fen_E1_4 | ecosystem: Environmental > Terrestrial > Soil > Wetlands > Permafrost | place: Sweden: Abisko...
CCCCGTGCGCGTGGTCGCCGCGGCCGAGCAGGCCCACGGCCCCGAGGTCGTCCTGCCGCTCTACACCGCACTCGGGACGCTCCGGCACGTCAAGGGCCTGGAGATGGACCGCACCACGATCGAGGACGCGCTCGGTCAGGTGGGCCTGCCGTTGGAACTGGCCGACGCCGCGACCAGTGACGCCTACGACGAGGCGGTCAAGGCATCGCACCACCGGGGCATCGACCTGGTGGGGATGGACGTCGGCACCCCGGTGATCGCGGTGGGTGACGTCGCCTTCTTCGGCCCCGTCGTCACGCCCGCACCGAAGGGTGAGGCCGCCGGGCTCCTGTGGGACGGCGTGCTCCTGGTGGCCGCCACCCCCGGGTTCTACGAGCTCAAGCGCACGCGTACCGAAGCACCCAGCTTCGACTGAACGCCCGCCCCGAGCTCCGCGCACCCGGCCGGCTCGCCGCTGCACCTCAGGCTCCGACCCGGGCCGCTGCTCCTCAGGTCCCGTGCACGAGCGACAGCACGAGCAGGACCTGGGCCAGGTGGTAGGTGACGTGGATCACCACCTGCCCGTGGCGTACCGGGCGGACGAAGCGGTCGAGGGCGAGCACGGTGTCGGACACCACGAAGAGGACGGCACCGATGGCCGCCGCCGGGACGCCGACGTTGGCCGCCAGTACGGCCATGGTCAGGATGGCCACCAGATAGACGGCCACCGGTGGGATCAGCCCGCGGTGGTCGTCACCGGACAGCGCCCGGAAGATGAGGACCGCCGGCACCGCTCCGTAGGCCACCGCCACCGCGCAGGCCACGGCCAGTCCGGTGGGCGAGAAGGCGAACGGTGGCGAGCCGGCCGGTGACGGCGGCTGCAACAGACCGACGATGAAGAGCACGTGACCGAGCAGGAAGGCCGCCAGACCGGGCACGAACAGGTCCCGCGGCAGCATCAGGAGGACGTCGCCGAGTAGGCAGAACGCCAGGGCGGCGACGAACCACCACCGGCGGTCGACCAGGTCGGTGTGGGCCTCGGGAATCACGGCCGCCGCCGCTGTGAGCAGGGCCAACACCGCCGGCTTGGCCACGTACTCGAGCCGGTCGTCGCCCCGGGCGACCGCCACCCAGTCGACTACGGCGGCCACGCCGGCCAGTCCGATCAGGGTCCAGAAGGCGATCACGGGGGCCGACCATAGCGGTGCCCCGGTCCGCCCCCACCGAGCATCCACCACTAGCCAATTCCGCATCGGTACCGTTTCTCCTGGTAACAGGTCGGTGGAGGAGCTGATGCCTGTGGTCGTGGTCATCATCATCGTGACGGCATGGGCCGTCATCCTTGGACCGAGCCTCCTGAAGCGACGCTCGCGATCCGGTGGTGACCAGTCGATCTCCCACTTCCACTACCAGCTTCGCGTCCTCGAGCAACGTGCCCCCGAGCCCATCGTGGCCCCGGCCTACCGGCTGCGGTCGGTGGACGACCAGGGCACCCCGACGGCGATCCACTACCCCGACAGCGATCGTCCCCCGGTACTGACGGTGGTCGGTGCGAAGGAGCTTCCTCGGCCGGCCCTGGCCTTCCTCGGTGAGCCGGAGGTGACGGAGCCCGCCCCCGAGGCCCCGGCCTACGTGGACGACCGGCCGGACCGCTTCGCCCCGCCCTTCGTCGACTCCGCGCGCTACGACCGCGATCCCACGACGAACCCGCCACCGTCGCGCGCCCCGGACGCCTACGCCCGGGCCCAGGCCCGCAAGCGCCGTCGGGACACGTTGACCGTGCTGGCCGCGGTGTTCGTCGTCACCCTGCTGGCCGCCGTGGTCACCGGTTCGACGTTCGTCGTCGCCGTGGTCGTGCTCGACGGCGTGGCTCTCGGCGCGTACGTGGCGATCCTGGTGCACCTGCGGAGGATGGCCTCGGAGCGCGAGATGAAGTTGCACTACCTCGACCCGATGGCGGCGCGACCGGCGTCCGCCGTCCCGCAGCGGACCTACATGAGCGGCCGCTACGCGCACCCGTCGAACCAGCAGGCCGTCGCCCGCTGAGGTCCGGGGCAGGGGCGGGACCCTCTTGGTAGGGTTGCGCGCATGACCCATGACCCCCGTGCACAGGACCCCCGAACCCGGCTGACCGCCGCCGTGGCCAGTTCGTTGGAGGGGCGCATGCTCCTCACCCACCCCTTCTACCGACGGTGGGAGGCCGGGGAGCTGACCAGCCAGGAACTGGCCGAGTACGCGGTCCACTACCGGGCCTTCGAGGCGGTCCTGCCGGCCGTCCTGGCCGCGGTGGTCGACCGGCTGGTCGCCGACGGCGAGCTCGAGGCCGCCGGGTCGGTGGCCCGCAACCTCGCCGACGAGCTGGGTCGCCCGGAGCCCCACCTCGCCCTCTTCGACGGGTTCGCCGCCGCGCTGCCGACCGCCCACGCCTCGGTTCCGGGGCCGGCCGCCTGCGATCTGGCCGCGACCTACCAGGAGCTGGCGCGACAGTCGCCGGTCGCCGCCATCGCCGGACTGGCCGCCTACGAGCGCCAGGCTGCCGCGATCGCTGCCACCAAGGGTGACGGACTGCGGCGCTGGTACGGCGTCGACGCCGCCGGCACGAAGTTCTGGGACGTGCACGCCACGATGGACGCCGAGCACGGCGACTGGGCCGTCGATGCACTGGCCCTGCTCGGTGCGGACGAGACCGAGGTCGCCGACGCGGCCCGCCGGGCCGCCGACGCCTGGTGGGCCCTGCTCGACGAGCGTGAGGCCGAGGGCATGGTCGCCGCCTGACCCGACGTCGTCGTGATCGTCCGGCCGCGAGGTCGGACACCGAGGAGATGCAGGACCCGGCCCGCGTGGCCGGGTCCTCGTCGTTGCGGGCGGCTCAGCCCAGTTCGGTGCCGACCACCGAGACGAACGACACCATCTCGCCGGGGTAGCCGCCGAGGTTGTGGGTCAGCGCCAGCTTCTTGTCGGTGTCGATCTGGCGCTCCGGGGTGGCCTCGCCACGCAGCTGCAGGAAGGCTTCGAAGAACATGCGCAGCCCTGACGCCCCGACCGGATGGCCGAAGCTCTTCAGGCCGCCGTCCGGATTGATGGGCAGGGCCCCGGTGCGGTCGAACGTGCCGGCCAGCACCTCCTTCCAGGCGGTGCCGCGTGCGGCGAACCCGAGGTCCTCCATCAGGACGAGCTCGGTCGGGGTGAAGCAGTCGTGGACCTCGGCCATGGCCAGCTCGTGGCGCGGATCGGTGATGCCGGCCTGGGCGTAGGCGTCCTGGGCCGCCGCGGCGCACTCGGGGAACCAGGTGTAGTCGTAGTCGGGGTCGATCAGGCCCGAACCGCTGCCGGCGGCGAACGACAGCGCCTTGATGAAGATCGGCTTGTCGGTGTACTTGTAGGCGTCCTCGGCCCGGACCACGATGGCGGCGGCGGCACCGTCGGCCACGCCGGCGCAGTCGAACACGCCGAGGCGACCGGCCACGCGGGGCGACGCGCAGATCGTCTCGGTGGAGACCTCCTTGCGGAACTGGGCCCGCGGGTTGCGGGCGCCGTTCTGGTGGTTCTTCCACGAGATGCGGGCCAGCACCTCGGTCAGCTCGTCCTCGCCCACCCCGTACTTCTTGCCGTAGGCGGGAGCGACCATGGAGAACATGGCGGCCGCCGTCAGGGTGCGGGCCGTGCCGTCGTTCGGGATCGGGAAGGCGTTGAGACCCTGGTAGCCCGAATCCTTCACCTTCTCCGCCCCGAGGGCCATGGCCACGTCGTAGGCCCCGGACGCCACGGCGTAGGCGGCGGCGCGCAGCGCCTCGGAACCGGTGGTGCAGTAGTTCTCCACCCGGGTCACGGGCTTGTTCTCGAGCTGGAGCGGTCGGGCCAGCGTGATACCGCTCATGCCCGACTGGGCAGTGCCGAACCAGTAGGCGTCGACGTCCTCCTTGGTGACACCCGCCGACGCGAAGGTCTCCTCCGCGGCGTCGACGATCAGATCGTCGAGGCTCTTGTCCCAGTGCTCGGCGAACCGGGTGCACCCCATGCCGATGATCGCCACCCGATCCTTGATTCCGTGCGATGCCATTGTTCTCCTTCAGGTCGTGCTGCGGTGCGGTCGTGTTGCCGTGCTCAGTCGGTCGGGGTGGACCCGTCGTCGGGGGCGGTGGTCTGGCGGACCGGGGTGGCCTTCCAGAAGTAGTCGTGGATGCCGTCGGCGGTGAACAGCTTGCGGAACGTCATCCGTACCCGGTCGCCGATGTCGACGGTGTCGGGGTCCACGTCGGTGAGCTCCACCGGGAACCGGCCGCCGCCGTCGAAGTCGAGGACGGCGAACACGATGGGCGGGCTCGGCGAGTAGGCCAGGCGGTCGATGGTGTACGTGGCGATGGTGGCCTCGGCGTCGGCCCGGTCCACCGGGACCATGTCGTCGACCGCTCCTCCGACCATCGAGATCCGGGACGGCGGCAGGTGGACCGCACCCGACGTCCGGTCCTCGGACCCGACGAAGCCGAACTTCCAGTCCTCGTTGCGCCAGGCGGCCGACGACGAGACCCGCTGGGGCTCGGGTCGGCGCGGCGGCTCGGTGGTCACCATGCCCCGCCACGCCAGGAACTTGCCGTAGGGGAGATCGGCGGTGCCCGCCACCTGCTCGGCGACGGGGTCGGCGGGGGTCCAGGCGGCGATGGCGTCGGTGGCCCGGAAGACCAGCACGTCCGCGCCGTCGGCCAGCGACACCACGGCCACCACGTCACCGGGGGAGGACCGCTCGAGCAGGGACGCCAGCACCAGGCCGGCGTGGGCCGTTCCCGTCTGACCCACGGTGGTGGACAGATCGTCGGCCAGGGCACCGTCGCGGACGCCCAGCTTGCGGCCGAGCGCCTTGGCGGCCCGTCCGTGCATGCCGGTGACGACGACCCGGTCGACCTCCTCGGCCGTCACGCCGGCGGCCTTCAGCCCGGACTGCCAGGCCTCGGTGCCGAGGGGGACGTAGCGGGTCTCGCCGAAGCGCTCCTCCCACGTCTTGGACCGGCGGTCGCCGGCCGTGCGCCAGCGGTCGAGGAACTCGTCGGTGACCGACGCCCCACCCAGGAACTCGGCGATGACCGGCGTGCCGGGTCCGTCGTCGCCGACCAGGATCGCCGCCGCGCCGTCGCCCCCGGCCGACTCGTCGCCCGAGGTCGGCAGTCCGTCGCGCAGGTCGGACACGACCACCAGCGTCGTACCGGACCCCGTGGCGTCGAGGGCGGCGCGCAGGGCGCCCGGGCCGGAACGGAGGGCGCCGCCGAAGTCGAAGGCGGCGACCTCGGAGGGCTGGCGCAGTGCGGCGTGGATGGTGGCGGCGTTGGTCTTGTCGAGATAGGCCGGGGTGGCCGTGGCGAACCACACCGCACCCGGGGCGGCGGCCGGGGCCCCGCGCAGGGCCCGGCGGGCGGCCTCGACGCCCATCGTGGTGGTGTCCTCGTCATGGGACGCCACCGAGCGGGTGCCCTTGCCGCCGCCGGTACCGAAGAACTTGGTGATGTCGGAGCGTTGGATGCGACGGTAGGGGACGTACCCGGCGATGCCGACGATGCCCCGGGTCATGCGGATGCCCTGGTGGGGTGCGTATGGTCCATCGTGGTACTCGTCCCTTCGTCGTGTGCGGCCGGTCGCCTCCGTACCGGTCCGGTGGTGCCGGTGCCGGGCCCGTCTTCCTTCTGCCGGGCCACGGGGCCCCGGCGTCCGGCGGGTCGGGTCCGTCGGGACCGTGGCGCTGGCCCCTCCTGTCGACCCATCCTATGATGTGCACAGTATCTGACGGTCAGTCAGCTAACATCTGACGGTCAGTCAGAAAACGTCACGGCGCCCGCCGTACGGCAGAGGATGGAGGCCAGGCCATGGACTTCGAGTTCACCCCCGAGCAGCTGGAGTTCGTCAAGGAGGTGGAGCAGTTCCTCGACGACAATTACGATCCCGAGGTCTTCGACGTCACGCGCGAGAACATGGCCCAGATCGTCGACACCCCGCTGCGCCGCCAGTTCATGGCCAAGCTGGGCGAGAAGGGCTGGCTCGGGATCACCTGGCCCGAGGAGTACGGCGGCCAGGCCGGCGACGGTGTGTACGAGTACCTGCTCAACGAGGCGCTGGCCGCCCGGGGCGGTCCCCAGATCGGCAAGGGCGTCGGCATCATCGGCAAGACCATCATCAGCCACGGCAGCGAGGAGCTGAAGGCCGAGTTCCTCCCGAAGATCCTGAAGAACGAGGTCGAGTTCGCCGTCGGCTACTCCGAGCCCAACGCCGGGTCGGACGCCGCCTCGATGCAGCTGAAGGCCACCAAGGTCGACGGAGGCTGGGAGCTCAACGGCCAGAAGACGTGGACGACGTCGGCCCACTTCGCCGACTGGTACTGGGTCGGGGCCCGCACCGACCCGGACGCCCCCAAGCACAGCGGCATCAGCCTGTTCCTCGTGCCGATGAACCACCCGAACATCACGGTCAAGGCCATCTGGACCATGGGCGACGAGCGGACCAACGAGGTCTACCTCGACGAGGTGTTCGTGCCCGACGCCTACGTGGTGGGTGAGCTGGGCAAGGGCTTCCAGTACATCTCCGAGGCCCTCGACCTCGAGCGGTTCACGCTGTTCACCTACTCGCCCACGGCCCAGCGGCTCGACCTGCTGACCGAGTACGTCAAGGGTGCGACCCGGGACGGCCAGCCCATGAAGGACGACAGCGTCGTGCGCTCCAAGGTGGCCCAGCTCCACACGGAGGCCGAGGTGGCCCGGGTGCTCGGACTCAAGTTCGTGGCCGCCTCGTCGTCCGGCGGGGCGCCCCCCACGTCGGAGGCCTCGGAGTACAAGCTGTTCACCACCGAGTTCTCCCGTCGGTTGGCCAACGCCTCGATGGACCTCGCCGGCCCCGGTGGCCAGCTGCGCGTCCACACCGAGGAGGCACCGATGGCCGGCCGCTCCGAGTCCACCTACCGCTACACGGTCATCGACACCATCGGTGGCGGCTCGTCGGAGATCCAGAAGAACATCCTCGCCCGTCGCAAACTCGGCCTGCCGAAGAACTTCTGAACCGACCGACGACCGTGTCCGACCCGCCCGCCTCCTCTGCCACCGCGCCCGCCCGTCCGTCCGCGGGTCGCGCCCCGACGGGGCCGCTGACGGGGGTGGTCGTGCTCGACCTGGCCGCCGTCGGTCCGGCCGCCCGGTGCACCCGGGTGCTGGCCGACTACGGCGCGACCGTGGTGAAGGTGGGCACCGTCCCCGGTCGGGGGGTCGAGCCGCTGCGGGCGCCGTTCTACGCCTACAGCGGTGCCCGCCACCTGAGTCACGTGGCGTTCGACCTGAAGGACGCCGACGGACGGGCCGCCTTCCTCGAACTCGTGCGCGGGGCCGACGTGGTGGTCGAGAGCTTCCGGCCCGGGGTCATCGACCGGCTCGGCATCGGCTTCGACGTCCTGTCGTCCGTCAACCCGCACGTGATCCTCTGTTCCACCACCGGCTTCGGGCAGGACGGTCCCCGGTCGCAGTGGGCCGGCCACGACATCAATTACCTGGCCGTGGGCGGGTACCTGGCCTCCACCGAGCCGGCGGCCGACGGCGGCCCGCCCGTCTCGGGCGCCACCGTCGCCGACGCCGCCGGGGGCGGGATGCACGCCGCACTTGCCGTCATGGCCGCGCTCATCGGTCGGGGCGCCGACGGACCGGGTGTCCATCTCGACGTCTCCATCGCCGACGGCGTGCTGTGGCTCACGTCGCTCGCCGTCGACGAGTACCTGGCCACCGGGTCACCGGTCGGATTCGGGCACAACATCATCACCGGCCGGTACGCCTGTTACGACACCTACCGGTGTGCGGACGGCAAGTGGTTGGCCGTAGGGGCCATCGAGCCCAAGTTCTACGCCAACCTGTGCCGCCTGCTCGGGCTCGAGCAGTGGATCGGCTCGGAGCGCGACGACGACGCCCAGGACGCCATCCGGGCCGACTTCGGTGCCGTCTTCGCCACCAAGGACCGCGACACGTGGGTGGCCGAGCTGGCTGCGGCCGACACCTGCGTCAGCCCCGTGCTGACGGCGGCGGAGCTGATCGACGACGAGCAGTTCGTCGCCCGTGGTGCCTTCATCGACGCCGTGCCCGCCGAGGGTTCCGACTCCGCCCCGGGCACGTTCCGCCAGGTGGGGCCGGTGCTCGCCGGCATGCCCGGCGTGGGGGAGGGGGTGACGGCGGGCGACGCGGCCCGGTCCGACACCGACGAACTGCTGGCCGCCGCCGGGTTGCCGGTCGAACGGATCGCCGAATTGCGGTCGAAAGGAGTGGTGGCATGAGCGCCATCGGAGTGGACGACATCGAGGGCCTCCTCGGGGTCAGCCTGTACGAGGAGGAAGGGGAGTTCCCCGTCGAGCAGGGCTACATCTGGACGACGTGTTCGTCCGTGGAGAACGGCAACCCCCTCTTCTGGGACCCGGCGGTCGCCGAGGAGCTGACCGGGGGGCCCATCGCCCCGCCGACCATGGTGTCGGTCTGGTTCCGCCCCCACCACTGGGCACCGAACCGGTCGACGCCGGGCCTGCCGCTGCAGATCCACTTCGACCTGAAGGAAGGTCTCGGGCTGCCCGAGGCCGTCATGAGCGACAACACCATCGTCTTCTACGAGCCGGTGCGACCGGGCGACCTGCTGCGGACCCGGCAGGTCCTGAAGTCCGTGAGCGACGAGAAGACGACCAAGCTCGGGACCGGACGGTTCTGGGTGATCGACGTCGAGTACCACAACCAGCGTGGCGACCTCGTCGCCATCGAGAGCTACACCGGCTTCGGCTACCGCCGGGCCGCCGCCGAGGAGGCCTCGTGACCACACCGACGCTGATCCACGGCACCGTCGAGGCCGGACAGGAACTGCCGGAGCTCGCCTATCCGGTGACGGCCACCACCATCGTCCTCGGGGCGCTCGCCGCCCGCGACTGGCGGCCGATGCACCACGACAAGGACTTCGCCGTCAACCGCAACGGGACGCGGGACATCTTCCTGAACACCCCCAACCTGGCGTCGTGGTTCGAGCGCTACATCACCGACTGGACCGGGCCCTTCGGGCGTCTGCAGCGGGTGACGTTCCGCATGAAGGGGTCGATCTTCCCGGGGGACACCATGGTGTTCCGAGGGTCGGTCACCGAGACCGGGATCGACGCCACGGGCTGCGGGTGGGCCGCACTCGAGATCACGGTGTCGGTCGACGGCGACACCAAGACCAGCTGCACGGCCCGGGTGGCCCTCCCGGTGTCCGACGACGACAACCCGTGGTCCCGTTCCGGGGACCGCTGGACGCCGTGACCCGGGGCCCACGACCGAATCCGCAACCGATCGCCGTACCGGACGCCCCGCGACCGGACGTACCACCAGAGGAGAACACGACATGTTGGACCTGACCTTCAGCCCCGAGCAGGAGATGCTCCGTGAGACGGTGCGCGGCGTCCTGGCCGCCACCAGCCCGTTGAGCGTGGTGCGCGAGCTCGAGGACGACCCGACGGGCTACTCGCCCGACCTGTGGAAGCAGCTGGCCCACCTCGACCTCATCGGCCTCCAGCTGCCCGAGGAGTACGGCGGCTCGGGCATGACCACGCTGGAGAGCGTGGTCGTCTACGAGGAGTTCGGCCGGGCCATCGCCCCGTCGCCCCACTTCGTCAGCTCGATCCTCTCCGGCGGCGTCCTGGCCCGGTCGGGCAGCGCCGCCCAGAAGGAGGCGTGGCTGCCGGGCATCGTGTCGGGTGAGGCCATCCTGACCCCCGCATGGTTGGAGCCCGAGAACACGTCCCGGGCGACCGGCGTGCAGGTCCGGGCCGTGCCCGACGGGGACGGCTGGACGATCACCGGCACGAAGCGCCACGTGGCCTTCGCCTCCTCGGCCGTGCGGCTCGTCGTGCTGGCGCGCACCGGTGACGCCGACGGCGAGGTCGACCTCTTCCTCGTCGACCCGGCCGACGCCGGCGTGACCCTGACCCAGCAGATGTCCATCGCGTCGGACGCCCAGTACCAGGTGGAGCTGGCCGGGGTG
>Ga0302283_1004853_pt1 | contig 9969 bp, 6 predicted proteins | sample III_Fen_E1_4_FD_198770 | JGI IMG/M metagenome (GOLD analysis project Ga0302283, IMG submission 198770) | Peat permafrost microbial communities from Stordalen Mire near Abisko, Sweden - III_Fen_E1_4 | ecosystem: Environmental > Terrestrial > Soil > Wetlands > Permafrost | place: Sweden: Abisko...
ACCTCAAGACCGCTCCCCGGCCGAGTGAGCGCGAGCACCCCGAGGCCGGCCAGCGCCACCAGAGCCAAGTGGCGCGGTGTCCGGCGACCGAGCGCCGCCACGCAGAACGGTCCAAGGAACTCAATGGCGACCGCACTGCCCAGCGGAATGCGCGCGATGGCGTGATAGAAACACTGATTCATAAAAGCCGTCGACGCGCCGAGGGCTACGGCCCCGAGCCACTGACGACGGTTCCAGTGGCGCACCGCCGGTCGTGCCACGACCAACAAGACAATGGCCCCGAGAAGAAACCGCCACGCACTGGTCGCCGAGGGACCGATGACGGGGAAGACCCGCGTGACGACCGCCGCGGACCACTGGATCAACACCGCCCCGAGCACCATGAAGCCGGCCCCGCCGAGGCTTCGACTGAGCGGCTCGTTCCCGCCTGGGCTCAACGCGTGACCAGCCCGACGCGGTCCGCGTCGAGCACCAACACTTCACCGGCGATGGCGTGGGTGTGCAAGAACTCCTTCGCCGCCGTCGCCACCGCGTCCGCCGTCGAATCGGTGACGAGACCGAGCATCGTCGGTCCGGCCCCCGACCAACTCGAGGCGGCGGCACCACTCTCGCGCAGCCGAGCGAGCAGTCCCTCGGCGTACTCGAGGAGCCCGTTGCGATGCGGCTGATGGAGTGCGTCGTTCATTGACGAGGCCACAAACTCGTGGTGATTACCCAGCCCCGCGATCAGTAGTCCCATGGCGTTCAGGTTCGCCACCGCGTCCGCGAAGGGCACCTCGCTCGGTAACACGCGCCGTGCGTCGGCGGTGGAGAGTTCGGTCTCGGGCACCACCACGACGAAGCGCCACGCGTCGTCGAGCGGCAACGATCGCGCCACCACGCCATCGCGCGGGGAGAACTGGGCGACCACGAGACCACCCAAGGTCGACGCTGCGGCGTTCTCGCCGTGGCCGTCGAGGGCCGCGGCGATCGCCAGGGGCTCGCGCGCGCCGGCCGCCGCGGCGGCCGCGACCGCCAGGGCCGCCGACGAGCCGAGTCCGCGCGCGAGGGGGATCGTGGAGGTCACGCGCATGGCGAAGTTGGTGTGGCCGAGCACGCCCGCGGCGACGCGCACCCCGAGGTGTCGCTCGTCGTCGAATCGTCCCCCACCGCACCCCTCGCTCACGATGCTCAACTCGTCGGCAAGCTCTAGGGTCACTTCCACGTAGAGCGAGAGCGCGACGGCGAGGGTGTCAAAGCCCGGTCCGAGGTTGGCCGAACTCGCCGGGGCACGCGCAAACATCACGTCAGCGTAGGCGCTCGAGCAACGTCGGCGGGGAGAGCGCACCGAGTGCGCGCAGCCGGAACGTCGCTCGAACCGCCCCGCGCACGTAGAGCGTGCCGACGATCTCGTCACGACGAATGGGTGAGGTAAAGGTGCGCACGTGCAGACGCACGCGGAGTCGACCGCGCGCCGGCCACCACCACAGTTCGTGTGAACTCGTGACGCCGAAGGCGACGTGGCGAGGGCCCCAGGAGATCTCCCCGAGCGACCGGTCCCGGGGAATCGTGTAGTGCAACCGGTTCGCCACCGCGGAGTTCGCCAACGCCAAGGCCGCCTCACCGGCCGGCCCCAAGAGGTCGCCGCCTTCTTGTCCGAGCACCACGGCGTAGAGCACGTGCGTCGTCGAGCCTTCGAGAAATTTCATGGCCATCACGTCGCACCCACCCGCTTGCAGCGTCCGCCCCGACTTGACCCCGATGACGTTGTCGATGCCCACGTCGGGGGTGAAGGACGACTCGACGCCCGCGTAGGGCAACGTGACGCTCGTTTGGATCACGATCGATCGCACTAACGGTGAGCGCATCAGCAACGCCGCGAGTCGCGCCTGATCGGTGGCCGTGGAGACCGACAGCGGCGAGTAGCCGGTGACGTCGGCGTAGGAGGTCCCCGTGAGCCCGAGCGCCGTCGCCTCTTCGTTCATCTCGGCGACGAACGCGACGTTGGAGCCCGCCACCATATTGGCGAGCATCACGGCGTAGTTGCCCGCCGAGTGGACGAGCAGGCCGTCTAAGAGGTCGAACTCGCAGAGCTGCTCGCCCTCGGTGACGGGCACGCTCGATTCGTCGATGCCCGACATCTCCTCGTAGGTCGCGACGTCGGCTTCGGTGACGACGTGACACGGGCCGCTCTGACCTATGCCGAGGGGTAGGTGCCGTAACGTCACGTAGGCGGTCATCATCTTGGTCAGGCTCGCCACCGGCACGACCGCGACGTCGTGACCGTCGAGCACCCCGAGGGAGGGGATGTCGAGGGCGGCCGAGCCGACCTTCGGCCACTCGAGCGGTTGAGTCGACGTGACGTCGATGGTGGTGAAGGTCACGTGGGTCAGCGAACGCGGATGGAGCAAGGGGACCTGGATGCCCACGATGAGCGCCGCGGCGACGATCGCGCCCAGGAGAATCGCGACGAAGCGGGTGAAGAGACCGCGCAGGGTCGGCCGACGTGTGCGAGAGCGCGATCGTGACACTGGCTACAACGAAGACTGTTGTTCGTACTCTTCGCGAGAGACCAGGACCTTGCGCGACTTCGAACCGTCGCCGGGTGCGACGACGTGCTCTTCTTCAAGTTGATCCATGATTCGTCCCGCTCGCGCGAATCCGACACGCAGTTTTCGCTGCAGCATCGAGGTGGATCCGGTTTGCGTGGAGATCACGAGGTCGCGAGCCTTGCGCAAGATCTCGTCGTCGTCGTCGCCCGATCCTCCACCGGAGGAACTGCTGCGCGAGGGTGTATCCAGCGCGACCACCGTCTCGGTGCGACCACCCTGCGCTCGCCAGGCGTCGACCACGCGACGCACCTCTTCTTCAGAGACCCACGGCGACTGCAGTCGGCGCGCGATGTTGCTCGATGCCGTCACGAGCAACATGTCACCTTTACCGATGAGCCGTTCGGCGCCCGCTTGGTCCAAGATCACGCGACTGTCGGCCAACGACGACACGGCGAAGGCCATGCGGCTCGGAACGTTGGCTTTGATGACGCCGGTGATGACGTCGACGCTCGGTCGCTGCGTGGCGAGGACGAGGTGGATACCGACGGCCCGCGCCATCTGGGCGATGCGCACCACGGACTCTTCCACGTCGCGCGCCGCGACCATCATCAAGTCGTTCAACTCATCGACGACGATGACGATGTAGGGCAGCTCCTCGGGCCCAGGAGCACCTTCTAGGTCCGAGGGCAGACCGGTCGCGCGCTCGAAGGCCTCGGCCACGAGTTCGCGCGAGGTCGCCTCGGGCACGAGCTCGCCGCGCGCGATCATCAACTGATAGCTGGTGATGTCGCGGGCGCCGCTCTCGGCCAGGAGGTCGTAGCGCCGCTCCATCTCGCGCACGGCCCAATTGAGCGCCCCGGCGGCCTTCTTCGGGTCGACCACCACGGGGGCGAGCAGGTGGGGCAGATCGTTGTACTGGCCCATCTCGACGCGTTTGGGGTCGATGAGCAAGAGGCGTAGCTGCTCGGGCGTGTCGCGCATGATCAGCGCGGTGATCAGTGAGTTGATGGCGGAGCTCTTGCCCGCGCCGGTCGCCCCCGAGATCAGTACGTGGGGCATCTCGCCGAGGTTGACGACGACGGTGCGACCCGCGATGTCACGACCGATCGGCACGTCGAGCGGGTGAGTGGCCGCGATGGACTCATCGGACGCGAGCAGGTCCCCGAGCGCCACGAGGGAGCGTTGGCGATTGGGCACCTCGACGCCGATCGCCGAGCGGCCCGGGATCGGCGCGAGGATTCGTACGTCCGGAGAGGCCATGGCGTAGGCGATGTCTTTGTTGAGCGAGGTCACGCGGGCGACCTTCACGCCGGGGCCGAGCTCTAATTCGAAGCGGGTGACCGTCGGTCCCACGGTGTAGCCGATCAGCGTCGTCTCGACACCGTGGGCGGCCAACGCGTCGACGAGCTCCTCGCCCGCAGCGTCAGTGAGGGCGCGATCGAGTCGCTGGTCGCGCGTGCGCTGCAGCAGCGAGATCGACGGGAGTTCCCAGGCGCTCGGGAGCGCCACGTAGGGAATCGGTACGCGGACCTCCTCGTCCTCCTCGTAGCCGAGCTCGTCGTCCTCTTCCTCGTACTCCTCGTCCACTTCCTCTTCTTCTTCGTACGCCTCATCGTCGAAGGCCTCGACGTCCTCGTCGACGATTCGTCGCGACCGAGCGGGCATCGGGATGATGGTGGCCGTCTCTTCCTCGCTCTCGTCACGACGAGGTCGCGCGACCCACCACCGTGAGAGCACTCGGCCGACGGCGCGGAAGAAGGCACCACTTCCGACGAGTAACGCGCGAAGTCCGATGCTGGTGGTCACCATGGCGGCGACGAGCAACAGCGCGAGGAGCACCACGAGCGCGCCCGCGACGCCGAGAGCCTTCGCCAACTCACCACCGGAACCCACACCGAGCCACCCGCCCGCGTGCGCGAGGACGTGGGTGGTCGCGTGCACGCCCGGCCGGCCTCCGGCGAGGTCGGCGACGCCGCTGATGGCGACGAGACCGAGTGCCACACCCCACCCCACTCGGGCTCGATCAAATTCGATCTTCCCCCAGACGAGCGCGACGCCCAGGCCCAGCAAAATGACGGCTAGCGCGAAACGACCGACGCCGAGGAGATCGGAGAGCCCTTTGGAGATTGCGTGTCCGACGGGGCCAAGGGCCCCCGCTTCAGCAAGCACCACGAAGAGCCCCACGACGACCAGCGCCACGATCCACAGGTCTCGTTGGTGACGTTGGAAGACGTTCGGCTCCTCGGAACCGGCCCCCGAGCCCTTCGAGCGCGCGGCCGTCTTCTTGACGGGCTTTTTTTGGTGTCGCGCAGTTGCCACAACCACCTAACTTACTAACGAACCTCTCAAAATCAGGGCCAATCGAGACCGAGACAACGCGCGAACTCGAGCTTCTTCGGGGCTTTCTTCCTTTTACCGCCCGGAAACAGACCCGGCCGTAGAATTCTCTGCGTGGTGGCGCAACGTGGGAAGACACCGAACCACCCGTCGTGCCACCGACCGTCTGCGGCGCTCACGACGCGAGACGCTTCGACCGCGGTGAGTCCTTGAGCGCGGCGCCGCGACGCCTCTCCCTGCGTTCGCCCCGTCTTCGACTCTCGATTCGCGCGGCGTTCTGTCTCTCCGTGCCGCTACTGGTCGGCGTCGTGATCAACCAGCGCCTCTACGCCATCGTCTTCGCCATCGGCGCGCTGTGGGCGATCAGCCAAGACGGCTTGGACGAGTGGGAGGTGCGCGGACCTCGGCTCTTGGGCGTGGCCGTGGCCGCCGGGGTGGGCGTCGCCCTCGGTGCGACCGTCGTCAACCGGGCGGGCTCGGAGTGGTCCCTGCTCCTCCTTTTCGCCGTGGTCGCTCTCGTCGCGGGATTCATCGAGGCGTCGGACCGTGCGACCCAGGGCGCCTACCTCCTCATCGGCACCATCATGGGCGCCGGACTGGAGTTCACCGGCAAGGTGTGGCAGTCGACGCTGTGCGTGACGTGCGGTGCCCTCTGGGTGTACGCGGTCGCGGCGCTCACCGATCGTCGCGGTCGCCTCTCCAACCAACGGGTCTTCTTGGCGAACGCGTACGACCAGTTGGCGACGCTCGTCGGTGCGCTCGGCACCGCGGAGTTCTACCGTCTGAGGGCCACGGCCATCGTCACCCTCGACGGCGCCCAGGACGTGGTGGGCACTCGACCCTTGCGACGCGACAACGAGGAGGAAGTCGCCCTGCGAGAGTGCCTCGTCGTCGCCCTGCGCACTGGTGAAGTCGTGTCGTTCTTAGAGGGCAAGGGACTTCTGGTCGACCCGTCAGTGGCGACGGCGTTACGCAACGTCGCCGACACGCTGCGCGCTCGAAGCGGCGTCGCGGCGGTGGCGTTGTTGGCCGACCTCCCGGTCCTCTTCCAACACGTCGACGGCGTCGACGGGCGCGTGACCGAGGCGATGACCCTCAGCGAGGCGACGAAACAACGCGCCCTCGCGCCGCGCATCGGCGTGCGACGCTCGTCGCATCGGCGCGTACCCATCCTCGAGCGATGCCGCTTCGCGATGATCCTTACCGTGGCGGTCGTCTCGGGGACGCTCGTCGCCGACGCGCTGGACGGTCCCCACGGTTTCTGGCTGCCGCTCAGCGTCGCATTCATCCTGCGCCCCGACCTCGGTCCGGTCATCACGCGCGCCCTCGCGCGCACCGCCGGCACCGTCGTGGGCGTGGGTATCGCGGCCTTCGTCTCGTGGACCGGGAACTCACTGCCCTCGTTGATCGTGCTGAGTTGTCTCATGGCCGCGGTGACCCCGTGGGCGGCGCGACGAAGTCACGTACTCGCGGTGATGGCCTTCACGCCGATCGTCTTCGTCTTTCTCGGTCTCCTCGGGAGCGAGAAGTACCTCTTCGTGCCGCGCATCATCGACACCGCCTTGGCCGCGGCCATCGTCTTGACGCTCGACCTGGTGCTCTGGTCCACCGCGCCGTCACTGCGACCGGCCCAGCAGTTGCGGCGAGCGCGTGACGCCGCTAGGACCTACGAGCACGAGGCGCCCAGTGACGACCCCATGCGACGAAACACGCTGCGCCGCAACGCGTTGCGCGCGGTCGCTCACGCCCGCGGCGCCCTCGACCAGGCGACCGCCGAGCCGAGACTGCTGCGCCGGGTCGACGCGACGAGCGTGACCCAGCTCGACGAGATCGAAGCGGCCATCGACGCCCATACGGTGTCGCTCTTTGAGCGCGGTTGATGCGTCGAGCGTTGGTTCTGATGCGCTCCTCGTAGGCTGAAGCCGTGACCCACGAACCCGACGCTTCATCGCTCCAACTCGCCGAACGCCTGCACGCGACCGCGGCCATCTGTGAGGTCGTCACGACGACGTCGCTCTCCACCTCGGTGCACGAGGTCGTCCTTCGGGGCCCGGCGACGACCCTCGCGGGCGCACCGGGAAGTGACGTCATGTTGCGCTTCGAGGACGAAGCCGGTCGCTTCGTTCGTCGCCGCTATAGCGTGCGCGACGTCGACGCGGCGAATGACACCCTCACGCTCTGGCTGACGGTCGACCACGTAGGTCCGGGCAGCACGTGGGTGACGACGGCCGCTCCCGGCAGTGAGATCGACGTGATCGGACCTCGCGGCAAGATCTTCTTAGACCCCGTCGCCGACTGGCACCTCTTCATCGGCGACGCCAGCGGCTTCGCCTCCTTCTACCGCCTGGCCCAGAGCATCGAGGTGCCCGGCCGGGCGATCTTCATCGTCGAGATCGACGCCGCCGACGACGCGCTGTCGGCGACGTTCGACGAGGGCCTTGGCGTGACCGGCATCTTCGTCGACCGAAAGGGTCGAGCCCTCAGTGACCCCGCGGGGCTACTCAGCGGACTGGCCGCCTTCGCGCTGCCCCCGGACCTCGGCCACGCCTACGTCTTCGGTGAGTTCCACGTCGCACGCGTCCTTCAGAGCGCCCTGCTCGACCGGGGACTCGCGCCCGAACAGATCAGCCACAAGGCCTTCTGGCGAGAGGGGCTTTCAAACGCCGACCACGGCGAGCCGGTCAAAGAGGATTAGAGGACGACGACCGCCGGCAAGATGACGGGCTGGCGCCGGTAGCGTTGGCCGAGCAGGCGCCCGGCGGCGCGTTGGACGACCTTCGACAGAGAGTCCGGGTCGAGGTTGCCCTCGGCGAGCGCTTCTTGTAACGCGGTGCGTACGGCCGTCTTCAAGTTCACGAGCAGCTCCGCGTCGCTCGCGCCCTCGAACCAACCCCTCGCCGACACGGCCACCGCTTGAGCGATGGTGGCGGTTCTCTTGTCGACCCCGGCCGAGATCAAGATGACGCCGTACTCGGCGAGCATGCGGCGCTCTTCTAAGGGACGCTCGTCCAGGTCACTCGAGCTGCCGTCGATGTAGTGAAAGCCGGCCGGTACTTTGCCGGCGCGACGGATCCCCTTCTCGGCCACTTCGATCTGGTCGCCGTCCTCACAGATCAACACGTGCTTGGGGCTGAGCCCCATCGACACGGCCAGTTCGGCGTGGTGCACCATGTGCCGATACTCACCGTGGACCGGCACGAAGTTCTGAGGACGAAGGAGTTGTTGGAACGTCCGTAGTTCGCCCTGGCGCGCGTGACCCGAGGCGTGGACGTGTTCTTGGCCCGAGTCGATCACTTCGGTCGCCTCGCGGTGCAGGTCGTCGATCACCCGTCCGACCGACCACTCGTTGCCGGGGATCGGGTGGGAACTCAGTATCACCGTGTCGTCGGCTCCGACCTTGAAGTTGCGCGCGTCCCCGCGGGAGAGTTTCGAGAGCACCGCGAGCGGCTCGCCCTGGCTCCCGGTGCAGATCACGCACACCTCGCCCGGTGGGAAGCGGCTGATGTTCTCGACGTCGATCAGATCGGCGCTGTCCACCCGCAAGAGATGCAACTTTCGGGCCAGTTTCACGTTCACTTCCATCGAGCGACCCATGAAGGCGATCTTGCGCTTGGTCTCGTGGGCGACGTCGGCGATCTGTTGGATGCGGTGGATGTGACTCGCGAAACACGCGACCACCATGCGGCGCTCGGGCCGCTCTAGGAACAGCCGTCGCAGCGCCGCGCCGACGCTGGATTCCGAGGGGGTGAAGCCCGGCTCCTCGGCGTTGGTCGAGTCCGCCAACAGCAACGCGACGCCTTCGTCACCGAGGGCGGCCAACCGGTTGATGTCGGTGCGCCGTCCGTCTATAGGTGTGAGGTCGAGTTTGAAGTCACCCGAGTGCACCACGATCCCCACCTTGGTGTGGAAGGCCAGAGCGTAGGCCGAGGGCACCGAGTGCGTGACCGGGATGAACTCCACCTCGAAGGGACCGATGCGGCGACGTTCACCGTCGGTGACCTCAATGAAGGTGAGGTCCTTGGCGACCTTGGCTTCGGTGAGGCGGTGTCGCGCGAAGCCGAGCGTCAGCGCCGAGCCGTAGATCGGGACGTTGACGTCCTTGACGAGGTAGCGCAACGATCCGGTGTGGTCCTCGTGTCCGTGGGTGAGCACGATCGCGTCCACGCGGTCCTTGCGCTCAATCAACCAGCGAAAGTCCGGCAGGATCAGATCGACGCCGTACATCGTGGGTTCGGGGAACATGAGTCCGGCGTCGACGACCACGATGCGCCCGTCTTGTTCAATCGCCAGGCAGTTGCGGCCGATCTCGCCCAGCCCACCTAAGAAGGTGACGCGAATCGACTCAGGCACGGGCGGTCTTTAACGACGCCACGATCTCGGCCGCCGCGGCGTCGAGTTCGGGGTCGGAGGGCCCGTGAGGTAGTCGACACTCCCCCACGTTGAGACCCAGCGCGCGCAGCGCGGCCTTGGCCGGCATGGGGTTGGGGTACGCCTCGGTGCTCTCGAAGGCGAAACTGGTGGCCGCCACTTCGTTGAGTCGTTGGGCCTCGCGCCACTCCCCCGCGACGGCGGCGTGCACCATTGCGGCCACTTCGGGTCCGGCCCAGTGCGCCGCGACCGAAACCAATCCAACGGCGCCCACCCCCATGAAGGGTAAGACCATCGCGTCGTCGCCGCTGTAGAGATCGAGTTCGTCACCCAGGACGGACTTGGTGTGCCCGGCCGCGACGAGGTCCCCCGACGCGTCCTTGACGGCGACGACGTTTGGGTGGGTGCGCACCAAGTCGACCAACGTCGCCGAAGAGATCTTGCGACCGGTGCGGGCGGGGATGTCGTAGAGCATGACCGCCAAGGGCGTACTCTCGGCGATCGCGCCGAGGTGCGCGGCGATGCCGGCCTGGTTAGGGCGCGCGTACGCCGGGGTCGTCGCGAGGACTCCCGCGGCGCCGGTGCCTTTTACCTGGGCCGTCAGCGCAACGGACTGTTGGGTGTTGGCGAAGGTCGAGCCCGCGAGCACCGGCACGGTGACCGCTTCGGCCACGCAGGCGAAGAGGCTGAGTTTTTCGTCGTCACTGAGTGAGGAACCTTCGCCGGTGGAGCC